>Ga0184615_10001632_pt1 | contig 12072 bp, 10 predicted proteins | sample PLM4_65_coex_FD_133134 | JGI IMG/M metagenome (GOLD analysis project Ga0184615, IMG submission 133134) | Groundwater sediment microbial communities from an aquifer in East River, Colorado, USA - PLM4_65_coex | ecosystem: Environmental > Terrestrial > Soil > Riparian zone | place: USA: East... | reverse complement strand
GTGGTTTTGTGCTTAATGGTATCTTTCGGCTGTATGGGTAAAACAACCGAATCTGACACAGGATTTATTCGCGTAGAGTCTTGTATAATAACAATTTTACGCGGAACAGTATCTTGTTGTAAATCCGTGAAGGAGATTATCATTATTTTGCTGATTCAAAACACAAAAGTAGTGATAATTACATGAGCTAAATAGAAAAAAACAGGACTATAGGTAATGGTTATAGTGATTTGACATTTTGATTGATTTGAATTTCTGTAACTAATCAGTGCCTAAAAAGAATTTACGGGCTAAAGCCCGTTCTTAATTAGTCGTTTAACCACGGGCTTAAGCCCGTGGTTAATAGAAAGTTATAGTTATGGACTTTAGTCCATAATGATTTAATCTGGATTATAAATGAGTTTACTCTCGACCTAGGAGTGAGGTTGAGGACATCTAAAAAAAACCAGTTCTTAAAAATGATAACTGGGGCAACCTGATATTTCTGAAAGAAGATTATTAGCTAATTTACTTGCACCGATCCTGAACAGAGTATTATTCAGCCACTCCTCCCCAAGACAAAATTTAACAATCTGATAATAAGTGATTGCATCTTCCGGTGTGACTATTCCACCTGACGCTTTAAATCCAACTTTTATACCTGTTTCAGAATAAAAATCCGAAATTGCACGGCACATAATAAATGCGGCTTCAGGAGTAGCAGAAACAGGAGTTTTTCCAGTAGATGTTTTAATAAAATCAGCTCCGGCATCCATTGCAATCATTGATGCTCTGAATATATGAACAAAATCACCTAAAAGTCCGGACTCTACAATTACTTTCAACTGTTTACTTCCTATCGCTCCTTTGATTTCCCTTATTTCATCGGCGACAGCAGCAAAATCATTTCCGAGAAAAGCGCCAACCGGAATAACTATATCAATCTCATCAGCTCCGGCTTCAACAGCCATTTTACATTCAGTTACCTTAATACTTCTAAATGTCTGTGAGTCTGGAAAGGCTCCGGCAACAGCCGCGATCTTAACATTTCTGGCAGTCAGTTTCTCTTTTACAACTGCCACGAAATTTGGGAATACACATATTGCAGCAACATTGGGAATATTTGAAAAACGTCCTGAAAAACTATTAACCCTGCCAGTAAAATGTATAATCTGGCTCCTGTTATCGGTTGTATTAAGACTGGTAAGATCAATCAGATTCAAAAGACTCATCATGAGATGTTTATCAGGAACCTCGTCAATTGAGGCTGTTACTTTCTTTAGTCCCTTCTTAACCTCGTTTTCCGAAGGGCATGATTTGATCAGTTTTTGATATAATTTTGTCATGTTACTATTTGTTATGTTAAAACAGATAACACCGTATTATGAAAAGAACGGGGTTAATATAACGCTTTTTGGATTCATAACTATTTTTCTAAGCATATTATCTTATTTTTTCTCCCCCCCTCGCCCTTCGGGCACTCCCCTAAAGTTGTGTCTTGCCAGCGAGGCAAAAATCCCAAATACCGATAATATCGAAAAGATAATAAACCCTGACCTCATAGCGGAAATCAATCCTGGGTAAGTTGAAGGATTAATGGTCTCTTTACCAATATATAATGAAATAAGCATCATTGCAATACCCATACTCATCATCATGCCAACCATCCTCATCGTCCCCAGGACTCCCGACGCTACACCTAAATGACGTTTTTCAACCGAACTCATTATCGCATTGGAGTTAGGGGACGAAAAAATGCCAAACCCGATCCCCATAAGTAACAATAACAGAACTATAATGTAATCAGGAGTTGTCTCTCTTATAAAACAAAGTAATACCAATCCTGATGCGATAATTCCCATACCGAATGAAGCTATAACACCAGGATTTTTCTTGTCAGATAATTTCCCTGCAACCGGCGATAACAGCGTCATAGCGATTGGTTGTGATATCATTATTAAGCCTGCGGTTCTGGCATCCAGACCTTTAAGATATTGCAGGTAAAGACTGATAAAAAAGCCTATCGCACTGGTTGCAGAATAGTTAATGAGGGCTGCCATATTGGAGAAAGCAAAGACCCTGTTTCTCAAAATGAGCCTGATATCAAAAACAGGATTACTTATCTTATTCTCCAGAAGCAGGAATATTATAGCTGTCAGAATGCCTGTAACAATGCATATCCAGCCTAAAGAAGAGGGAAGCTGAGAAAAGCCATACATAAATGATGCCAGTGCAATGCCATAGATCAGGGAACCTCGCCAGTCAAACCTTTCACCGACAGCTTCTTTCCATTCTGTTTTTATCTTCTGTTTGATCAGGATCAGCGAAACAATGCCAAAGGGAACGAGAAATGCGAAAATGCTTCTCCATCCGAGATATTGAGTTAGGAGCCCTCCGATTACCGGCCCGCTTGATAAGCCGAGATATGTTGCTGTTATATTTATCCCCATTGCTTTTCCACGCTCTCCCGGTTGAAAAACAGAAGTGATAATTGCAAGGCTGGTGCCAAAGATCATAGCGCTGGAGAAACCCTGGAATATGCGCAAAATGATCAGGTAGACTATATTTTGGGAAAATATTATCAGAAATGTTGAAATTGTAAAGAACAATATTCCGAGAGAAAATACCTTCTTCCTGCCTGCTATATCTCCGAGCTTTCCGAATGGCATAAGAAAGATTGCTGACGAAAGAATATAACTGCTTGCTACCCAGCTTAGATTGATTGCATTTGCATGCAGATCCTTACCTATTGATGGCAAGGCAAGGTTTACCGCCGAACCGAGAAAAGGAGCCAGGAAAGCTGCAAAAGTCGTAACAAGCAGTACGGATTTTTTAAATGATTTTTCTTCAGGACTATATGTTGTCATATCTTTAGTTTCAACTCTTTCAACCCTTCAACCTTTTCAACCTTTTCTACTATTCTTTCCTCCTGGTATCAATAATAATTGTAACAGGGCCATCATTAACTGACTCTATCTCCATCATTGCTCCGAATTCTCCAGTCCTTACCACTTTCCCCAGGAGCTGGCAAAGCCTGATTACAAACCTGTTATATACGGGACTCGCAATATCGGGATGCGCAGCGCCTATATATGAGGGTCTGTTCCCTTTTTTTGTTTTTGCATAAAGGGTAAACTGACTTATAGCAAGAATCTCCCCGCCTGAATCAAGTACCGATAAATTCATTACTCCAGTACTGTCATTAAAGATGCGCAGATTTACAATTTTATTGCAGAGCCATTCAATATCGGTGTCGTTATCGGTATCTTCTATTCCTGCCAGAATCAGTAATCCGGAGCCGATTTCCGATGTGATCTTTTTACTGATCCTTACTGATGCCCTGTTTACCCGCTGAATTACCGCTCGCATTATATACATTTTTATTGCACTCAAATATATACAATCAAATTCAAAACGATTTGAGCGGTGAATTATATTATATTTGCCAGCTTATGATGGTTCCATGGACTTTTTTGCAATAGTTATTATCGCGTTGGGTTTATCATTCGACACGTTTGCCGTTTCATTATCTTACGGTGTTATACGTAGTGGTATTCTGTTCCGACAGGCATCCTGGATCGCCATTATTCTGGCTGTATTCCAGGGCGGACTTACTGTTGCAGGATATTTCCTCGGATCATTAATCACAGGTGCACTGAATGCAACTGATCACTGGATCGCCTTAGGGTTACTTTCATTCCTCGGGGTGAAAATGATTGCTGAGGGACGCCGGAAAACAAGGGATGAGGAGACAAAAGATTACAGTGGTATATTAGTCCTTCTGACTATTGCTCTTGGAACCAGCATAGATGCCTTTGCCATAGGTATAAGTTTTGCAATTCTGAATGTACGGATTTGGGAAGCCGGAGTACTTATAGGCGTTGTAACTTTCCTTGCTTCCATGACTGCAATCCGTATAGGGAAATCTGCCGGCGAAAGACTCGGAAATAAGGTTGAAATTATCGGAGGTCTGCTTCTGATCGCAATAGGAATAAAAATATTCGTGGAGCATATACTAACAATATAGAGAAAGGCGCAACGGCGCAATGGGCGCTCGCTCAAAGAGAACTTAAAACGGAACCATCGATCTCACCCGCTTATCGAAAACCGCCATTTCAGTGTAACCAGTATATCTCAGCAACTCATACGCTTCATCAAAATACTGTCCGACACGCGAAGGCATGTGAGCATCCGAATTAACGCACACCGGTACATTTTCTTCTTTGAATATATATAAAAAACGGCGGTCAGGATAAAAGTCAGCAATGGGCCGGTTCCTTCCATTGGTATTCACTTCAAAAGCAACATCATGAGTTTTCATTGTTTTTGCAAGCTTTCTGTAAAGTGGTTCAAGGTCACAGGCTGGTTTATAACCATATATTCTTATCAGATCACAATGGCCGATGATGTCGAAAAGGCCCGAAGCAATGGCGGCAATTACAGAATCAAAATATGCTCCAAATAACCTGTCGATATTTTTTCCCTCATAAAATTCCGGTCCGAGATCTACCGTTTTCTCACCCAGATAATGAACAGATCCGATAATATAATCCAGCGGGAAAGGTTGCAGGAAATCATAGATCTCTTTTTCCTTGCCTGCAAAAAAATCAACTTCAAGACCGATTTTAATTTTTATGTTTTGAATATTTTTCCGGAGCGATTCAAGGTGACTGATGTATGGAGAAATATTAACAGGATTCATATTCCAATCCTCAGGATCTTTGAATAATGTCAGATGTTCAGAGAAACCGATCTCACTCAGCCCGGCAGCTAATGCCGGAGAGATATAGTCTTCCGGGACTGACCTTCCATCACTGTAACTGGAGTGCATGTGGTAATCAGTCTTATAAATCATATTTGTAATAATGAAAATAGAATATTTCAGACTTTCAAAGAAGGCCCAAATTTGGCAATAAAACAAATTGAAAACTAATAATATGACCGGGAATTTGATAATTTTGTGAAAACTGAGAAACGTGAACGAAAAGAAAAAACCCTGCACATGTGGTAGTTGTGATTTCCGCGACGTGGTATTCTCCTATCTTAACGATTCAGCCATAGAAGAGTTGTGCGATAATAAAGAGGAATTGTTTTTTCATAAAGGGGAAATAATAAATCATGAAGGTGAAAAGATAACAAGCTTCAAATATCTGAAAAGCGGACTTGTTAAACTTTACAGGCGAACTTCCAATGGTGATGAACAGGTATTAACTATTACCAGGCCATTTGAATTCGTCAGTAACATGAGTATTTTTTCTTCGGATCGATACCAGTATTCTGTTTCAGCTCTTGAAGATTCGGTTGTATGTACGGTAAAGCTGGAATTTATTAAGGAACTGTTTCTAAAAAATGGTGGATTTGCGTTGGGACTTCTTACCAAAATATCGAGGATAAATGATAAGATTATTACCCAGACCCTTGATATAAGACAAAAAAACCTGGTAGGCAGAGTGGCTTTTGTTTTGCTCTACTTTACCAATGAAATTTATAAATCCAGAGTCTTCGATCTGCCTGTTTCACGCAAGGAAATTGCAGACTACATCGGTATGAGCACTGCAAATGTCATAAGGACATTGTCTGATTTTAAAAAAGAAGAGATAATCAGGGTTTTTGGAAAGACTATCGAAGTGGTCGATGTCGGTAAACTGGAGGTTATTTCAAGGCACGGATGATCAGCATTGCTGTTTTTGGATTAATATTAAAAAATTATACTTTAGCGAACTTAAACTTAAAATAATGGAATCAAACAAAAAGCAAAAGATCATGACGACTCAGAAATCAAGTAAAGGGATAATTGCAATTTTGACAGGAGGCGGGGATGTCCCCGGGCTTAATCCGGCAATTCGTGCCGTGACGATCCGTGCAAACAGGGAAGGATACAAGGTTATTGGACTACGAAGGGGATGGGCGGGAATCTCAGAATTAATAAGAGACACAAAAGCAGACAATAGTAACAACTATCAGATACTTACTGATGATATAGTTAATAAGGCGGGACGTACGGGTGGTACTTTTCTGCATACATCGAGAACCAGACCGAGCCACATGTCAAAGGCGAGTGTTCCGGAACATCTCCAAAGCACTTATAACGCTGAATATAATGACATTACGCCGGAGATTATCAAGAACCTGGAATGGCTTGGAATTGATTACCTGATTCCTATCGGAGGCGATGATACACTTAGTTACGGAGTTCACCTTTACAAAAAAGGGGTGAATGTTGTGGCTATTCCAAAAACTATGGACAATGATGTACCGGGAACCGATTATTGTATCGGATTCAGTACCTGTATTTCACGGACTATTCAGATGACAAACAGTCTCAGGACATCTGCCGGATCGCACGAAAGGCTCCTGGTGCTTGAAGTATTCGGAAGATACGCCGGGTTCACTGCGATGCTCCCTACATTGGCAGGTGCCGCAAACAGGTGTGTAATACCTGAATATGAGTTTGAGATAGATCATCTGACAAGACTCCTTGTTGAAGACAGAAATCATAATCCAAGCAAATATTCAGTTGTCCTGATATCGGAAGGTGCAATGTTTAAAGGAGGCGAGATGATTTTTTCTGATAGCGAAAAAGACGCATACGGTCATGCAAAGCTTGGAGGTATTGGCGAGATGGTATCTGCAAAACTTAAAGAACTTTCACCAAAACATAATAACGGAAAAACAATTAATGTAATCTACCAGAAACTTGGCTATATGGTACGTGGAGGAGATCCTGATGCTCTGGATTCCATTGTTCCTATGGCATACGGTAACCTGGCCCTGGATCTTGTTCTTAAAGGCGTGCACGGCAGGATTGTGGTCCTGAAGAATGGAAGATATGATAATCTGCCTATTGATGTGGTTACATCATCTAAGAAAATAGTGCGACTTTCTGATTATAATACTGAAAGGCTGAGACCTTATTATCATAGTTTTGAAATGAAACCTTTCCTCCTGATGGCATCAGATAATTAATTATTGTCGATTGGAAAAAGGAGTTGTTTTAAAATCAACAGGAAGCCGCTACAGAGTTCTTTATGATGAAGGAAAAATAATTGATTGCTCAATTAAAGGAAAACTCAGGATTAAAGAATTTCGTACTACAAATCCTGTCGCTGTTGGTGATAACGTCTTATTCGAAATTGAAAAAAAAACTGATTCTGGAATCATTACTGAAGTACTTGACAGGAAGAATTACATTTTAAGAAAAGCTTCAAATCTCTCCAAACATTCCCAGATACTTGCTGCGAATATCGATCAGGTATTTCTGATGATCACTATAATTCTTCCGGAAACACCCGTAGAGTTCATCGACAGATTTCTGATCTCAGCAGAAGCTTACCGGGTTCCCGCTAAAATAATTATAAATAAAACGGACCTTTATAGTGAAGTTGAGCTGTCTGCGATGGAATACCTTGAATCGATATACAATAATATCGGATATGAATGTATCAGACTCTCACTCAAAGCGATGACAAACCTGGAGGTTGTTAAGCAATTAATGAAAGGTAAAACAACCCTTATATCGGGTAATTCCGGGGTCGGAAAAACCACACTCCTGAATGCATTTGATCCGCTGCTTCATCTCAAGACAGCCGAAATTTCCGGTTATCATAAGCAGGGGAAACATATTACTACCTTTCCGGAAATGCACCGTATGCCATTTGGCGCTTATATAATTGATACTCCCGGAATAAGAGGATTTGGTGTAGTTGATATGGAACGGAATGAGATTTACCATTTTTTCCGCGAGATATTCAGAGTATCAAAAGATTGCAGGTTTAATAATTGCCTGCACCTGGATGAGCCGGAATGTGCCGTCAGGAGAGCAGTGGAAAATGGGGAAATTGCTTTTCTCCGGTACAAAAGTTATCTGAATATAATGGAAGGTGATAACAGTAAGTACCGGTGAAATGAAATAATTGTATTTATAAATTATCTTTATATACTTTAGGAGATAAACAATACCCAGATGAGAAGGATACTTATTCTTGTTTATTCAGCATTTCTTATCATACTGCTCACAAACCTCTTTTATTATAAAAATCTATATAATAAGCAGATAGATTATATTATTAAATTACTTGACCGGCAGGTACAGACTGTCGGACATTCTGTTGACAGTACCAACGACTGGTTTTCAAGCGACTTGAATCAGATCAGCTACAACGAAGACCTGAGCTTATTTTTCACCAGTCAGGCTGATCAGGACAAAGTAAAAGAAAGAATGAAATTGTTTTTCGCAAAGTATAATGATATTGTTACCGGAATTAAATTTTACGACATCCATAAGAATGAATTCACTCTGAAAAGAGATTACGAAAGCGGTGAATGGCTTGAACAACCTTTTATCCTTCATGCTCAGGGTAAGATTTATTATATGGAAAAGCTGGTTGAGGAAAACCAGAAGTATGATTACTATCTGCCTGTATTTAAAGGTAATGATACAATCGGTAATATTGTTGCCACAGTTGACTACCAGAAATACTTTAAAGCTATTTTTTCGGAGTTTAACCTTAAGGATTATCAATGGCAATGGGTCGTGAGTGATTCCGGTGAAATAGTTTATGATAACAGTCAGAACCTGATTGAATACTCCCAACTGGATAAAATTGCCAGAAGCCTCGCAGGAGGATCAGTATCGAATATCATCCATAACGCTGATATAAGCAATAAGAAGGTGGAAATCATTTCATCCTATTATTCCACTCAACTTCTGCAGAGAGAATTGGGGCTTGTCTTCTCTGCACCTACTACCTTTTTTCAAAGATACCTGATCTGGAACTCAGTTTTTATCGTATTGGTGACCTTACTGCTTATACAGGCAATAATTATTATTTTCTGGCGATATCTTAAGTCCCAAAAAGCTGATATGGAGAATTTAAGAACCTCCGAAAAAATGCTCTTCAAACTTATTGAAGAAATGCCGGTAGGAGTTATTGTCCATAATAAGAACAGGGAAATACTTAAAGCGAATAAAGTTGCTGCGGGGCAGTACTCTTATACGAGCGAAACAGAGATGAAAGGCAGGATCTTTCCTGGATCATCATTATCCGGTGAAAGTGATTATTATTCAAAAAACCTGGGAGGATCTTTCAATCCCGACCAGTTTGTGATCATAAAGAAAGAAATTGGAGAGATTGTGCTTTACAGATACAGTATACAGGTGATGTTCATGGGTGAAGAAGCCACCATGGAGATACTGATCGATGTAACTTTACTTGAATCTGCGAGAAAGCAGGAAGCAAAGGCCAATGAAGCAAAATCTGAGTTCCTTGCAAGGATGAGTTATGAGATCAGGACACCACTCAACGGCATTATTGGTATGACAGATGTGCTTAAAAAACACCATATTACACCTGAGGTTAAAGATATAGTAAGTCTCCTTCACCGTTCCACAGAGGTACTGCTTAGCATAATAAATGATATTCTAGATTTCTCAAGAATTGAATCAGGGAAAATGATACTTGATGAGGTTCCTTATGATTTAAGGGAGGAAATCAGCTACTGTATTGATCTGGCAAACACAAATATTTCTACAAATGATTTGAAAATAACCTGTTCAATTGACGATAATGTTCCGGAAAGTATTATTGGTGATCCATTCCGTCTGAGGCAAGTTCTTACTAATCTTTTAAACCATTCCATAAAAAATACTGAAAATGGTGAAATACGGCTCAAATGCAAGGTTGGAGACAACAAAAACGGGAATATAACGCTTGAATTCGATCTGCTTGATACCGGCAGAAGTTTCGACAAGGCAAGCCTTAAAAAAATCTTTGGTGATTTTGTAAATATTGAATCAAAGAAAGTCAGATCCAATGATGATTCGGAGTTTGCTACCATATTGTCAAAGCAGCTTGTAGAACTGATGGGTGGTGAACTATCGGCTGTCAGCCCGTCAGGTTTAGCGGGAGATTCAGGGACCAAAGTCACATTTACATTACTTACATGGTCAAACGACAGACAAATTAAAGGACTTTCATTCGAAAAGAAAAAAACATTTGCCAGCATAAGGACCCTGGTAATAACAGGTAATCAGACCCGTGATGAAGAGATATTAGGTGCATTACACAGGCTGGGACTTACTGTTACAATTACGACTTTCCAGCGGTCGACTGTGAACCAGATAAGGGCCAATATGAATTATCCTGAAGATAAGTATAATCTTGTGATCATTTTTGACGATGGAGAGTTTGATGGTTTTGATGCCGCGAGAGTAATTTGGGAAAACAAGCTTTCGGCTGACTTTATTATGCTAATGATAAGCTCAAATGATAAAAAAGGGAACTTTCTAAAGTGTAATACCCTCGGGATAGATCATTACCTGATAAAACCATTTGATGTCAGCGAGTTACTCAGTATAGTCAAGAATAGTTTTCCTTTCCTGGAAGATCAGGTTTTACAGATTGAACTTGGCAGTGTAAGAACTGATGTGGATATTCTGATTATTGAAGACAACAAAATGAATCAGAATGTTATCGGGACAATGCTGAAGAGTCTGGGTTATTCCTACGATCTCGCAGACGATGGTTATGCAGGCTATCTGCTGGCAAAAGAAAAGAAATTTGATCTTATTTTTATGGATCTTATCATGCCGGAGATGGACGGTTTCGAGTCAGCACAACGAATACTGAAGCATGACAAATCGGTTTTAATTGTTGCGTTTACTGCAGATAATTTGCCGGAAACCAGGAGAAAAGCGGAGCTATCGGGAATTAAGGATTTTATTTCCAAGCCTGTCAGAATTGATGAACTTAAGAGGCTTTTTGCACGATATTTTAAAAAGGGATAAAAGGGAAGGAAGATGAATACTAATGGCTGTCCAAAAAATTAACATTGTAAGATTTCTGGAGCTTTCAACGACCATCCCAATTGCTGATGTCAGGTCACCTTCCGAATTTAACTCAGGTCATATTCCCGGAGCAATTAATATTCCGCTCTTTGATGATAAGGAGAGGACCGTTGTTGGAATAAAATTTAAAAAAGAGGGTCGTGTCCCTGCAATACTTGAAGGCCTTAAACTTACGGGCCCGGATCTGGCATCGAAATTGGAACAAGCTTCTGATGTTACAAAAAGCGGGAAACTTCTTGTCCATTGCTGGAGGGGTGGAATGAGATCGGAAGCTATGGCCTGGCTTATTTCGTCAGGTGATATTGAGACGTACGTTTTAGAGGGGGGATATAAGTCGTACCGCCGGTATGTTCTGGACAGTCTCTCTGAGAAAAGAAAAATGATTGTTCTCGGCGGTATGACGGGGAGTAGTAAGACTCATATTCTCAGATACCTTAAGTCCAGCGGGCATCAAATTCTGGATCTTGAGCGACTTGCAAATCATAAAGGCTCTGCTTATGGTGCCCTTGGTGAGCCGGCTCAGCCAACAACAGAACAATTTGGTAATATGCTCTTTAATGACCTGAATCGGTTGAGCAATGATAACCCTTTCTGGGTTGAAGACGAAAGCCGTAATATAGGTGCAGTATATATACCAGACACTTTTTATCTTAACATGCAGGATACTCCTGTCATTGTTCTTGTGATGGATGTAATTACCAGGCTCCCACAACTTATGAAAGAGTACTCAGCTTATCCGCCGGAAGCCCTCACAGCATCTATATTGAAGATAAGTAAGCGACTGGGTAGCGAAAAAGCAAATGATATGATCAAGGCAGTAGGAAAAGGAGATTATGCTAAAGCAATAGAAATAGTTCTGTATTATTATGATAAGGCATATCTGTTCGGAATAAAGAAAAAAAACAGTAAAAACATCATCTATATCAAGTCTGATACTGACAATATTGAGACAAATGCTTTAAAAGTTCTGGAAGCTGCAGGAACTATAAAATGGTAGGGACCTGGATAAGATACCCCCTCGCCCTGCGGGCACTCCCCCTGGCAGGGGGAGAAATACTGCAAGTAATAGGAATTTCACTAAAAGAATGTGCATTTTCTCCCCCACCGGGGGAGATGTCGCGAAGCGACAGAGGGGTATTACGAGCAATACGAAACCTTCTTTAATACAGATGTCGCCCCGCCTTGGCGGGGACAGAGGGGTATTTACATGCCCAAACAGATTTTTCTTACTTGGACCGGCATTAGCG
>Ga0184615_10001631_pt1 | contig 12073 bp, 11 predicted proteins | sample PLM4_65_coex_FD_133134 | JGI IMG/M metagenome (GOLD analysis project Ga0184615, IMG submission 133134) | Groundwater sediment microbial communities from an aquifer in East River, Colorado, USA - PLM4_65_coex | ecosystem: Environmental > Terrestrial > Soil > Riparian zone | place: USA: East... | reverse complement strand
GGTCCACCCGGACTTCGTGGCCGGGCGGTTCGACACGGACTTTATCGAAACGCACCTCGACGAACTCTTGGATTACGTCGAGGAGGAGGACGAGATCCTCCGGCTGGCCCGCTTCGTCGCTGAAATCTCGGCGATCGGGAAGAACCCCTATTGCCGGTAAGCGCGAGCCTATGACGCCATCCACCGTCCATCCGAGCCGGAGTCCACAAGAGAACGTCGCGATCCTTCGCCGGGATCGCCGGATCTCGTTCACCAATACCGGCCCTCGCGACACGGGGCAGAGCGATTTCAAGAACCGGCACACGCTCTACGACTTGATCAAGCTCGCACCGCTCTACAATCGGACCGGGTATTTTTCGGTGGAGACCCACGGCGGCGCGCGGTTTCACCAGAACCTCCTCCAGAACAAGATCGACCCGTTCGAGGAAGCGGCCTTGTGGAAGGAGCGGATGCCGGACGTGATGACCCAGACGCTGGTCCGGTCGACCAACCTTTGGGGCTACCGGATGTACCCGCGCAACGTGATCGCGCTCTCGGTCAAGGCCTTTCTGCCGTACGTCGACGTGTGGCGGTGTTTCGACTTTCTCAACTACGTCCCCAACATGATTCCGATCGCGGAGGAGGTCATGAAGGGCGGCAAGCTCTTCGAGCCCGCGATTTCGTTTTCCGTGTCGGACGATTGCACCAACGCCTATTACCTCAAGGTGACGAAGGAGATCCTGAGCCTTACCGGCGGAGCCAAGGAGATCGTTCTGTGCATCAAGGACATGGCCGGCGTGGGCTCGCCCAAGCGGATCGCCTCGCTCGTCGATACGATGCTGCAGAAACACCCCTCGCTCGTCGTCCACTATCACCGCCACACGACGGACGGTCTCGCCGTCCCCGCGCTGGTCGCGGCGGCCAAGGCCGGGGCCAAGATTCTCGACGTGACCGACGATCCGTTCACGCGGTACTACGGCCACGCCCCGATCCGGTCGGTGAACGCGCTCTTGCAGGAGAATGGCCTTCAGACCAATCTCGATCTCGCCCACGTGGATGAGGCCGGCCGCGTTGTCACCGACTTTATCGGCCACTACCAGGAGTTCGAGTCCCAGTTTCGGGGATTTTCGTACAAGGTGACCGAACACCGCATGCCGGGTGGCGCGTTCCCCAGCTCGTTCGAGCAGGCCGTGAAGGGCGACTTCCTCCATTTGATGCCCCACATCCTCCGCGGCATGAGCGACGGCAATCGCTTCATCAAGTACTTCGACGTGACGCCGGGCTCGCAGATCACCTGGACGACCTGGGTTGGGATCGTGCAGTACCACTTCAAGGAGGGCGGGTACAAAGCGGTCGAGTCCCTCTTGGATCTCTGCGAGCGCTTCATCGCGGGCGGCCAGCGGCTCAACAGGCTTGACCCCGAGGAGCGCGAGCGCCTCTTGGGCCTCTATACGCACGCCACCGACGACCTCAAGAGCCTGTTGCTGGGCCGATACGGACCGCTGCCGTTCGGGTGGCCGGCCGACTGGGTGTACCAATCGGTCTTCGGCGATGGGTGGCGCGAGCGCGTCAAGAAAGAACGGATCGACGCGTCGCCGCTGGCCAAGAAGAAGAAGGAAGATATCCAGGCCGTCGAGCGCGAGCTGGAAGCCAAGATCGGGCGTCACGCCACGCCGTCCGAGCTCATCCTCTATCTGCAGCACCCCGGCGCGACCGTGGAGTTTCTCGTGTTCCGCCGAAAGTACGGCAACACGTCGCTCTTGCCCACCCCGGTGTGGCTGGACGGGTTGAAGGCCGTGGGCAACGAGGTTCGCTTCGAGCAAAATGGCAGGCCCAATACGATCAAGCTGGTCTCGATTGGGGCGGAGGCCGGCGGGGTACGGCACATCGTGCTGGCGGTGAACAACACGATGCACGTCTTCCCGGTGGAGATGCCCGCCTACAAGGAACGCCTCAGGGGCGGCCCGCGCTTCGCCGACCCCACGGTCAAAGGCGAGGTCGCCTCGCCCATGATGGGCAATGTCTGGCGGATCGGCGACAAGGACCGCGTGCTCAAAGTGGGCGACATCGTGAAGGAAGGCCAGGAGGTCATGAACATCGAGGCGATGAAGATCGAAACCGCCATCCTGGCCCCCAGGCACGGCGTGGTCAAAGAAATCCCGCTCAAGCTCAACGAGGCGGTGGTCGAGAACCAGTTGTTGATGGTGCTCGGCGAGGTTCCGTGGTCCGAGCCGAAGCGAAAAGCCGCTGCGTCTAAAAACACCAAGAAGTCAGGCTGACCGCACCTGGGCAGGGGATGGTCCAACCGCTCCGCTATCCCGCAATTCCGGCTCACTGCACGCGCCGGCAAGACCTCTCACCTCTGTGTATTCTCGATCCCGGAGAGAGTCGCGGCCTCAACGACGCACGCGGCGTACCACGTGCCGCTGAGAAGAAACCAAGAGGCATGGTGTCATGGGGATGATCATCAATTGCTCGGCGTACAAGAACGGGGCAAAGCTCCCCGATTTTAGCGTCGACGAAATCAGTGACGTGCTCCAACAGGAGGGCACGTTCGTCTGGCTCGGATTACTCGAGCCGAACGAAGAACTCCTTCTCAAAATCAAGGAAGAATTCGGCTTGCACGAATTGGCGGTCGAAGACGCCCACCGGGCGCACCAACGACCGAAAATCGAGGAATACGGCGATTCACTGTTCGTCGTCCTGCAAACCGCGGAGGTGTGGGAGGACGCGATCCACTTCGGTGAAACCCACCTCTTCGTCGGCCGTCGTTTCTTGGTCTCGGTACGCCATGGGCCCTCGCAAAGTTATCGCAAAGTCCGTGAGCGATGCGAAAGCGCGCCCGATCGGTTGGCCCAAGGCCCCGGGTTCGCGCTGTATGCCGTTATGGATTTCATCGTCGATAATTATCGGCCGATCGTCGATGCGTTGCGCACACGATTTGAAACACTCGAAACGAAGATTTTCAAGCAGCGCGTGAACCGCGACCGTCTCGAGGGCCTGTACGATTTGAAACGACAACTGCTCCTGTTGCAGGCCGCCGCGGAACCGCTGGTGGAAATCTCCAATGTCCTCATCCATTTTCACACCGACATTATTCCCCCGGAGACGCGGGTCTATTTTCGGGATATCCACGATCACGTGAGGCGTATCACGCAGGCGACCGGTGAGATGCGCGAAATGCTCACCGCGGCCATGCAGGTCAACCTGGCCCTCATCACGGTGAACCAGAACGAAGTCGTGAAGAAGCTGGCCGGTTGGGGCGCGATCTTGGCCATTCCGACGATGGTGTTCAGCCTCTATGGGATGAACTTCAAGCACATGCCGGAACTGGACTGGCCGCAGGGCTACCCGATGGTGCTGGGGGGTGTCGTGATCGGATGTGTGTGGTTGTACCTCCGCCTCAAAAAGGCGGGGTGGTTATAGAGAACGATGGCCCTGAACGCTACGATTTTCAAAGCCGAGCTGCACATCGCCGACATGGACCGCCACTACTACCGGGATCATGCGCTCACCATCGCGCGTCACCCATCCGAAACCGACGAGCGCATGATGGTGCGCGTCCTGGCCTTCGTTCGACATGCGCACGACACCTTGTCGTTTGGCAAAGGACTGAATACCGAGGACGAGCCCGATCTCTGGCAAAAAGATCTGACGGGCGCCATCGACCTGTGGATCGACGTGGGCCAACCCGATGAAAAGAGCATTCGCAAGGCCTCCGGCCGCGCCAAACAGGTCGTCATCTATACCTACGGCGGCCAGAGCGCCGACCTGTGGTGGGAGCAAAACCGGCTCAAGCTCGAACGGGCGAAAAATCTGACCGTGATCAACCTGCCGGTCGACACGAGCCGAGCCCTGGCCAAGCTCGCCCAGCGCGCGATGGAGCTGCAATGCACCATTCAGGATGGACAGATCTGGATGGGTGATCGGGATGACACGGTGCAGGTTGAGCTGGCGATGATGAAGAGCGCTCCGCCCACTGTTCGCTGACGAGTGAAGGTCATGACCGCCGGGACTGCCGGATGACGCGAGGGTTTTGCATTTGGGTGCACAACTTGGGATAATTCGGGGCATTCTGGGCCGGCATCGAAGCTGCCCCGCCTGATTACCGGTCGAGGGGAGATGATCATGATCGAATTCGCGGTCGTCGTTGGGGTGTTGTGTTTGGTCGTGATCGCGTTCGCCGCGGTGGTCTTGGCCTGGCGCATGAGCGCCGCGGCCCAAGAGATCACGCGTCTCGCCGCGACGATCGAGGCGGAGGTTCGCCCGGTGGCGCGTGATTTAAGCCGGACCGCGGACCACCTGTCGGACCTTCTCGCGGTCGCGCGGTCGCGCGTGAAGCGAACCGATGAGGCGCTCGATCTTGTCACGAAGCGGGTGGTGCGGTTGAGCGACCGCTTGTTCGATCCGCTCGAGGGTGTGGCGGCACTCCTCCACGGTGTGCTGGTGGGGTTTCGGTACTTCTTTCAACCACGTCGTTAAGGAGGATTCCTGATGTCGGATCATCACAACGGGTCGTTCGGGGGTGTGACGGCGGCGTTCTTGCTTGGGGGGGCGGTCGGCGCCGTGGTCGCGTTGCTCTATGCGCCGCGGTCCGGAGCAGAGACCCGCCAAGAGATTCGGAACGCGTACGAGCGGTCGCGGTCCCGGTTGGGGGACCTCCAGACCGACGTCGCGGATCGAATCGCCCGCCTGGTCGATGAGATCCAGGAAAAATCGAGTGAGCTGCTGGCCAGCGGAAAGGCGATGGCCGAGGAGCGACGGAAGGATCTTCAAGAAGCGCTCGCCATCGCCAAGAAGGCGCTTGACGAGGAGCGAGGGCTCCTTCGGAGAATGAGGGAGCGTAGCGCGTCTCGGAGCGTCACGTAGCAACTCCCCGAACGACGTCGATCAGGACGCCGCGCCGAATCGTGATGCGATAGGTCCGTCTTTCATTTGCCGGACGTCTCCGGAACGATCTTGAGCACCTCCCCCGCGTAGTCGATCACGTACAGCTCGCGCTGTTCGTCCTCCCCGAACGCACTGATCCGCCGTTCCGTATCGAGGAGTTTCTGGTGGGAGATGACGATCTGGCCGTCGTCGCGCAGGCCCCAGATCCGGCCGTTGCCGAAGTCGCCGTAGAGGTAGACGCCGCAGAGGTCGGGAATACCCCGCCCTCGGTAGATGTAGCCGCCGATGACGGTGGTTCCCTCTGAGCGCGGGTAATCCAGGATGGGAAGTTCCAGGCCGGCCTGCTTGCACCTCGGGTTCACGCCCGGCGTGCAGATGGTGCCTTCCATGACGTTCCAGCCGTAATTCTTACCCTTTTCGATCACGTCGATTTCTTCGCGGGCCTTTTGGCCCACGTCGCCCGCATAGAGCCGACCGGTTGTCGGGTCGAACGAGAATCGCCAGGGGTTGCGCAGGCCGTACGCCCAGATTTCGGGGGCGGCTTGCTTGCGCCCCACGAAGGGATTGTCGGGCGGGATGCCGTAGGACGCCTTGCCGGTCGCGGAATCGACGTCGATGCGGAGCATCTTGCCGAGGAGGGTCGAGAGGTTCTGTCCGTTGCCGTGCGGGTCGTTGGCGGAGCCGCCGTCACCCATCCCGATGTACAACATCCCATCGGGGCCGAACGCGATGTTTCCGCCGTTGTGGTTGCTGTAGGGCTGGGGAATGTTCAGCAGGATTCGTTCGATGCGGGAATCCGCCTCATCGGGCCGGTCGCTCACCCGAAACTCCGAGATCGTCGTGTGCAGCCCCCCGGTGCGCGACGTGTAGTTGACGAAGAACCGCCCGTTGTGGAGAAAGTTCGGGTGGAACGCCAATCCCAGGAGTCCCAACTCGCCGCCGGCGGTGACGCGTTCGCGGATGTCTAAAAAGAGTTTCTTCGCGATCTGTCCGTTCTTCCGAACCTGGATGGTTCCCCGCTGCTCGACGATGAACAGCCGGCCGCTGCCGTCTCCCGCGTGAGAGAGCCCGACCGGCTCATCGAATCCGGTGGCGATGGAGTCGAGTCGCAACGCCGGGTACGGCGGCGCCGGCCCGTCGAGGCGGCACGACACCGGGGAGGCGGCGAGGATCGGCTGCGTCGTGCCGAGCGCTATCCCGAAAAGGAGGCCGAGCACATATCCATACCGCATGAATGTCAATGTTCGCATGGTTTACCTGGGAAGGATGGGGGATGCGATATCCAACGGCGCGCCGCTGAGTGATCGCAGGAATTCGAGCAGATCCTTCTTGTCTTGCTCGGTGAGGAGATCAAGGGGCGTGATCAACGGGTGGCGGTGCGCCGGGCGCCCTTCGGCCTTCACGTAAAAATCGAGAGTGTCCTCCAGCGTCGGGAAGATGCCGTTGTGCATGTAGGGCGCGGTGTCGGCGACGTTGCGCAGCGAGGGCGTTCGGAACGTCTCGCGATCCTCGTCGTTCAGCGTGACCGCGTATCGCCCGGGGTCGTCGGACAGGCCCGGACGTGCCGGGAGGCCCAGCGCGTGGAATTGGTTGTCGGTGAAATTGGGCCCGTTGTGGCACGTGACGCACTTGGCCTTTTCGTCGAAGACCCGTACGCCGCGCTGGGCCGCGGGACTCAGCGCGGTCTCATCGCCCGCCATGAAGCGGTCCCACGCCGAATGAGTGGACACGAGCGTGCGCTCGAACGCGGCGATGGCCCGCGCGATCCCGTCCGCGGTCGCGGGCGTTCCGAAGACGTCCCGAAACGCCTGGACGTACTCCGGCACCGCGTTGAGTTTCGCCGCCACGCGGCCGATGTCCTCCCCCATCTCGAGGGGATTCTGAATCGGTTCGAGGGCCTGCTCCTCGAGCGATCCGGCCCTCCCGTCCCAGAAGAGCTGCGGCCGGTATGCGACGTTGAACAGCGAGGGCGGGTTGCGACGGCCCATCTGTCCACGGACGCCGGCCGCCAGCCGCTGCCCGTTCGAAAAACCCAGGGCCGGGTTGTGGCAGGACGAACAGGAGATCGTGCCGTCCCTGGACAGGCGGGGATCGAAGAAGAGCCGTTTGCCCAGTTCGATCTTGGCCGGCGTGGGCAGGTTGTAGGGGGGGACGGGCGGGGCGAGCAACGGGTACAGGTGAAACGGGGGATCGGGCAAGGTGTCGAACAGCGTGCGCGGCGGGTACGCGTTCGTTTTTCTCGGTGCGGCTGCCGCCAGCACATGCGCCCACCACCCGCTGAACACCAGCAGCAACGCGACCACGCCCACTCGGAAGAAGAAACGGCTCACTCGGATCTCGTGTCAGAAAATCGCGCGCGCGAGTTGTTCTCGGTATTCTTCGGCGAGCGGGCTCCGCGGTCCGATGATCTCGAAAATCTGCACCATCATCTTGCGGGCGCCCTCGTCTTTGAAGTGCCGGTCCTGTTCGAGGATCTTCAGATACTCCTCCAGGGCATCGCGATAGCGTTGGTTGGCGGCGTGGAGCCCCGCAAGTTCGAAGCGCGCCTCGAGGTCGTTGGGATTACGCCCGAGCCGCGCTTCGAGGTCCGCGAGCGAGGGGCCGGTGTGTTGTAACCTCGCGAGATCCATCCGGGCCTTGAGCGCGACGACTTCGTCGCGGACTTGGACGGGCCCCGCCAGGTGATCGTAAGCGTCGTCGGCCTCCGGCCATCGGCCTAATTGGACGAGCACCCGCAGGTGGCCGATCGACGCGGCCGGGTGGCGGGGCTCGGCCTGCAAGGCGTCCCGGTACGTCTGAAGGGCCTCATCCCATTGCTGAGCCGTTTCCATCTTCGCGCCCTGTTCGGCGAGTTCGTCGGCTTTGGTGGGGATGAGGAGTTGGATGAACTGGCGAATCGAGGCCTCGGGCAGGGCGCCGACGAATTCGTTGACGACCTTCCCCTTCGCGAACGCCTTGACGTTGGGGATGGTCTGAATGTGGTAGCGCTGGGCGAGGCTGAGATTCCGGTCGGTGTCGACCTTGGCCAAGACAACCTTCCCCTCGTACTCCTCCACCACGTCCTCGAGTATCGGTCCCAAGTACCGACACGGCCCGCACCACTCGGCCCAGAAGTCGACGAGCACCGGCACGGTCTTCGATCGCTCGATCACGAGCGATTCGAACGTCTGCTCGTCGGCGTCGAAGATCCACTGATCGGTCATCCCGCAGTCTCCTCCAAGGGGCCACAGTCTAAAACAAAACCCCGTGCCGCTGCAATGCGGCCCGATGTAGGGGCACGGCATGCCGTGCCCCTACCAATTCGGTCAAGCGTGCAGGCTACTCAAAAAGCTCCAGATGCAAGGCCGCAGGGAGGAGGAAACCGGAGCGTACTGGGTCGTACGTGAGAACGCGGTGTCTGCGTGGCGCAGCAATTTCCGACGACCGAGAATCCGCACCGCTCCGAAGGAGCGGATGGAGACCGATTTCCTTACGGATCGCGAAGCAACGCGGCAATGGACTTTTTCAGCAGCCTGTTAGAGGCGGATGTTCCGGAGCCGGAGGGAATTGACGATCACCGAGACCGAACTGAAGCTCATCGCCGCGCTCGCCCAGATCGGGCTGATCAGGACGCCGAAGAAGGGATAGAAGAGGCCCGCGGCCACCGGCACGCCGATCGTGTTGTAGACGAACGCGAAGAAGAGGTTCTGGCGAATGTTGCGCATGGTGGCGCGGCTCAAGCGCCGGGCCCTCGCGATCGCTCGCAGGTCGCCTTTGACCAGCGTCACCCCCGCGCTCTGCATGGCCACGTCGGTGCCCGCGCCCATCGCGATGCCCACGTGGGATTGGGCGAGCGCCGGCGCGTCGTTGACCCCGTCGCCCGCCATGGCGACGATACGGCCCTGAGCCTGGAGCCGTTTGATGATATCGAGCTTCTGGCTGGGTAACACCTCGGCGGTGAAATCGTCGATGCCGAGTCTGGCGGCGACCGATTGAGCCGTGATCTGAGAGTCACCGGTCAGCATCACGATGGACAGACCCTCGCGGTGGAGGAGCGTCATGGCCTCGGGTGTCGATGCCTTGATGGGATCGGAGACCGCGAGCCAGCCAGCCGACCGACCGTCCACCGCCACCCACACGACGGTCGCCCCATCGCGACGCTTCGCGTCGGCCCCATCGGCCAGCCCCGTGACCGCGAGGCCGCGCTCTTTGAGGAACGCCTGCGTGCCGAGGATGATCCGCTGTCCGTCGACCGATCCCTCCACGCCCTTGCCGGTAATCGATTGGAAGCCCTGGACCGCCGAGAGCCGGAGCCCCTTGGCCCGTGCCGCTCCGACGATGGCCGAGGCCAGTGGATGTTCGCTCCCTTGTTCCAGGCTCGCGGCCACCCGCAGCAGATCATCCGCAGCGAATCCCGGCGAGGCCTCGACGGTGTCGAGGCGGGGCTTCCCCTCGGTCAGCGTGCCGGTCTTATCCACGACGAGCGTATCCACCCGTTCCAAGAGTTCGAGGGCTTCGGCGTTCTTGATCAGCACCCCGGTCTCGGCGCCTCGTCCCACGCCGACCATCACCGCCATGGGCGTCGCGAGACCCAGGGCGCACGGGCAGGCGATGATCAAGACCGCCACCGCGTTCACGAGGGCGAGGGCGAGCCGCGGTTCCGGGCCCCAGATCGACCAGATCGCGAACGATACGATGCCGACGGCCACGACGATCGGCACGAAGTAGCTCGACACGGTGTCCGCGAGGCGCTGGATGGGCGCGCGGCTTCGCTGCGCGTCACCCACCATGCGCACGATCTGGGCCAGCAGCGTGTCAGCGCCCACGCGCTCCGCCCGCATCACGAGGCTGCCCGTGCCGTTGATCGTCCCGCCGATGAGCGCCGCGCCGGGCGATTTCTCGACGGGGATCGGCTCGCCGGAGATCATCGACTCGTCCACCGACGAATGTCCGTCGCTCACCACGCCGTCGACGGGAATCTTCTCTCCTGGGCGCACGCGCAGCACGTCACCGCGCTGGACGTGCTCGATCGGGATGTCCTCTTCGCGGCCGTTTCGCACGATGCGGGCGGTCTTGGGTGCCAGGCCCAAGAGAGCTCGGATGGCGGCGCCGGTCCGGCTGCGGGCGCGAAGTTCGAGGACCTGCCCCAGCAAGACCAACACCGTGATCACGACCGCGGTGTCGAAATACGGTTCGACGGCGCCGTGGGTCCGAAAGCCCTCGGGAAAGAGGCCGGGGGCGAGTACGGCAGAGACACTGTAGAGAAAGGATGCCCCGACCCCCAAGGCAATCAGGGTGAACATGTTCAGGTTGCGGGTCACGAGCGAGGTCCAGCCGCGCTCGAAGAACGGTTTTCCGGCCCAGAGCACGACCGGTGTGGCGAGGAGAAGTTGCACCCAATTGGCGGTGGGCATGGAGATCAGTTGGCGCAGGCGGTCGCCGATGAGAAACTCCGCCATGGCCAGGGTGAACACGGGGAACCCCACGACCACGCTTACCCAGAACCGGCGCGTCATATCGATCAACTCGGGGTTTGGGCCTTCCTCGATCTGAATCGCGCGCGGCTCCAACGCCATGCCGCAGATGGGGCAGGAGCCGGGCCGATCACTGACGACCTCGGGGTGCATGGGGCAGGTGTACTCGACGTTTGCCCCAGGAGGTGTGCCGGGCGTCGAAGGAGGCGCCTGAAGGGGAGCGCGGCGGGGCGGGCCGCCGATCGTGAGCAGTGGCGCGGGTGGAGCAAGATACTGCTGAGGGTTGGCCGCAAACCGTGCGCGGCAGCCGGGATTGCAGAAGTAGTACGTCGTGCCCGCGTGGACGTGCGTGCCGCCGCGCGGGTTGGCGGTGTCGACGGTCATTCCACAGACGGGATCTTGTGCGCTCCCACCGGTTCCCGGGGCGTCGAGCCGTGGGTCGTCGTGATGAGCGGAGTACTCCATGATTCGAGCCTAGCCGAAGTGATCCCGTCGAATCAAGCCCGCAGCCATGGGTCCCTCGGCTTGTATTTTTCGCCGCGACTCGGTAGTCTCCCACTCATCACTTCGTCGAAAGGATAAGAAGATGCAGACTTACCAGCACACCAGCGAACCCGTGACCGTTGCCGACGACCCGGCCGCGCGCGATCTGCTTCGCCGCGCGTTCGAGTCCACGTATCGCTGGAGCCCCGCGTTCAAGGGGTTTTCGGCTCGCCTGAGCATTCAAGAGGCGGGGAACACGGTGGACGGAACCGTCACGGTTCAATTACCCGACGTGGTGACCCTCTCGTTACCGGATTCCGACATTCAGAAATGGGCGGAAGGGCAGATCGGGATGATGGCCGTCCACCGCGGTCATCGGGCCTTCGAGCAAGCCGACGGGCGGCACACCTTAACCCTGGGCGAGGACGACAACCATCCCCTCGGCCGGTTGGTGCTCATCCAGGGCGATGCGATGAATTCCAGGTACCGAGTCCTCGGTCGCCAGATCCGCCAGATCAACCGCAGCATGGGGCCGGTTCGGTTCACCATCAACGTCGAGGAGTCGCTCAACACGCCTGACGGCAGGCATCTCACGACGCGATACACCGTCTACTACTTTCATCCCAAGGACGGATCGCTCAAGCAGGTGGACAGCATCACCGACGACCACGCGGTCGTCGAGGGCGTGTATCTGCCCGGCACGCGCCGCATCATCAGCGCCGAAGGGGGAGAGGTTCGGGTCAGGGTGATGGTGTTCACCGGCCACACCCTGTCGTAAGGCGACCGCGATGCCAGCCGTCACGATCTATCATAACCCTCGCTGCAGCACGTCTCGAAAGACCTTGGAACTCATTCGGGCGAAGGGGATCGAGCCCACGATCATCGAGTACATCACGACGCCGCCGTCGGAGGCCGAGTTGGAGAAGATCCTCGCGCTGCTCGGCATGGAACCGCGCCAATTGATACGGACGAAGGAAGCCGTCTACCGGGATCTGAGACTGGAAAATCCCCAGGTGACCAGGCGGCAATTGATCCAGGCGATGGTGGAGCACCCGATCCTCATCGAGCGGCCGATCGTGCTGTCCAAGGGCAAGGCCGCGCTCGGGCGACCGCCGGAGCGTGTGGAGGCAATTCTGTGACCAGCGGCAGGCTGCTGAAAAAGTCCATCTGCTGCGTTGTCAGTCGGTCTTGCGTGCTTACGTACGAGCCAGTACGCTCCGCGCGCAAGGCAATGCCAATGGCGATTTCCCAACCGGAGCGCCTTGCAT
>Ga0184615_10001630_pt1 | contig 12075 bp, 14 predicted proteins | sample PLM4_65_coex_FD_133134 | JGI IMG/M metagenome (GOLD analysis project Ga0184615, IMG submission 133134) | Groundwater sediment microbial communities from an aquifer in East River, Colorado, USA - PLM4_65_coex | ecosystem: Environmental > Terrestrial > Soil > Riparian zone | place: USA: East... | reverse complement strand
TCGTCCGGCCCAGGTTCTTGCCGACCAGGTAGGCTCCGGTGTCGTACGACCAGACGGCCAGGACCAGGAGGAGGATCCAGCCGCGTTCGGCACCGAGCCACGCCGCGGGCGCATCCGGCGGGATGGCGGGGGCGGCGTGACCGAGGCGGAGCAGGAACGACAGCAACGAGACGTAGACCGCCCCGAAGATCGTGGCGATCCAGGTTGCCAGCCCGTCGTGCGGATCGAGCCGGGTGAACGAGGCGACCGCCACCAGGACGATGCCGATCGCCCCGAGCAGCAGTCCGCTGCCCTCGAGCAAGTCGGGAAAAGCGGCGTCCAGGACGACCGCGAGGGCGAGCGCCGTGCCGAGCGCGGGGAGTGGCGGATACCCGGCCGCCTTGAGCAGCCGGAAGGCCTCGATGGCGGCGAGGGCCGTGGCCAGGGCGACCGCGGCGGCGAGGGCCGGGCCACCGATCGCGAGGACCAGCAGCAGGACCGGCACCAGCACGGCCGCGCTGATCGCGCGTTGACGCATGGCGATGGCCCGACCCGCTCAGCGACCGAAGCGGCGCTGGCGGCTGGCGAACTCGAGCAGGGCGGCGTCGAATGCATCGGGCCCGAAGTCGGGCCACAGCGCGTCGCAGGTATAGAACTCGGCGTAGGCGGACTGCCAGATCAGGAAGTTGGACAGTCGCTGTTCGCCACCGGTCCGGATGACCAGGTCCGGATCGGGCAGGCCGGCGGTGTACAGCGACTCGCTGATCGTCTGCTCGTCGATCGCCTCCGGGGGCGTGTCGCTGGCGGCCAGGCGGCGGAACGCGTCGACCAGCTCGGTCCGGCCGGCATAGTTGAACGCGATGTTGAGCAGCAGTCGACCGCCACCGGCGGTGGCATCGAGCGCCTCGCCGATCGACGCTCGGGTGGCGTCCGGCAGCTCGTCGAGGCGGCCAAGCAGGCGGACTCTGACGCCCTCCGCGCGCAGCTCCGCGGTCTCACTCCGGATCGCGGCCTCGAGCAGGCCGAACAGCCCGGTCACCTCCTCGTCGGAGCGCGCCCAGTTCTCGCGGCTGAAGGCGTACAGGGTCATGACCGGGACGCCTCGACGCACGGCATGGCGAAGGAGCTCGCGGATCGCCTCGACCCCGGCTGCATGCCCATCCAGCTCGGACAGGCCGCGTTGACGGGCCCAGCGCCGGTTGCCGTCCATGATGATCGCGACGTGGCGCGGCAGCTCGCTAGCGGGCAGCAGCGGCGTGTTGCCGGACGGGGTGACGGTCAGGTCCGATCCCTCGCGTGCCGGTACGTGCGCCGCCGATGGCGCGTCGGTTGGCCTGGCGAGGGGTGCGCGGGCCACTAGACCTCGAGGACTTCCTGTTCCTTGGCCGCCCCGAGCCGGTCGACCTCGGCGATGTGCCGGTCGGTCGTCCGCTGGAGCAGCTCGAGTTCGCGATGCGTCTCGTCCGTGCCCATCCCGCCGCCGCGCTCCTCGCGCTTGAGGTGGTCGGCCGCGTCGCGGCGCAGGTTGCGGACCTCGACCCGGGCTTCCTCCATCCGCTTGTGGACGCTTCTGACGATGTCCTTGCGACGTTCCTCGGTGAGCGGCGGGATGTTGAGCCGGACGACCGTGCCGTCGACGTTGGGCATCAGGCCGATGTCGCTCTTCTGGATCGCCTTCTCAATGGCCCCGAGCACCCCGCGATCCCAGGGCTGGATCACGATCTGGTGCGGCTCCGGGACGCTGATCCCGGCGAGCTGGTTGAGCGGCGTGGAGGTTCCGTAGTACTCGACGTGGATCCGCTCGACGAGTGCCGTCGACGCTCGGCCGGTGCGCAGCCCCTGGAAGTCGCGTTCCATCGCCTCGACCGCGCGCGCCATCTTGTGATCGGCGTCACTGAGGATCTCGCTGCTCATGTCCGCGCACCTCCGGCGGCGCCCTTGGCGCCCGAGATGAGGGTGCCGACCGGTTCGCCGACGGCCACCCGCGTGATGTTATCGGGCTGATTGAGGTCGAAGACGACGATCGGGAGGTCGTTCTCCATGCACAGGCTCACGGCCGTCGAATCGAGGACCCGAAGCTGATCGCGGAGCAGGTCCGCGTATTCGAGATGAGCGTACCGCCGCGCATCGGGGTTGGTGAGGGGGTCGCTGTCGTAGACGCCGTCCACGCGGGTGGCCTTGAGCAGGACCTCGGCGTTGATCTCGACCGCACGAAGGGCGGCGGCCGTATCGGTCGTGAAGTATGGGTTGCCGGTCCCCGCCACGAACAGGGCGACCCGCCCCTTCTCGAGGTGCCGGATCGCCCGCCGACGGATGTACGGCTCGGCGACCTCGTTCATCGCGATGGCGGTCATCACCCGGGTCGCCACGCCGGCGCGTTCGAGCGCGTCCTGGAGGGCGAGGCCGTTCATGACCGTCGCCAGCATGCCGATGTAGTCGCCGGTCGCGCGATCCATCCCGCGGGCGGACGCGGCCAGGCCCCGGAAGATGTTGCCGCCGCCGACGACGATGCCGACCTCGACGCCAAGCCGGTGGATCTCGGCCACCTGGCGGGCGATGAACGCGCAGAACGCAGGATCCACGCCGTACTGGCGATCGCCCAGCAGAGCTTCACCGGACAGCTTGAGCAGGACCCGCCGATACCGCAGGGGCCTGGGTGCCTCAGGGGGCGTGGTCGTGGACGGCTGCGTCACAGCTCTTCAGCGAGCACGTAGCGGGCGAACCGGCGGACCTTGATGTTCTCGCCGATCGTGGCGATCCGGTCATTGACCAGGTCGCGGACGGTCCGTTCCTCATCGCGGAACGGCTGGTCATAGAGGCAGACCTGCGCGAACCACTTCCTGAGCTGCCCGTCGACGATCTGGGCGCGGATGTTCTCCGGCTTCTTGCTCGTCGCCTCGTCGGCCAGGAGCTCGGCTTTCCTCGCGTCGAGGTCGGCCGCCGGGATCTGCTCCTCGTCCACGTAGAGCGGGGCCAGACCGGCCACCTGGACGGCGAGGTCGCGGACCAGCCGCTGGAACTCGTCGGTCCGGGCCACGAAGTCGGTCTCGCAGTTGACCTCGATCAGGACGCCCACCTTGCTGCCTGGATGGATATAGCTCGAGATCAGGCCCTCGAGCGCCTCGCGGCTGGCCTTCTTGGCCGCCGACGCGAGTCCCTTCTCGCGGAGCAGGGCCGTGGCCTTGTCGAGGTCGCCGTCCGCCGCGACGAGCGCCTGCTTGCAGTCCATGAAGCCGGCTCCGGTTCGATCGCGCAGCTCCTTGACCATCGCCGCCGAGATATCCGCCATGCCTGTGTGCACTCCTGTCCTGCTGGTCGTGTCGGCGCGACCGGCGTGATCCTGTGGTTCCATGCCGGGCGTTGGCCGGCCAGCATCCTGCCCGCGATCAGCCCGCGGCGGCGGTCTCGTCGACCTTCTCGGCGGCCTCGCGCGCGAGCTCCGCGGCGATCTCCTCCGGGGAGGCTTCCGCGGGCGCCTCGGCGACGGCGGCCTCCGCCCTCGCGACTCGGTCGCCTGGCAGCAGGTCGTCCTCGTCGGCGTCCGGCTCGAAGGAGAGCGCGGCCCCGCCGGCCAGCGCGGCGACGAGCTCGTCGGTCGCGCCAGGCTCTTCTTCGTCGGCCTCGGGCATGGCGATCGCCTCGATCGGCTCGGGCTCGGCCGAGCTGCGCGCGGATCGCTGTTGCGCACCTTCGATCGCCGCGTCGGCGACCAGGGTGCAGAGCAGGCGAATCGCCCGGATCGCGTCATCGTTGGCCGGGATGATGTAGTCGAGCTCGTCCGGATCGACGTTGGTGTCGCCGGTGCCGACCACCGGGATCTCGAGCTTGTTGGCCTCGGTCACGCCGATCCGCTCGCGATGCGGGTCGACGATGAAGATGGCGCCCGGCAGCCGCTTCATCTTGCGCATCCCGCCGAGCGTGCCCTGGAGCTTGACCATCTCCTCGGTCAGCTTGGCGGCTTCCTTCTTGGTCATCCGCTCGAAGTCGCCGTTCTGCTGGCGCGCCTCGAGCTGCTCGAGCAGGCCGATCCGCTTCTTGATCGTGGTGAAGTTGGTGAGCATGCCGCCGAGCCAGCGCTTGTTGACGTACGGCTGGTTGGCCCGGGTGGCCTCCTGCGAGACGGGCTCCTGGGCCTGCTTCTTGGTGCCGACGAACAGCACCTGATCGCCCCGGGCGACCGTCTCGCGGACGAAGTCGAGGGCGACGTCCAGGCGCTGGACGGTCTGGGCGAGGTCGATGATATGGATCCCGTTGCGCTCGGCAAAGATGAACGGGCGCATCTTGGGGTTCCAGCGGCGAGTCTGGTGGCCGAAGTGGACCCCGGCTTCCAGCAGCTGCCGCATCGATACGGACGGCATGGCGCGTGACCTCCTGTTCGGTTCGATCCTCCGCGGACCTCGTCGCCGGGGGCCGGACCCTGGGCGGGGTGCCGGCACCGTCCCGGTCGGAACGGTCCGCGTGTGAGCTCCGCGCCACGCGGCGCGGGCGGTTGGTTGGTTGGCGGCTCGGGCGAACCCGGACCGCGCGGTCTTCGGACCGGCGGGAGTGTAGCACGGGTCCGGGCCGGGGTCTCCGGCGGCGGCGGTCGCCGAACGGCCCGTGTCCGCCAGCGCGACGACAGGGATCTCGCCCCCGATTGCCCGAAATGGCGCAGGTTGCACCGGGGGACCGTCCTGGCCGCTCGAAACGTCCGATCGGGTGGTGACGCGGGGCAGAGCGACCGATCGGTGACGGGTCTGAGCGCGAGGGAGACGCTGCGGACCAAACCATGGGCCTGCGCGAGCATCAGGATCGGCCCGTACGGTCCACGGGCGAACGTAGCGCCATCCGGGCCCCAGGTTCCTATCCGGCAGCGAGCGCCGCTTCGAGCCGCTCGATGAATGGGACCTGGGCGTCCTTGAGCTTCCTGCGCGCCTCGGTCGGGTCGAACCAGGCGACTCGATCGATCTCCGGATGCGTCTCACGCTTCCCGGACCGCGGTGGCCATTCGAGCTCGAACGTCTCCGACACGACGTCCTCGGGCCGGAGGTCGCCCTCGACCGCCCAGGCATGGACGACCTTGCCGCCCTTCTGCACGATCGAGCCGAGCTCGAGCCACTCCCCCTCGGGCGGTGCCATCCCGGTCTCCTCGCGGAACTCGCGCCGAGCGGCAGCGAGCAGCGGCTCGTCGGCGTCGGGTTCGCCCTTCGGGACCGTCCAGTGCCCCTCGTCCCGGCGCGTGAAGAGCGGTCCCCCTGGATGAGCGAGCAGGACCTCGAGCCCGTCGGACGTTCGGCGGTAGAGCAGCACTCCGGCACTGACGCGCACCGTTAGATACTAGGGCCAGGAGCGTGCATCGGCCGGCACGATGCGAACACGCCTCGGGGAACTCACATCGCGTGCCGATGATGTCGGATCCGGTCGCCGGGCTCGACGACGACCAGGTCGAACCGTAGCGGCAGGTGGGGCACCGCGACGCCGTTCGGAAGCACACCGCGGTCGAGCAGGCCGTACGCGGCGGCGTGCACCCTGGTCCGCTTCCGGCCGTCCACGGTCTCCTCCGGCAGCCCGAACGCGCGGTCCGCTCGCCAGCGAACCTCGACCACGACGAGCGCCCGGGGCGGACCCGGGTCCACGGCGATGATGTCGAGCTCGTACCGCCCAACATGGACGTTCCGCCCGAGGATCGACCAGCCGGCCTCCACGAGGCGATCGGCGACCCGTTGCTCGGCGGCATCGCCGGACTGCTGCGCGTCGGTCCGCATCGGGGCACGCTAGCTCGGCGGCATCGACTGCCGCTTATCGGCGAACGGTCCAGCGTCCCCGGACGGTCACGCCCTGCGCCTACCCGGCGCCGGCCTCGACCAGCTCCAGGTCGTCGATGGCGACGGGCAGCGGATCGTCAGGTGCATCCGCGGCCAGGAGACGATCGTCGAGACCCTCGCCGAACAGGTCGAGCGAGGTCTGATCGCCGGCGAGAGTCCGCTGAAGCGCCAGGAAGGAGCGCCGATGGAACGGGGTCAGCCCGAGCCGGCGGATGGCGCGACGGTGCTCGAGCGTGGCGTAGCCCTGGTTGCGTTCCCAGCCGTAGCCGGGATAGCGCTCGGCCAGGCGCGCCATCATCCGATCCCGGACGACCTTCGCCACGATCGAGGCGCAGGCGATCGAATAGACCTTGGCGTCCCCATCGACGACGTTCGAATACGGGCCGACCAGCGCCTCGAACCCGGTGATCCGGTTGCCATCGACGATGACGTGCTCGTGGCCGCCGACCCGGGCGATTGCCCGGCGCATGGCGAGGTGCGTGGCGTGATAGATGTTGAGCTGGTCGATCTCGCGGACCGAAGCGGCGCCGACACCGATGGCCACCGCCCGCGCCCGAATCCGCGGAGCCAGCCGCTCGCGCTGCGCGGCCGAGAGCGTCTTCGAGTCGCGCACGCCCGGGATGCGATGGCAGTTCGGGCGCATGATCACGGCCGCCGCCACGACCGCGCCACAGGTGGGGGCGACGCCGACCTCATCGACGCCGACGACCCGGACGAGGCCCTCCCGCCAGAGGCGTCGCTCGTATCGCAGAGTCGGGACGATCATCGAGTCCTAGGGTAGCGGAACGGAACGACCCCGCCGCGGAGGCGGGGCCGAGGTCTCGGTGGGGTCCATCCGGCGCGTCGTGGCGCCGGATGAGCGGCTAGCTTCGGCTGCGCCGCTCGCGCAGCGTGGCGGCCTTGCCGACCCGATCGCGCAGGAAGTACAGCTGCGCCCGGCGCGCGACGCCGTGACGGACGACCTCGATCTTCTCGATCCGGGGGCTGTTGATCTTGAATGTCCGCTCGACGCCGACGCCCGAGGCGATCCGTCGAACCGTGATGGATCGGGTGATCCCGCCGCCGCGCAGGCGCATCACGGTGCCTTCGAAGACCTGGATCCGTTCGCGGGTTCCCTCGATGACCTTCGCCGACACCTTCACCGTGTCACCGGTCGCGAGGTCGGGCAGATCCGTCCGGAGCTGGTCCTGGACGATCTCGTCAAGCACGTTCACGGGGCGATTCCTGACTGGACTGGGCAGCCATGCGCTGCGGGGCGGACGATCTGGAGGTGGCGCGGGGGGCGCCGGCCGCGGAGTATAGCACGGGCTCGGCGCCGATCAGTCCGGGCGCCGGCCGCGCGATCGCCTCGCCTCGGGACCGGGCGTTTCGGGCACCCCGTCGGGGAGCAGGTCCGGCCGACGGAGGCGGGTCCGCTCCACGGCCTGCTCGTGCCGCCAGCGTGCGACCGCACCATGGTCACCGGACGACAGGATCGCCGGCACGTCCATGCCCCGGAACGTCGACGGCCGGGTGTACTGCGGGTACTCGAGGAGACCGGCCGAGAACGACTCCTCGGCCGTGGACGCCGCCTCGATCGCCCCGGGGAGCAGCCGGATGACGGCGTCGATCACGACCAGCGCCGGCAGCTCGCCACCGGTCAGCACGTAGTCGCCGATCGACAACTCCAGGTCCACCAGCGAGCGGATCCGCTCGTCGACGCCTTCGTAGCGAGGGCAGACGAACACGAGATGGCTCCGCGCCGCGAGATCCAGGGCTCGGGCGTGGCTGAAGACCTCTCCCGCCGGGTCGAGCAGGATCGCGGTCGTCTGCGGTTGGCGGAGGTCGTCAAGGGCCGCGGCGACCGGCTCGGGACGGAGGATCATCCCCGCGCCCCCACCGTACGGCGCGTCGTCGACGGAGCGATGCCGGCCGAGACCCCAGTCCCGGAGGTCGTGGACGCGGATGGTGGCCAGGCCCTGCTCCTGGATCCGCCCAGGGATGCTCCGCGCGAGCGGGCCCTCGACCATCGCCGGGAAGAGGGTGAGGATGTCGATCTCCAGGGTCATCGGTCCGTGGGCTCCGCCGGCGTCGAGGCATCGTCGGGCGCGGCCTCCCCTGGGAGGGCCTCCCCCTCGAGCGCGACCTCGGTCGTCGCATGCCGGTTCCGTCGCCGCGGCGCCCGTGGCCGGTCCGGATCGGCGGTGCGGTTGCGTGGCGGGCGAAGGTCGAGCGCATCGGCATCGACCACGATCTCACCGCGCCGGGGAGCGAAGATCCGGATGAACGCCCGGACCGCGGGCAGGTCGAAACTGCCAAACAGGCCACCGCCCACGACGAAGACCTCGGTCTCGCCGACCCGGTAGATGTCCTCGACGGTCCCGAGCTCGGCCCCGTCGACGCCGTGCACCGAGGTGCCGATCACCTCGTGCCAGTAGTAGGACCCGCGGGCGAGGTCTTCCTCGGGGCGGACCGCCGCCTCGAGGTACGCGCCACGCAGCGTGTCCGCATCATCGCGCGTCGCGACCTCGCGGAACCGGATCCGCCAGCCTGGCCCATCGGCGATCGCCTCGGCGGCGGCGATCGTGAGCGGCTCCTCCCGGGCTTCGCGATGCAGCACGGCGCCCGGCACGAATCGCTCCTCGGGGCGATCGGTCAGCACCTCCACCCGGACGGCACCCCGGAGCCCGTGCACACCCCGCACGAGGGCGACCACGAGCCGTTCGTCGTCGCTCAGAGGATCTCGAGCTGGACCGGCTCACCGTCGCGGGCGGCGGTCACCTTGAGCAGGGTCCGTAGCGCCTTGGCGACGCTTCCATTTCGTCCGATCACCTTGCCCATGTCGTCCTCGGCGACGTGCAGCTCGATGACCGTCGCGCCGTCCTCTTCGACGACGTCGACCGTGACCGCCGACGGATCGTCGACGAGCGATTTGGCGACATACTCGACCAGTTCCTTGGCTGACATCGAGACGCTCCTACTTGGCGGCGGGCACGATGCCCGCTTGTCGGAACAGGCGGAGCACCGTGTCGGACGGCTGTGCGCCCTTGGCGAGCCAGGCCTTGGCCTTATCGGCGTCGACCTGGAACTCGACCGGGTCCATCCGAGGGTTGTAGTGGCCGAGCGTCTCGATCGAGCGCCCGTCGCGGGCGCTGCGGCCGTCGGCCACGACGACCCGATAGGTTGGCTGCTTGGTCGCGCCGACGCGCGTCAGCCTGATTCGAACTGCCATGCGGTTCTGTCTCCTCCTCCGTTGACCCGTAACCCGGGCCGGCTCACTTGACCGTGACGATGACCCTAGACCGGACCACGCCATCCTTGACAGAATTCGACGCGACGACCGCGTCGAGCGGGACGAGGAACGGCTTGACGTTCTGCTCGTAGTCGGCCAGGTCCGCGCCGCCCATGCTCGCCATGGCCGGTTCGATCAGCTCCCGGATCGCGGTGATGTCCAGGAAGCCACTCCCAGATCCCTGACCGGCACGTCCGACCAGCGACTTGTATCGGTCGTTCGAGGCGATCGAGGTGTCGGCGGTGGTATCGAGCACGTGCTTGACGAACCCCGGTCCGGCGCCGATGACGACGACCTGATCCGTGATCGCGTAGGCGAGCTCGATGTGGCCGGTCGGGAGTCCGCCCGCGCCGAGCATGTCGGGCGACACGCCACCGAGCGCCGCCAGGCCCTCGAGGTCGCCCAGGTCGATGATGGTGATCGTGGTCCCGGCGTAGGACTCGTCCCGGACGTCGATCCCGGCGGCCGACCCGCCGAGCGCCACCATCGTCCGGAGGCTCGTGAACAGCCGCGTCGCGGCCGCCGAGTCGGTCGGGGCGATGACGATGCCACCTTCGACGCCGGTGTCGGTCCGGACCACGGCGATTCCCAGGTCGCCGATCCAGCTGGCGGCGGCATCCGCGCCGCCGAGGACGCCGAGGGCCTGGTCGATCGTCTCGACGGTCGACTTGAGCGACGGATCTGCGCGGTACGTGTTCAGCATCGCCAGGATGCCCTTGCCATAGTCGTTGCTGATCGAGAGGGCGATCGCACCGGCCGGCACGTGTTCGGCGACCTTCGAGGCGCGAGACTCGCCTGGAGCGCCGGCGGCCGTCTCGGGCGCCAGGGATTCCATGACCAGGCCGTCGCCCTCGACGCGCAGCGCGAACGCCGCCCAATCGGGAACGAGCTCGGCCATCGCACCACCCGGCTCGATTCCGAGCACCGTCGCGCCGCCGACCTGGCTCGACCATTCGACGAGCGGCCGGACGGCGAGGTAGACGAAGCCGACATGGTCGCCCGAGGTCGCGTCGAGGGCGGTCTTCAGGTCGGGTGTGGCCGCGAACGCACCGGCGCCTTTGGTATCGACGGCCGCCTTGACCGACGCGAGGTCGCCGATGACCGCGACCTTGCCGTCGAGGATCGCGTACGCGCCCTTGCCGTCGATCACGCTCAGGTCGGCGCCGGAGTAGGTTTCGGTGGACGCGGACGAACCTGTTCCCGCCACGGCCTCGTCGAACCACGCCCTGGCGATGACCGGGTCCTTGACCGAGGCCAGGGCCAGGAACCTGGCCCCGTCCATGCCGGAACCTTCGGGCGCCGCCTGGAGGGTGCTCGGATCCGGCAGCGCTCCAACGCTGAACGCGAGCTCACCGCCGAACCACGGCTTGAGATCGGAGCTGTACGCCTGGTCGCCGTCGGTCGCGCCGCCAACCATGCGGTCGAAGATCTCGTCGATCTTGGTCTCGATCGTGGATTGGTCGGCGAAGCCCGGGAACTTCGACAGGAAGCCGGCGACGTTGGCGCGCTGATCGCCCGGGAGGTCCATCCGGATCTCGCCGTACATGATCGAGTCGTTCGGGACGTAGCCGAGCACCGTGGCGTTGGCGGCGCGGCCGGTGAACAGGCTGATCGCGAAGGCCGTCGCCAGGACGACCAGCATGACCACGCCCGCGGCGACGACCCAGCGGAGGCGGCCGCCGGTGGCATTGGCCTGCGGTGGCACGACCATGGCGGCGGGCGCCGCCTCTCCGGCCGGTTCGTACTGGTCGCCCGGGACGATCGTGGTCTGCTCGAGGTCGTCGGTCATCGTGGCACCCCCTGTGGCCGGTTCATCGCCGGCCCATCATCGCGCCGAGGGCGGCTCGCTTGCCGCCGCCGGACAATTGCTTCATCAGCTTCTGCATCTCGCCGAACTGCTTCACCAGGCGGTTGACGTCGGGCAGGCTGGTGCCCGAGCCGGCCGCGATACGACGGCGTCGTGACGCGTTCAGGACGTTCGGGTCGCGCCGCTCGCTCACGGTCATCGCGCGGATGATCGCCTCGGTCCGCTTGAGATCGCCCCGATCGACCGCCGCCTGTGCCTCGCCCGCCAGGTTACCCATGCCCGGGATCATCGACATGACCTGGCCGAGCGGCCCCATCTTCTGCATCTGCTGCATCGAGTCGAGCATGTCGTCGAGCGTGAACGATGCCTTCCGGAGCCTCTCCTCGAGCTTGGCCGCCTGGGTCTGGTCGATGTGCTCCTGGGCTCGCTCGACGAGCGTCAGGATGTCGCCCATCCCCAGGATCCGGCCGGCGAGGCGATCGGGGTGGAACAGTTCGAGCGCCTCGGTCTTCTCGCCGGTCCCGAGGAACTTGACCGGCACGCCGGTCACCGCGGAGATCGACAGGGCCGCGCCGCCCCGGGCGTCGCCGTCGATCTTGGTCAGGATCAGCCCGGTCACCGGCACGGCGGCCGCGAACGCCTGCGCGACCGAGACCGCTTCCTGGCCGGTCATGGCGTCGACGACGAGAAGCGTTTCCACCGGCTTGACCGCCGTGTTGACGGCCGCGATCTCGGCCATCAGGTCCTGGTCGATCGACAGGCGACCCGCCGTGTCGAGGATCACCACGTCCCGAACCTGGCGCTTCGCCGCTTCGACGCCACCCCGGGCGATGTCGACGACCGAGGTGCCGACCGGCGCGCGGTAGACCGGGATGTCCAGTGCCTTGCCCAGCGTCTCGAGCTGGTCCGCGGCCGCCGGTCGGTATGGATCGGCAGCCACGAGCAGCGGGCGCCGGCCGAGCTTGACGACGTGCCGGGCGAGCTTCGCCGTCGTCGTGGTCTTGCCGGACCCCTGGAGCCCGACGAGCGCGACGACCGCCGGGTTGCCGCTCAGGTGGAAGGTCCGGTCCCCGCGCGACAAGAGCTCAACCAGCTCGTCGTTGACGATCTTGACCACCTGCTGCCCGGCGGACAGGCTGGCCAGCACCTCGTGCCCGACCGCTCGCTCGCGGACCCGGGCGATGAAGTCCTTGACGACCTTGAAGTTGACGTCG
>Ga0184615_10001629_pt1 | contig 12079 bp, 11 predicted proteins | sample PLM4_65_coex_FD_133134 | JGI IMG/M metagenome (GOLD analysis project Ga0184615, IMG submission 133134) | Groundwater sediment microbial communities from an aquifer in East River, Colorado, USA - PLM4_65_coex | ecosystem: Environmental > Terrestrial > Soil > Riparian zone | place: USA: East... | reverse complement strand
GGAAAGTCCTTAACTATCATCCCGGCAATAAGTTCTACCTTGGTCGTAAAGAGCGCATTGGCAGTAACCTCATTTGCCTCCACGTGTCTCACGGCTCCGTCAACCGCGTCCACCAACCAAGCATACTTTGGGTTCTTCTTCTTGAACTTACTCAGGGCAGACTCTAATAGGATCGGGAATAGGAATCCGGCAATCTTGTTAAGCGGCCCTTTGATCTTGTTCCATAGTTTCTTCATACAACCCCTCCTTCTTGATTAACCAATTCGTAATGAGCCAGATCGTTGAATCGATTGTCACCAACACGCCAATCACTATTCCAGTCTCCGCCCCAGCAGATATCGATACCGATAACCTTGGCCATCAACTTTACCGCACCCGCGAAGTACGTGTACTCGAAGCGTTCGGTCAGTGCCTTCGCCGGATCTGGTGCCGGGAATGGGATCAGGTGTACCGCACGCGAGGGAATCGAGTTATGTTTGGACTGACCAGGACGCGCCTTCGAGAGACCGGTGTCAAATGCTACTTGCTGGGCCGCCGCGTCACGATAACCTTCGCGCACGGAAAAGTCTACAAACTTGATCAGCTCATCGATCAACGCCTGGAGTTCCGGGTGTACTTCATCACGCACAGTCTTCGAGGTCGTGCTGAGTGTGTTCATTTCTTATCCTCAAGTTCCCGGCTCAGGCGTTCCACATAGGCCGTAGATTCTTTACGGTGCTCCTGGAGTTGAACTGTATTCTGCTCCACCGCATCCTTCAAAGACCAGATAGCATCGTTGGTCGTTTTAATTGCAGCGCTCACGGTATCGAAACCAGTCAGTGCCTTTGTGATCGTCTTTTTGACCGCCCACACAATCAAGGCCACCATCGACATCACAAATGATCCCATCAAGGCCATCGCCGTATACTCGCGAATCGTCATCAGGTCCGGTGTGCTCATTTGTAGTAGTCCTGTAGTTGTTTGAGCTCATCGAGCTTTTTTGATATCCGCTCGGCCTCACTGTCATCGCCGTTTTCAACCGCACGCGCATAGTATCCTTCGAGCTCACGCACCTGGGTGTTGATCTTCCAGCGCCACCAGTTCTCCTGTTTCGCTTCATCATACGGATAGGATCGACCCACAAATAACCGCTGCCAGCGCGCTGTATCCGAGAGACCGCCCGACTTGTCAAAGAATCGGTCCACCTCATTAACCAGGCGCATCTGTCGAAGTAGATGATCAATCTGAGCTGGAAAGTGAATGGTCTTTCCGCCGGGCAGGTGGATCGGTACCTGCTGGCCCTCATACTGTTCAATCTTACGTTTCTTGAACAGGTTATAGTTAAACAGGATCTCGATCGGGATCGTCTTGATGCCGGGGCTCGTGAGTTGGACTATCATGTCCCGGAACAATGGTACCGACATCAACTTCGAGATGTCCGCGGCCGGCAACCACTGATCCAGGAAGAAGTATTCATATACACCGCTGTCCTGGTTGTAGCGCACGCGCACGTTAAAGGCCTGCTTGAACCAGTCAGCCTGGAACTGTGTATCTGGATCTGGGCCACCCCACTGATGTTCATAGGCGTCCTTGAGCTTGGACACGGCGGAGAATTTACCTGGCTGCATCGCGAGCATCTCGATCTGGAGAGGCAGATTGAACCGGCTCCAGGCAAAAAACGGTGCCGCGAATCCACGCAGATACTTATCCTCGAACCCAGTAAGCCCTCGGCGATAATCGAACAGATACTTCTCGACCGATTTCACGGCCTCCAGATGCGAGAGTCCCTTTCCATTGCGCATCTTCAGGTAGTGCGCGATGCGTGCATTGTCCTCGATCTTGCGACCCAAACCGTAACCGTAGTCCAGAATCGGATTGTCCGCGACAAAGTTGCGCGGAGAGAAGCGGTGTGCAAACGGCGATGACTTGTCCAGCGTGCGCCCCAACTCACCCGCATATTCTCCGCCTACAACACCACGACGAAGATCTCGGATCATGGCTTTGTCGGCATCGGACACCCCATCGCCAAACTTGCCCGTGGCGAAGTTCTTAAAATCCATCTTCTGTTGAAGGCGTTTTGCCTCCCAATAGTATTGGATATCTACTGGATTCTCACCCACGCCAGCGAGAAAGTTGTTCCACACATTTGAGACTGCGTTACGCGAGTGATAGCTCGGGAAAATAGCCAATTGCCAGGCCTTCCACATACCCTGGTACTGACTCCAGAACCTAAAAAAACTCTTCGTGGTCTCGGGATTCGTCGCCGCACGGGTAAACGAGTTGATCTCCGCGGCCAAGGTCTTCGGCACAGCGAACCCAGAAAAGATCGGGTGCGAGGTGACTTTGGCAAATCCCTCACGCGATCGCTGCGCAAACTCCTCGGGCGGCAATATCTCCTTAAGCCGATTGAAGTACGCCGTGCGCAGCTTGATGTCGTCGAACTGATCCACCGGCAACAAGAGCCCTTTGTCGTGAAGCCAGCGGAATAACCAGCGATGCCAGTTGTCCGCCGCCACCGCGCGCGCTGTCGAGATGCCTTCGACCTGAAGCGCCTGGGCCATGCGGATCTCAATCTGATCCAGGTTGATCTTGGCGATCTTTTCGATGGGTGCGTTACGGATCACGTTCAAGGGGAATCCGTTGAACCGATTCTTATTGAGGCTGTCCCATACATCCCTGGATTGCTGGATCGCCTCCGGGGTACGCATCCCAAGAAGCTCGTTACGCATTGCCTGAATCTCAGCGAGCGATGTCGGGCTACGCAGATCATCGGGGAAGTGCTTCCCGATCGAGTGCAGCACATCATCCAAGGAGCCCTGGTTGGTCGTAGTCGCGGTCATTATCGACCGGTAGAAATCACGAAGATCGCGGTAATCGGTAGAGAGTGGCAGGCGATCGAGCGCCTTCTTCACATCTGCGGCAAGCGGATATGCATTGGGCCGTTTGTTGCCGGCCTTGGTGAGTTCCTGGATAATTGGTTTACGTGAAATCCGTTGCCATATTTTTCGCGCCCGTGATTTTGATCGGTTCTGGATCGCGAACGAGAGAATTTCTTCTGGAAAACCACCCGTACCGATCGCCGCTTTCTCGGCATCTGTAAGAGTGGCGTACTGTTTGCCGAGATCGCGAAGGTCTAGAAGTGCTTCATCGCGCTTGATCATCTCGACCAGCATCCCATCCGCGCTCTTTGGATCGAGAGCACGGGCCGCCTTCAGGAACTCCTTCTCGCTCTTCGAGCGCACGGCAAGCGTTCCCAGGCCCTTAAACGCCTTCGGGATATCCGGGATCAGGTCAACGATCTCGGCGATTGCACGATGTGGCGTAAGGCCCTCGACAATGTCCCCCGCCTTCGCCTCCACGCCAAGACGGTTGATGACACCATCGAGGGCCACTTGGTTGGCAATCGCTTCGTTTGGTGTGGCCGAGAAGCTCTTGTACTGTTGCCCAATTCGTTCTTTTAAGGTCTGATAGGCATCCAGGGATTGCATCCGGCGATCGGAGCGGATTGCCTGAAGCGCGTGCTCCATGTCCCAGGCATACCGATACGCTGTTTTTCCACCCGCAGAGAGCGCATTGTACTTGGCGATGAGCTCGGGCGACATCTTCCCCAGGCTGTCAGCGAGTGTTTTCCCGGGTGGCTTGATGCGCAGAATCTCGTGCAGAAGATATTGTTCCTCATCGGTCTGAACGAGCTTGTTGATCGCCTCGCTTGAATCCTTGACAAACTGGCCGATGAAGTCATCGAAGTCGATGTGGCGCTGAGAGAGAGCGTCGCGTACCGCTTGTGGATTGCGTTTGCGCAGCTCATAGAGCGGGCCACCGCCAATCTTAGACCGTACCGCGGTATCGAATTTATCGATGGCTTCGATCCCACGAGCGTAGTGGATCGCCTTATCGAGCTTTACTACTTCAGCGGCACCCTTAACACCTTTCACGATCCAGCCGGCCGGTATCCAGGTAACCGGGTCTGCGCCCACATTCAATGCAAATGCGAGCCATGGATTGCTCACGATGCTATCGAAATTCTTGACCTCTTTGAATCCAGAGGAGAGCGCATCGATCCATGGCGCTGGATCATAGCCTTCCTGACGAAACTTCGCCTCTTCGGCGATACCAGCCACCGCACCCAGCGGTCGCTGGGCTTCGTAGAGAATGCGCAACAGAGGGTTGGTGGGAGGAGTACGCCCCTCGCCACCAGCCCCCGTTGCGCTGACCATGCCCGTTGCGCCCATAAATTACCTGAACGAGAACTTCGTCTTCTGCGGAAGAATCGATTGCTCGTATATTTTACGGCGATCTTGCGATTCCAGATCGCGCATCGGTTGCCAGTACGAGTTCAAGAATGCGAGTATTTTGTGCTCGGCCGGGCGCTGATAGCTCTCTTTCACGGGCTCGGTATACCCCAGAAGCGCGTTACCAGTCACCGACATCTCATCGGTATAGAGCGCCTGGACAACCTGGCGTAGCGTATAATCCAGATCTTCGCTGAATCGAATAGCCCGGCCCGCGCCACCAAACGTATCATCGAGCGCCTGATTGAGCTGTCGGCCATGGTATCGAGCGATATTGCCATCGTTCGCTGCATCGATGGTCAAATAAGAACGAATCCGGCTACGAGAATTTGTGGACAACAACGCTTCAACTGACAGATCAGCGACACTCTCCGAGACCGCCGCGTCGATATCCTTCATCGGATTTTGGATCGCGCGCTCTTCAGGATCAGTCAGAATGCGCATGACTTCATCACGGAGCTTACTTCCCTGAGTGCCCTTGACCTTGAACGCGCTATATACATCAGGATGCCCCTTTGCGTGTTCATCCACGAGCTTACTCACTTGTTCCAAATATTTCGCGGGATTCTCCTGTTTGAGCTTGATCAACTCAGACCCGAACGCCGGCCCCTCGGTCGTTAAGAGCTTGCGGATCGCGTCGTTCATGTCCTTGGATTTAAGCGCCGCCTCCGTCTCCTGAACAGAGATCGGCAATACGCGTGACTTGGGTTTGGACACGATCCCCGGGGGCAGGATACTCCTGGCAATATCTCCAGGATAGGTGAATGGAGACGTCGCCTCTTGACCTTTCACATCTCCGGGCAACATTGGTCCCTGCATCACCTGCCGCCCACCTGGAACAGTGGATTGAACCCCAGGTGGCGGGAACATGGTCCCCGTGGTATCAGTCTCTTCGGGCGTTATACCGGGCGCGTACTCACTCGCTGGAATATCCGCCGTGTCCATGCCGGTATCTTCGGCCTCGCCCATCGACGTTGGCTCGCCACCACCGCTCACGCCAGTTCTGAGTTTATTAAGAAAATCAGTAAACTCACGAATCTGTTGTTCCTTTTCGAGCTCCAGTTGTTCACGACGAGCCCGTGCTTCCGCGGCCTTCGCATCCCAGCGGGCCTTTTCAACACTGAGACGTTTCATCTCAACTGGATCTTTGGCCCTGAGCGCAATCACCTCAGCCTGCATTTTTGCCCGACGAAGTTCTTGCATCGCATTGAATTCATCGAGCTGGGCCTGCTTGAGCTGGTCATCAAGTTGTTGGCTCTTGAGTTCGGCCTGTTGGACCTCGACACCACGGGCCTCAGCTCGGTTTTCCTGGCCCATCTTGCGGCCGGCTAGCCACCCTTCAAGTGCTCCACTGGCGAGATTCGCAAGAAGATGAGAAGTGTCTGCTGGACCCTGAATGGTTGCCATTGTCTACACCTGCCCCGTAAATCCGCCTGTGAAGGCGCTCGAAGCCGTTCCGGCGGCTGCGGCTCCTGCCGGACCACCAAAGTACAACCCCGCACCCGTCGCGATCGTATTGAAGAAACTGTTCCAGCCCGAGTTGAACTGGTTTGCCATGTCAGCCTGGAACTTGGCCATGTCTTTGTCGATTCCCGCCCTGGTCTGAAGCAACTGGATCTGGTGCCAGAAATCAAACTGTCCAGAAAGGATCTCATTGCGCTGCGTCTGACGCAGTTCATTCAAACGCTGATCGTAAGCCGTCTCAGCCTGGACCTGGGCCGCGCCAATCTGGCCCTGTAAATTGGCCGTGGCCGCCTGCTGGATGCCAGAGAACGAGATCCCCGCGCGCGCACCCGCCTGGTTGAGCTGATTCATAGCCCCAGTCTGTTGCGCACTGGAAAGAGATTGCGCACGTTGACGGAATCCGGCGCGCATCTGGTCGTAGAACTTACCCGATTCTACATCGTATTGAGCTAGTTCACTTTTGTTCTGGCGTTCTCGTTCCTGTCTCTGGAACTTGATCTTATCGGCTTCAGTGTTCGCATGCTGGATGTTCCCATGCGTGTCATACCACGTCACTGACGTATGTTTTTTCTTTCCCGTCACATATCCATATGCAGCCCCGAAGGGGCCAAGCGCACCTCCCGCAGCCGCACCAACAATCTGATCTCTGGTTGGCATCGTTCTACCCCCTCACCACGACGTTCACGATCACCGGGCTACCGCCAAACGCTCGCAAAAAAATAGACGTGCTCGTATGTGGTTTGTGGAACACCACAGTTCCGCTATCGATGACTTCGATAACCACGAGATTGGGGACCATGCCCAAGTTATGCTTAACCTCTCGATCACCCACTGATGCTACTGTGGTGATCTTAATCCCCTCGATACGCTGACGTTTCTCCACCTGGCGATCTAGGCGCCGCTCCAGTTCCATCAGCTTCTCGTTAAGCGTAGGAACAAATTCGGGGTCTGTGGTTTTCTGGAGCTGGGCTGCTTTCATTACACACTTCCTATCAGGCCGATCGTAACTGTGATCGTCTGATTATTGGTACTCGCCTGAAAGGTACGATCCCAGCGAAGCGTTAACTGGGTCGCCGTAATCTCATCGGTTCGTGCCCACACCAAAGGAATATCCGGGTCCGGCTGATTCGTATTAGACTGGATAGAAATCCCAAATACGGTCGGCGCCGCTGAGAATGCCGGATTTCCATTAACCGCAGCGGTAGAGAACGTGACTACCTGGGTTCCACTAGCCGCGGCACCGGCCATCACAACTGACTGTGACACGACCGCAAATCTGAACCCGTTGGTCCCGCCCGCGTTCGGTCCAGCACGCCATACACGCAATCCATCGTTCGCAGTCACGTAGGTAATATTCGCCTCGCCCGTGTTCCCGTTGAAGGCGTTGTATATGGTCGTGTCATTCGAATTGACATCGTCCGCTTTCGCCTTGGTCCCAGCAACATGGTTTACCGGACGTACAATCAGTGTCATTGCCGGACCCCTTCCTTTGGATCATAGAAGAACGTGATGGCCTGGATCTCGGTGTCGTTACTGCCAGAGAACCGGAGCGCGATCCGCTTGCCCCAGCACTTGGTGTTCAAGTAAATGAGCGCGTTGCGTACTCGATTGCCATCTGCCCATACGGGACCCGTCGTACCATCGGACCAATCTCCGCCAGAGGTTCCCGCCGTGTTGGCCCAGATCAGCTCATCAGCTCCAAGGGCCTGGTCGTTCTCTGTTAAAGAAATAGTAAACAGTTCATTGGCTAGATGATTATCACAAAATACGCCCATCGTCACGTCGGATTCACTGACGAGCTGAACCAGGATTGCGATGAACTTCTTGTCCATATGGGGAGCGTTGAAGTCATAGAACCTGGTCTTCCACGCCCATGAAATCAGTGATCCACCATCGTCATAATCTCCAACCTGGAGATACCGAACCGCCGTATCAGCGGCCATCACGCCTGAAGCCGCTTCGATGCCAGCCAACACCAACGGGGGTCGATTCATGTCTTTTTTCTCCACCATCGAGGCAATCCCGACGCCGATGTTCCCTCGTACCCACGCCCCCTTCTCGAAGTTGAACTTTGAGATCAGGGTGTTGTAAAGCGGATCAGATTCCGGGCTGGAGTGAGCGAGCCAGTATTCTCGTTCTTTGACCAGGAACAACGATACGGGCTGGCTGTACTTTAGAAGCGGCCGGTTAAGTAGCGTTTGGTCAATGTACTCGGTCTGCATCGGCTTGGGGATCGTCCCATCGTAGTAGTACACACCACGGTGCGAGAGCCACACCAGACGCCCCTCGCAGACCTGGATCGATTCTGGGGCTACACAGCCGAGATCGGTGGAAATATTCTCGATCGAGATATCGGGGATACCCGGCCCGATCTCATCGTCGCCCCCAGAGATTGCCCAGATCGAGTTCGCCTGGAACACAATCAGGACCTTGTTCTTGTAACTCACGATCCCCGTCACGCCATCTCCGTCAGTTGGGTCAACCTCAACCCATGAGGTGGGCAAAAATACGGCCGGCTCATTGGTCTCTGAGAAGTACACGCGATGCGGCGTGTCCGTCTGCACCTGTGCATCCAATTTATCATCGTAAGTAGTAAAGCGTACATTTGCCTGCCATAGACGACTTTTATGTATTGCATTGAAACGTCCACAAGGAGGCTGTTCAGTGCGACCATAAAATTGGGCGATCGAACGTCCGGCTGAAAGACCGTAATCATTGAACTGTAGAGTAACGGTATCAGCCCACACATTTCTTGGAAGCGAACACACAAAAATCATATTGGTCTCGATCGCGGCGTTGAAAAGCCCTGGACTCGCAGCCGGGTTTCCGACAACCACGCGATATATATTAATCGCTCCAACATTAAGATTTCCAATTTCAGCACCAAGATTTGCACCACACCTTATCTCAAAAGCATTATCAGTGGCACCAAGCGTTGGACTAATCGTTCTATATTGGCGCCCAAACCCAGCAGCCCCGAGCCAGGCTACTCCACTTTCTCCGATAAATGTATTTCCATGATAGACATCAATGGTGAATCGGTAGTGATACGTATATGTAGGTGTGAGCGCGCCAGCAGCTACCGTAATTGGGGTAAAACTAAAAAGAGTACCACCAGTTGGAACCGTTCCCTGACCACTGATAGCTCCTTTACCTGGTGTATTTAACTGAATCGTTGACGTGGCCAAGTACGGATCATAGGCCCAAAGCCCGAAACTCTTGGTCCCGAAGAACACCATTTCACGCCATTGTGCAAATCGTACTCGACCATCATCGGTGGTCACCGCGCGTACCAGCGAGAAGTTGCCATTGTCGTCGTCGTGGTAGAGATTTGACCCCTCGAAGGCGAGCACTTTCTTGTCCCCATTAAACCGGCTGTATCGGAACATACTCGTCACCGGGGTCGTGATCGACGAGAAGCTCTGGCGCTGGTAGCGCGGGCTTCCTTTGCGCGTGCGAATGGCACCCCCCGTGCGGATCAGCTCCACGTTGGTCGCTTCCTGGAGCTCGTTATCCGCCATCGTGAACGATGATGCGAACTCGTTGAGGCCTCCAGAAAAGTCAACAATACGCCTCGCGGTCAAACTACGCAGATCAATGCTCATTGTTTACCGTCTTATTAACGATGAACGAGAATACCCCATCACGTCCTGGGTGAAATGCTGGCTGGACCGATCATGCTGTACGTACCAGCGCTTGCCTCTTGCGATCGAACGGTCATACTGGATCATCATAATGGTGTGCTTGTTCTGATCATCGTTCTTCAACGATAGCATCGCCGCCGCGTGGTACACGACACTCCAATGAAGCATCTCCGGGAGCTCAGTAATATCCGTTGTATTAGCCAGGATGCCAGGACGCTGATAGAAGTACACGCGAAGCGTATAGGTAACCGCGTCCGGCACCGGATAAAGCCATAAATCGCCCGGAAGACCAGCCGCCACCCCCGAGACCTGAGTTGCCCCCAGCTCCATCTTGAAGAAGGCGGGCTGGCCTGTCCGAGCGAAATTAGAGGCACTGAGCGCTTCGAACTCATCCATCGATCGTTTTTCTAGCACGCGTTTCAGGGTGGAGGAAATGAACAAGTGGACATCCTTGAGCTGTAACATCTCGACAGGCAATGAGTACCTCTGGGTGCCAACGATCGTTGGGATGTCATAAAAAGTGAGCAACGAGGGGACGTCGGTTGCCACCTGAACCAACGAATCGTTTATCATGGCCTTGATCTCATCGTCGGTATAATAGGAGTTAGACGCAGAAAGCTCCCCCAACGAGAGACGAACCAACTGTTGCATCCGTTCGAAGTTCATTAAACCAACACCTTCTTTGTGCCAGATGTAAACGGCATGATTTTTTCCTGGGGAGGATTCTGCTGTAAATGTGGGTGCGTGAAGTAGAACCCAGCCCGGATCTGTTCGGACGAAGAACCACGGTAGGTCGCGTAATCGCCGGCTGGCGTGTTGAAGAACAGAAGATCGTCGATGGAATCGATCATAATATCTGGCTCATCGATGCAGTCCGGGAATAGTGCCTCGAACTCGGCCTTTGTTCTTGGCACTTCATTCACCGTTGAATAGTTAATAGTTGGCGTGAGAACGATGTTCGGTCCCAACATATGTGCCAACTGCCCGCTGGGCATTCCCGTCGTTCCACATCGATATACATAATGCGTGTTCACAAAAATATTCTCGCGGATCAGGTTTCTCTCCTCGGGCGTGCTGAATCCAAGTGGCTGTGCGATGGTTATGCCCCACGTCACATTGGTAAACGTATTGTGATGAATCCGGTGACGGCGACCAACCGCGGTTACCACCCCCGATGAGGTTCCCGGTGTTCCCACGGTATCCACCAGGCCATTGGTCACTAAAATATTTTCAGTATCCTCGGCCAACGCGACGCCAATCTTTTGGGTTCGTTCAATACGATAACCTACTAGTTCACACTCGCTGGTCAGATTCTCAAACTCGATCCCATATCCGTCGATCGTATCCTCGACGATGGCATCATAGATATACACCTTGCTCGTGTGTGCAACAGTCGCAGTATTTCCGATGTGGATTCCTACTAGTCCCGCGCGCCGCACTTCGATATTTGACGCGATAATATCTCGAACCTGGATCGCATCATCATCTGAGTGGGTCTTGAATCCATAATTCACCATGTCATATGCCCGAAGTTCACGAGTACGGACATCGCGCATGTTTACCAATCTCACGCCATGTATAACCCCGGGGCCGTGAATTCTCGCATCGATCTTCTTGATAAGCGCGTCTGAGTTTACGGCTGCAACCCCCGTAAGCTGAACTACCGATGGTCCAGTGTATGACGCCGTAGTTGTGATATCGCTAATCACCATCGACAACGCGGTAGTAGAAATATCGATCAACGTTCTTGCGCAACTCGCTAGCAGGTTTTTCCACACCCAACCCGTCGGAGCACCTCCGGCATCATCAAATACTTTTCCGTTTGGATTTCCAGTGAAGTGCAACCCATCCCAGGTAACACTCTCCACTCCTCGACACTGGCAAAACGCCGCTGGGCATCCCGTCATAACGATAATCGCCCCGCCATAATTTTCGGCCATGATCGTTAAGCCGGTCAAAGTCTTGCCCAGAGCGACTGGATCAAGTTCAACTCCAGTTGCATTAAACGTATAGGTGCCATCGGCCAGAATCAGACGATCTCCTGCTTGTGCGAGACCAGCGATGACAGGCTGGATGGTGTTAAGCCCGGGCAATACTGATCTATCAGCCATTACGCCATCGTCTTTTCCGTGAACGTTTGAGCCGTCAATATCTTTTCTGTTTGACCGGCCAACGTGGTTAGTTGCAACACTGGACTGTTGAGTCCTTCTTCTCGCGCCGAGAAAATAGCACCCGTGTTATATGGCGCCGCCTCTCCCTCATTGAAGTTAACCAGCCGGTAATAAGTTACTCCGGTGTACGAAATGTTTGTCTTGTCCACGGGCACGCTGATTAACCCCGTACCGAACACATCGACCGTTCCCTCGTTTTTTGTGGCCGTGGACTTCCAATCCGCGTTTGATGCGGTGAGCGCTGCACCCCACCCATCAGGATCGATGGCACTATGAACCGAAACCGTACATCCACCCCCATTGAGCGATGTACAGTTGAGAATGAGCGTCGCTGAACTGATCATCGGCAATGTCAATCCAGAGGCCGACAAATCAAACGACAAGAATCCTCTGCGTTGTACATAGGTGAATATGAGCCCCACTGGCCCAGATGCCTTATAATTCACCACGAACGTGATTGAAGACGATGATGCCGCATAGATCACTGACATTCATACCTCGCTCGGTATTAGGTCGGTAGTCGTCTCGG
>Ga0184615_10001628_pt1 | contig 12080 bp, 5 predicted proteins | sample PLM4_65_coex_FD_133134 | JGI IMG/M metagenome (GOLD analysis project Ga0184615, IMG submission 133134) | Groundwater sediment microbial communities from an aquifer in East River, Colorado, USA - PLM4_65_coex | ecosystem: Environmental > Terrestrial > Soil > Riparian zone | place: USA: East... | reverse complement strand
CTGTCCGATGGGAGTTGTCGCCCAACGCGGCAGAATGTGGTTGTGAAGGTGGTTCCGATACTTGCCCTTAGTTGATGCCGCGATCAGCGGCTTGCCGCCAACCAAACGCTCGACGTAATCCCACTCCCAGATTTCGGCGAGAATACCAAACAGAATCTCACCGGCGTTCGCGGGAAGCACGAGCGGCTCGGTGCGCTCGCAAGTTCGGGCGAGATCTTCGAGGAAGCGGTCGCGCGCCGCCCCGGCCTTCTTGCGAGTCAGCGCGGCAGCACCATGGGCGGGGCCAAGGTGGTGGATTTCCCGAGTCGTCTTCACCAGCCCGCTGGGTTGCCGCTCCTCGCGCCAGTAGCGGAAGTACCAGTAAGACTCGGCTCCGTCCTCGTGGCGATGCACCCGCGGACACGGCGTTCGGAGTCGCAAGTAAAGCCTCCCCTACGTCGACCGGATGATGGCGTTAACTAGCTGATAAGGCAAGGCTTATCGCCCGCTGTATGTCATAGAAACAGCGCGGTTTGTCGCCGCAAAACCCTGGTCCGACAAGCCACTCGTGCCAGCGCGTTGAAGGGACGCCGAGCATAGTGCATCTGAATCTGCACCCGCGCAGGACGCGTTATAACTTACGCGGATACCCGAAGAGGTTTGGCATCTTCAGCACGCCAGTTGTGAACGTCCTTCAAGTGCATCGGCCCAAACTCGTGGATTTCTACCTTGTCCCCCAAGCGTATTCAATGGAATCGGTTTCCGGTTATGATCGAGGTTGTTCGGGATGGCAAAGCGGAAACCCTGGGTCACACTGGCGCTCGACGAGAACGGGATGGGCGCGTATTCGTGCGGCGTTCGCGCCAAGGGATCCTTTCATGATCGGTTCCAGGCAGCCTGGGACCGAGCGTAGGTTCTCATGCTGAAGCGCATTCTTCCGGTTGCGGCTATTCTGATGGCGGCTGTCCCGGTGTGGCCGGCGTCCTACTACACGGTCCGTCTGGACGATCCCAAGGCTGTGTATCTGACTGTGGACGCGTTCGGCGTGCACGGCGACGGCGTGGCCGACGACACCGACGCGATTCAGAAGGCCGTCGATAAGGCGTTGGAGTCGGCCAGCCAGGGCATCGTCTTCGTGCCGGAAGGCCGCTACCGGCTCAGCAAGACCATCATCGTCTGGGCCTCGGTGCGGCTCATCGGGTACGGCGCGAAGCGCCCGGTCTTCGTGTTGGGCGACAACACGCCGGGCTATCAGGACAGGAGCGCCGAAAACTACATGGTGTTCTTCACCGGCGGGCGGCCCGGCGGCGGCCGGGGTCCCGGCACAGTGCCGGGACGTCCAGGGGATGCCGGTGCGGGAACCTTCTATTCCGCGATGAGCAACATTGATATCGAAATCGGCGATCACAACCCGGGAGCGGTCGCGGTCCGTGGCACCTACGCGCAGCACTCCTTCCTGGCGCACATGGACTTTCAGATCGGCGGCGGCATCGCCGGCGTGCACGATACCGGCAACGTCATGGAGGACGTCCGCTTTTTCGGCGGGCAGTACGGCATCTGGACCCGCACACCTTCGCCGGGCTGGCAGTTCATGGCCGTGGACGCCTATTTCGAAGGCCAGCGCGAGGCCGCCATCCGCGAGACCGCGGCCGGCTTGACGCTGGTCCGCCCGCAGTTCCGCAAGGTCCCGACGGCGGTCACCATCGACGCGGGATCGTTCGACGATTTCTGGATCAAGGACGGGCGGCTGGAAGACGTCTCCGGTCCTGCGTTCGTGATCTCCAGGGAGGATAACGCCCGCAGCCAGACCAATATGGAGAACGTGGTTTGCCGCCGTGTACCCGTGTTCGCCCAGTTCCGCGAGAGCGGGAAGAAGGTGGCCGGACCGTCGGAAATGTACGAGGTGAAAACGTTCCTGCACGGGCTGTATTTCGCCGATATGGGCGTCCCCGGCGTGACCAAGGACATCTTCGAGGCCGCGCCCCTGAAGACCATGCCGGCTCCGGCCCCGTCCGACCTGACCCCGCTGCCGCCGGCCAGCACCTGGGTGAACGTGCGCTCGCTGGGCGCCAAAGGAGACGGCGTGACGGACGACACCGCCGCATTTCGAGAGGCCATCGCCGCGAACCACGCTGTCTATGTGCCGAGCGGATTCTACGTGATCAGTGACACGCTCACGCTCAAACCGGAGACCGCTCTCATTGGCCTGCATCCGCTGGCCACCCAGATCGACCTGCTCGACAGAACCGCGGCGTTTCAGGGCCTCGGCGCTCCCAAACCGATGATCGAAGCGCCCCAGGGCGGCGCGAACATCATGATCGGCATCGGCGTCTACACCAACGGGATCAACCCGCGTGCCGTGGGAGTGAAGTGGATGGCCGGCAAGGACTCCCTGATGAACGACGTACGCTTCCTTGGCGGCCACGGCACCATCAACCTTGACGGAAGCCGCACCAACCCCTACAACAACACGCACTCCGGAGATCCAGACGCCAACCGGCGCTGGGACAGCCAGTATCCCAGCCTGTGGGTCACCAATGGAGGCGGCGGGACTTTCTTCGACGTCTGGACGCCCAACACCTTCGCCCAAGCCGGCATGTTGATTTCCGACACCTCGACGGAAGGCCGCATCTATATGATGTCGAGCGAACACCACGTGCGCTACGAGCTTCAGTTCCGGAACGTTTCGAACTGGAAGATCTACGCACTGCAGACCGAGGAGGAGCGCGGCGAGGGCGGCTTCGCCCTGCCGGTTGAGATCAACGGCTGCCGCAATCTCACCTTCACCAACTTCCACATCTACCGCGTCATCAGCTCGTTCCAGCCGTTCCCTTGGGCCATCAAGGTCACCAACTCGAAGAACATCCGGTTCCGCAACGTGCACCACTACAGCAACAGCAAGGTGGCGTTCGACGCCACGATCTACGACCAGGAGTACCGCCAGGAACTGCGGCAACGGGAGTTCGCCTGGCTGAGGATGTCCGGCAAGACGCCCGTTGCCGCGCCGAAGCCGCCTTCTCCGGTTCTGGCAGCCGGGGCGAGGGTGCAGAAGCTGGCGGGCGGGTTCTTCAACATCTCGGGCGGTGCGGTCCATCCCTCGGGCGATTTCTACTTCATCGACGGGCACTGGAACCGCATCTACCGGTGGGCCGCCGCGGAGCGGCAGCTCACCACGGTCCATGATGCCCCGCTCGATCCAGCCAACATGGCGATCGACAAGGCGGGCAACATCATGGTGACCTCGTTCCAGGGTAACGGCACGGTCTACGCGTTCAAGCCAGGTGCTTCTCTGAACGAGATTCAATTCCTGACGCCGGTGGACGCGGAGCCGCGGCCGAACATGCTCGCCGTGCGTCCGGTCAGCGACTGGCGGGTCCCCAAGGATCCCGCCACGGGCGTTCCGGTCAGGCGGCCATACCACTACCTCTCGCCGGACGGGACGATGTTTATCTCCTCCGGCCGGGATTTCGCCACTGGGGCGACGAGCTGGGGCGTGAAGAGCGCAGACTTGTTGCGCGGCTTCGGCCTGACGCCCGCCGCGCCGGGCAGGCCTTTCTACCTCACGAGCGAAGCGGAAGTCCAGACATGGGTGGGCACGCTCGGTCCGGACGGCAACTTCACCGAGTTTAAGCCGTTCGTTCAGCAGGGCGGCGAGGGCCTCGCGGTGGATGCCGAGGGTAACGTCTACTTGGCCGCCGGCCAGATCTACGTCTACAACCCGGCAGGCAAGTTGATCGATACGATCGAAGTGCCCGAGCGGCCTCTGCAACTGGTCTTCGGCGGCAAGGACGGCTCCACGCTGTTCATAGCGGCCCGAACCTCGCTGTACGCCGTGCGGACACGCGTGCGTGGGCGCTGAGGTCCCGTCAGTTACTCCGGCCGGTCCGCCAATCCGGTCTGGACCGGATCAGCTCCGGATTAACTCCGGATCAACTCGCAGGCATCGCTAAGGAAAACAAGGACTGGCAACAGGTTAGGGACGGCCCAGCTATCCTGGTTGATGGAGCGGGAGACGGGAATCGAACCCGCGACGTCCAGCTTGGGAAAACGACAACCACTAATCCTCTCAAGGATTTGGCGCGCCACCACAGTGCACCAAGCCATCCCAAGCACCATGGAGTTTCATGGACTTCCGAGCTTTACCCTCGTGAATGGAGTCACAATGGAGTCACAGGAAAGGGGAGTCCTGAACGAGCGGACCCGCCGCAGTCCACCGGGTGCACTGATCGTCCTGAACGCCGGAAGCATCATCGCGCGTACTGCGAGTTCCACGGCCACTACCACGGCGAACCACGATAGCCGGACTGGCATCGGCCCTATCACAGCTCAAGTCACCGGCTACCAGCGTGAGGACGCGGGGCACGTACCTCTGTGTATCGTCCACTGCTTCCGCGAGCTGGGAAAGGCGAATGTCGTTGCTAGCCCGGCTCTCGAGATGGAGGTTGTAGACAGCGAAGGGCGATCCAAACACATCGACTTCTGTTACCAGGGCAATGCCTCCTCCCGGCCGCTCCTGAAATGGCGCTGTGCGGGGCACGAGCACTCTGGTGTTCCCCAGCGGCCAGCGGGACCAGGGTCGCCTGCCCCTGATAGGCTGCCAGCATTCCAGACTCCTGAGTCAGATCCTCACACGGCGCGAATACGTAGTTCATTCCGAGCGTACGCGCAATGTCCTCCGCGATATTCTGGCGATCGGTTCCATCCACTTCTTGCAGAGTAATGACATCAGCCCGCTGAGCCGCCAAGAACCCTGTGATCTCGGAAAGGCGAAGGCTCTTGTTGATGTTCCAGTCCACCACGCGGATGAATTGAGGTGGCCATGTCTGCCGCTGGTAGGGGGCGAAATTGCCGGCAACGATGTCTCCCATGTGCGTCCTGCTCCCTGACTGCATCCAACGCCTATCTTGGAATTGCATGTTCATAGTTCGCCTCTCGACTGCACTTTCTTGAATTCGACTTCCCAGGTCGCTCCGCAGCTTCAAAGTCCTTTCGGCATTGGAAGAGCACGCCGTTCGCCATTCAGGCCGCTTTGAGAACCAAACGGTTAACCGCCGACTGTCGAATCGCCTGACGACGAAGTTCGTCATATGCCGAACACTTCGGCAGACGTTCTGCCGGTCGGTTACTATGGCCTCTTCATGAAGACCTTCAGTGGTGCGGAGGGAGTTGCCGGCCCTCGATCAACTTTCCGTGGTTGATTTTCAGCACCAACGATTCGTGGGCGCGGAGCAGGTCGCCGAGGGGATCGTGACCGGTGTCGAGCGCAGGCTTGGGCGGCTTGGTCTCGATGAACGCCCATAGGCCTTCTCTCACCTTATCCGGCAGCACGTTGTCCAAATACTCCATGCCCAGACCGCGCAGCCCGCGATCGTTGGTGTGTAAGGACCGAAACGCGATCTTTACGGCCTCGCGCGGCAGCACAGTAGCGAATAAGGAAAAGATGTGCTCCAACGTCTGGTCGGCGCGCTCGCGGAGAATTTCGTCAAGAAACGCGTTGGGGTCCGAGCTGTCGCGAGGATCCAGGAGCCGGCGCGAATCCCGGAGAGGGCGGGCCACCTGCAGCTCTCGCTCGACGGCGGCATAGACGAGGTGCGCAGGGACCCCGAAGTCCGGTCTGCGCTGCGCGAGGGAGTCCAGCGCGCGAGAGCACTGGAACCGGACTTCGAATCGAAGATCTCCCAGTCCCTCCACCAATCCATAAACAGCCAACTGGGAATCGCATTGAGCCAGAATGCGTGGGATGCGACGCCGAATGCCAAACTCGGCTTCTTCACGGTTCGTCAGACGATCGATCAGGAGCCCGGTAATCGAAGACGGTGAGTTTTGGAGCACACGCCGCGCCGCTTCGCTGACTTCATCCCATGCCAGCAGGGAAACCAACTGGGCCGCTAAAACAGGGCTCACTCTGTCGATCTTCTGGACCGCCGCCAGGACACGGCGGCTTTCCCCCGATCGTAGCTCAGTCAACGCCTCAACCACCTTGTCGGGTGGCGCGGACTGGACCGGCAGGGCTGTCGGCATCGGGGTAGCTTTGGCAACCGGCGCCGCGACGATGACCCTGCGAGTGTTAACGTCGTCCACGTCGTCGAGGTCGAGCTCCTCAGCGCGATCGATGAGCCGTTGTTTCACCAGCCCGGAATATGCCGCGCCGACTCTCGACGCCGCCACGGCGCCAACAACCGACAACCCAAGCATCGTACCCAGCAGGCCGGATGGAATGGAGGCCGCGCCGAGCCAGAGCATGAGCTGCACGATGCCGCTGCCCAGCGCGTCGCCGGTCCGGTCGCACGCGACGTCGATCAGGGTCTTGGCCGAGCGCTTCTCGGCGGCACGCATCGGGGTGAACAGAAGTTCGTAACCCGCGCGGAAGAACGAGCCGTTCAGGCTGGATTCCAGCAGTCGGAACAAGGTGAAGACGGGGAAAACCGGCGCCAGCAACGCGACCAGGGCGGCGCTTCCGACGCCGAGCGGACGCGCCGATATGGTGCGTCCGATTCCGAAGCGCTGAAGCGATCGTTGCGCCAGAAACGTGCCGATGAACGTGAGGACCTGGCCCGCGGTGTAGAAGATCGCGAAGAAGCGGAGCAGCGGCGCGCCTCCTTCGATCGTTGATCCGGCGCCGGCCTTGAAGAGATAGTCAAGGATTGCGGCCGACGACGCCCCCGCCAGCACCAGGATGGCGGCCAGTCCGAGGTAAGGCGCCCGTCGAAACAACTCGATGGGAGAGACCGCTTCCTCCGCTTCACTGCGGCGTGATTGCAGGGGCCCAGAGCGAACCGAGGCCACCACACAACAGCAGAGCAGGTGCAGCCCGGCAAGCAGCAGGAGGACGCTGCCGGCGGAGAACATCGCTGCGAGGCGCTCGGCCAGGATGCCTCCCGCGATGCCGCCCAGCGTTCCCGCGCCGGCGATGCGTCCGAACGTTTTTTTGGCCGATTGCGGATCGAAAGCCTCGGACATCACCGACCAGAAACCGGATAGAAGAATGGCGCCTAGGGCGACGATGTGGAAGTAGATCAGCACCGACCAGAGCGCCGGGTTGCCGGGCATCATCCGGTACTCGATCCCGTGCAACACGGAGCTGAGCAGCAAGCCGGTGGGAACCAGCCGTTGCGGCCCGTATCGACGCATCGCTCGGGAGAAGAGGAGGACCAGCACGATGGTCACCGGCGCCGCCGCCATCACCATCTTCGGCAGTTCCCATACCGGATAGTTGGAAAGGAAGAACGAGTCGCGAACGGCCCTTCCCGCGACCTGATGGGCAATCATCAGGGCGGCTCCGCCCATGGCGGTCCCCGTGATACGGTCATATCGCAACGCCGTACGCTCCGGTTTCGGGATCTTGCCGCTCCCGGCTTGCGCCGACCGCCAGGGGTTGGCACGCGGCGCGGTAGGAGCAGGAAACCGGCAGACAAGTCTGCCACCATCTCTCGGCGCTTTCCTGGGTCCATTCAGGCGCGCCGTCGATGTCCGCCAGCAGCCGGCTCAACTCCAGCGCGGACTGCGGTCGATCCTCGGGGCGCTTGGCAAGGCAGCGCAGGATGAGGGCCTCGAGTTCCGGCGGGATGGGCTCTTCGCTACGCTGCGAAGGGGGCACCGGAGTCTTCTGCACGTGGGCCATCGCGGTCGCGGTGGGCGTCTTTTCATCGAAGACCGGAGCGCCGGTCAGCAGGAAGTAGGCGACGCATCCGAGGCCATAGAGGTCCGCCCGGCCGTCGATCGATTCCTCGCCCGTAGCCACCTCCGGCGCCATGTAGGCGGGCGTCCCAGCGGTCACCCCGGTTGCGGTCAGTTGCAGGCTGTCGTTCCGGGAAAGGTTCTTCACCACTCCGAAATCGAGCACCTTCATGAAGTCGTGCTCGATACCGACCACGCACGCGAAGATGTTATTGGGCTTGATGTCTCGATGGACGAGACCTCGCCGGTGAGCCTCCTCCAGAGAATCGCAGACCTGGCGAAGCATGTGTATCACGCGGGAGGCCGGTTGCGGGCCGAACTTGTCCACAAGGGCTTGCAGGCCAATGCCGTCGAGCAGCTCCATCACATAGTAAAAGGATCCATCTTCGGAGGCGCCGAAATCGTAAAGGTGGACGGTGTGAGGCGACTGGAGCGAGGCCATGGCCTCGGCCTCCCGGGCAAACCGCTTGCGTGTGATGTCCGACTCGTAGCCCGGTTGCAGAATCATCAAGTCGGCACGGATGACTTTGATGGCCGCATCACGCGCCAGCATGCGATGGCGGGCCCTCCAGACCTGCCCCATGCCTCCCGTGCCGATCAGTGAGATTAACTGGTAGGAACCGAGATCACGCGCCTTCTGGACGGCCTTCTCCATGTGCCACATCCGTCTCGACAGCCCGTAATTCACGAAGGCCATCAAATATGGCAAGTGGATCCAGATCAGCAGTCGATTCCACGGGAGCGGATCGTACCCATGCAGGTGGAGGTTCAAAACATACGCGAGGGGCCATGTGGATGCGGAGGCCAGCGCAGTGACCAACTTGATCCAAGGCTTGTTTGGGATCAGCAAGCCGACGAGGCCAATCCAGAGTGCAACTTTGGACGAGCCGACAACCGGACCATCAGGGGATCTGGGCACTGCAGTTTCCAAGAAGCTGATGGCTGCGGCCACGAAGAGTTCGAATGCAAGGCCAAGGTTCAGGATTGCGCGCGGAGAGAGCAAACGATAGCGTGCGACCGCGTTGATGCCGAATGCAGTCAGCACAGCGAACAATAAGACTAGCCTGTGGATGGGATCTTTCAGCAGCTCGCCGATTTCGGGCTGGAGCCAGCCTTCCAAATAAACCGCCAGCACGGTTACCACTGCGCAGATCAAGCTGACCCAGCGGAGGCGCGAGACTGCCGCCTCCACCACTTGCGGGGCCAGGGTGGGCTTTACCTCCGGGTCCGTCTGGACCGACACCGGCGTGCTTGCTCGGACGACCTGTCTCACGTAAACCTCCTGCCAATACAGGACTGGAGCACTTCACGCGCCACGGCAACTGCTTTGGTTTCATCGCGGCTGGGAGAGGCTTCGTCTTTTGATGTCGGCAGGTGCCGACAGACAAATAGCAGAACCGTGATCGAGCAATCAGACATTTTGGACTAAAGGGGAGCACGCTCCATGCCGCAGTGTTTGAGTTCATGGAAAAGTCTGCTCCAGCGTCGGCTGTACAACTAGGTAAACCATCATCGGTCCCCCCCCGCCTACCTGAGTATCCCTCTCCGAGAACAACACTCAGGATCGAGGTGATGCCCACTGGTGGATGTATTCCTCTCAAGGACGAGTTGCAGAAAGCTCTGCTGAGGTACACCGAGCTGTCAACCAGTCGGGACAGAGCGAGCGGCCGTGTTCATCAATATATGAAACGCCGCGCAAGATAGAGATGGACCGGTCTCCCCTGAGCCATAGCCTGATCGCTACACGTTTCGACCGCTTCAACGGAGTCTTCCATGGCGGCTACAGCCAGCCCAAGGGCACCACCAGCCAGGTGCACCGGTGCCGAACTGACGTTTTCGGCGCTTCGGCACCTGGGATCGGCAGGTGCCGAATTCGCGGAGGCGTTTCATGCCCGTGCCGCCGCAAGTCTTTCATTCCGTTTGGCCCATCAAACGGCGCGCAAAGTGCATCTGGTCGCAACGCGCAATGAAAGGTAAACGCCAATGAGTAGAACGATCCACCGATACAGTCGAACTGTCCTATGCACCTTACTCCTGGGATCGGTCGCGCTGGTGGCGCCAGCACAGGAGACGACGTCTTCCCCGGAAACACTCACGGTCGACCAGGCGGTCCATTACGCCCTTCAGAAGAATCCCTCCGTGCGGACCGCGGAATTCGACGTCGAGAAAGCCGGTAACGACCTGTCCGCCTTTCGCACCCGCCGGCTTCCCTCCTTTCGCTGGAACGTGCTCGGTGGACAGCTACTCAGCAAGCCCACGGTCACCTTCTCCCGCGGCGTCTTTGGAACCTATCCCGGGGTTGGACCCATACCGGGAGAAGAAGCCCAAGTAGACATCCCTCGCCGACCCACTGCGTTCGTGTTTGGCCAGATCCTTCAGCCGCTAAGCCAGCAATACCGGCTCGGCCTTGGGGTAAAGGTGCTTGAGCTGGGACGGCAGCTGGAAGCGGCTAGGCTGGCCGAACGCCGCGCCGCCGTTGCGGAGCAGGTACGCAAAGCCTACTACCGCTTGCTCGAAACGCAGAGCGCGCTCGAAAGCGTCGAGCAGTCGCTACCGCTCTACCAGGAGACGGTGCGGATCGCCAAGGTCGGTTTTCGACTGGAGACGGTCTTGGCCAGCCAGCGGCTGAAAGCCGAGACCGAAGTCGCCAAAGTGGAACTCGAGGCGCTCAAGCTGCGCAACCCGATCGCTACTCAAAAAGAAGCGCTCAATGAGCTCATGGGCCGGCCGGTGAACACGCTTTTTAGGACCGTCGGCGCTGAGCAAATTGTCGAGGAAAGAATCGATTTCGAAGAGGCCATCCAAAAAGCTCTAAGCCAGCGGCCGGAGTTACGCCAGGCCAGTCTCCGCGTTCAGCAGGCAGATCTCGACGTCCGCATGAAACGATCGGAGTACATTCCCGACGTCAGCCTGGCGCTGACCTACGGCTCTGCCGTCAACTTCCAGAACGCTCTGCCCCAGAATGTCGCCAGTGCCGGCCTGTTCCTGGAATGGGAGGTGTTCGACTGGGGCCGCAAGAAGCAGGAGATGTACGCGAAGCGCCATACGGCATCACAGGCGCGAGTCGCCGAAGAGGCTCTCGATCGCCGGATCCGCGTGGAAGTTGCGCAAGCGCTCCGGCAGTGCGGCGAGACGGCACAGCGGGTAAAGGTGAGCACACTGGGGCAGCAGGCCGCCCGTGAGGGACTGCGCGAGCAGCAGTCTGCCTTCGGCCGCGAAGCGGTGCTCTTGAAGGACGTTCTGCAATCACAAACAGTTCTGGCGGCGGCGGATGACGAACAACGTCGGGCGCTGGCTGCTTATTGGTCCGCGAGGGCCGAATTGAAACGAGTTTTGGGGGAACAATGAAAACATACACACATTTCTGGGCCGCGATTCTGGCCGGCGGGCTGCTCATCCTGAGCGCGTGCAAAGACACAAGACATGTAGACGCGGCAACCGCCGTACCTGTGCAGACGGCCGTGGTCGCAGAAGCCGCGCTGGACACGACCACTCACTACTCGGCGACGATTGAACCGGACACCACCGTCGAGATGGCGTTCAAGGTCGATGGCTATGTCGACTCGCTCCTCAAAGTTGGCGGCCGCAATGTGCAGGTAGGAGACTTTGTTGCGAAAGGGACCGTGCTTGCGCGGGTCCGCCAGAGTGATTACCGGGCCGGCCTGGATATCTCGCGAGCGCAAGCGCTGCAAGCTGCTGAAGGGCTCAAGGTAGCTACGTGGCAGTTGTCGCAGGTGCAGGCGATCTATACCAAGGCTTCGCTCGACTCTGAGCGGGCCGCGGCTCTCTACCAGGAGAAAGCTCTCACCAAACCGGACTTTGACGCCGCAAAGGCGCAACTGGATTCCACCATGGCCCAGGTCGAGGCAGCCCGTAAGAACGTGGAGGTGCAGCGCAACCTACTGGACAGCGCCAAAGCGCAGGAGCGATCCGCCAGGATTACGTTCGACGACACTGCGCTGGTGGCACCCATGTCGGCGGTCGTGCTGGAGAAGCGGGTCGAGCTCGGCACTCTCGTCGGCCGTGGAGTTCCGGTCTTCCGGCTAGGCGATATCAGTGCGGTCCGCATGGCCTTCGGCGTTCCAGATACGCTTGTAACCAAAATGGCGCTCGGCGCCGTCCTCCCTGTCCACGTTGACGCAATGCCGGACAGCTCGCTTCAGGGCCGTATCCGGGAGATCGCTGCGGCAGCGGATTCGGCGACGCGGTTGTATCGGGTCGAGGTAGCCATTCCGAACGCCGGGCAGCAACTGAAAACCGGCATGATGGGCAAGGTCCTGGTTCCTGGAAGTCAACCTGCCGCCCTCCTGCCCGCGGTCCCGGCTACGGCACTGTTGCGGTCACCTTCGGATCCCAATGCCGCCTCGGTCTTTGTCGTCGAAGGCGGGCCGGCAAAAAGCGTGGCACGGCTTCGGACCATCCGT
>Ga0184615_10001624_pt1 | contig 12097 bp, 12 predicted proteins | sample PLM4_65_coex_FD_133134 | JGI IMG/M metagenome (GOLD analysis project Ga0184615, IMG submission 133134) | Groundwater sediment microbial communities from an aquifer in East River, Colorado, USA - PLM4_65_coex | ecosystem: Environmental > Terrestrial > Soil > Riparian zone | place: USA: East... | reverse complement strand
CGGCGTGCAGCTCCCCGCGCACCACGCTGAGCAGGCTGGTCTTGCCCGTGCCGTTGGCGCCGGTAATGCCGACGCGCTCGCCGCGGAAGATCGTGAACGTCACGTCCTCGAACAGGACGCGGGTACCGCGCCGCAACTGCACCTTCTGAAAACCGAGCATTAGATCCCACTTGGCGGACGCGCGTACACCGGCTTGACCCGAATCGCGTGGCGTTGCGTTTTGAAACTACGAACGACCATGCAACTGTCGTTCAGCAGGTATTCACTCGGAGCCCGCTGGATGGCGGCGTAACACAGCGTTGGGAGCAAGTCATGAGCAGGCGGCATCTGGTTGTCACGTTTCTCGCGGTAGCGATCCTCTCGTTGCCGGCGTGGGCTTGGTCCTCGACAGGCGCCGGGTCGGGTACGCACGACGTCGAGATCGACATCGTCGGCGCACAGGGGCGCCAGTTTTCCACATTTCCGCTCGACAGCGAGTCGCGCGACGTCAATCGCGCCTACCTCGAGGCCCGCAACCAGGAGCGCTACCGCATCCGCGTGCGCAACCGCAGCGGCCGGCGCGTCGGCTTGGTGATCGCAGTCGACGGGCGCAACATCATCTCGGGGCGCAAGTCCGAACTCGCCCGCGGCGAGCGCATGTACGTGCTCGATCCGTGGGAGAGCGCGCAGTACGAGGGCTGGCGCACCGGCAACGATCGCGTCAACGAGTTCTATTTTACCGAGTGGCGCGACTCCTACGCGGAAGCCTTCGGCGACCGCACGGCGCGCGGCGTGATCGCCGTCGCCGTGTATCGTGAGCGGGTGAACGAGCGCTACTACGAGCAGGGGCTGCGCGAGAGCTCCGAAGGGGCGTCTGCGCCGCAGGCCAGGCCCGCGGAGCCTCAAAGCGACGAGGTGGCCAAGTCCGCCGGCAGAGCGGATCAGGCGCCAGAGGCCCGGCGCGAGGCGAAGTCACGGTCCGCCGAGCAGCCCGGCACCGGATTCGGCGACGAGGTGTATTCGCCGGTGCGCCGCGTGCAGTTCGATCCCGAGGACCGTCCGGCGGCGCGCCACTTCATCAAGTACGAATGGCGCGACACCCTGTGTCGCAAGGGCGTGATCGACTGCGAGCTGCCCGAGCGCAATCGCTTCTGGGACGAAGAAGACCGCTTCGGCTACGCGCCGTACCCGCCGAAGCGGCGTTAGAGTTGCGTTAGAGTGGGACCGGGTCACGCCGCGCACCTCGAGTTCAGGTATCGAATATCATCCCCCTTGCGCACACTGTCCCGGCCGACGCGTCAAGGCCGTGTTCTCGAGCAAGAGCCATGGACTCCGGGATCTCCCATGAGGATTTCCGACTCACCACAGGCCATACGTGCCGCCTGCTGCGCATTCGCAGGGATCTGATTCCAGACTACTATCTGTTGATCTTTCCGAAGGCGTCCGGCGAGCCGAATCCGGCCGAGGTCACCGAAATGCTGTCGCTGGGAATTTCCCGGGCGCAGCAGCTCGCGCTCGAGAAGGTCGGCGATCGCGGGGCCTTCAGCGTGCTGTATAGCGGTTACAGCGGGCGGCGCGAAGCCGGGTGGCACATTCACATCGTCCTGCTGACAGGCCGATGGAAGAAGGCATGGCTATATCTCGTGCTGGCGGGAAAGAACATGCTGCAGGCACTGGGCGTGCGCAAGGACGACGCGCCGAGAGTGAGGGTGTGAACGACAAGCGCTGGCACGATCTGATGCAGCGTTGTGGCATCCGTGACGGCACCAGTGCCTTCGATGCCCTCTCGGCCGCCTACGCGCAGAGGCATCGTCACTACCACACGACGCGCCACATCGATCATTGTCTGTCGGAACTGGACCTTTGCCGGCATCTCGCCGAAGAGCCGGACGAAGTGGAGCTGGCCCTCTGGTTCCACGACGCCATCTACCGTCCGTATGCCTCAGGCAACGAAGTGAAGAGTGCGCGGTGGGCGTGCGAGTTCCTCGAGGCGAATGACATGCCACACGAGCGCGTCGCTCGTGTGCGTGAGCACATCCTGGCCACGCGTCACCAGTCGGTTGCCGTTGCTACCGACAGCAAGCTCACCGTCGACGCCGATCTGGCGATCCTGGGCGCCGATCGAGCGCAATACGCGCTGTTCGAGATGAATATCAGGAAGGAGTACCGCTGGATTCCCGATCTGCTCTACAGGCGCAAGCGTGCCGAAATCCTGCAGTCTTTTCTGCACCGCTACCGCATCTACGCCACGGATTTCTTCGCGGCGCGCTACGAGAGCCGGGCGCGGGAAAATCTCGCTGCTGCAATAGCCCTGCATCGGGTCCATTGATGGCCCCGCCGCTTCGGCTCGAAGGGTCGGCTCAGCGGGCGCCAACCGCGCTTGGGAAATTCAAGCGAACAGCTTGACGATGTTGGAGCTGCCGGCCTGCTGGGCGACCAGCATGGCGAGGAACTCCTCGGAGCTCACGGCGTCGCCGAATAGCCGGCCCTGCGCGTAGTGGCAGTCGTGCTTGCGCAGGAACTTGAGCTGTTCTTCGGACTCCACGCCCTCGGCCACCACCTGCATCTCCAGGCTGCGTCCCATGTCGATGATGGTGCGCACGATGGTGGCGTTGTCGGCGTCGATGGCGGCATCGCGCACGAACGACTGGTCGATCTTGAGCGTGCCGATGGGGAACTGCTGCAGGGCGCTCAGGCTCGAGTAGCCGGTGCCGAAATCGTCGATCGACAGGTGCAGGCCCATCGAGTACAGCTCGTCGAGCATCTTCACCGTGCGCTTGGCGTCCGACATCAGCGTGGTCTCGGTGATCTCCAGCTCGAAGGAGATGGGCGACACGCCGTGCTTGCGGAACACCGACTTGAAGCGCGTGATGAAGCTCGCCTGGCGCAGCTGCTTGAGCGAGAGATTGATCGACACGCGCCCGGGCTGCTGCACGTGCTCCTGCCAGCGGCGGTAGTCGGCGCAGACCTTGTTCAGCACCCATTCGCCGATTTCGAGGATCAGGTTGGTTTCCTCGGCCAGCGGGATGAATTGCGAGGGCGGTATGTCGCCGTGGCCGGGCAGGCGCCAGCGCAACAGCGCCTCGGCGCCGACGATGCGGCCGTTGCGCAGATCGACCTTCGGCTGGTACTGGATCACCAGCTCGTCGCGCTCCAGCGCGCGGCGCAGCTTGCTCTTGAGCATCAGGCGCTCGACCGCGGCCGCGTTCATCTCGGGCGAATAGAACGCGAAGGAATTGCCGCCGTTCTGCTTGGAGTAGTACATCGCCGCGTCGGCGTTGCGGATCACGTCGATCACGTTCTCGGCGTCGTGCGGGCAGAAGGCGACGCCGATGCTGGCGGTCAGGAAGATCTCGTGGCTCTGCAGGTAGAAGGCCTTGGAGATCGTGTCGAGGATGATGCGCGCCAGGTTCGCCACCGCGCCGCGGCAGTCGGTGTCGCGCGGCAGGTTCTCCAGGAACAGGGCGAACTCGTCGCCCGCGAGCCGCCCGAGCACGGTGTCCTTCGGCAGCGAGCCGCTGAGGCGCTCGGTCAGGATCTCGAGCGTGCGGTCGCCGGCCGAATGGCCGAAGGTGTCGTTGACTTCCTTGAAGTGGTCCATGTCCAGGTACAGCAGCGCGACGCTGGTGCCGGAGCGCGCCGCGCGCGCCAGCGCCTGTTGCAGCAAGTGCTGGAACTGCATGCGGTTCGGGATCTTGGTGAGCGTGTCGTAGCGCGCCAGATAGCGGATGCGGCGCTCGGCGCGCTTGCGCTCCGTGATGTTGCGCGCGACGAAGATGTTGCCCTGGAACTGCGGATCCTCGGTGGAGATCTGGCTGCCGGAGAACTGCACCGGGATGGTCTGGCCGCTGCGAGTGCGCACCACCGTCTCGCGCGTGTCCTGTGCCGCCTGATCGACGGCGAAGTTCGGCTGCTCGGATTCGGCGATCACGAACAGGATCGACTTGCCGATCAGCTCCTCTTCGCCGTAGCCGAGCATGCGGCGTGCCGCCTCGTTCGCACCCTTGATGGTGCCGTCGGGCGAGGTCACCAGCACGGCGTCGTTCATGCTGTTGAGGACGATGTTGAGGTAGTTCTTGGTGATCGTCGTCTGCCGCAGCTTCAGCCGCATGCGCTCGAGCGCCTGCTGCAGATCGCCGATCTCGTCCTTGCGCGCGACGGCGAGCGGGCGCGTGTAGTCGCCCTGGCCGATGCGGTCGGCGCTCTTGATGAGCGCCGCGATCGGCTTTTCGATACGCGCGGCGATCAGCCAGGCGGCGATGAGCCCGAGGACTATGAGCACGGCGCAGATCACGCCCAGCAGCCCCATCATGTCGATGAAGTGGCCGCGCTGCGAGCTGGCCACGTCGCGTACCAGTCCGCCCATCGCGCTGTCGACCGTGCCGCGCGACAGCGTGACGCGCAAGGTGCCGACCACCGGCGGTTGCGCGTCGCGATCCTTGGGACGGGCCGGCGCGAGGATGTTGCGGACGACGGCGATCGGTGCCGCGCTGTCCGGCTCGCCCGGCTTCGGCGGCGGGGTGGCGGAGAACACCACGGTGCCGAGCGCATCCCGCAATTCGATCGCGGCGACGTCTTCGATCTCCAGCAACTCGGTGGCGATGGCGTGCGCTTCGGCCCAATCGTGCGTGGCCATGGCCGCGGAGAGGCGCTGCGCGCCGGCAAACGCGAGGCTGGAAGCGCGCGTCTGCAGCTCCCCGGCCAGTCGTTCTTCCACGGTTGCGTAGGCGAGTTCGCTCAGGCGCGTCGAATCCATCCGGAACTGCCAGAACAGCAGGCCCGCGAGCACCAGTGCGACCACGGTGCCGATGCCGAGAGCGGATAGCGCGTACTTTGTCTTGAGACTGTGTGCCGTCACTTGGAGGCCATGTTCAACAGGAAAAGCCTTCGCCGGGTCACCCAGGCTGCCATGTCCGGGGTTCCCACAACACATTGGTATTGGGCGGCTTTTTGCCTTGGGCCTACGAATCCCCTCATGGGCCCTTCTTGTAATGGATTGGATCATACGCCCAAGTGCGCCACCGACCTATGGTTCTTTGTTTCGCTGCAATGCAGCGGCTGCCCCAGCTGCGCGGGTGACAGTAGAATCGGCTCGCTGGTCGGGGGAATGGTCATGCTGATCGAAATCTATTCGGACCTCGTCTGTCCCTGGTGCTACATCGGCCGCAAGCGTTTCGACTCTGCATTGGCGCAGCGTCCCGAGGTCCGCCCGGAGGTGCGCTGGCTGCCGTTCGAGCTCAATCCGCATCTGGGGCCCAATGGCGTCGATCGACGCAGCTACCTGGCCGCCAAGTTCGGCGATGCCGCCCAGCTCGAAGCCATGCAGACTCACATCGCCGCAGTCGGCAGCGGCCTGGGCATCGAATTTCAGTTTCATCTCATCCGCAAGACCCCCAACACGCGCGCGGCTCATGCACTGCTCGCGATGGGCGCGCAGGGCGGCGTGCAGGACGAGATCATCGGCGCGCTTTTCGGCGCCTACTTCGAGCAGGGCCGCGACATCGGCGACATCGAGGTGCTCGTGGACATCGGCAGCGCCCAGGGACTGGATGCCGACAAGACGCGCAATGCGCTGGTGGAGCGGCGCCACCATGCGCAGATCGTGGCGCACGAGCGCCAGGCCGCGCAGTGGGGCGTCAGCGGCGTGCCGACCTTCATCTTCGATCGCCGCTACGCCATCTCGGGCGCGCAGGAACCGCAAGTGTTCCTGCAGGTGTTCGAGCGTCTGCGCGCCGCCGCCTGACCGCGCATGGCCGAGAAAATCCTGCGAGGTGGCTGTCACTGCGGCTGCATCGAAATCGAATTCGCAACCGCCCTGGCGGTTGACGAGGTCGCGGTGCGCGCCTGCCAGTGCTCGTTCTGCCGCGCGCACGGCGCACTGAGCGCGTCCGATCCGCGCGGCACCGTGACTTTCCGCGCGCGCGGCACCGAGTCGCTGGGCCAGTACCGGTTCGGCCTGAAACTCGCGGATTTCCTCCTGTGCCGCCGTTGCGGTGCGTACGTCGGCGCCTACATGCCCGACGCGACGGATGGCGGGCGCGGGCTGGCCGTCGTCAACATCAACGTGCTCGCCGATCGCGACCGGTTCCGCGCCCCGCAATCCATGACCTACGACGGCGAGACCCGGGAGCAGCGCCTGGCACGGCGCCGCGAGCGGTGGATGCCCGCGCGCCTGCTGTCATCGGCGGAGCGGGACGGGCCGCCGACGGCGAACGTCGCCACGTTCAAGCCGTGATGAATGACCTGGAGCTGACCGGGCGTGCGCGCACCCACGTCATCGAGATCGCAGATCCACCCTGCACCCTGCACCGCGCAGCCGCCCCCGCTTTCCTTGCCATGCGCGCCGCGGCAGCGCAGGCCGGCATCGACCTGGAGCCGGTGAGCTCGTATCGGGACTTCGACGCGCAACTGCGCATCTGGAACGAGAAATTCCGCGGCCAGCGCACGTTGTTCGACCGCAACGGCGTGGAGCTGGTGCACGCCGCGCTGAGCGAGGGGGAAATCATCGATGCCATCCTGAGCTGGTCGGCGGCGCCGGGCGCCAGCCGCCATCACTGGGGCACCGAGGTCGACGTGGTGGATCGCGCAGCCGTGCCGCCCAGCGCGCGGGTGCGCCTGCTGCCCGAGGAATACTTCCCCGGCGGCTCGTTTGCGCACCTGAGTCTGTGGCTCGACCAGCACATGGCGGGCTTCGGCTTCTTTCGACCTTATCGCACCGATCGCGGCGGAGTCTCCCCGGAGCCCTGGCATCTGAGCTACGCCCCCGTGTCGCAGGCGGCGCTCGCGGACATGACCATCGAGAGGCTGCGCAAGGCCCTGCTCGACTCCGCCGTCGACGGCAAGCAATTGCTGCTGGAGCGTCTCGATAGCGTGCACCGCCGGTATGTCGCGAGCGTCGATTCGCCGCCACCCGGCACCGTGGCGTGAAGACCGCCTAGTCTAGGCGGCTGCACGCGCGCGCATCTTCGCCGTCATCCGGGCGCGCATGCCCGGGAAAGCAGCGAGGAAGCGGTTCGGGAACCAGCGCTTGAAGCGCCACAGCGTGACGTAGCGGTGCGGCACCACGATGTAGAAGGCGCCGGCGGCGGCGCCCGCGAGGATGTCTCGCGCCGCCCGTTGCACCGTGTAGAGCGACTGATCCATGAGCATGCGCGCCGTTGCGGTTTCCGCAGCCGGCGCGCGCACGTCGTCGAGCAGGTGCGTCTTGAAGAATCCCGGCATGGCGACGCTCACTTGAATGCGTGTGCCGTGCAATTCCTGGCCGAGCGTTTCCGTGAGAGCGATCACGGCGGCCTTGGAGGCATTGTACGGTCCCATGCTCGGTCCGCACACGAAACCGGCGGCGCTGGCGATGTTGACGATGAGCCCGCCCTGCAGCGGCGAAAGGTGCGCGAGCGCTGCGCGGCAGCCGTGCACGCAACCGAGAAGATTGATGCGCAGCGCCCAGCTCCAGTCCTCGCTGGAGGTGTCGCGCACGCTGCCGGCCACCGCCACGCCCGCATTGTTGATGACTACATCCAGGCCGCCGAAGCTCTGCGAACACCGAGCCACCGCGTTCATCACGGCCGCCTCGTCGCCGACATCGGCGTGAAAGGTCAGCACCGCGCCGTCCACGGTGTTCAGCGCCTGGCGCGCCTGCGCCAGGCGTTGCGGATGGATGTCGAGAAGGCCGAGGCTCCAGCCCGCCGCCGCGAAGCGCCGGCTGATTTCCAGCCCCAGGCCGCTGGCGGCGCCGGTGATGAACGCCCGCCGCTGCGGAAAACGGCGGCTGAGGTGGTCTACGGCACTGCTCATGGGCATCCTCCCCGGTGTGCTGGGCGGCAGGGCAACGCGACAAGGTTAGATGCCGCTGCCGGAGCTGTCGATTTCACGCTCGCCCGCTCGTCTTGCCGTGTCCATCGCTCATACGAAGCAGCCCAAAGGAGACTTCGATGCAATACATGTTGTTGATTTACGGCAACGAGAGAGACTGGGACCAGCTCGGCGAGGCGGAGCGGGGCAAGGTCTTCGGCGAGTTCATGCAATTCACGCAGGACATCGTCAAGAGCGGCAACTACAAGGCCGGCGATCCGCTCGAGCCGACCACGACCGCCAGCACCGTGCGGCTGCGCAACGGCAAGCTGTTGACCACGGACGGGCCGTTCGCGGAGACCAAGGAGCAGCTCGGCGGCTACTACCTCGTCGAAGCGTCCAATCTCGATGAGGCGCTCGGCATCGCGGCGCGCATTCCCGCGGCACGCTGGGGCTCCATCGAGGTTCGGCCGGTGAGGAAGGTGCCGAAGTGATCCTCCGGGACCGGTGGCGGCGTGCGCGCGCCGCAGATCCGGCGTGAGCGGGACCGGGCGTGAGCACCAGCAGCGATGCGGTTGCCACGGCCTTTCGCGAGCACCATGGAACGGTGCTCGCGCGCCTCATCCGGCTCACCGGAGATTTCGATGTCGCCGAGGACGCCGTGCAACAGGCGTTCGCCATAGCGCTCACGGCCTGGTCGCGCGATGGAGCACCACGCAACGCGCAAGCCTGGATCATGACCACCGCGCGCCATCGGGCGGTCGACCAGTTGCGTTACTCGCAGCGATTTCTCGACGCCGAATCCGCGGCACTGGCCCTGGAGCGGCTCGAGGCCGCCGGCGAAGAGCCTGTCCCGACGCACCTTGCCGATGACCAGCTGCGGCTGATCTTTACCTGCTGCCACCCCGCACTGGCGCCCGAAGTGCGCGTCGCGCTGACGCTGCACACGCTCTGCGGGCTCACGACGGAGCAGATCGCGCGCGCCTTTCTGCTGCCGCTGCCGACGCTTGCGCAGCGACTGGTGCGCGCCAAGAAGAAGATCCGCGATGCCGCGATTCCCTATCGCGTGCCGCCGCCCGAGCTGCTCTCCGAGCGCCTCGACAGCGTGCTGGCAGTCATCTACCTGGTGTTCAACGAGGGCTATCTAGGGGCCGGGGGCGACATGGCGATTCGCGCGGATCTTTGCGACGAGGCGATCCGGCTCGGCCGCCTGGTCGCGGAGCTGCTGCCGGCGGAATCCGAACCGCGTGCTCTGCTCGCGTTGCTGCTGCTGCAGGATGCGCGCCGGCGCGCGCGGATATCGGCGGAAGGCGAGCTGGTGCTGATGGAACACCAGGACCGATCCTTGTGGGACGGCGACCGGATCCGCGAAGGCCTCGCACTGGTGGAACGGGCCTTGCGCGAGGGCGGCGCACGGCCCTATGGGTTGCAGGCCGCGATTGCAGCTCTCCACGCGCAGGCCCCTACGGCGCCCGACACGGATTGGCGTCAGATCGTCGCCCTCTACTGCCTGCTGGCGCGGTTGCATCCCTCGCCGGTGATCGAGCTCAACTACGCGGCGGCGGTCTCGATGGTGGATGGCCCCGAAGCCGCGCTGCGCCTGATCGATGCATTGCATGCGCGCGGCGCACTAAGCGGCTACCACCTGCTGCACGCCACGCGCGCCGATTGCCTGCGGCGCCTGGGACGCAGCGCCGAAGCCGCCACTGCCTATCGCGAAGCCCTCGCGTGCGGCGTCTCGGAGCCCGAACGACACTTCCTGCTCAAGCGAATCGGCGAATGCGGCTGAGACGTCACCTCAGGCCCGCGTCCAGACTTCCTTGAGGTGGCTCAGCATCAATCCGCGAATGTTCTGCAACGGCTGCGGCTGCGAAGTGAAGCAGGGCGGATTGCGCCGCAGGAGCGGCCAGCTCTCGCTGCGCAGGATCTGCGCCAGGTACTCGAGGTTCTGCTGGATGGATTCCATGTAGGGATTGCGCCCGCCGAACAGTGTCTCGACGTAGCGATAGGCGTGCGCGAATTCGCCATCGAGGCGCTTGGCCCGCACCTCGGCGAAGAACTGCGGTGTCTGCCTCAGCAGGTCCAGTCCCGAGCTGTAGCGGATACGCAGCGCCCCCGGTTGGTCGTTGGCCGCGACGCCGCCGAGCACGAACTCCGGATACAACCGGTCGCGGCACTTCTCCAGGTAACAGCGGTCGGCCATCTGCGCGATCATGTCCGCGGTGCCGAGCAGGTGCCCGACCTTGCGGTCGAGCGGATCGGCGAGGTGGATCTGATCGAACTGCACCTCGTAGCCGGTGAAGTGCACGATGCGCGTCGCCACGGGCACCCAGTCCTCCATGCCGAGCGTCGGCAGGTAGCGCGCCAGGTAGCGCGCGCTGCGCGTGACGTGGTACAGGGTGAACTCCGCGCCGTTGCGATGTTCGTGATCGCTGGTCTCGCGGATATACCCCGCATCGTGGAACAGCGAGGTGACCAGGCCCATGGTCGCGCGTTCGGCATCGAACCGCGTGCTCTCGATGCGCTCGTGACCGGCCAGCAGCCGAGCCATCGCGAGCGTCATGTCGAGCGTGTGCTGGCGGTCGTGGTAGACGGTGTCGACGCCGTGAAAGCCCGGCATGTGGCCGCCGAACAGCCTGTCGAAATCCTCGAAGGCCTGGGCGACCCGCTCGAAGGAGGCGCCCGGCCAGGTGGCGTGGAACAGCACTTCGACCGCTTCGCACACGGCTGCGGTGGAGCTGACTTGCACAGTGTTGGTGACGTCGAAATCGTTGCGGCGAGCGCTGTTCATCGTCGTGTATGCGCGCCGCTGCGTTGGCGGCCCGTTCCCCTGCCGAAGAGTCTAGGCACAGAGGGCGGCCGGCCGAAAGGCCTAAACGCTGCCGCCATGCGACATATTCGCGCCAACATCGAAATCTGCGATGACCGGCGCATGATCGGACGGCCTTTCCCAGGCGCGCGGCTCCCGGTCCACCCGGCTGCCGGTGCAGCGCGCCGCCAGCCCCGGACCCGCGAGGATCAGATCGATGCGCAGGCCGTGATTGCGGCGAAAAGCGTTCATGCGGTAGTCCCACCAGCTGAACGTGCCCGCGGGCTGCTCGAATGAGCGGAACACGTCCTTCAAACCCAGCTGCAGAAGAGCGCGCAGCGCCGCGCGCTCCGGCTCGCTGACGTGCACGCTGCCTTCCCATGCTGCCGGATCGTGCACGTCGCGGTCCTCGGGCGCGATGTTGAAGTCGCCGAGCGCCACCAGGTTCGCATGACGGCTCAGCTCCTGCCCGAGCCAGTTACGCAGGCTTGCGAGCCAGCCGAGCTTGTAGGCGTACTTCTCGGAACCGACCACCTGACCGTTGGGCACATACAGATCCACGACACGCACATCGCCGTAGCTCGCCGCGAGCACGCGGCGCTGCGGATCCTCGACGCCCGGCACATCGCGCACCACGTCGGTGGGCGCGATCCGCGACAGCAGCGCCACGCCGTTGTAGGTCTTCTGACCGTTGGCCACGCAATGCCAGCCGCGGGCCTGCAGCTCGGCGAGCGGGAAGTCCTCGTTGGTGAGCTTGAGCTCCTGCAGCGCGATGACGTCGACCGGATTCATCTCCAGCCAGTTGATCAGGTGCGGCAGGCGCACGCGCAGGCTGTTGACGTTCCAGGTGGCGATGCGCACGCGCGAGGCGACTCAGTAGACCTTCAGGCCGCCGTATTTCGCGCGGATGCGCTTGTCGAGCGTCCTGAAGCCCCACGCATACCCCGCGCCGGTGGCGAGAGCTGCGACCAGCACGAAGAGCAATGCAGTGCGCAACCCCTCGTTGCGCACGGGCCGCGCCGTCTCGACTGGCTCCTCGTCCGCGGGCCGATCCACCCTTGCGGCCGGCGCCTGCAGCTCCGTGACGCGGCGGTTCGCTGCGTCGAGTGCCGCACGCAGTTCGGCAATCTCCTTCTGCAGCGGCTTCGGATCGACGCGCGCGCCGGAGGATTCCGCATTGCGCAGCTTCTCGTTCTCGACCTGCAGCGCCGCGAGCCGCGGTCCCAGCGGCTGCTCCGATTCCAGGTACGATGCCTTCACCCAGCCCTCCACGCCGTCCTCGGTGCGAATCTGCGCCGCATCGCCTTCGGTCGACAGCAGCTCGACTGCGTCGGCGCTGCGAATCTGCGCGAGCCGATCGCCGGCCAGATCCGGTTGCGAGTAGACACCGACGATGAGCTGCTCGGTGACATAGCGCGACTCGGCGCGCAGCGGCATGCCGGGCAGGAAGAAGAGCGCGGCCGCGAATGCCAGCGCAACTCGGCTCGTGACGTGGGCCGGGACGTTGCGCGCGCTCAT
>Ga0184615_10001621_pt1 | contig 12109 bp, 9 predicted proteins | sample PLM4_65_coex_FD_133134 | JGI IMG/M metagenome (GOLD analysis project Ga0184615, IMG submission 133134) | Groundwater sediment microbial communities from an aquifer in East River, Colorado, USA - PLM4_65_coex | ecosystem: Environmental > Terrestrial > Soil > Riparian zone | place: USA: East... | reverse complement strand
CAGTGCTGATCCGGCCTGCAGCGTGACCGATGCGGACGGCCTGGCGGCGGCGACCGCGACGCTGGGCACCACGGCGGGAACCCAGAGGGTGCGGGCTACGGCCACCGGGTTCTCGGGATCGCCGGTCGCGTTCCAGAGCACCGGCGTGGCGGGAGCCGTGGCGGCGCTGGTCAAGGTCGCGGGTGACGAGCAGGCCGGGGCGAAGAACAGTGCCCTGGCCCTGCAGCCGACCGTCGAAGCCCGGGATCAATTCGGCAACGTCGTGGCGGGGGTGACGGTCACCTGGGCCCCGACGGCGGGCAGCGGCACGGTGGGATCGGCCACGAGTGTCACCGGAGCCAACGGTCGCGCGTCGATCACCTGGACCCTGGGCGACGCCTCGGGCCCGATGTCGCTGTCGGCCTCGGCGGCGGCGGTTACGCCGGTCACCTTCGCCGCCGTCGCGACCTCGACATTCCCCCTTCTGGGTGGAGGAGACAACGTTCCCGGGCGGCTCACCAGTGACCTGTGGGTCGCCGACGGCTACGCATACACGGGCACATACTCGGGCCGCGGGAAACCCGGCAACGTCGTCCTGATCTGGCAACTCAGCGGCAGCGGTGCCCCCGTCCTGAGCGACTCGATCGTGATCGCCAGTACAAACATCATCAGCGATGTTCAGGTGTCGGACGACGGCAAGTGGCTGGTCTTCACATCGGAGAGTGGTCCCGACGCCGGAATCCATGCCTACGAACTGACCACGCCAGGGCATCCAGTGTTCCGGGCGCAGGTGACCGGTGTGAGCCTCCACACCGGCACGCTGGCTACGATCGGTGGAAAACTCTACGCCTTCACCGCCAAGGACCCCGCCAGCTGCGCGCTCCGGACCTATGACCTCTCCGCCGCCGCCAGCGGGACGATCACCCAGGCCAGCAGCACGCCCATCCCCGACAACTACTGCATCCACGATACCTTCGTCCGGGACGGGTACGCCTTTGTTTTCGCCTGGAACACCGGCCTGTACATCTTCGATGTCGGGAACGGGTCGCACGGCGGTTCACCCACCACTCCATTCCAGATCAGCCAGACCGCCGGTTTCGGCGGCGAAACCCACAACGGCTGGTGGTTCTGGAACCCGAACGGTGAGAAGAAGTACCTCTTCATTGGCGAGGAGGGCCCTGGAACCCTTGGTGCATCCTCGTCGGGCAATATTCATGTGGTGGATGTCTCGAACTTCGCCGCTCCGGTTGAAGTCGCCTCCTATGCCATGGCTGGTGCGGGTACCCACAATTTCTGGGTGGACGAACCCAACCAGGTGCTCTACGCGGCGTACTACAACGGCGGAGTGGTCGCCCTGGACATCTCCGGGACCCTCAGCGGGAACCTGGCCACCCGCGAGATCGCGCGGGTCAAACCCGGCGGCGCGGGGAACACCTATGTGTGGGGCGTGATGCTCTACAACGGGTCGATCTACGCCAGCGACATGCTCTCGGGGCTGTGGCAACTCGGCCTGCCTTGACCTGAGTGCAGACTCCGCGCACCATCCCTCCCGGCGGTGCATCCCGCGCCGCCCCCGTCTTCCACGGATCCTCGATGATTCAGCTGCACCGGGCCGCTGCCGGGGTCGCCTTCGCCTGCCTGTGCGCGGCGCCGGTGGCCGCGCAGGCCCCCACTGGTTTCGCTCCCGCCTCCGGCGCCCGACAGCGCTCCCTTGAACAACTACTCGTCACGCTGGGCGATACCGCCCGGGCCCGCGGGCACAGCCGGGCGCTCTCCGCGGCGCCGCATGTGGCGGGGACGCCGGCGCAGCAGGCGACGGCGCGGTACGTGCTGGAGCGGATGCGGAGCTTCGGCCTCGATACCAGCCGCGCTGATTTCCAGGTCTACATCCCCCATCCCGAGTCGACGGTGGTGGAGATCGTGTGGCCCACGCCGGTCCGGCTGGCGCTGGAGGAGGCCGCCCTCCCGGAGGACTCCACCTCGCAGCGATCGATCTGGCCGGTGATGAACGGGCATGCCGTGCCGGGCGACGTGACCGCGCCGCTGGTCTACGTGAACTACGGCCTGGTCGAGGACTACCGGATTCTCGATTCCCTGGGGATCTCGGTGCGGGGGAAGATCGCGGTGGCACGCTATGGCCGGAGCTTTCGGGGGATCAAGGCGCGCGAGGCCGAGGCCCACGGGGCGGCTGCTCTGCTCATCTATTCCGATCCGCAGGATGACGGCTACGTGGTCGGCGATGTCTACCCCGAGGGGCCGATGCGCCCCGCCGAGGGTGTGCAGCGGGGCAGCATTCTCAACATCTCCGGCGGTGACCCGGCGAGTCCCGGTTGGGCCGCTGTTCAGGGTGCGCGCCGGCTGCCGCTCGATTCGATGGATCTCCCCCGGATTCCCGTCGTTCCCATTGGCTACGGCAATGCGGCCCGGCTGCTCGAGCCGCTCAGGGGGGACGCCGTGCCGGCCGGCTGGCAGGGCGGGCTCCCCTTCCGCTACCACCTTGGGGCCGGGGAAGTCGTGGTGCGGGTTGCCCTGTTTGGCGAGCCGCGTGCGAAGGGCTGGAAGACCATTACCAACACCTTCGGCTCGATTCGAGGGAGCGAATGGCCGGAGGAGCTGGTGCTGCTCGGCGGGCATCGTGATGCCTGGGGCCCGGGAGCTGTGGACAACGTCAGCGGGGTTACCAGCATCCTCGAGGCCGCCCGAATTGTGAGTGAAGCAGCCCGGCGGGGATTCAAGCCGCGCCGCACGATCGTGTTCGCGACCTGGGACGCCGAGGAATGGGGATTGATGGGTTCGAGCGAATGGGTCGAGTCGCGGGAGGCGGAGCTCTCCGCCCGGGCCGTCGCCTATCTGAATCTCGACGCCTCGGTGAGCGGCCGGGACTTCGGCGCCGCCGGAACGGCCACGCTCCATCCATTGCTCCGCGAGCTGAGCCGCCTGGTGACCCAGCCGTACGACACCCTGACGGTCTACGACGCATGGCGGAGGAGAGCCCGCGTCGCCGATACCGCCGACGTGGGGCTCGGCGATCTCGGCGGCGGGAGTGATTTCGCCGGGTTCTACAATCATCTGGGGATCGCCTCGGCGGGATTCGGCTTCGGTGGTCCGGGCGGCGTCTACCACAGTGCCTACGATTCGTACGACTGGATGCGGCGCTTCGGCGATCCCGGGTACCAGGCCCACGTCGCGGTCGCTGAGCTCGCATCCCTGTTCGTCACCCGGATGGCCAACGCCGATCTCGAGCCGTTCGACGTGCGGGCCCTGGCCGCGCGGCTGGGACGCCTGGTCGAAACTCTGCCACGCACCCGGGGCGTTTCCGGCCCGCCCCCCGACACCGCGAGTCTCGCCGGCGCCATCCGGCGGCTGGATCAGGCGGCCACGGATTGGGAGGCGGCACGGGATGCAGCGTTGGCCGGACCGGTCGATCGGCGCGCGCTCAGCGCCTCGAACGAGCGACTGCGCCAGGTTGAGAGGGCTCTCACCCGACCGGAAGGGCTGTCCGGCAGGCCCTGGCTCCGCAATCTCATCTTCGCCTCCGATCGCGACAACGGGTACGCCGATGTCGCGTTCCCTTCGATAGTCGAGGCGTGGCGCGCAGGCGACGCCGACCTGACGCGGGAGGAAACCGCCGATCTGGTGGATCGCCTGGCTGACGCCGCCACCCGTCTGGCCGAGGCCGCCGCGGCGGTTCGTCCATCATCCCCGCAGTGAATCCGGGCCCTGCAATCATCCGGAACCGACATGCGTAACCCGCTCTCGAGGCGTTTCGGCCTCGCCGCCTGTTCCCTGCTCCTCATTCCTGGGGCTACCCTGACGGCGCAGCAACCGGCCGGGTGGGCCTCCGCAGTGCGCGCGTTCGACGACCTTGTACGAACCGACAGCGTGGTGGGTGGGAGCCTGGCCTGGTTCAGGGATGGGAAGGTCCTGGTGCGGCACGATATCGGCTTCGCCGACCGCGCTGCCCGGGTGCCGATCACGCCGAAGAGCATCTTCCACTACGGCTCCATTACCAAGACGCTGACCGCGGTCGCGATCCTGCAGCTCCGGGATCGGGGGCTGCTCGCGCTGGACGATCCGATCACCCGGTGGATTCCCGAGCTCCGCCAGGTTCACAACCCCTACGGGTCCATGGATGCCATCACCCTGCGGAGGCTGCTGTCGCATTCGTCGGGGTTTCAGAACCCGACCTGGCCGTGGCGGAAGTACGCCGGCTGGGAGCCCTTCGAGCCAACCCGGTGGGAGCAGCTGCTGGCGATGATGCCGTATCAGGAGATCCGGTTCGCGCCCGGATCGCGCTACGGCTACAGCAACCCCGCCTACGTCTATCTCGCCCGGGTGATCGAGTCTATCACCGGTGACGCATGGCAGTCCTACGTCTACAAGAATATCTGGGGCCCGCTCGCTATCCGCGAGAGCTATTTCAATCTCACTCCCTGGCACTTGGCCCCATACCGGTCCAGCAACTACACCGTGGTGTCCGACTCGAGCCGGCGGGAGCAGGTGGTGGACAACGGGCGCGACTTCAATCCCGGAGTGACGATCCCCAACGGCGGGTGGAATGCTCCGCTGGGAGACGTGATCCTGTGGGCCCGCTTCCTGACCGGCGCTGCCGGGGGCGATGCGGAGCGGGCCCGGCTGGACGAGGTCGTACTCAAGCGATCGACACTGGAGGAGATGTGGCGCCCCGTGGTCTCCGTCGGCGAGGGCGAGTCGATGGGGCTCGGTTTCTTCCTGGCCGACGCCGGCGGGACCCGGCTGGTGGGGCACACGGGGGAGCAGGCGGGCTTCCGCTCGTTCCTGTTCTTTAACCCCGTCACCCGGGCGGGTATCGCCGGCGTGGTCAACACCACCAACGACGCGCGGGGGGACGAATCCGGCCTGGCCTTCCTGGCGGCGCTCAAGGCGGCGCAACAGACTCTGCGCTGATGCCGGTGATGTGGGCGGTCTGCGTCTCATCCCTCTGGACTAGCCGACAACCAACCCAAGCGAGCGATACGAGCTTCGCACCCGCCAGTATAGGATTGGGATGGCACCAGGCGACGAGCAGGAAGCGCTGGTGCCGTTGTGTGTTCGCGCAGTGCTCATTGAACAGGCGGAAAGCACATCATGAACAGAACTAGGAGCTATTCCAGGCATGGCAGCGCGCTGACGGCGCTGCTCCTGATCGCCCTTGTGACCGGTTGCAGTGACAGCAACTCTCCCGGGGATCCATCTCCCATAACCCCCGGCACGGGTCCGGGCACCGGCGGAGCCGGGGGCCACGGACCGGCGCCGGTTTCTCTTGGCACGGCCGGGACGTACGTAGTCCTCGCCCAGTCGGGCACGACGAACGTCCCGACGTCGGCGATCACGGGGAATGTCGGTCTGAGCCCAGGCGCAGCGACCGCCATTACCGGATTCGCGCTCAGCCTTCCCGCCGGCGGGGCGTTCTCCACCTCGGCTCAGGTGACGGGCAACGTCTATGCGTCGGACTATGCGGTGCCGACGCCGGGCAACCTCACGGTCGCCATCGGCGACATGCAGGCAGCATATGACAACGCGGCTGGACGACCCACTCCGGATCACACGGAGCTGGCCGCCGGAAAGCTGGGCGGGCTTACCTTGCCGGCCGGACTCTACAAATGGTCGAACACTGTCACGATCTCCAAGAACCTCACCCTGACCGGCGGCCCGAATGATGTCTGGATTCTCCAGATCGGGGGCGGGCTGACCCAGGCCTCCGGCGCGAGACTGATCCTTGCCGGTGGCGCCTTGGCCGAGAACGTCTTCTGGCAGGTTGCCGGTATCGTCGCGCTGGGAACGACGGCACACCTGGAAGGGGAGGTTCTGTCAAAGACCGCAATTACGCTGAACACCGGGGCCACGGTGAACGGCAGGCTGTTGGCACAGACCGCGGTTACGCTGGCCGGTAACACGCTGGTGCAGAAGTAGCCGGACCATCATCGCCCGCCCGGGCCCGCTCTGCGGTGCGCCGGGCAACCAGGAAGAGGCCGTCGTGAGGCGGCCTCCGCCTTATCCCGTCTCTCGATGGGTTGGCCTGACTAGGTCCCTTGATGGAGCCCCTTGCAGGCCTAACGAGCGATTGTTCGTCCCTCCGCGTGGCCCCACATTCATGTCCGGTGAAGCCCTTCCGTAGCGACTCGCTGCGGGAACCAACCGTCCTCAGTAGGTCTCCGCGTGGTGTCCTGGGCGCGCGTGAGCCCTGGGAACTAACGGTCAGGTCATGCGGCAACCCACCGGAAAGTGTGAAGTACCGTGCAGTCAAGAGATGCGGGTTCCTGCCGAGGTTACAGCCGGACCAGGTCGCTCCAGGTTCGGGCCTTCTGTTGTCTTGCTGTAATTGCCGCGCTGACTGCCTGCGAGCCCCCACTGGGCCCGATGTCGCAACTCCCCGAGTCCGCGATCGCATTCTCTCCGCCCCCGGAGTACAAGGTGTGGTGGGCCCGCACGGAGGCCTGCTCCGGCCGTCCGCGTCGGCCAGAGGGCATCGCCTGGTATGTGGTGCCTGAGGTGTCCGGCTTCATGACATCTCAAGGCCAGGTTGTGGCGATCTGGTCCCGGGGCACCGACGGAGCCAGGATCGTGATTGCCGGCGCATATCTCGCCTCCGAGTTGGTCGTGCGGCATGAAATGCTGCACGCACTACTCGATCGGCCCGACCACCCCCCTGCATACTTCGTCGACCGGTGTCATTTGACGAGGGACAGTTGGGCGAGTGAGGGAGGGTAACCCCCTTGAGCGGGCTCACTCTTTGGAGTGAGCAGCCCATCCCGCCGATGAGCGATGGGCTCCTGGCCACGGTCCGGGTAGGGTTCTGTCCAGGGAGACACGAACTCTCCCGGCTTCGCGGAAGCCGAGTGGGGATACCCTCTGCCCGGTGAATGCGGGAGTGACCAAGGGGCACAACATGTTGCACAGAGCACTGTCGTCGCGATTTCTCGCAGGCGCGCTCGTCCTTCTCACCGTCCTAGTCGGAAGTCCCATTCTCCTTCAAGCCCAGGAGGCAACGGCAGCGCCTGCCCTAAGTCAGAGCATGGTGGCGCCGGCCAGCGGAGAGCTCACCGGCAACACCGGGGTTGCCGCCGCTTCAACGCCTGCGGCCGAAGCCGGTCCCCGGATCGCTCCGCCGCTCGAGCGTTACCAGGCGAACCTGCCGGGGCATGACCGCGCCGAGAAGTCGGCCCTCGCGGCCAGCGGCGGAAGTCATACCGTGGTTCTCTCCACCCTGGCGCTGGTCCTCATCGTGGTCATCGTCGTGCTGCTGGCCGTGGATTAGCGGAAGCAGGAAAATGCCGCCACGTCCCCTGCGACGTAGCCCGCGACTCCCGTCGCGCAATCTCTCGCAGGGCCTAGTTCTGACGGCTGATAAACTGGGCGGTGGTCGACGCCTATCATGGTAGGGGGTACGAGTATCATCCATACCCACGGAGGAGTCGCACTATGGCATCCCGAGTGCTTAAGATCGCAACCGCAGTCGTCCTCCTGTCAGCCCTCGCCGGCTCGGCGCAGGCCCAGACCAGCCGGCTTCACATAGGTCCCCGGATCTCATACCAGTTCGATCTCGAGGAAGTCGGCCTGGGCGTCCAGGTCGGCGTGCCGGTGGCCCGTCACCTCGAGTTCTATCCTTCGTTCGACTACTTCTTCGTTGATCCGGGATCCTTCTGGAATCTGAATGCCGACCTCAAGTACCGCCTCGAGGGCCAGGGCCTCAACTGGCTGTATCTCGGCACCGGTGTCAACATCGCAAGGGCCAGTGCGGGCGGGTCGAGCAACACCGATGCCGGCCTGAATCTCTTTGCCGGCCTGGAATCGTTGAAAGGCAGTGTGCATCCGTTTGGCGAGTTCCGATTCACGGTGGGTGACGGCTCAACTGCCATGGTTGCCGCCGGACTGAACTTCACCCTCGGGCACAATTAGCGGAGTGGCATCAAGATTGGTGCTCAAGAATTGAGAAGCCTACAGGATTAGAAGGATTGGAGGGATTGAGAGGATTCGCGTCGGTGTCTCTCACACCGAGTCAATCCTTTCAATCCCTCCAATCCTAATAATCCTGTGGGCTGTTACGGCGTCGCTGCGGTCGTTGCCCGCCAGGCGTTGTTCCCCGCGTTGAGATCGGGGAACTGCCCGTCGGGGTTCACCGTGGCCGCCACGACGGCCTTGTCGGTGGTAATCATGGCGGTGTACTTGTCGCCCTTGTACCAGATCTCGACCGGGTACCGGAGGAGCTGGTTCGAGCCGTCGCTGTAGGTGAGCTGCAGCTCCACGGGGGCCACCTGCTGGCCGGCATTCCGGATCACCACCCGGATCCCGCCCTGTCCCTGGGTGACCGACTCCACCGCCTGATCCAGCGCCGCCGTGGTGTAGAACCACCCGCGCCAGAACCAGTCGAGCTCGCGGCCGGAGACGTCCTCGAAGGTCCGGAAGAAATCCGCCGGCTGGGGATGCTTGAAGGCCCAGCGCCGGGTGTACTCCTGGAACGCCGCGTCGAACACCTCGGGGCCGAGCACCTTGGCACGGAGGAAGTACAGCGCCATCCCCGGCTTGATGTACGCCAGGCTGCCGAGATTCCCGTCGGTCCTGTAGCGGTTGGCGGGGGTGATGATCGGCTGGGCGGTCGGCGCCTGGTCGTTCAGCAACACGAACTGCCCCTCTCCCTTGCGTCGCTTGGAGTCGTCCCGCTTGAAGTAGCCTTCCTCCGAGAAGATGTTGATGAAGGTGTTGAATCCCTCATCCATCCACGCGTAGCGCCGCTCGTCCGAGCCCACGACCATCGGGTACCACATGTGCCCGATCTCGTGGGTGATCACGCTGTACAGCCCTTCCTTGGTCTCGTCCCGGGCCTCCATCGCCACCATCGGGTATTCCATGCCCGACACCGGGCCCTCAACGGCGGAGATCTGCGGATAGGGGTAGGGGAACCAGCGGGTGCTGTACTCCTGGATCGAGTACCGGCTCATGTCGGCGGCGTCTGCCCAGGTCGCCTTCGCCGAGGGGCGGTAATAGGCATGGGCCAGGATGCCCTTCCAGGCGCTCGCATCCCAGAGGTATTCCGGGCTCGCGGCCCAGGCCACATCCCGCACATTCTCCGCCCGGAAGCGCCAGGTGAGGGTGCCGTCCTTCTTCGGGCGGGCAGCGCCACTGGCAAGCTCCTGCTCGGTGACGATGTGCGAGATACTGTCGGACTTGGCCGCCGCCGCGAGGCGGGCACGCTGCGCCGCGGTGAGCACCTCGAGCGGGTTCTGCAGTACCCCCGTCCCGGCTACGATGTATCCCGCCGGCAGCGTCACCTCGTAGTCGAAGTTGCCATACTCGAGGTAGAACTCGCCCTGGCCGAGGTACTGCGTGGTGTTCCAGCCGTGGATGTCGTCATAGACGCACATCCGGGGATACCACTGCGCCAGCTCGTACAGGCTCCCGTCCCGGCCCATCCGGTCGGCGCCATGATCCGGGATGTTGAAGCCGTAGTCGATGGCGAAGGTCGCGACCCAGCCGGGTGGGAGGGCGGTCGGGAGATCGACATCCAGCATCGTGTCGTCGACCCTCGACTTCACCGGCTGGGGCTTCGAGCCCGCGGCCGCCGGACGCCCGCGTGGGGCGACGGGGGCTGCCGACATGGTGAAGCGGGAGATGTCGAAGCCGCCGTCGAAGCCCGCCCCGCCGAAGCGGCTCTCCTGCGCGTTCAGGAACGAGCCGACGCTCCCCTGGCGGAAGAGGTTCTGGTCGAGCTGCAGCCAGACCCGATTCAGCGTATCGGGGGAGTTGTTGGTGTAGCGGATAGTGACCGATCCGTCGATCCGCCGCCTGGTGGTGTCGAGGGTGGCCTTGATGCTGTAGTCGGCGCGCTGCTGCCAGTAGGCCCGGCCGGGTTTTCCGTCAGGACGCCGCAGATCGTTGCCGGGCGGCAGGGGCGCGGGGCTGAAAATGCCGGTGTCGGCAACCGGTGCGCGAAGGTCGCGCTGAGGCTGGGACGGGCGAGGCCGTGGGGCCGGAGTCGGTGGGGCAGGGGGATTCTGTGCCGCAAGCGGTGCGGCAACCAGCACCGCGAGAATGATCGAGCGCATGGACCTTCCTCAGAGTGAAATCCGGAAGGCGGGCACCGGCCCGCCCGGGATTGAAGCGCCCAGAATCTAATCGGAAGTGCCCCCGGAGCCTGCGGGTGATGGACCGGCACTCCGGCGCGGGCCATATTGGCGCCCTATGGCCCTCCGCTCCGGCCTCTGGCTCCTCCACGGTCCTCGGCGCTGGCCGCTGGACCGCCGGCCGCTGACGATCGGCAGGGAGCCGGAGTGCGACGTCACCATTCCGGGCGACGACGTCTCCCGGAAACACGCCTATGTGGTGCCTACACCCACCGGCCCGCTCCTCGTCGACGGGAGCCGGATCGGCACCCTGGTCAATGGCGAACGGATGCAGGCCCCCTGGGTCCTGGCCGATGGCGACGAGATCCGGATCGGCGTCTCGGTGCTCCATGTTGCCCTCATGGGCGGGCCCGATACGGCCGAAGTACCGGTTGGCGCGGCCCGTACCCGCTTCAAGCTCAAGTCCTGGCTCACCCGCTACGGCCTGTCCGAGGTCCTCGGCACGATCGCGGCGGTCGGGATCGCGGGGGTCGTCAAGGGCCTGACCGGGAGCAACATCGCCGCGGCCTATGCCGGCACCATGGCGGAAAACGTCATGTTCTACGGGGTGATGTTCCTGCGGGAGACCATCAAGGGGGCCCACGAGGCAGGGGCAAGAGGCAGGCCCTACGGCAACGAGGACCTGTTCCGGGTGATGCACGGGATGCTGCTGGAATTCGGGGCCGCCGAGGTGCTGGACAGCCTCCTTCTCCGGCCCGCCATGATGGCGCTGGGAATGCGGTTTATCGGCGGACACCTTGGCGCCCTGGCAGGGAAGCTGGCCTCCGACGTGGCCTTCTATGGGCCGGTGCTGACCATCTACGAGTGGCGGCTGGCCCGGGGCGAGGCGGCGCGCCAGGACGATCGGCGCCGGCGGACCACAGCGACCAGACTCCCGCGGCCGTTGGAGTAGCGTGCCGCCGCACCAGCAAGCGGGGCCCAGGTCGGGCCCCGCCGTTTTATTCACATCACAATTCTACTGGAGCTACAATTTGGGTAGTGTCACCCCGGTCTGCCGCTGGTACTTCCCCGCCTTGTCCTTGTAGCTGGTCTCGCAGATATCATCCGCATCGGCCTCGAAGAACAGCACCTGGCAGATCCCCTCGTTTGCGTAAATCTTTGCGGGGAGAGGTGTTGTATTGCTGATCTCAAGTGTCACATGACCTTCCCACTCGGGCTCGAACGGCGTCACGTTGGTGATGATGCCGCAGCGGGCGTAGGTCGACTTCCCCACGCAGATGGTCAGGCAGTTCCGCGGAATCCGGAAGTACTCGACCGAGCGGGCCAGGGCGAAGCTGTTGGGCGGCACGATGCAGACCTCGCCCTCGAACTCCACGAAGCTCCGGCTGTCGAAATCCTTCGGATCGACGATGGCCGAGAGGACGTTGGTGAAGATCTTGAACTCGGGCGCCACCCGCATGTCGTAGCCGTACGACGAGACGCCGTAGGAGATCACCCGCCGGCCGGCCGTGTCGGTCTGCCGTACCTGGCCTTCGACGAAGGGTTCGATCATCCCGTGTTCCCGAGCCATCCGGCGGATCCAGCGATCGGACTTGATTGACATGGGCGGGCAGGCGGTCAGGCGGACAGGCGGACAGTGACCTGGCAGCGTTGGCGAGTTCAGGGGAAGCCGCGAAGAAGCGCGAGCAATATAAGTAGTGCCGGCGGGCGCGACAGGGCCGCACCGGTGCTGCTCGAACAACTGACCGCCTGTCCGCCTGTCGGCCTGCCCCCCGCAACCCGCTTCCACATCCATCCGTCGGGCGTTACTTTCACTGCGCTCCAAGTGAAGTAATTCACGGGCGAGGCCCCAACTCCATGCTTCAGGCATATATCCCGGTTCTACTGGTAGTCGCGTTTGTCATCGCGAATGCCATTCTGATGCTGGGGTTGTCGCACGTCCTTTCGACTTATCGACTGACCCCCGTCAAACTCTCGCCCTACGAGTCCGGCATGCCGGTCCTGGGCGACGCGCGGGAGCGGTTCAGCGTCAAGTTCTATCTGGTGGCGAT
>Ga0184615_10001619_pt1 | contig 12115 bp, 9 predicted proteins | sample PLM4_65_coex_FD_133134 | JGI IMG/M metagenome (GOLD analysis project Ga0184615, IMG submission 133134) | Groundwater sediment microbial communities from an aquifer in East River, Colorado, USA - PLM4_65_coex | ecosystem: Environmental > Terrestrial > Soil > Riparian zone | place: USA: East... | reverse complement strand
TTCGCGGAGACCAGGGCGGCAGTGGAGGCGAGCGGCGCCGAGATCGTCACGGTCGCAATCCGCCGCACCAACATCGGCCAGGACCCGAAGCAGCCGAGCCTGCTCGAATTCCTCCCGCCGTCGAAGTACACGCTGTTGCCGAACACCGCAGGCTGCTACACGGCGGACGATGCTGTGCGCACGTTGCGGCTGGCGCGGGAGCTGCTCGACGGGCACGAACTGGTCAAGCTGGAAGTGCTGGGCGACCCGAAGTCGCTCTACCCCAACGTGGTGGACACCCTGGCCGCGGCGAAGACGCTGGTGAAGGACGGCTTCAAAGTGATGGTCTATACCTCGGACGACCCCATCATCGCCAGGCAGCTCGAGGAGGCCGGCTGTGTGGCGGTGATGCCGCTTGCCTCGCTGATCGGGTCGGGCATGGGCATCCTGAATCCCTGGAACCTGGGAATCATCATCGAGCAGGCGAAGGTCCCGGTGCTGGTCGACGCCGGCGTGGGGACCGCGTCCGATGCCGCCATCGCGATGGAGCTTGGTTGCGACGGCGTGCTGATGAACACCGCGGTGGCCGCGGCGCAGAACCCGGTCCTCATGGCATCGGCCATGAAGAAGGCCGTGGAAGCGGGGCGCGCCGCTTTCCTCGCCGGCCGCATGCCGAAGAAGCTCTACTCCGCCGCCGCAAGCTCGCCTACAACCGGGCTGATCACACCTCCGCCCAAGTCCTAGCCGGTCACGGCTCGCGGTTCCAGGTTCCAGGATTAAACCCGGAACTTGGAACTTTGAACTTCGAACTTGGAGCGCGCCTTTGGCGCGCTCAGGCGCCGACCGCCGCCCGCGCCCGCACGTTCCAGCTCTCCAGCAAGCGCGCGAATTCATCCGCCGGCACCGGCCTGCTGAAGTAATAGCCCTGCGCGCCGTCGCAGCCAAGCGATTTGAGAAAGGCAAGCTGCTCGGCGGTCTCGACCCCCTCCGCCACCACCTTGAGGCCCAGGCTGTGCGAGATGGCGATGATGGCGCTCACGATGGCGGCGTCATCGGGGTCCGAGCTGATGTCGCGCACGAACGACTGGTCGATCTTCAACTGGTGGATCGCGAAGCGCTTGAGGTAGGAGAGACTCGAGTAGCCGGTGCCGAAGTCGTCGATCGAGATCCGCACGCCCATGGCGTCGAGCGCCCCGAAGCGGGCGATGACCTCTTCCGAGCGCTGGACGATGACGCTCTCGGTGATTTCCAGTTCGAGGCACGAAGCGGGCAAGCTGGTTTCGCGCAGGATAAGGTTCACCGTCTCCACGAAACCGTCGCGCTGGAACTGCTGCGCCGAACAGTTGACGGAGACCTGCAGCTCCGGATGGCCCGCGTTGCGCCAGGCCCGGGCCTCGGAGCATGCCTGGCGCAGCACCCATTCCCCAAGTGCCTCGATCAGGCCGGTCTCCTCCGCCGCCGCGATGAACACGGACGGCGATACCGTGCCGCGCTGCGGGTGCAGCCAGCGCACCAGCGCCTCGAAGCCGATGATCGCGCCCGTCTTGAGGTCGAGCTGCGGCTGGTAGTGCAGAATGAATTCGTCGCGCTCGATGGCGTGTCGCAAGTCGTTCTCGATCACCAGGCGCTGCTGCGCGGCGTCGTTCATGGCCTGGGTGAAGAACTGGTAGTTGTTGCGCCCCATCTGCTTCGCGTAATACATCGCGGTGTCGGCGTTGCGCATCAGCGTCTCGACGTCCTCGCCGTCGTGGGGATAGGCGCAGATGCCGACGCTGGGCGTGATCTTCAACTCGTGCCCGTCGATCGTCAGCGGCTCCGACAACGCATCGAGCACCTTCTGCGACACGTGCCGCGCATCCTCCGGCTCCTTGAGGTTGCCGAGCAGCACGACGAACTCGTCGCCGCCGAGCCGTGCGATCGTGTCGGAACCGCGCGTGCAGGACTCCAGGCGCCCGGCGACCGTCTTCAGCAGGCGGTCGCCGACCGCGTGACCCAGGGAGTCGTTGACCGTCTTGAAGCGGTCCAAGTCGATAAACAGGACGGCGAGCACCTCCTGGTTGCGCTGCGCCTGCGCGATCGCCTGCCCGATGCGGTCGTACAGCAGTAAGCGGTTGGGCAGCTCGGTCAGGACGTCGTAGTGCGCCATGTGCCGGATCTGCTCCTCGGCGCGCTTCTTCTCGGTGATGTCGCGCCCGGTGCCGCGGTAGCCCTGGAAGCGGCCCGCCTCATCGAAGATCGGCCGCCCGCTCACGCTGATGATGCGCAGATCGCCGTAGACGTCGTAGCGCTGGTACACGAAATCCTGAAACGACCGTTGCGCCGCCAGTGCCGCCTTGTGCGGCTGCCACTGCTCGTCCGTCATGTGCAGGCGGGCGATCTCCCACCGCGTCTTCCCGATGTCCTCTTCCGAGCCCAGGGCGAACTCGTGCACCCTCGAGGAAATCTGCGTGAAGCGCATGTCGGCGTCCTGCTCCCAGTACCAGTCCGAGGAGAGCTCCGTCAAGTCGCGGAACCGCGCCTCGCTCTCGCGCAGCGCCGCTTCCGCTTCCTTGAGGCCGGTCACGTCCGTGATGGTGCCGATCAGCCCGGCAACCGCGCCGTCCGACCTGTTGAATGTCGCCTTGTTGTAGATGGTGTGATGCACCTGGCTATCGGCGGCGATGATCGCCGCCTCGTAGGACTGGCTACCTGGGCGGCTGAACAGCTCCTCGTCCTTGGCGTGATGCTTTTTCGCCAACTCGGGATCGTGGGGATAGAGCTCGAACACAGATTTGCCGATGAACCGCTCGCGCGGAATGCCGAAGAACTTTTCCCATGCCTTGTTGACCCCGAGATATCGCCTCTCCTCGGCGTCCTTGAAAAAGATCGGCTGGGGCACCGCCTCGATCAATTGCTGGATAAAGGAAAGCTGCTCGCGCAGAGCTTCGGCGGCGCGCGCGGCAATCGAGTGCTCGGCGAGCTTGAGCGCCCGCTCGCGCGAGACGAGCAGCGCCCAGACGATCCAGAACAGCAGCAGGCTGGTCACGATCCCGCCCAGCACTATCACAATCGGCAGCAATCCGCCGGCACCGTGAACCGGCACGGCGGGGGCGCTGAATTCCAGCCGCCAGATGCGTCCCGCCACATCGAGGGTCATCATCTGGCTCAGGGCGGGGCGTTCGCCGCCCTGCACGACCGTCTTGCCGAACGTCCGGCCGCTGTCAAATACCAGGTTTTCGCTGGTGGGCTCTGCGACCGGGGCGTCCCTTCCCGAAAACCCCAGGTCGTGGATGATGAGGTCGAAATCACTTCCGAGTTGCCTGCCCAGCAGGCCGCCGACGAGATCTTCCACGCGGATCGCGGACGACACCACGCCCAGGAAAGCGGCACGGCGCTGCGCGTCAGTAGTGACCGGCATGCCTCTGCGGTAAACCGGGACCCGCAGTGCCAGTGAAATCTGCTTTTGCGGGTCGGCGGCAAGCCAGATCGGCTCGGATGCCGTCGCCTGGCCACTGTCGCGGGTGCGCTCCACGGAGGGGCGCCGCGGCGGTTCAGAAAACACATCGAAACCGAAGGCTCGCTCGTTGCCCGAAAACGGCTCGATGTAGGTGACCACCATGTACTCGTCGCGGATGCCGGGCGGCCTGATCCCGAAATCGGGATAACCGCGCGGGTCCACGCTGCGATCGCGCCGCACGCTGCTCTCGAACGCCGGCTTGTCCGCGAGCGGCACGTAGCGCACGAACGACACCAGCCGGACGCCGGAGTAGCGCTGGGTGAAGTTGAAGCCCGAAAGATACCGCTGAAAATCATCGCGGTCGACCCGATCGGACGCCTCGAACAAACCCCGCAGCCCGACCAGCAGATTGACGTTGTCCTGGAAGCGCCGGTCCAACGCTCCCACGGCCTGCGCAACCTCGTGATGAAACTTTGTTTCGGCCTCGCCGCCGACTCGCTGCTCGGTAACGCGCCAGGCGGCAAAGGAGATCACCAGTCCCAGTGCCAGCACGAAATACGCCGGCACGGTCTGCCCGACCCGTCTGACGATGCGCGCCAACAGGCTGCTGCTGCCGCCGCCGGCCTCCATTCGATGCCTCGCTCCCTTGGACTTCTTGTGCGCTTACCTTACCTGCTTTGCGGACCCGCCACAAATGAATAAACACACGCTGCGCGGCCCGCCGGCGCATGACGTGAAGTGTGCTCTGCGGCCCCCGGGCGCGGGCCTGTTTGAGGCGCGATGAATCTGCGAAAATCCGCAGCAACGCGGCCCGTCAGCGAGCATCAGCAGCGCGCCGCAACCGCCCCGCCCCCATGAACACGCCCCGCCGCCCGATCCGCAGTTACGTCTTGCGCCAGGGGCGCGTCACCGACGCGCAGCGGCGGGCCAGCGAGACGCTGTTGCCGCGCTTCGGCGTGCCCTATTCGCGCGAGCCGCTCGAACTTGACCGCGTGTTCGGGCGCGCGGCGCCGCGGATCATCGAGATCGGATTCGGCATGGGCGAGGGCACCGCGGACATCGCGTCGCGGAATCCCGGGAACGATTACCTCGGAATCGAGGTGCATGCGCCGGGCGTGGGCAGCCTGCTCAGGCGAGTTGCCGCGCTGGGTTTATCCAACGTGCGCGTCATCCAGCACGACGCAGCGGAAGTGCTCGAGCACATGATTGCGCCCGGGAGCCTCGCTGGCGTGCACATCTTCTTCCCGGATCCGTGGCCGAAGAAGCGCCACCACAAGCGGCGCCTGATCCAGCCGCCATTTGTTGCGCTGCTGGTCTCCCGGATGGAGCGCGGTGCTTACGTGCACGTAGCGACCGACTGGGAAGATTACGCGCAACAAATAATGGAAGTTTTCTCCGCGGAGCCGCGGCTCGCGAATACCGCGGCCGGGTTCGCGCCGCGGCCGGCATGGCGGCCGCAGACCAAGTTCGAGTCGCGGGGGTTACGGCTCGGTCACCGGGTGTGGGACGTGCTTTTCCGGCGCAAGGAATAGCTGCAGCAGGTCGTTGAGGAAGCGCCGGCCAAGCGGCGTTGGCGCAATGCGCGCAAGGTCGCGCTCGACGAGACCGCGGCGCTCGGCTTCCTCCAGCTCGCGCAGGATCGCCGTCAACGGCAGGCCGGCGCGCTCCTCGAACAGCGCCGCGGCGAAGCCGGCGTTGAGCCGCAGCGCGTTCATCATGAACTCGAGAGGAATCTCCTCCGGCCGCACCTCAATTTGCTCATGGATCAGGCCGTCTCCTTCCGCGTTCTCCATGTAACGTTCCGGGTGCCTGGCGCGGACCTGCCGCACGATGCGTTCCGGAAAGGACAGCTTGCTGTGCGCGCCCGCGCCGATGCCAAGGTAGTCACCGAAGGTCCAGTAATTGAGATTGTGCCGACAGGCACGACCCGTGATTCGTGATTCGTGATTCGTGATGGGTGTCCGTTCTCCGCGCTTTGCAAAGGCGGAGGTTTCATAGTGCTCGTAACCCGCATCTGCGAGCCGCCCTTCGATTGCCTCCTGCATGGCGGCGGCCTCGTCGTCGTCGGGCAGTTGCGGCGGGAAGCGGTGGAAATAGGTGTTCGGCTCGATCGTCAGGTGGTAGCACGACAGGTGCGGCGGATCGTACGCGAGCGCGTGCTCGATGTCGGACAACGCTTCCTCCACGGTTTGCCCCGGCAACCCGTACATGAGGTCAAGATTGAGGTTATCGAAATCGCGCAGCGCGATTTCGATGGCGCGCCGCGCTTCGCTGCCGTCGTGGATGCGCCCGAGGGCCTTCAGGTGGCGCGGATTGAAGCTCTGGATGCCGAGCGAGAGCCGGTTGATCCCGGCGGCGCGGAAATCGCGGAACGTCCCGGCCTCCACGGTCCCGGGATTGGCCTCAAGCGTGATCTCGGCGTCCGGCTCGACGACCAGGCGCGCCCTCGCCGACGCGAGTATCGTGTCTATCGCCCGCGCGGAAAACAGGCTGGGCGTCCCGCCGCCAAAAAACATGCTGTGGATCCGCCGCCCCCAGACCTGCGGCACAGCGCGCTCGAGGTCGGAAATGAGCGCAGCGACGTAGCGCTCCTCGGGCACCGCGCCGCGCGCCTCATGGGAATTGAAGTCGCAGTACGGGCACTTGCGCGCGCACCACGGTATGTGGACGTAGAGCGACAGCGGGGGCAGCGCCGCGAAGTGCAATGATGAATGATGAATGATGAATGATGAATTAGCGGCCACTGTCCTTCGACCCGTTTTCCTGTTCCGCGTTCATCGTTCCGCGTTCATCGTTCGGCGTTGCGGGCGGCTTCGAGTTCATTACGCAGATCGTGCTCGCGGTCCGTGTAGCGCGGCGAGAAATGGAACGGCACCACTTGCTTTGCGCGCGCTGCCCGCGCGATCGCGCCCGCCTGCCGGGCCGTCAAGTGGCACTTGCGCGCCGCGTGCTCGCTATCCTCGTCGAGGAATACGCACTCGATGAAGAGCAGGTCCGCGTCCGCCGCGAGCGCGGCGATGCGGCGCGCGTTCTCCTCGTGGTAGAGCACATCGGTCACGTATCCGATCTTCTCGCCTGGAACGAGCCGCAGCGCTTCGGCCCTGAGCGTTCCGAGCGGCAGCACCCGCTCGTGCGCGCCATCGCGGTCGCGCCAGCGGGCGTGAATCGGCGTTTCGTCGGCGGCGCCGTGCCGAACCGCGTCCTTGAGCTCCTTCAGCCACGGCCCGACGGGAAGACCAAGCTCGGCAAGCCGGTTCTTCCATACGTTGACGTGGGTCTTCTCCTCGACCGCGAAGCCGAGGCAGGCGGTGCGGTGATCGAGGAACGCCGCGCGCACCAGGAACGCCGGTTCGTCGAGCAGCACCCCGTGGGGCAGCTCGCGCCCGGGGAGCGGCTCGCGCTCGAAACGCCGGTGGCAGCGAAAGCGCGCTCCGCGGGCCTGCCCGTCCGGGTCGACCTCCCAGGCCGCGATTACGAAATCGGTGGGGTAGTTCTCGACCAGGTTCCAGGTATAGGCGGAGAGCTTGTGCTCGACCTGCCCGATCAGCCCGGGCGGGCCGAACAGGCGCACGCCGGTGTCGCGCCCGAGGCACACACGCAGCAGCCGGTCGAAGCCGATGAAGTGGTCCATATGCGTGTGCGACACGAACACGTCCGAGACCCGCAGCAGCTTCTTTGGCGGCAGCGCCGCGAGATCGCCCAGATCGAACAGCAGGGCCCGGCGCTCGAACCGGAAATCGAGAAACAGCCCCGGATCACCGAACGGATCGTTTACGAGGGCGGGGCTGAAGATCGGTCTCATGGTGATGGCGTGGGGCAATGTTGGATGGGCGTCATCGCGCGACCCCGATGCGGCAGACTCCGCCAGCGCGCTCGGCCGTAAAGCGGACAGGCAGGAAGCGCCCGATCAGCCACATCGCGGTCTCCGCGTGGCTCGTGAGCTCCCGCGCCGTGAACCAGGACTCGCCGCCGGCAAGCGCGAGGTAAACCAGCAGCTGATCGGCCGCGTGCACGTCCGCCGAAGCCCCCGCCTCCAGGTCCGCGCGCAGCTCCCGACCGACCGTTTCGCCGAGCGTCTCCGCGCGCACGCCGATCCGGGCGACGCGCGCCGCCCCGAGCACGCTGTGATCGGTCTCGGCCCACGCCGTGACCGAGCCACCCCGCCCGATCGCGTCGGCATTCCCGAGCACGCGCGTCGCGATATGCGCGCCGTGCGCGAACGGCCCGAGCCCGGCTAGCACCGCGCTGCGCATGCGCTCGGCAATGTGAGCCGGCAGATTGGCGACGTGCGCCACCCCCTCGACCCGCCGCAGCACGCCGGAAGCTGGCAGATTAACCGGCCGCAACGCAGCCGGAAAGACCTCGACCGCGATCTCGCCGCCCCCGCGCGGATAGTAGCCGCGCCGCGCGATGCTGAATTGCAGACGTGCACCCATCCGCGCAAGATGGCGCGCCATGACCTCCGAGAGGTAATCGGCGGGCGGCGCCTGCGTGATGTCGGTGCCGCCCGTCACCACCACGCGCGCGCGCTCCGCGCTCGCGAGCAGCGCCGGCATCAGCGCCTGCAGCACGAGCGTGACGCTGCCTGCCGTGCCGATGTCGAAGCGAAAGGCGCCGCCAGTGAGCCCGCGGGGGGAAAACGTGAATGAAACCGCGCGCAGCTCGAGCCCCTCCGTGTCGGCCGCGCAGACTTCGGCCACGGCCCGCACCGCGGCAAGATGCTGCGGCGCCAGCCCCGGATTGCCGCGTTTCACCCGCGCCTTGACGATGCGAATGGCCTTCCCGGTCACCGCCGAGAGCGCCACGGCGGTCCGCACCAGCTGGCCGCCGCCCTCGCCGTAGGAGCCGTCGATCTCGATCACGCGGGAACTCCCCAACCGGCTGCTCTCGCTCCGGCGCGCGGGCTCAATGCCCCTCTTCCTCGCTGCGACGCTCGTGCAGGCGCGCGATGCTTTCCACGACGCGCGCGACCTCCTCGACGGCCAGCGGCGGTTCGCAGTGCTCACGGTTCCACGCCTCGATCAGCTCAAACACGACCTCGGTTTCCACGCCGCGCCAGAACAGGTGCCCGGCAAGCGACGCGATCGTGTTGTTGCGCTCGCCCACGGGAATGCGCCGGCGCGTGAGCTCGCGCCAGTGCCCAAGCGGATGTCCCGCGCGCCCGTGTGGCGGACCTGCGAGCTGACTCAACCAAAGCGGCAGGGGTGCAAGCCGCGCCTGCGCGGGCGCGCATCCGGGCTCCCACGTGTAGCGTCGGCCGCTCGGGTGAAGCGAAGGCGGCGCGACGACGCAGCCCCCGTCGGCGCGTAAATCAATGCCGGGCGCGAGACCGACCTTGTTGTGTGCGACGCCACCCGGATGAGAAAAGTAGCAATGCCGTCCGCCGCCGCCCGTCGCCACTGCCATCGTCCGCGGCAAGGGCCCGTGCTCCGTCTCCAGCCCGGAGAGGCTTTGCGCCCCGCCGTGTCGCGCGTCCACATCGAGCACGACCAGCCCCGAGACGATGCCTGTCACAATGCCGACGTTCGCCTCGGGCCAGCGCTCGAACCATCCGGCCACCTCCGCGGCCGTGGGCTGGCGGTCCTGGAACTCGAGCCATGCCACGAGCGGCCGCTTGCCGCGCGGCTCGATGGGTATCACAGACCATCCCAGTGCCAGATAATCGAGCGCGGCGCCGTGGCAGCTTGACGGGGTATCGCGGGACCGGGATATCACGGATTCTCCGATCCCGCCGTCACGAAGCCCGGTCCTCTGCGTGCCTCAGCATCTCGACCAGCCGCCGCAATGCCTTGCCGCGGTGGCTGACCGCGTTCTTCTCGTCGGGCATGAGCTCCGCCGCCGTGCGGCCGAGCTCCGGCAGCAGGAAGTGGGGATCGTAGCCGAAGCCGCCGGTCCCGCGCGGAGTCGCGATAACCTCGCCATGCCAGCGGCCTTCCGCGATCAGCGGCTCGGGGTCGTCGGGATGCCGCACCAGCACGATCACGCAGTAGTAGTGCGCGCGGTGATTCGCCTGGCCGCGCAGCGCCGCCACCAGTTTCTCGTTGTTGCGCCGGTCCTGATCGGCGTGTTGCCCCTGCGCGCCCGCAGGCGGTCCGTCAGCATACCGGGCGGAACGCACTCCCGGCTCGCCGCCCAGCGCCTCGGCGCAGATGCCGGAATCGTCCGCGAACGCCGGCAATCCGGAATGGCGGCTCGCAAGCCGCGCCTTGGCCAGCGCATTCTCGACGAAGGTGCCGTGGGGCTCGTCGGCCTCGGGGGCGCCGAGCTCGGACTGGGGAACGACCTCGATGCCGAGCGGGGCCAGCATCTGGCGGAACTCGCGCAGCTTGCCGGGGTTGCTGCTCGCCAGTACCAATCGCCGCATGAATCAACCGCCAAGATACCAGGATATAAAGATTCGAGAACCCACTGAACCGCCAAGACGCCAGGAGAAACAAGAAATCAAGACGAGATCAAATCCAAACCTGCAACCAGCGGCCGCGTGATAGCTAGCCGATAGCTGCTTCACCACATAAACGCCGCGGGAGGTCACTGTCACGCTTCCCATCGCGTCGTAATTGCCTGCCCTAATATATTTTGCTTCTCTTGGCGTCTTGGCGGTTCAAATATTGTCTTTCCTATTTCCTGATATCTGAATCCTGGCGGTCATTTCTTTTCCAGAGCGGCTTTCTGTGCGGCGATGAGCTCGCGGATGCCCTTTTCGGCCAGGCCGAGCATGGCCTCCATCTCCGCGCGCGAGAACGGCGCGCCCTCCGCGGTGCCCTGCACCTCCACCAATCCCCCGCTGCCAGTCATCACGACGTTCATGTCGGTGCCGCACCCGGCGTCCTCGACGTAATCGAGATCGAGCACCGGCACGCCTTCGTACAACCCGACCGAGACGCCCGCCACGAAGTCGCGGATGGGCGGGGCTGCAATCATCTTCCGCGCGAGCATGACCTGCACCGCGTCGTGCAGCGCGACGAAGGCGCCGGTAATCGCCGCGGTGCGCGTGCCCCCGTCGGCCTGAATCACGTCGCAATCGAGATGGAGGGTGCGCTCGCCGAGCTTCTTGAGGTCCACCACCGAGCGCAGCGCGCGCCCGATGAGCCGCTGAATCTCCTGGGTGCGGCCCGACTGCTTGCCGCGGGCGGCTTCCCGGTCGCCGCGCGTGTTGGTCGCTCTTGGCAGCATGCCGTACTCGGCGGTGACCCACCCTTGCGCCGCACCCTTCAGGTGGGGCGGCAGCTGATCGAGTACGCTTGCCGTGCAGAGCACGCGGGTGTCGCCGCATTCGATCAGCACCGAGCCCTCGGCATGCCGCGTGTAGCCGCGGTGGATGCGCACCGCGCGCAACTGGTCGGGTTTTCGGCCGCTGGGTCGCATGTAACCAGAGCCTATCACTGAGATGGGCTCTACTGAGTATGCTATCGTTCTGGCGAACGATAGCATGAATGTTAGGCGCTAAGCGGTGGCCCGTAATTCGAGCGCGGCGCCACGACCCTTCGACAATCACGAATCACGGAATCTTGATGATTCACAGCATGACCGGATACGCCGCCTCGGCACGGGAATTCCCGTTCGGCGTGTTGAGCGTCGAGCTGCGCTCGGTCAACCACCGCTACCTCGACGTCCAGTTCCGCCTGCCCGACGACCTGCGGGCAATCGAGCCCGCGTTGCGCGAGCTGCTCAACGAAAATGTCGCCCGTGGCAAGGTGGAATGCCGCGTCACGTTCGCCGCCGTGCCGGGCGCGCATAAAACGATCAAGCTCAACGAAGACCTGCTGCTGCAACTGGAGGCGCTGGAGCGCAAGGTGCGCACCCTGATTGCCGGCGCCGGGCAGCTCGGCGCGGCCGACCTGCTGCGCTGGCCGGGCGTGCTTGCCGCGGAGCCCCTGCCGACGGAGGAATTGCATGCGGCATGCCGGGAGCTCCTGGCGCGGGTCCTGGAGGAGTTCAACTCGGCGCGCTCCCGGGAAGGCGGGAAGCTCGCGTCCTTGCTGCTGGAGCGCGCGGGGAGCATGGAGCGTGTCCTGGGTGAGCTCATTCCGCGCCTCCCCCAGGTGGTCTCCGCCTACCGGGAAAAACTCGCGGCACGGTTGAAGGAGGCGATCGGCGGCGGCGAGGAGGAGCGCATCCGGCAGGAAGTAGCGGTGTTCGCCACCAAGATCGACGTGGACGAGGAGCTGTCACGCCTCGCCGCGCACGTGGCGGAGTTGAAGCGGGTGCTCGCCGCCGGCGGCGCGGTTGGAAAGAAGCTGGATTTTCTCATGCAGGAACTCAACCGCGAGGCGAACACCCTTGCTTCCAAGTCCGTCGACCTCGCCGTGACCCGGGCCGCGCTCGAGCTGAAGCTCCTCATCGAGCAGATGCGCGAGCAGATTCAGAACATCGAATAGGATTGAGGATTGAGGATTGAGCATTGAAGATTGAGTATCGAACGTAAAGACGACACGATGACCCGCTATATACACGATAGAAATGATATGAGAAGAAGCAAACGCTCTTGCGTGTTTGAAGTGCGTTTGTAATGCGGACTTATGATCACTCAATCCTCAATCCTCAGTCCTCGATCCTGATGTCGGGCATCTTGTTCATCATCAGCTCCCCCTCCGGCGGCGGCAAGACAAGCCTGGTCCGGGCGCTGGTTGAGGCCGAGCCGGAGGTGCGGCTGTCGGTGTCGCACACCACGCGCGACGCGCGCCCGGGTGAAGTCGACGG
>Ga0184615_10001616_pt1 | contig 12147 bp, 7 predicted proteins | sample PLM4_65_coex_FD_133134 | JGI IMG/M metagenome (GOLD analysis project Ga0184615, IMG submission 133134) | Groundwater sediment microbial communities from an aquifer in East River, Colorado, USA - PLM4_65_coex | ecosystem: Environmental > Terrestrial > Soil > Riparian zone | place: USA: East... | reverse complement strand
CCACCTCCTCGAGGCGCGGATCGGTTTCGCCGAGCTCGGCCTGGATCGCGCGCAGCTGCTCGCGCAGGTAGTGCTCGCGTTGGCCGCGCGTCATCTCGTCCTGCGCCTGGGACTGGATCTCGGCCTGGACCGCGGTGACGTCGACCTCGCGACGCAAGAGCGCGTCCACCCGGCGCAGCCGCGCGAGCGGGTCGGCGATCTCGAGCAGCTCTTGCGCCTCGGGAAGCCGCAGCCGCAGATTGGCCGCCACCAGGTCGGCGAGGCGCCCGGGCTCGCTGACGTTCGCGGTGACCGAGAGCACCTCGGGGGGCAGGTTCTTGAGCGGCAGCAGCTCCTCGACGCGCGCGCGCACCGTGCGCACCAGCGCCTCGCCCTCCACGCACCACTCCGCCTCGTCGTCGGAGGGAAGCGGCGACGCCGCGCCCCAGAGCGCGCGCGGGTTCTCGACGTAGGCGTCGATCGAGGCTCGCGCGAGGCCCTGCACCAGCACCTTCATGCGGCCATCGGCCATCCGGAGCGTGCGCATCACGGTCACGACCGTTCCCACGCGGTAGAGATCGTCGGGCGTGGGGTCGGCGATCTCGGGATCGCGCTGGGCCACCAGCATCAGCAGGCGGTCGCCCGCCAGCGCGTCGTCGACCGCGGCGATCGAGCGCTCGCGTTTCACGAAGAGCGGCAGCACCATGTAGGGGAAGACCACCATCTCACGGAGCGGCAACACGGGCAGCTCGTCGGGGATGGTGAAGGCCGAGGAGTTTTCACCCATGGCTCCGTCTTCGACGGAGTCGAAAGCGGGCTTGAGTGAACTCTGCGCGCCGCTCTTGCTAGTTCACCTGCACCAGCTGGCCGTGCTCGACGCCCAGCAGGAACGGACGCTTGCGGGCGTTGCCGTCCTCGCGCATCGAGAGCACGCCGCTCGCGCCCGGGAAGCCGCGGACGGCGAGAATGCCGTCGCGCACCGCGCTGCGCGAGCGGTTGCCCTGCGCGAGCTGCAACAGCGCCAGCTGCGCGGCGTCGAAGCCCTGCGCCCCGAAGGCCCCCGGCGCCGACGAGAAGATCAGCTCGTAGCGGCGCGCGAACTCCCTCGCGTTCGGGAGCGGGCTCTCCGGAAAGAACAGGGAGCTGAAGCGGGCGCCCTCGACGTGGCGGCGACCGAGCTTCAGCAGGTCCGGGTGGTACCAGCCGCTGGTGCCGGCGAGCCGCATGCCGAACGCCTCGTGGAAGGCGAGCTGGGGCGCGATCAGCACGACCTTCTCGTAGGACTCGGGGATGAAGAGCACGTCGAAGTCGACGATCGGGGGAAGCGGCGTGCCGCCGGGCCCGGTGAGGGCACGCGCCTCCTCGCGCAGCTTCGCTGCGGCCTGGGGTGCCAGGCGCCGCGCGCGCCGCTCGAGATTCGCGCGCTGCGCGAGCACCGACTCCTCGGCCGGGGAGAGCATCCCGTAACCGAGCAGCTGCCGGATCGGATCGGCGAAATCGTTCGCCTTGGGGTCGTAGGCCGCGACCGCGACCACGCGGCCGCCCGCCTGCTCGACGGCTTCCCAGAAGAGCTTGTGCGCGCCGCTGCCATAGCGATCGCGGGGATAGAGGATGGCGTAGCGCAGCGCGCCCAGCTCGCGGACGGTGTGATCGACCAGCGCCGCGATCTCCTCCTGCGGAGTCGTGCGCAGCCGGAACACGAAGCTCCGGCCATGGGCGATCTCCTCCCGAGAGGAGAGCGCGAGCAACGGCACCCCCGCTGCATCCGCGGCCGCGGCCGCGGCCTCGCTCTCGCCCGAGAGCAGCGGGCCCAGGATCGCCGACACCTCGGGATCCGCCGCGAGCTCGCGCACGGCCTCGGCAGCCAGCTCGGGTCGCCCCGCGGTGTCGCGGATCCGCAGCTTCACGCCGGGCCTGGAGCCGGACGATGACGACCCGCCGAACAGGTCTGCGGCCAGCAGGATGCCCTGCAGGCTCTCCTCGCCGAAGCGCGCGAAGGGCCCCGAGAGCGGCAGCACGACGCCGATCGTGCCCGTCGCCGCCGAGGTATCGGGAGACGGTGCCTGCGCCGCTTGCTCGAAGCTCGGCAGGTCGGCCGTGTCGAAGGGCCCGCGCTCGGATCGCGCGATGCGCTCTCCCACCGCCGCCACGCGGGCGGCGTCGGGGGCGGCGAGGGTGCGGCGACGCGCCGCTTCCCAGGCGCGCCGCGCAGTCTCCAGATCGCCTTGCGCCAGCGCGAGCTCGGCGCGCCGCGCCAGCGCACGGGCCGCCGGGATCTGATCGCCGAGCTGCTCCGCCGCGCGCTCGAGATCGGCAGCGGAAAGGGTCTCGAGCGCCCGATCGAGCTCGGCGTCGATGCGCGCGACCCCTGCCGGGTCGGTCTCCTCGGCCCGCAGCCGCGCGCGCCAACGCAGCGAGGCGACGGGGTCGGAAGCGACGTCCGCCAGCACGCGATAGGCGACACGTCGTTCGTCCGGTGGGAGCTTCGAGATGCGGGCGCGCCCGAGCTCGCTGGCAGCGACCTCGCGCCGGCCGCGCGCCGCCTCGAGCTGCGCCAGCTCGACGCGCGCGGAGTCGCTGCGGTCGCCATCCGGGTGGCCATCGACGACGGCGCGGAAGCGCGTGAGGGCCGTCTCCCGGTCTCCGCGAGCCAGCGCGATGCGGCCGAGCTCGAGCCCCGCGTCGTCGCTGAGAGAGCTGTCGGGGTAGCGCTGGAGGAATTCCGAAAGCCGGCGCTCGGCGCCGGCCGGATCGCGGGGCAGCGGCGCGACCGCCGCGGCGTAGGCCTCGCGCTCTGCGGCGGGAGGCGCGATCGCGAGCCGTTCGCGAGCCCCCGCGCACGCGAGCAGGGCGACCGCGAGAGGGATCAGCGCGAGCGGAAGTCGCCGCAGCCAGGTCATTCGAAGAGATCGCGCAGCTTGTCGAGGAAGGTCTTCCGCACCGGCGAGACTTCCGTCCCGCCCTCTTCGGCGAACTCCTCCAGCAGCTCGCGCTGGCGCTTGCTGAGCCGGGTCGGAACTTCGACGAAGAGGTGCAGATGCTGATCGCCGCGCGAGGACGAGCGGAGCGAGGGCAGGCCCTTCCCGCGCAGGCGGATCACCTTTCCGCTCTGCGCGCCTTCCGCGATCCGCTGCTTCAGCTTGCCCTCGAGGGTCGGCACCTCGATCTCCGCGCCGAGCGCGGCCTGCGTGAACGAGATCGGCACCTCGCAGTGGAGGTCCTGCCCGTCGCGCGTGAACAAGGGGTGGGGCTTCATCGCGATCACTACGTAGAGATCGCCCGGCGGTCCGCCGGCAATGCCCGCCTCTCCCTCGCCCGTGAGGCGCAGCCGTGTGCCCTCGTCGACGCCGGGCGGCACCCGCACCTTGACGCTCTGCAGGCCCTCGCTGCGCCCTGCGCCGCGACAGTCCGGACAGCGGTCGCGCACGACCTCGCCGGCGCCGGCGCAGTCGTCACAGGGACGACTGATGCGGAAGAAGCCCTGTTGCAGCACCACCTGTCCGCTGCCCCGACAGCGCGAGCAGACCTCGGGGCTGGTGCCGGCGCGCGCACCGCTCCCGCGACAGGTCTCGCAGGCGCGCATCTTCGGGATCTTGATCTGCGCCTCGAGCCCCGACACCACATCGTGGAGCTCGATCTCGAGGTTGTAGCGGAGGTCGGCGCCGCGCTGGCCGCGCCCCTGACGGCGGCCCCCGGCGCGACCTCCGAAGAGATCGCCGAAGAGGTCGTTGAAGACGTCTCCGAAGCTGCCGAGGTCGCCGAAGTCGGGAAAGCCGCCGGGGCCGCCCCCCACCCCCTGGAAGCCGAAGCGATCGTAGGCCCGCCGCTTTTCCGGATCGGAGAGCACCGCGTAGGCCTCGCTGGCTTCCTTGAAGCGCTCCTCCGCCTCGGGTTCGTCGGGATTGCGGTCCGGGTGGTGCTGGAGCGCGAGCTTGCGGTAGGCCTTCTTCAGCTCGCTCTCGTCCACACTGCGAGGGACGCCCAGGACTTCGTAGTAATCGCGCTTGGCCAATTGGGGTGCCCCGGGGGACCACGATAGCCCGGTCTGAGTGAACTCCGCTCGCCTGCGGCCGGCCCGCGTGAACTCCGCTCGCCTTCGGCTCGCTGCGCGCGCGGCTGCGCCGCGCTTGCCGGACTCTCAAAGGGCGCGGGCGGCCGCTGGCTGTCGGGAGCCTAGGTCTTGTCGCCGCCGAAGTCGGCGTACAGCGTCTCGGTCATCTGGTAGGTGAGCGCCGAGAGCTCGTCCACCGCCGTGCGCAGCGCGTTCGGATCGTCGCCCTTCATCGCCTCGCGCGTCTTTTCGATCATCGTGTCGATCGCGCTGCGATCCTCCGGCTTCACGCTCTTCGCGAACTCCTCGAGCGTGCGCTCGGTCGAGTAGATCAGGCCGTCCGCCTTGTTGCGCAGCTCCACCAGCGTGCGGCGCACCCGATCGGACTGGCTGTTCTGCTCGGCCTCCTGCACCAGATGCTCGATCTGGTCCTTGCTGAGCCCGCTCGAGGCCGTGACGCGGATCGCCTGGGTCTTGCCGGTCCCCAGGTCCTTGGCGGAGACGGAGAGGATTCCGTCGGCATCGATCTCGAAGCTGACCTCGATCTGCGGGACGCCACGCGGCGCCGGGGGGATGCCGAGCAGCTCGAAGCGGCCGAGTGTCTTGTTGTCCTTCGCCATCTCGCGCTCGCCCTGCACGACGTGGATGCGCACCACGTTCTGGCTGTCCTCGGTGGTCGAGAAGACCTGGCTCTTGGACGTGGGCACGGTGGTGTTGCGCTCGATGATCTTCGTCGCGATCCCGCCTTGCGTCTCGACGCCGAGCGAGAGCGGCGTCACGTCGAGCAGCAGCACATTCGCCAGCGCACCCGTCAGCACGCCGCCCTGGATCGCCGCTCCCGCGGCGACCACCTCGTCGGGGTTCACGTTCCTGTTCGGCGGCTTGCCGAAGATCTCCTCCACCTTGCGCTGCACGGCCGGCATCCGGGTCATGCCGCCCACCAGGATCACCTCGTCGACCTCCTCCCGGCTCAGGTGCGCGTCGGCCAGCGCCTTCCGGCAGGGATCGACCAGGCGGCCGATCAGGTCGGCGACCAGGGACTCGAGCTTGGCGCGCGTGAGCGAAGCCTGGAGATGCTTCGGACCCTTCTCGTCCGCCGCGATGAAGGGCAGGTTGATGTCGGTCTCTTCGCACGAGGACAGCTCGTGCTTGGCGCGCTCCGCCGACTCCTTGAGCCGCTGCAGCGCCATCTTGTCGGAGCGCAGATCGATGCCGTGCGCGTCCTTGAAGCCTCCGATCAGGAACTCGCAGATGCGCATGTCGAAATCTTCGCCGCCAAGATAGGTGTCGCCGTTCGTGCTCTTGACCTCGAACACGCCGTCGGCGATCTCGAGGATCGACACGTCGAAGGTGCCGCCCCCGAGGTCGAAGATCGCGATGCGCTTGTTCGCCGCGTTGCTGAGCCCGTAGGCGAGCGCCGCGGCGGTCGGCTCGTTGATGATGCGCAGCACGTTCAGGCCGGCGATCTTGCCCGCGTCCTGGGTCGCCTGGCGCTGCGAGTCGTCGAAGTAGGCCGGCACCGTGATCACGGCATCCACGACCGGCTCGCCGAGGAAGTCCGCCACGGAGTCCTTCATCTTCGAGAGCACCAGCGCGGAGATCTCCTGGGGCGAGTAGGAGCGTTTGTCCACCCGCACCCAGGCGTCGCCGTTGGGAGCGGCCTCGATCTTGAAGGGCGCGATCGAGGCGAAGCTTTTTGCCTCGGCGCTGATGTACTTGCGGCCGATCAATCGCTTGACGGCGTAGATCGTATTCTCGGGATTGGTGACGGCCTGGCGCTTGGCGATCTGCCCGACCAGCTTCTCGCCCGACGGCGCGAAGCCGACGATCGACGGCGTGGTCCTGGAGCCCTCGGCATTGGCGACGATCTGAGGCTCACCCACCTCGAATAGCGCGACGCACGAGTTCGTCGTGCCGAGGTCGATCCCGATGACCTTGCCCACCGGCGGGCCCCCATTCCCGAAGGGCCGGGCCCAGTCCGAGCGCTAGTCGGTGGCCTGGCCTTCGCTGCCCTCGACGGCCGCCTCCTCCGGGCGGGCGACGATCACCCGCGCCGGTCGAAGCAAGCGATCGCGCAGCTTGTATCCCTTTTGCAGCACCTCGAGGACCGTATTCGGAGCCACCGAGGCATCGGCCGCTTGCGCCATCGCCTCGTGCTGAGCGGGGTCGAACGGCTTGCCGATCGCATCGATCTCGGTGACGCCGTGCCTCGCCATCAACCCGAGGAGATCCTTCTGCACGAGCTCGACGCCCTGCAGGAGATTCTCCGAGTCCCCGCCCCCTCCCCTGCGGGCGTGGTCGATCGCGCGCTCCAGGTTATCGACCGTCGTCAGGAGATCCTTGAAGAGATTCTGGGCGCCGTAGCGGATCGCCTCCTCCCGCTCGCGCAGCGCGCGGCGGCGGAAGTTCTCGAAGTCCGCCTGGAGGCGGATCAGGCGATCCTTGGTCTCGACCAGCTCGGCCGACAGGTCCTCGATCCGAGCCGTCGCGGCGGTCGCTTCGGGGCTCTCGGGGGCGGGCGCCTGGGCGCGGGGGTCGGAGACGGCCTCCGAGGCCTCGCGCAGCGCCTCCTCCAGCTCGGGGCTCGGCGCCAGCACCCCCCCGGAAGCCTCCTCGGCATGGGACTCCCAGCCCTCCACCACGGGCTGCGGGGGCGGGAGCTTGGGAAGCGGCTTCTTTCCGGGCCGATTCGTCATGCGCAGAGCTTTCCCGTAATCACCTCCGAAAGATATCGGACGAGCGGGATCACCCGCGCATAGTTCATTCGGCTCGGGCCGATTACCCCAAGAACGCCCAGCGGTGCGCCCGGCCCGCCGTAGCGGCTCGCGACCAGCGCACAGTCGTGGAGCCCCGGCTCCTCGAGCTCCTCCCCGAATGCGACGCTCACCCCATCGCCGTCGAGCGTCTTGTCGAGCAGCTCGAGCAGGCGCTCCTTGGTCTCCACGGCGGCCAGCACCTCGCGAATCCGGCGCGGGTCCTGGAACTCCGGCTGCGCCAGCAGCGCCAGTCGCGTCTCGATCACGACGTCGGCATCGGTCGGCTCGGGGCTGGCGAGCGCCCGCAGGCCCAGCTCGAGCAGGCGCGAGAGCACTCGTCCCGCATGCCGCCGCAGCAGCGTCGCTTCCTGCGACAGCCGCTCGCGTACCTCCGCGAGGGTGCGGCCGGCGACGCGCTCGCCCAGCCCCGCCGCGATGCGGTCGAGCTCCGCCTGATCCCCGGAGCCGTCGTCCAGGATCACGCGGCGGGAGGCAACGCCCGTCTGCGACACCAGCATGACCAGCAGCCGATCGCTCGCGAGCCGCACCAGGCTCACGTGACGCAGCACGACACGGTCGAGGCGCGGCGCCACCACGAAGCCGAGCTGGCGGGTGAATTCGGAGAGCAGCTGCGAGGCGACGTGCACGGCGCCGTCGCCCTCGGCCTCGGCAAAGCTGCTCGCGATCGACCGCTTCTCGTGCGGGGGCAGCAGATCGCGGCCCTCCAGCTCGTCGACGAAGAGCCGCAGGCCCCGCTCGCTCGGCACGCGCCCCGCGCTCGCGTGTCGCTGCTTGACCAGCCCGAGCGCTCCCAGCTCGGCGAGCGTGTTGCGGATCGTCGCGGAGGAGAGGTTCACCGCCAGCAGCTGGGCGATGCTGGAGGAGCCGATCGGAGCCGCGTCGCCCAGGTAGGCCAGCACCACCGCGCGCAGCACGGAGCGCTGGCGCTCGCTCAGCGTGGGCCTGGTCCAGAGCGGTTCCGCGCCGTGTGAACCCATGAAAACCTCGGAAAAACCGACGAAAAGTGGTTAACACCCGGCAGCCGTCGCGTCAACGAAAGCCGGCCGCGGCCGCTCACACGAAGTGCATGAACACGTGGTCGGCCAGCTGTCGTCCGCGGGCCGTCAGCCTCAGATCCCCGGAATCCGGCTCCTCGAGCAGGCCCGCGCCCACGAGCGCTTCGATCTCCGCGCGATAGAACGAGCGCGGCGGCTGATGGAACTCGGCCGCGAAGCGCGCCGCGTCGACGCCCCCCGCGCGCAGGCCCAGAAAAATGGCCTCCCCTCGGGCGGTGGCCGCGTCGAGCTGCTCGGCCGGCTCCGCCTCGGGAGAGCGGTCCTCCTCGATGCAGCGGAGATAGGCGGGAAGCTCGCGCCGGTTCGCGCGCCGCACGCCGAAGGGCGCCTGCGGACCGGGGGGATCGGTCGAGAAGGCGCCGACGCCAAGCCCCAACACCGGCCGTCGTTCCCAGTAGCGTCGGTTGTGGACCGCTTCGAACCCCGGCCGCGCGTAGTTCGAGATCTCGTAGCGGTTCAGGCCCGCGGCCCGCAGCCGAGCCTCGGCAAGCTCCTGCATCGCCAGCACGATCTCCTCGTCGGGAAGCGCGAGCCGTCCACGGGCGGCGGCCTTTGCGAAGGGAGTCCCCGCCTCGATCGTGAGCTCGTAGGTCGAGACATGCTCCGGCTGGAAGCCGATCACCTCGCCGAGGTCGCGCTCGAAGCTGGCGAGCGTCTGATCGGGCGCGGCGAAGATCAGGTCGAGCGAGATCGCGTCGAATTCCGTCTTCCGGCAGGCGGCGAGCGTGGCGCGCGCCTCGTCGGCCCGGTGCGCGCGCCCGAGACGCCGCAGCACCGTATCGTCGAAGGACTGGATGCCCACCGATAGACGCGACACACCGGCCGCGCGAAAGCCGGGAAGGCGCTCGCGCTCGAGCGTGCTCGGGTTCACCTCGAGCGTGACCTCGACCGGCCCGCCGGCGGCGAACGCGCCGCGCACCGCCGCGACCAGCTCGGCCACGGATTCGGGCCGCAGCAGCGACGGCGTGCCGCCGCCCAGATACAGGCTCGCCAGACTGCGGTGCTCGAAGACTGCTCGCCGCGCCTGCAACTCGTGGAGCAGCGCCGCCAGATAGCGCCGCTCGAGATCCACGGCGAGCGGCCGCGCCGCCACCACCGCGAAGTCGCAATAGGGGCACACGCGCTCACAAAAGGGAACATGTACGTAGACACCGACGCTGGCGTCGCTCACCACCCGGGAGCTTAGTCGCTCCGCGCGCGGTGCGACCGGCCGGCCGCTCGGATACCTTCAGGCGCGTCGTGAGCCTCCCCGACATCCACCGCGAGATCCTCCCCGGCGGGCCCTGCGTGCTGTTGCGCGAGGCCCGGCTCGCCCCTGTGGTGGAGCTCCAGATCTGGAGCCGCGCCGGCTCCGCCGACGAGCGCCCCGGCGAGGCCGGCCTCGCCCACTTCCACGAGCACATGCTCTTCAAGGGGACCGAGCGGCGCGGCGTCGGCCAGATCGCGAGCGACGTCGAGGGAGCCGGCGGTCGGATCAACGCCTATACCTCGTTCGACGTCACGGTCTACCACGCGACGCTGCCGAGCGATCGGCTCGAGATCGGAATCGACGTGCTCACCGACGCGGTGCTGCACTCGATCTTCGACCCGCAGGAGATCAGCCGGGAGATCGAGGTGGTGCTCGAGGAGATCCGGCGCGGCGAGGATTCGCCCTTCCAGGTGCTCGGCAACGCCGTGTTCGCGCAGGCGTTCCGCGCGCACCCCTACCGCGCGCCGATCCTGGGCCCGCCCGAGAGCGTCGCGGCCTTCGACCGCGCGCGCGTGCGCGGCTTCTTCGATCGCTGGTACGCGCCGGACCAGCTCACGGTGGTAGCGGCCGGAGACTTCGATCGCGCCCTCCTGCTCGCGCGCCTGCGCGAGACCTTCGCCGGGACGGCGCCGAGCCTGGCCAAGCGCGAGCGCGCCCCCGAATCGCCGCAGCGCGGCCTGCGCAGCTTCGTGCTGGCGCGGAGCTTCGAGCGCGCAAACCTCGAGCTCGCCTGGCGCGGCGTCGAGCTGGCGCACCCGGACGCGGCGCTGCTCGACCTGCTCGCCTTCGTGCTCGGCTGCGGTGAGAGCAGCCGCCTGGTGCAGCGCGTGAAGGAGCGCGACGAGCTCGTCGATCGCGTCGACGCGTCTTGTTTCACGCCGCTGGATCCCGGTCTGTTCTCGATCAGCATCGAGACGGACAGCGTGCGTGCCGCGGCGGCGATCGCCGCCGCCGTACGCGAGGTCGAGATGCTGCGCCGAGAGCCCGTCTCGACGGAGGAGCTCGACAAGGCACGCGCCAATTTTCTGGCCACCGAGCACTTCGCGCGGGAGAGCGTGTCGGGGCTCGCTCAAAAGCTCGGCGGCTTCGAGCTGCTGGCCGGCGACTACCGCGCGGAGGCGCGCTACCTCGAGAGCGTGCGCAGCGCGACTCCCGCGGAGCTGCTGCGCGTGGCGCGCGAGCACCTGGCGCCCGAGACGCTCACGGTGGGAGCCGTGCTGCCGGAAGCCGAGGCCGCGGCTCTCACGGACGCGCAGATCGCGGCGGCCGTAACGGCGGGTACCGGCCGGATCCAGCGCGTCTTCGCGGTACCGCGGCGCGAGAGTGCGGCGGGGGCGGCTCGAGCCTACACGCTCGCGAATCAGGCGCGCCTCTACGTGTTGCCGCGCCGCGACGTGCCGGTGGTGGCGGCGCGGGCGGCCTTCCTCGGCGGTCAGCTCGCCGAGGACGCCGGCAGCGCCGGACTCTCGAGCTTCCTCGTTTCCATGTGGCTGCGCGGCACCGAGCAGCGCTCCGCGGCGGATTTCGCGCGCGCGACCGAGGGCCTCGCCTCGGAGATAGACGGATTCGCCGGGCGCAGCAGCCTGGGACTCACGCTCGAGTGCACGCGCGAGAGCTTCGCGCCGGCCTTCGACCTGTTCGCCGAGGCGCTGCTCGAGCCGGCATTCGCCGAGACCGAGCTGGAACGCGAGCGCAGCGAGACCCTCGCCGCGATCGAGCGCCGCGAGGACCGGCTGGCGCATCGCACCTATCAGCTCTTCGCCGAGGCGCACTACCGCAGCCATCCGTATCGCCTGCCGATGCTCGGCACCGCGGAGAGCGTCTCGGCCCTGGGCGAAGCACAGCTGCGCGCGCACCACGAGCGCCTGGTGCGCGGCCGCAACCTGGTGATCGCGGTCGCGGGTGACGTCGATCCGGACGACGCCGCAACGCGCGTCTCCTCCCGTCTCGCGGACCTCGACGCGACGGACTTCGAGCCCCCCTCCCCTCCCGAGGAGGACGCGCCGCGCGAGATCCGCCGGGCCGTCCTGCGCAAGCAACGGGCGCAGTCGCACCTCGTGATCGGCTTTCGCGGGCTGCGCGTGAGCGACCCCGATCGCTTCGCGCTCGAGCTGGTCACGCAGCTCCTCTCGGGCCAGGGGGGGCGGCTCTTCCTCGAGCTGCGCGACCGGCGCAGCCTCGCCTACTCCGTCACCGCGACCAACCTCGAGGGGGTCGCACCCGGCACCTTCACCGTCTACATCGCAACGGCGCCCGAGAAGCGCGAGGAGGCCGAGGCGCGTCTGCTCGAGCAGCTGGGCGAGCTCCTGCAGAGCGCACCCGCGCCGGCCGAGCTCGAGCGCGCGCAGCGTTTCCTGGTGGGGAACTTCGCGATCGACCGGCAGCGCAACGCCGTCCACGCCGCCCACGTCGCGCTCGACGCGCTCTACGGGCTGGGACCCGATGCAGCCGAGCGCTACCCCGAGGCGATCCTCGCCGTGACGCCGGAGGACGTGCTGCGCGTCGCCCGCCGCGTGATCCAGCTGGGCGCCTACACGCTGGCCGCCATCACTCCTTGAGCTTCGGACCCAGCGCCAGACCGTCGCTGCGCGGATCGCTGCCGCCCGTGTACCAGCCGGTATCGGCCTGGTAGCGCAGTGCCTGGGCGCTCGACCAGTTGTCGCGCGACACCTCGACCTGATGGCCGCGCTCGCGCAGGCCGGCGAGCACGTCCTCCGCGATCGCGCGCTCGACCACCAGCGCATCGGGCCGCCACTGGTGGTGGATGCGGGGCGCCGACACCGAAGCCATCACGTCCATGTCGTAGTCGACGACGTTCAGGATCGAGAGCAGCACGGTCGAGATGATGCGAGGCCCGCCGGGGCTCCCGGTCACCAGCAGCAGGCGATCGCCGCGCAGCACGATCGTGGGCGTCATGCTGGAGAGCGGCCGCTTGCCCGGCTCGATCGCATTCGCCCCGCGCGTGTCCACCAGGCCGTAGGCATTCGGCCGGTTCGGCGCGATCGAGAAGTCGTCCATCTCGTTGTTGAGCACGAT
>Ga0184615_10001615_pt1 | contig 12148 bp, 15 predicted proteins | sample PLM4_65_coex_FD_133134 | JGI IMG/M metagenome (GOLD analysis project Ga0184615, IMG submission 133134) | Groundwater sediment microbial communities from an aquifer in East River, Colorado, USA - PLM4_65_coex | ecosystem: Environmental > Terrestrial > Soil > Riparian zone | place: USA: East... | reverse complement strand
TACCCCCGCGTCTATGCCTACGACAACCTGGAAACCTTCGCCATCAACGTCGAGCGCATCCTCTCCGCTCCCGGCCCGGTGTTCACCGTGCTGAAAGTCCGGCCCGAGGTGGAGAACGAGCCGATCGGCTCGCGCACGAAGTGGCGGACCCGCACTCAGGTGCAGGTCGTGATGGATCTCAAGAAGGCGATTGGCATCGCCGGATAGGAAAGGCAAAAGGCAAAAGGCAGTGAACGAACTGCTTAGCGAGCTCTGCTTCCTCCTTCCTCCTTTCTCCTTTCGCCTTTCTCCTTGCCGTTTAAGTGATGTTCCAGGCGGCGAAGCCGCAGCCCACGTAGACGTCGGGGATGGGGTCGTAGCGGATCAGCTCGAAGCCGCGCCCGCGCGCGGCGCCGTGGGCGGCGACCCAGTTGCGGATTTCGGACGCGCCGTTGCCGGCGCCGGGCAGGCGCTCGTTTAGGAAGTCGATGAGCGCGCGCGTGTCGCCGGACTCGAAATGGCGGATGCAGGCGCGATCGAACGCCTCGTCGATCTCGCCCATGGTCGGCTCGCCGATCGAGTGGCTGAGCCCCCCGGTCGCGAGGATCGCGACGCGGAGATTTCCGGGATAGCTCGCGACGGCCTCTGCGAGCACCGACCCCCAGCCGAAGCAGCGCCTGACCGAGGGAAACGGCGGCTCGAGATCGTTCAACACGACCGGCACGATCGGGGGCAGGGGATCGAGCCCGGCTTTCCACAACGGTATGCAAAAGCCGTGGTCGAGCGCGAGGCGGTACGAGATCGACGGCTCGAAGTCGCGCTCGACGGCGGTGCGCACGATGTGCTCTCCCAGCTGCGGGTGCCCGGCCATCGTGCGGTGAGGAAACTCCTTGAGCCAGGGCTCGGGCGGCCCGTCATGGACCTCGCCCACGCCGACGCAGATCGCGGGCAGGTTGTCGATGAAGAAGTTTACCCAGTGATCGGGCGAGATGACGACAAGCACGTCCGGCCGTGCCGCCTTGATGCGGCGCCCGAGCTCGGAGAACGCCGAGTTGAGGCTGTCCTTCGCCGCGGGCGCGAGGTTTCCCCAGTTGCGCACGATCAGCGGTCCGTGGCTCGACGCGAAGATGCCGACGAGCTCAGCCATGCCTGACCCTCGCTGCGCCTGGCACGCCCGCGGCGCGGATTTTTCGCACGAAGTCGTCTTCCGGCATGCCCGCCATGTGGAAATAGAACCTCAGCAGGTACGGATTCACCAGCCGGGAGAGCGCCGCGACGTCGTCCGCCTCGACCGCCGCGCGGACCTCGGGCTTGAGCGGGTAGCGGTCCAGGACCGTCTTGCGGTCGGCGCGGTACTCTTCCGCCAGCGGCGGGCTTTGCAGGTCGAAGAACAGTTTGGAGAGCCAGTAGTCGCGCATGTCGGGATGGTGAACGGATATCGGCGATTGGCGGCGGCGCGCCCGTCCAGGATCGAATGTCTCACCAGATTATCACGGGAAATGGCGCCTCATGCCACCTCGCGGGCGGCCGCTTCCAGCACGATCTCAATGCCCCGGACCAGGTCCTCCGCGGTCATGGATGGAGCGCTGCCCTGCGCCTGCTGCGGCAGACGGGGGACATGCAGGAACCCGCCGCGGAAAGGGTGCCGGCGCGTCGCGGCGTAGTGCATGAGGCCATAAAAGACGTGATTGCACACGAAGGTACCGGCGCTCATCGAGAGCTCCGCCGGCAACTCCTCGGCGCGCAGCGCGGCGACGGCGGCCCGCACCGGCAACGTCGCGAGGTAGGCTGCCGGTCCGCCCGCCGCGACGGGCGCGTCGACTGGGCGCGCGCCGTCGTTGTCGGGGGAGGGCGCATCCTGGATGTTGACCGCCACCCGCTCGACGCACAGCGCGGCGCGATCGCCCGCCTGCCCGACGCACAGCACGATCCGCGGCTGGGTGCGCGCGATCACCGCTTCGAGCGCGGGAAGGGATCGGCTGTAGGAAGTCGGCAGCACCGTGGTCGCGATCTCGAGCGCGCCGATGCGCGCACGCAGCCGCCGCACCGCCTCCAGAGAAGCGTTGACCTTCTCGCCGCCGAACGGCTCGAACCCGGTGACCAGGACTCTCATTCAATGATCAATGATGAATGATGAATGATGAATGATGAATGATGAATGATGAATGATGAATTATGAAGGATGACCCCCGCAGTCTGGGAGGTAAGACCCGGTCATCATTCATCATTCCGCATTCATCATTAGGGCTCTCGCTTCTCCCTCGGCCGTCTGACCTCGAGGCGCCCCATCTCCCATCGCGTCACTTAGGTCATAATGGCGGCTTCATAAGCGAGGCGACATGGACCTCCTGGAAATCGTCCTGTTCCTGCTCCTCTGCTCGGTCGCGCTCGGCTGGGTCGCGCGGCGTCTCAATTTTCCCTATCCCATCGCGCTGGTGATCGGCGGCGCCGCGCTCGGCTTCCTGCCGGAGCTGCCGCAGTTTCCGTTCGACCCGCAGTTCATCCTGGTGCTGGTCCTGCCGCCCATCCTCTACCAGGCGGCACTGCTCACGTCGTGGCGCGATTTCAAGGCAAGCATCCGCCCCATCAGCCTGCTCGCCGTCGGCCTCGTGATCGCCACCACGCTCGCGGTCGGCGCGGCGCTCAAGTTCGTGGTGCCGGACATTCCCTGGGCGGCCGCGTTCGTGCTCGGCGCCATCGTCTCGCCTCCCGACGCGGTGGCGGCAACGGCGATCCTGTCACGGCTTAATGTCCCGCGCCGCGTGGTCACGATACTCGAGGGCGAGAGCCTGGTGAATGATGCCTCGGGGCTGGTGCTCTACAAATTCGCCGTGGCGGCGGTGCTGACGGGGACGTTTTCACTGACCGACGCCAGCGCGCAGTTCGTGGGCGTGGCGATCGGCGGCGTCATCATCGGCGTATTGCTGGGGCGGTTCTTCGTCTTCATCCACCGCCATCTCGGCGACGTCTTCATCGAGGTCCTGATGACGCTCTCGGTGCCGTACATCACCTACATCCTTGCCGAGTGGCTGCACGTGTCGGGGGTGCTCGCCGTGGTCGCCGCGGGCCTCGTGCGCGGGCGCTATTCCCCGGAAATCGTCTCGGCCGAGATGCGCATCATCGCGCGCTCGGTGTGGAACCTCCTCGTGTTCCTGCTGAACAGCCTGGTCTTCATCCTGATCGGGCTCCAGCTCTCCGCGATCGTCGGGCGGCTGACCGGTTACTCGGCATCGGAGCTTGTCTTCTACGGAATCCTCGTCAGCGCGGTGGCGATCGCCGTGCGCTTCGCGTGGATTTACCCCGCGACCTACCTGCCGCGGATGGTGAGCGCACGGCTGCGCGAGCGCGATCCCGCGCCGACCGAGTCGGAGCTTTTCATCATGAGCTGGTGCGGCATGCGCGGCATCGTGTCGCTCGCGGCCGCGCTGGCGCTGCCCCTTGCGCTCGAAGGGGGCGCACCGTTTCCCGGGCGCGATCTCATCATCTTCCTCACCTTCGTGGTGATCGCGGTGACGCTCGTGGTGCAGGGGTTGTCGCTCGCGCCGCTGATCCGCACGCTGCGCGTCGGCACGGACTGGAGCGAGCACGAGGAGGAGCAGCATGCCCGCTTCGCGCTGGGCAAGGCGGCCATCGCCGCGATCGGCGAGCTGGCGGCGAAGGAAGGCGTCCCGGCAGAGATGGCCGAACGCATCCGCGCCGAATTCGCCGAGAAGGTCAGGATCGCTCCGCCGGGAGGGCACGTGCTGAGCGGGGGCGCCGGCGTCGCCAAGCGCCTGCGGAGCGCGGCGATCCGGGCGGAGCGGCAGGAATTGATCCGCATCTGGCGCGAGAACAGGATCAGCGACGACGTGCTGCATCATCTCGAGGAAGATCTCGACTACCAAGAATCGCGCCTGTAACTTGGCGGCGTGCGGGCTCAATCGCGCTTGGCGGGACGCAAGGGGTGACGTGCGGAGCATGAGGCGCGATTCTTAATGGGAAAATGACACCGAATTCATCAATTTGCGGAGACGTTCTGTGAGCGACGAAAAGACCTTGCGGCATGACGTGGCGCTCGCCAACCGGATCATCGAGCGCTTCGGGCTGTCGGCCGCGTTCGGCCATGTGAGCGCGCGGATTCCGGGCACCAACACGTTCTTTATTCCGACGCGCCGCAGCCCCGGCCTGGCCGACGAGAACGATCTCCTCACCATCGACACCGACGGTAAGATCCTGTCCGGCGGGGGAACGCCGAACAGCGAGTTCTGGATTCACGCGCGCATCTACGCCGCGCGGCCCGACGTCGGCGGGGTGGTGCACGCGCATCCGCTCGGCTGCATCTCGCTCACCCAGATCGGGCAACCGCATCGCGTCGTCCACAACCAGGGCGGAGCCTTTGCCGACGGTGTGCCGGAATACGAGCGCATCGGGTTGATCCGCTCGCGCGAGCTGGGCGACGAGGTCGCCCGGCGCCTCGGCGGCGGCGTCGCGGTCATGATGCGCGGCCACGGCATCAGCACGGCGTTCCAGGACGTGCGCGCGGCGACGGTCGCGGCGTGCTTCATGGAGGAGAGCGCCGAGCTGCAGCTGCGCATGCTGGCGGCGGCGGGCGGCGACGCGAAGCGGCTGCGCGTGTTTACCCGCGAGGAGGCCGTTCTCGTCCGCGACCAGACCGGCCCTGCCGGGAAAGTCGCGTCGCGCGCCTGGGAGTACTACGCCGCTGCGGCGGAGGGGCTTCCACTCGGAAGCCGGTGACGGTTACGGGTGACGGAAAAGCTTCACCGCCAAGGCCGCGAAGACAACGGCAAGAGGGATTCAGGAGATGCCCTTGGGATCTTGGATTCTGGAAGCCGGAATAATTCAGACTTGATCTGGTGGAAAGTGTCCGGCCTGGTCTGTTCAATAGAATTTATCAACGGCTGAAACCGCCAAAAGCCGACAATCCAGTCAATCCAGCGTTCCCCGTTTGCAGGTGGGGCCCCTGCAGCTTTGATCGGTGTGCCGCATGAGTGAATTGGCGAATGTCAGCCTCGGCGCAATCGATCGCCTCGCCGATTGACGACGTGCCTCCAGACTAGCTCTTGATGAAATCCTCAACAGACTGCTTGACGTCGCCGACGCCTTTTTGCACCTTGCCGGAAATCTGTTTTGAAAGCCCCTTGACCTGTTGCTCCTTGCTTCCAACCAGCTTGCCCGCCTGTTCCTGGACTTTGCCGACAACGTTCTTCGCCACGCCCTTCACTTGGTCTTTGTTCATGTTCGATTGCTCCTGTTGTAAGCGCTACATTAGCGCGATGGAGAATAGCCGCTATATCTTGCCCAGCACGAATAAAATCAAAATGATCACCAGAATCAAGCCAACTCCGCTGCTGGGACCATAGCCCCATTCCCTGCTGTGAGGCCAGGTTGGAATCACGCCCACCAGCGCCAGCACCAGGATGACCAGAAGTATCGTTCCCATGCTCATCTTGTTCTCCTGTGTTAGATGCCATCCCCACGGAACACAACAAACGCCGCCGACCGGGCGAGCACACGCGCAACGCAGTACTCAGTTCACCCCGTGAGTCATCCGGTGGACAATGATGTCGACTTCCGCATGCTCGTCCGCTACGTCGAAAATATCCTCGCTGACGCGATCGTCACATGTGTCTGCTGCGTTAGCCCGCAGCGCGGCGTATTCGGCCTCACGCCACGCGATCGGAAGTGCGGGTAATTTCCGGCGGCGAAATGCGATGCGTTTCATGGCGCTCTCTCCCGGGACGGTTAGCCAGCATCGTCGCAGCATATTCTCGAATCCGGCGGCGATATGTGCGCTAACGTACATTGCGGCGACTTTTGGGGGACAGACCACCAAGGTTTGCTGCGGGCTGATCCACTGCTACGCGTTTCTTAGGGGTCTGAGCCAGCCCGGGTTTCGTTGAGCCAATACATTGAGCGTCTGCTTCGGGTCGGATTCGGATACCGCCTGTCAGTTCAAGTCGCGACTGCTGCGTGATTGATTCCAGGCCGTCATCCTGATGCCAATCTTGGCGTTGAGGCTGTTATTTTCCTTTGCGTCCTCCGCGGCCTTGGCGGTGAGGCTTTTCTTTTCCTTGGCGCCCTCCGCGCCTTAGCGGTAAAGCTTTTCGTCACTCGACACCCGACACTCGTCACCCGTCACGCATCCCCGGTTTTCAGCGGGGGACGGTGAACTGCCTGATCTTCTCGACTTCCTCGGTCGCCTGCTGCAGCGCCGCGCTCGAGCGCTTGCGGGCCTCCGCAACCAGCTGCTCGTCAACAAGCGGCGCCGCTCGCGAGCGGGACGCGAGCCTGGCAACTGATGCGGGGAACGATTCCAGCAGCTTGTCGAGCGCCTCGGCCGCGCTTGCGTAGTCGCGGTAATCCTTCTCGACGCGCTCCTTGCGCTCCACCGCTTCCCGGACCCAGGCCCCGGTGCGGTTGTCCGCGCGCATGTGATCGCGCAGCGCCTGCGAGCTTGCCAGAAACTGCCGCCGGAACCGCAAGCTCGCGGCCTGCCTGCCGAGGATCTCCCGGCTGGTGAGGAGGAAATCGTCGAGAGCGTCCTTCAGCTCCAGGTTGCCCGCCATGTCGAGGCGCTTCAGGGCATCGAGGTTGCGGCTCGCCGCGGCGGCCTGTTCGCCGATCACCCGCACGGTTTCGGTCGACGGCCGACCCGGTTCCGCGACCAGCGCCTCCTGCAGGTGCCGTCCCGTTTCCTGCGCGAGCGCCATGGCCTCCTTGCCCACCCCGCTTTTCTTGTGGGTGCCGTAGGCCCAATAGCCGAGCACCGCCGCCACGACGAGCGCGACCACTGCGATCAAGGGGGTTCTGGATGCTATAGCCATATCTATATGCCTTTGCTTGTCTATGGTACGACCAACATCGCCGCAAGTTAAGGAAGTCCCTATTTGCCGTCTCTCGCCCAGGAGTCCCGCAAGGTCACCGCCCGGTTGAACACCGGCGCGCCGGGCTTCGAGTCCCTGAGGTCAGCCACGAAGTATCCATGCCGCTCGAACTGGAAGCGCTCCTCGGGCTTCACGTCCCTGAGCGCCGGCTCGAGAAAGGCGGCGGCAATTTTCACCGAGTCGGGATTGAGGTCGTCTAGCCAACCCTGATCATCGGGCCCCTCACCAACCCCACCCTCACCCCGACCCTCTCCCTGAGGGAGAGGGGATGAAGATTTGCCGGGTTGCGGCACCACGAACAGGCGGTCATAGAGCCGCACCTCGCCGCGGCAGGCGTATTGCGCCGCGATCCAGTGGATGTTGCCCTTCACCTTGCGCTTTTCCGCACCGGGCGTGCCCGACTTCGTGTCGGGGTCGTAGGTGCAGTGCACAACCGTGATCCTGCCTGCCGCGTCCTTCTGCACGCTGACGCACTGGACCAGGAATGCGTAGCGCAACCGCACCTCGTTCCCGGGAAACAGGCGGAAGTAGCCCTTGGGCGGATTCTCCGTGACGTCCTCGCGCTCGATCCACAGCTCTCTCGAGAACGGGACGGCACGGGTGCCGAGCTCGGGCTTCTGCGGATGGTTGGGCGGATGGCACTCCTCCTGGCGCCCCTCGGGATAGTTGTCGATGACGAGCTTGACCGGATCAAGCACGGCGATGCGGCGCGGCGCGACCTCGTTCAAGTGCTCGCGCATGCAATGCTCGAGGATGGAGTAATCGATCCACGAGTCGGCCTTGGCGACGCCGATGCGCTCGGCGAAGCGGCGGATGCCTTCCAGGGTGTAGCCGCGCCGCCGCGCGCCGGCAAGGGTCGGCAGGCGCGGATCGTCCCAGCCGGCCACGCGCTTCTCCTCGACGAGCTGGATGAGCTTGCGCTTGGAGAGCACGACGTAAGTGAGATTCAACCGTGCGAACTCGATCTGCTGCGGCAGCGGCCGCGCCAGCAGGCCGCCGTCGGCGAGGCGCTCGAGCAGCCAGTCGTAGAACGGGCGCTGGTCCTCGAACTCGAGCGTGCACAGCGAGTGCGTGATGCGCTCCAGCGCGTCCTCGATCGGGTGCGCGTAGGTGTACATGGGATAGATGCACCACTTGTCGCCGGTGCGATGGTGCGAGGCTTTTCGAATGCGGTAGATCGCGGGGTCGCGCATGTTGATGTTGGGCGAGGCCATGTCGACCTTCGCGCGCAGCACGTGCTCGCCTTCCCGGTACTTGCCGTCGCGCATCTGGCGGAAGAGCTTCAGGTTGTCCTCGACGGTGCGGTCGCGATACGGGCTGTTGCTGCCGGGCTCGGTGAGCGTTCCGCGGAGCGCCCGCATCTGCTCGGCATTGAGGCTGTCCACATAGGCGCGGCCGCCCTCGATCAGGTGCTCCGCCGCGTGGTACATGAAATCGAAATAGTCGCTGGCGTAATAGAGATGCGGCCCCCAGTCGAAGCCCAGCCACTTCACGGCGGCGATGATGGAGTCCACATACTCCTGTTCCTCGGCTTCCGGGTTGGTGTCGTCGAAACGCAGGTGGCAGGCGCCGCCGTAGTCGAGCGCGAGGCCGAAGTTCAGGCAGATCGACTTGGCATGGCCGATATGGAGGTAGCCGTTCGGCTCCGGGGGGAAGCGCGTGCGGATCTTCGCCGGATCCGGCGCTGCGCCCTCATGCGTTTTCGCCGGGCCGGGCTTGCCGGCCCAGCCGCGCGCCGCATACTTGCCGCTCGCGAGGTCGGTTTCGATCGCGGTGCGGATGAAGTTCGATGCGGAAGGCGGCTGCGCAGCGTGCTTCTTCGGTCTGGCGGCGGAGGACTCGGACATGAGATCGCTCGAAAACGGTATTCTAGCCGAGCGCGCAGCCGCCTCATGGGCTTGGTAGACTGCCGCGAGCCCCGCATCGCGCCGGGCTCAAACGGACAAGGGGAGGGGAAATGCATGGCGTGACCATTTTGGGCCGCGCGGCAGCGGCGGTCCTGATTTCTGCGGGCGTCGCGAGCGCGGCCTGGTCCCAGCAGTATCCGACGAAGCCGATCCGCATTGTCGCGCCGTTCGGGGCCGGCGGGCTCGTAGACGTGCTGGCGCGCGCCGTGGGCGAGAAGCTGCGCGCGAGCCTCGGGCAGCCCATCATCGTGGACAACCGTCCCGGCTCCGGCGGCAACATCGGCGCCGACATCGTCGCCAAGGAGACCGCGGACGGCGGAGCAGGTTCCGCGCGCCTTGGCGCGTGGATGCGACCCGGAAGCGGGCTGTAGCGTGCCGGTTATAACCGCGGTCTCTACACGTGCCTTCACGGTCGCATCCCCTAAGAAGGGGCCCCTGCTCCACGTTCCGGCACGCAGCCCGACGGCTACACGCTTCTCATGTCGTCCGCCGGGATACTCAGCATCAACGAGGCGCTCTATCCGAAGATGCCGTTCAACCCGCAGACCGCGTTCACACCGGTCACGCTCGTCGCCGAAATGAACATGCTCGCCGTGGCGAACGTCGCCTCGCCGGTCAAGAACGTGGGCGATCTCATCGCCGCCGCGCGCAAGGACCCCGGCAGGATCAACTTCGGCTCGCCGGGCAACGGCACCACCGGCCACCTCGGCATGGAGTTGTTCCAGCATGCGGCCGGAGTGAAGCTCACCCACGTTCCGTACAAGAGCGCCGCGGAGGCGGTGCTGGCGGTGATCGGCAACCAGATCCAGGGCGTGTTCGACAACCCGCCCACCGTGCTGCCGCACATCCGCGCCGGGCGGCTCCGCGCGCTGGCCTACGCGGCGCCGAAGCGCTTCGCGCTGCTTCCCGACGTGCCCACCTTCGACGAGTCAGGGCTGAAAGGGTTCGAGGCCTCCTCGTGGTTCGGGCTGGTGGCGCCGGCGAAGACGCCGCGGCCGGTCGTCGCCCTGCTCGCGAAGGAAACCGGGAAGGCGCTGCGCGAGCCCGACGTGCAGAAACGTTTTGCCGATCTCGGCGCAAACCTCGTCGGCAACACGCCGGAGCAGTTCGGCACGTTCATCCGCGCCGAGACGAAGAAGTGGCACGCCGTCGTCGCTGCAGCAAATATTCGGCTGCAGTGACGAAGCAAGTAGTGACGAGATACAGGTGACGAGGTACGGGTGACGAGGTACGGGTGACGAGATACAGGTGACGTGGCTCCACTTCTTAACGTTTTTCGTCACCATTATTCGTCACCCTTAATCGTCACCATTATTCGTCACTGTTTAGACCGCTATCGTCGCAATGGCGCCGGTGATGGCGTAGGCGGGAATCGGCTCGAAGCACAGCGTTTCGCCGGACGCGCCCTCGGTGGCCGCTGAAACCACGATCCAGGCGCGCACTTCGTGCCCGCCCGGCCCGGCGTCGCGCTCGATCTCTTCCTCCGTGTAGCGCGTGAGCGCGTCGCGCCGGTGCGCGAGGAAGTCTTGCAGGAACGCGCGGTCCCACTCCACGTTGAGCTTGCCCGACTCCGGCACCGCCGGCCAGTGGGAGAGCCCGCCGCACGCAAGCAGGCCGATGCGCTCGGCGCGCGCGTCGATCGCCCGCTTGAGCGAGCGGCCAAGCGCGTAGCAGCGTTTCAATGCCGGGCGCGGCGCGGCCAGGCAGTTGACGACGATCGGCACGATCGGGAGCCGCATGCCGGGCGTGAGCAGGTGCAGCGGCACCATGAAGCCGTGATCGAGCACGAGCTCCTCCGAATGCGCGACGTCTACGTCCTCGCTCACCGCGGTCGCGAGCGCGCGTGCGAGCCGCGCCGCCCCCGGAACCCGGGTCTTGGGAATCTTGAGGAAGGGCTCGTCCTCGGCCGGACCCGGATAGTCCTCCGCGAGCCCGAAGCAGAAGGCCGGCATGTTGTCCATGAAGAAGTTGGTGAAGTGCTCGGCGCTGACGATGACGAGCGCATCGAGGCGCGCGGCCTCGAGACGCCCCCGCAGCCGCTCGTAGGCGGCGAAGAACACGGCGCGCTGCTGCTCGGTCGCGTTCTGAGTGCGTCCCGTGATGCCGGGCGCGTGGACGGCCGCGGCGGCGAAGGTGAGTGGCATGAGCTGAGCCTGCTCCAAAGCAGATAATGGACAGGATTTACAAGATTAACAAGATTGGACTTCCGAAGAAATCCTGTAAATCCTGTTAAGGAAGCTCTGATTAAGTCCGTTCGTGGTGAGCTTGTCTAACCACGAACGATTCGGAGTCTCAGTATTTCAGGGAGAGTTGCCGTTCGCCCTTCGACAGGCTCAGGGCGAACGGCAGACTTGTTCAGAGGTTCCCTAATCCTGTCTATTCAGGGTTTGGGCTTTCGCCTCGCGGGCGCGCTGAAGCGCCGCGAGATAGTCGGGCCACTTGAGGCCGGAGCGACCCGCGAACGGGGCCAGCAGCAGCGGGTGCACGCCCATCAGGTGGAGCCGGCCGAAGTCGGCCGCGGCGAGCGCGCGCCGTTCCTCGTCGGTGAGCGCGTACTCTGCGAGCAGCGCGTCGCGCTCCCGAGCGAAGCGCTTGCGCGCTCCCGCGTCGTTGTTGAGGTGAAAGAGCAGCTTCTGCACGCTATACAAGCTCATAAAGGCGTGAGTCGTGATTCGTGAATCGTGATTCGGGCCGGTTTCAGATCATCCTTCACCCTTCCGCCTTCATCCTTCGCGCGATTGGCGCGCTACTGTGGCTTGTAGCCGGTTTCCCTCGTCAGCTTCGTGAAGCGATCGCGCTCGTCGCGCAGGAACTTTGCGGCTTCGGCGGGCGGCGTGCCGAGCGCGTCGGCGCCCTGGGTCGAGAGCCGATCCCTGATTTCGGGCGTGGCCAGGATGCGCGCCAGCTCCGCATGCAGGCGGGCGGTGATTTCGGGCGGCGTGCCGGCGGGCGCCAGCACGCCTTGCCACGAGCCGGTCAGAAACCCCGGCAGGAATTCGCCGACGGTCGGCGTGTCGGGCAGGTTGGGGTTGCGCTTCTCGCTCGAGACCGCGATCAGCTTGAGCTTCCCGGACTTTACCGGCGGCAGCGTTGCCAGCATGCCGTTGAAGAGCACATCGGCCTGGCCCGTCATCACGTCCATCACCGATTGCGCGCCGCCGCGGCCGGTGATGTATTCCCACTGGATGCCGGTGCGATGGGCGAACTGCACGCCCGCCAGGTAGGGCGCGCCCGGGTGCGCCGCGGCCAGCGCGAGCGCTTCCTCCACGGTGGCGGGCTGGTGGAGCTGGAAGGGGTGAATGGCGTAGGTCATCGCGCGCGCTCCCGCGTCCGCATCGGCGGCATCGGCTTGGGCTGCAGCGGGGCCTTGCGGGCGGC
>Ga0184615_10001614_pt1 | contig 12148 bp, 11 predicted proteins | sample PLM4_65_coex_FD_133134 | JGI IMG/M metagenome (GOLD analysis project Ga0184615, IMG submission 133134) | Groundwater sediment microbial communities from an aquifer in East River, Colorado, USA - PLM4_65_coex | ecosystem: Environmental > Terrestrial > Soil > Riparian zone | place: USA: East... | reverse complement strand
TCAGGGAGTGGTGGCGGGCGATCTCGCGGTGGATCGAGGAGCCGGACCCGAAGGCGCTCCTCAGCTCCGTGATCGCCTTCGACCTGCGGCCGATCTGGGGGGACGAGACGCTCGTGGAGCGGCTCCGCGACCGGCTCCTCGCGGCGTCGGCGGACCGTCCCATCTTCCTCCGCACGATGGCCGCCGCCGCCCTCGAGTGCCAGCCGCCCCTCGGGACCGTCCGCGACTTCGTCTTCGATCGGTGCAAGGAGTTCCCGCACACGCTCGATCTCAAGCACGGCGGGTCGCGCCCGTTCGTGGATGCGGCGCGGATCCTCGCGCTCGCGAACCGGGTCCCGTACACGAGCACCGCCCAGCGGCTCCGCACCGCCGCCGAGGCGGTCGATCTGGGCGAGGATGGGGTCGCGGCCATGATCGACGGGTTCCACTTCATCCACCTGCTGCGGCTCCGGAACCAGTGCAGACCGGCGAGCCGCCTGGAAGGCGCGAACCGCGTGGATCCGCGGGAGCTGAACGAGCTCGACCGGCGGGTGCTGAAGGAGGCGTTCCGGCAGGCGCGGAAGCTCCAGCATCGCCTGGTCCGGGAATACCACCTCGCGACCTGACGCGTCGGGGGCTCGGCAGCGAGCCGAGCGCACCGCGGACGACACCGGCGCCCTCCGCCACCGACTCCGATCCTCGCCGCGGGCGTGGTAGCTTCGTCTTGGTGGGAGGGGCGGTCAGGCGGGACTCGCCGTCCCGTCAGGAGTCACGGACGTGAATACCTCGCTCGCTCGCTGGTTCCGCGCCGCTGCCTGCATCTTCCTCGTTTCCTCTTCCGGCCTCGCCCGCGCCGCGGATTCCGTCAAGATCGGGCTCAACTATCCGAAGACCGGCCCGTACTTTCAGCAGGGTCTCGACCAGCTTCGCGCAGCGCTGCTCGCCACCGACGAGATCAACGCCGCCGGAGGCATCCTGGGGCGCCGCATCGAGCTCGTCATTCGCGACTCCCAGTCGAACCCGGAGATCGGAAAGCGGAACGCGCTCGAGCTCATCGAGCAGCACGATGCCAAGATGATCTTCGGGGGTTCATCGACCGGCGTGGCCCTCGCCGTCGGCGAGATCGCGCAGCAGAAGGGTGTTCCGTTCTTCGCCACGCTCACGTACGGGCAGGCGACCACCGGCGCGGGCGGCCATCGCTTCGTGTTTCGCGAGTGCTACGACTCCACGTTCGGCGCCAACATCACCGGGCGCTACCTGAACACGCACTTCAAGGGGAAGAAGTACTTCTACATCACGTCCGACTACAGCTGGGGAACCACCACCGAGGACATCTTCCGGAAGGTGACCGGGACAGAGGACGCGACCGTCCACAAGAGCATCAAGACGCCTTTCCCGATCAAGGACGACGCGCTCTTCAAGCAGGTGATCGCGGCGGCCAAGGCCGAGCACCCCGACGTCCTGGTGATCATCCTGTTCGGGACCGAGATGATCAAGGCCGTCAACGTCGCGGCCGCGCTCGGGATGAAGGACTACGCGCAGATCGTCGTTCCCGCCCTCACCGATCACATGGCGGAGGGGGCCGGGGCCCGCAACATGGAGGGCGTGCTCGCTCCCATGCCGTGGACGTGGAAGGTTCCCTACAAGTACGGGTACAAGCGGGGCCAGAAGTTCGTGGAGGAGTTCGAGAAGAAGTACGGGGTCTACCCCACGACCTCCGGCGCGTCCGCCTATGCGATCCTGTACGAGTACAAGGCCGCCGCCGAGCGGGCGAAGAGCTTCGATGGTGCACGCGTCGTGAAGGCGCTCGAAGGCAGCCGCTACACGTTGCTCAAGGATCAGCAGTACTGGCGCAAGTTCGATCACCAGTCCGTCCAGACGGTGTTCCTGATGCGCGGAACTTCGCCTGCGGTCGTCGAGAAGGACAAGAAGAAGTTCGACTACTTCGAGATCATCGATCGGATGGGCGGCGACGAGGCCGCGATCACCCTCGAGCAGTGGGTCCAGTCGCGGCAGGCGAGCGGAAAGCCGCCCGAGCTGGAGAAGCTGCCCGGCGAGAAGTGACGCCCCGCTTCAGCGCGGGCGCGACGCGGCCACGATCGCCGGGGCGATGTCCTCGATGGGCACCAGCACGCTCACCGCCCCGGCGTCGCGCGCCGCGCGCGGCATGCCGAACACGACGCTCGTCGCCTCGTCCTGCGCCAGCGTGACCCCACCCGCGCGCCGCACGGCCGCGAGGCCGCGGGCGCCGTCGGAGCCCATCCCCGTGAGCACCGTCCCGCCGGCGCGGCTCCCGTAGGATGTCGCGAGCGACTCGAGGAGGCGATCGCCGGACGGGTGGCACGCGTCGGCGCACCGCGGCAGGTGCACCAGCCCGTCCCCGTCCACGGTGAGATCCCTCCCGTCGGGCGGGAGATACACGCACCCCGGTCGCGCCGCCTCCCCCTCGACGGCCACCTTCACCGTGAGGCGGGACTCCGCTCCGAACCAGCGCGCCAGGCCGGCGCCGAATCCCGCCATGATGTGCTGCGCCACGAACAGGGGGATCGGGAGGCCTGCGGGGAGCTCGGCGAAGATGCGCATGAGCGCGACGGGGCCGCCGGTCGAGGCGACCAGCCCGAAGGCATCCACGCGCCCCATCGCGCCGACGTGTGCAGCCGAGGACGCGCGCCGGTGCCGCCGCACCACCGGAATCTCCGCCATGAGCCGCACAGACTCGGCCGCTCGGCGTCCCCACGCGCGAGGGTCCTCTCCCGGAGCGGGCTTGGCGATCACCTCCAGCGCACCCGCCGAGATCGCGCGGAACGAGAGGTCCACGGCCTCGCGCTGGCTCACCGCGCACACGACCAGGATCCGGCACGGCGCCTGCTCCATGATGGCGGTGGTCGCCTCGATGCCGTTCATCCCGGGCATCTGCACGTCCATGGTGACGACGTCGGGCCGGAGCTGGCGCGCGAGGCGAACGGCCTCCTCGCCGTCGGCGGCCTCCCCGACGACGCGGAGGTCCGCCGCCTCGCCGAGCAAGGTGACGAGGGTCCGCCGGGCGGCGCGCGAGTCGTCCGCGACGAGGACCGCGATGGGCCGCGTCACCCGGCCGATCTCCTCGCGATGGCCGCCGAGACCTCGGACAGGAGCAGGCCTGCGGCGCAGTCCTTCTTGGAGACGTACGCGTCCGCTCCCGCCGCGATCCCGGCGGCGCGGTTCGCCGCGTCGTCTCGCGCCGAGACCAGCACGACGGGAACCCCGCGGGTGTCCGGGTGGCCGCGCACGAGCCGGGTGAAGGCGACGCCGTCCATCCCCGCCATGGCGACGTCGCAGACGACGACGGCGTAGGTCGTCTGGCGAAGTCTCGCCACGGCGTCCGCGGCGCTCGGGAGGGCATGGACGGTGAACCCGCCGGACTCGAGGATGGCCCGGTGCATGGCTCGCGCGGTCAGCGAGTCGTCGATCACGAGCGCCCGCCTCGCCGACGCGGCCACCTCCTCCGCACGGCGCTCGGCGCGAACGAGCCACTCGGGACGTAGCACCATCACGAACTCGCCGTCGGCGAGGGACGCCGCGCCCTGGTACGCCTGGATCCCCGAGAGCTCGGGTGGCAGGGGCTGGATCGCCAGCTCGAGGTCGTGGAGGATTTCGTCGACGAGGACCGCCGCACGCTGGCCCCGCACGTGGACGACGAGCAGCGGCTGCCCCTCCGAAGGCGTCAACGCCTGGCGCAGGCCCGCGAGAGCGCCGAGATCGAACAGCGGCAGGACCCGGTCCTCATGCTCGAAGCGCGCCTGCCCTCGGGCGAGGTGCAGCCGGTCCTGCCGCGCCCGCACCACTCCCTCGAGCGCCAGCATGGGAAGGCCGAACACGGCGCCGCTCGCCCGCGCGAGGAGCATGGGCGAGGTGCCGATGTCCGTCGGGACCGAGAGCGTGAAGCGGGTGCCCTGGCCAGGGACGCTCGACACGTCGACCGACCCGTGCAACGCCTGGATCTGGTTGCGCACGACGTCGAGCCCCACGCCGCGGCCCGAGATCTCCGTGACGGTGTCGGCGGTCGTGAACCCCGCCCTGAACACGAGCTGCATGACCTCCGCCGGGCCCATGCGATCGAGCTCGGCCCGGGTCACGACGGAATGCCGCTCGGCCGTCTCGCGGATCCGCGCGGCATCGAGCCCACCACCGTCGTCGGCCACCTCCAGGAAGGCGATGTTGCCCTGCTGCTCGACCCGGACGTCGATGGTGCCCTCCGGCGCCTTTCCGGCGGCGCGGCGCACCTCGGGCAGCTCGATCCCGTGGTCCACGGCGTTCCGGACCAGATGGAGCAGCGCCCCGCGCAGCGCCTCGAGCACGCGGCGATCGAGCGAGAGCTCGCCTCCGACGAGGTGCAGCGACGCTTGCTTGCCGCGCGCCCGGCACACGTCGCGCACCGCGCGCTCGAGCGGCTCGAGGAGCGTTCGCACCGGCAGCGTGCAGACCTCCTTGATCGCGTCGTCGAGGCCCTCGACCAGCTCCCCGAGGTCGGCGCCGTCGCGCGCCATCGCGGTGCGGACCCCCATGAGGACCGCGCGCGGCTCCGCCGTTTGCGCGAGCATCCCGAGCCGCGCGAGGCCCTCGAGCGCGTGCTCGACGTCGCGCGCCCGCTGATCGATGCGCAGCCGGAGCTCGCGGAGCCGATCGACCTCCCGCATGAGCGCCACGATGTGCCGCATCGCGACGCGCCACCCTCCGGCGGGATCGGCGGGCTCGGCGACCGGCGCCCCCGACGCGTCCTGCTTCGCTCGGTCCTCTGCGCCCGAGGGCGCGCCGGGAGTGAGCTCCTCCGGCGAGAGCGCCACGGCGGCGATCTGCTGGACGATGACATCGAGACCGAGCCCGTCGCGTCCGGCGGCGCGCGCCCGCAACCACTCCATCGACGCGTCGAGGGCGCGGAGCAACGTGTCCGCGAGCGCCGCCGGTACGCCTGCGTGGGCGGCGAGAACGGGGGCATAGACGTCCTCGAGGCGGTGCGCGACTTCCGAGAACTCGGACAGGCCCAGCGTGGCCGCGCTGCCCTTCAGCGTGTGGAGCGCCCGCGCGACCTCCGCGTGCGCGCCCGCCGGCGGCTCCGCGCCCGCCTTCACCCGCTCGAGCGCGAGCAGGTTGCGGGTGGTCTGCTGCACGAGCTCATCCGCCTCCCCCACGAAGTCGCGGACGAGGTTCTCGAGGAGCTGGTCACGCGCCATGGCGTCCCTCTCGCCTGAGCTCGAGCAGGTTGCGCAGGTCGATCAGGTTGAGCCGGTGCCGATCGCCGGGCGTGACGATCTCAACGAGCTGGCCGGCGGGGTGCGCGGCGCGGGCGGCCTCCACGGCCGCCGCAGGGATCGGCAGGGCCCGCGGGATCGCCTCGCAGTCGAGCGCGGCGAGGCGGCCCCAGCCCGGATCCACCACCACCACCACGGTCGGATCCTGCCGCCAGCCCGGGCTCCCGAGCAGCGACGCGAGGCTCAGCACGGAGATGATGCGACGATCGAACCGGAGCACCCCGACGACGTGGGGCGGCGAGAGCGGGACGGGCGTGACCAGCGAGAGCGGCAGCACCGCGCGCAGCGCCTCGAGCGGCAGCGCGAACCGATCGTCGCCGAGCGGGAACTCCGCCACCCAGACCTCGGATGCCTCCTCGTCCGCCGCGGGCTTGGCGCGCAACCTCTCCGCGCGAACGCGCAGGACCTCCGCGACGTCGCCCGGCAGGTCGGCGTTCGCGCCCTCGCGGACCTTCATGTCCGACCCCTTTCCGGCCCGAGGTAGGCCCGGGCAGACGCCTGGAGGTAGCCGACGGAGAGGTCCGCCGGGCCGGGGACCACCTGCTCGGGCGGCAACGACGCGGTGGCCGCCAGGATCTCCCGCATGAGCAGCGCCGCCTCGCTGCGCCTCCCGGCGCGGCCGCGCACGAGCGCCAGCTCGAGCTTGCCGGGCAGGTACTCGGGAGCGCATGCGCGGAGCCGATCGAGCAGCGCCTCCGCGCCCACGCGATCGTCGGCGTCGAGCAGGTGGAGCGCACGCAGGTGCAGCGCGATCGGCTCGGAGATCGTGACGGCCGGCGGCACCGCGGCCGGCGGCACGGCGGGCGACCCGCCGCGCTCGCCCGTCGAAGGCGCGCTCGTCCGCGCCGGCGGCGGCCGGGGCGGTCGCGCCTCTCGCCGCCCCGACGAACGGCCGTAGATGTTGAGACCGGGGGGGCCGATCTGCACGAGCTCGGGCGGCAGCGAGATCGCGTCCATCGGTCCGAGGTACAGCACGCCGCCGGGAGCGAGCGCCGCCGCGAGGTTCGCGAGCGCAGTCCGCGCCGCCTCGGGGGAGAAGTAGATGAGGACGTTCCGGCACAGGATGGCGTGGAACCCGCCCGCGAACGCCGGCTGCGGATCGAGGAGGTTCGCCACGTGGAAGCCGGTGTGGCGCCTCAGCCACGGCGAGATCTCCACCGTCTCGTCCCGCCCCGGGCGCGCCCCCGGCACCTCCGTGATCGGGTGGAGGATCGGGCAGTGCCCGCGAAAGGACCAGGGACCGTACTGGCCGCGCTCGGCGGTGCGGACGTTCCGCTCGAGGAGATCGGTGCCGATCACCTCCACGTCCGGAAATCTCGCCGCGGCGAGCGTCGCGGCCAGCGAGTAGGCCTCCTCGCCGGTGGCGCACCCCGCGCTCCAGGCCCGCACGGTCCGCGCGCCGAACGCGAGCTCCCCGTCGCGGAGCATCTGGCCGAGGTGCTGGAAGTGCTCCGGCTGCCGGAAGAAATACGTCTCCCCGACGGTGATGCCCGCGGCGAGCGCGGCGACCACCGGGGGATCGTGATCCGCGGCACGCGCGAGCAGCTGCTCGGCCCCGTCCACCCCCGCCAGCGACCGCGCGACGCGCCGGAGGGCGTCCGGGCGGATCGCGTCCGGATGGAATCCGGTCCATCTCGCGACGAGCGGCAGGAGGTCCTGCAGCGTGCGCTCGTCGAGGTCGGTGGCCACCGTCGCCTCCAGCTATCCCGCCGCGACGTGCGACGCGCGGGCCAGCGAGGGGAGCCGCCGCAGGAGCCGGGGCGACACCAGCGCAGTCGGGTCGAGCACCGGCATCGTGCCTTCCGCGGTGCGCACCATGGCGCTCACGATCCCCCGCAGGGGACCGGCCCCGTCGATTCCCGGAGGTGCGAACACCGCGCTGCGCGCGAACTCCTCGGGGTCGCGGACCTGGTCGACGCAGATCGCGAGCGGCGCCGGGCCCGCTTCGACGACGACGATCTTGCGGTCGAGCAGGGTCACGGCGTACGCGACGCCGAGACGTGCGGCGAGATCGAGCATGCAGACCGGCTCACCATGGAGCTCGAACATCTCCCGGAGGTAGAACGGACCCGCGGGCAGCGGGGTCGTCCGGGGGAGCATCGCGACCGTGCGCACCGCGTCGAGCGGCACGCCGGCCTCGAACGAGCCGACCCGAACCGCGAGGACGGAGAGCTTGCCCTCGCGGCGGCGGCGGGCGTCGTCGAGGAGCACGCGCTCCACGATCGCGCACAGCTCGTCGGCGCGCACCGGCTTCGGCAGGAACCCCGCGGCGCCCGCGGACAGGCACCGCACGCCCCGGGCGCGCTCGGACGAGACGACGATCACGGGGATGTCGCGCAGCTCGGGATCCGCCCGGAGCCGCGAGAGCGCCTCCTCGCCGTCCATCCGCGGCATCGAGAGATCCAGCAGGATCGCCGCGGGCCGGATCTCCCGCGCCTTCGCGAGGGCCTCCGCCCCGTCCGACGCCGAGCTCGTGGCGTAGTGCGCCGACAGCGCCGCGCGCTCGTACTCCACGATCGCCGCGCTGTCGTCCACCAGGAGGAGGTGCGGAAGGCTCACGGCGGGGCCTCGGGCGCGAGCAGCCCGCTCACGACGCGGACGAGATCGCCGCTCGAGACCGGCTTGCGCACGAAGGCGTTCGCCCCGCACTCGAGCGCGTCCTTCTCGGCCACGGTCGCGCTGCCGGTGAGGAGGACGATGGGGACCTTGTTGAGCTTCCCGACCTCTCCGCGGATGCGCTTGACGAGCGTGAACCCGTCCATCTTCGGCATGTTGACGTCCGCGATGATGAGATCGACGCCCAGGAGCCTGGCGAGCTGGAGACCCCGCTCACCATCCGCGGCCTCGACGAACTCCAGCGAACGTCCCATCAAGTAGATCTGGACGATGCTGCGGATCGTCGGACTGTCGTCGATGAGCAGGACCTTCTTCGCCATGGTCTGCTCCGCGGTTCGGGCACCCCTCCCGCCTCGAGGCAAGTCTCCCAGAGGTCGGGGCGTGAAGCAATCCCGCGCCCAAACGACTTCGCCGGTGATCCCGGTGCACCCGAGAGAGGAGCATCGACCGCCAGCGAGCGCTCGCCATCGGAAGGCGGTGCTCATCCGACATGTCGCTTCGCGCGCGCACGAGCCGCGAGCGCCTTCGCGGAACGGCAAGGAGACGAAGGCTTTCCTCCTCCCCGGAGCGGGGCTACGATTGAGGCGTTCGCACGCCCGGCGAGCCGTGGACCGGCCAAACGGCGGCGGTCGCGATATCACTCAGCGTTGCTTCACCATAAGTCGATGGGGCAGGCCCCGGCGAAGGTGACGCGACGAGACCCGGACTCGAGCCATGATGAATCGCTTCTTCTCGCTGAAGACCGTAGGCAAGAAGTTCCTCATCCCGACCATCGTCCTGCTCGTGCTGCTGCTCGGCCTGCTCGGCACGTCACTGATCGTGATGACCCGCTGGTCCGCGGAGAAGATGATGGCGTCACGCGGCGAGGCGATGGCGAGCTTCATGGAGCAGGTCGGCAAGGGCTTCGTCGCCACGTACAACCTTCGCGAGCTGGACGTGATGACGAAGGAGGCGATGAAGGATCCCGAGATCGTCCTGGCGGCGTTCTACGACGATCAGGCGAAGCTCCTGACCGTGAACGCCCTCGGCGCCAAGGAGTTCCAGGAATCCGAGGTGATCAAGTATCACCGTGAGTTCAAGGACGCGGACGGGCGCCCCGTCGGATCGCTCAACCTGTACTACACGACGCGCTCTCTGCGAGAGAACATGCGGCAGGGGTTCGCGTTCACGTTCATCGGCATCGCCATCACCATCGTGCTCTTCGGGATCGGCGTGACGCTCGTCACGAGGCGGATCCTGCGGCCGATCCACGAGCTGACGGGGGCCGCGCAGGCGGTGGTGAGCAAGGGTGACCTGCGCCAGAACCTGTCCGTCTCCTCGGAGGACGAGATCGGTCAGCTCTCGAGCGCGTTCGCGCAGATGGTGGTGAAGCTGCGTGACGCGCTCGGCAACCTCCAGTCGACGTCGCAGCGGCTCGACACGTCCGTCGTCGAGCTCACGAGCTCGAACGACGAGCAGGGCAAGACGCTCTCCCGCCAGGCTGCGGCGCTGCAGGAGACCCAGACCACGGCACAGGAGATCAAGCAGACCTCCTCGCTGACCGAGCAGAAGGCGACGTCCGTCCTCGAGGCCATGGGGCGGGCGGAGGAGATCTCGCGATCGGGTGAGAGCGCGGTCGAGCAGACGCTGTCGGGCCTGTCGGACATCCGCGACGGTGTGCAGCAGATCTCCGCGCGCATCAACCAGCTCGGGGAGCGCGCCCAGCAGATCGCGGGCATCACGAACACCGTGAAGGACCTCGCCGATCGATCGAACATGCTCGCCCTGAACGCCGCCATCGAGGCGGTGCGCTCCGGTGAGCATGGCAAGGGCTTCGCGGTCGTCGCGCGAGAGATCCGCAGCCTCGCGGACCAGTCCATCCAGGCGACCGAGCGCGTCCGCGAGATCCTGAACGACATCACCAGCGCGATCCGGGATGCGGTGTCCATGACCCAGTCCGGCTCCAGCCGGATCGAGAACGGTCTGCTGCAGGTGAAGTCGTCGGGCGACAGCCTGCGCGAGCTGTCCGGCATCGTCGGGCAGAACTTCGCCGCCGCGCGGCAGATCGCTGCGGCGGTGAGCCAGCAGAACACCGGGATCGTCCAGATCTTCGCGGCCGTGAACGACCTCTCGAAGATGATGGACGACTCGATGGCGCGACTCGCCTCGACGAACCAGGCCGCGCTCACCGTCGGCGAGGTGTCGCAGCGGGCCGCCGGCATCGTGAAGGAGTACGTGGTGTAGGACGCTCGCGCGAGCGGCCGGCGTTCTCCTGCCAGGCAGGGGGGGCAGCGCCCTCCCGGTGACGCCGCGACCTCCCGACCCCAAGGTTTCGGGAGGTGAGGAACCAACGCCATGGCGATGCTTCGAGTGCTGAGCAGCAGGGGTGACGACGGGCTGGAGTACGACCCGGCGGTCGACGACGAACGGCTCAAGAGAGCGCGCTTCACGTTCGACGCGAAGGTTCGCGAAGGGTACCTCGCGTTCGTGCCGGACCGCTCCGGAACGGGCGCCACCCACATTCGCCGATTCGACCCCCGCGCGAGAGAGATCATCCTGCAGCCGCCGCTCGCCGGCGGGTGACGCGGTGGGTGCGATGCGTCGTCCCGCGGCCCCCGACGCGCGGTCGGAGGCCCTGCTCCTCGCGCACCTGAGCGACGCGCAGCGCCGCCAGTACCTGACCCACGGCACGTTCACCATCGTGAAGCAGGGCGTCATCCGCCGGACGCTTGCCCGCTATGCAGCCTCCACGGTCGTGATCGCCGCCCTGGCCGTCGCGGGAAAGACCGTGCCGCACCTCGAGGCGGCGGTGGTCGCAGCCGCGATCGGCTTCATCATCGCGATCTCGTCGTTCCTCGTGTGGCTCCCGCCGCTCGCGATCGCGTGCACGAGGCGCCGCGTCTGGATCCTCGGTGCGGACCGCCGGCCGATGCTCGTCGTGCACGGCAGGCGGATTCCGTTCTGCGTGCGGGTCCAGGGAGACGTGCCGGAGGCGGACCGCGTCCTGGCGTTCAAGAACGCGATCGAGGGGAACGAGCGCTACTTCCTCCGAAGGGCGAACGCGCTCGTCTGACGCTCGCCAGCGCGACGAGGAGCGGCTGCTCGTCGCGAGCGGCCGGGGTCGCGACGAGCACGGGGATGGCCGTGGCCGGCGCGGGCGCACCGGCGAGATGATCCGCGCGCGCGTGCGCGGCCACCTGCGGCGGACGATGCGGCGAGCCCACGGCGGCGAGCCGCCTCCGGTCACCCGCCTCCGGCTCGGGCGAGCCCACGAGCCGCCGCAGCTCGCGCGCGACGGTCCGCGGGTACGCGCGCAGCCGCTCCGGCACCGCGCCCTCGCGCAGGTGACGGCGGATCCGGTTCGGGCCGGCGTTGTACGCCAGCAGGCCGAGCTCGATGTCATCGAACGCGGTCACGAGCCTGCTCAGGTACCGCACCCCTGCGCGCACGTTCGCGACCGGGTCGTACGGGTCGGCGGAGGCGAGGCGCGAGCGCTCGACCTCCTCGCGCATGGTGGGGTCGAGGAGCTGCATGAGCCCCACCGCACCGGCCCCGGACACCGCGTGCGCATCGAAGCGTGACTCCACCTCGATCACGGCGAGGACCAGCAGCGGGTCCATCGCGGCGCGCGCCGCCTCCTCCAGGATCGCGCGCGCGACGCGGGTCCGCTGCGCCGGCCCGACCTCCCGCATGCGTCGCTCGACCTCGTCGTACACGCGCTGTGCAGCGCTCCAGTTCGCGCCACTCCCGGTCCGGTGCGACGCGAGCGCGCGTACGTCGCTCGCGGGGGCTGCGCGGGGCGCGGAGACGGCGATGAGGGCCACCCAGAACGCGACATACCCGGCCGCGATGGCGGCGCAGGTCGTGAGACGTGAGCTGGCAGGCGAGCGAGCCATTCCTCGGTCGGAATGTGATGCCGTGTCGTACCCGGGGAAGCGGGGCAACACACCTGGAACGACCCGACGAGAGGGTGCGGCGCGACACTTTCACCCGGCGCCGGGTACACGGTGGTCAGCTCGTCGCATGAGCTCGGTACACCGTCGCAGAGCGCGCACCGTGAACGTGGGACACGCGGGGGGGTGCGCTCGGCGAGCGCACCGCGCGCCCCGGCGAGACCGGCGAGCGCGCGGAGCACGTTCACGGCGCCGAGCCCCTTCCGCGCCCACACGGGAATGCGGGCGCGGGCGGCCCGATGCGAGCCCGGCCGCCGCATCCTGATCAGTACGCGCCCGGCTGCGCCGGCGGCGCGCCGGCCTGGCGGCGGCCCTCCTCCGCCCGCTCCGCGT
>Ga0184615_10001612_pt1 | contig 12159 bp, 9 predicted proteins | sample PLM4_65_coex_FD_133134 | JGI IMG/M metagenome (GOLD analysis project Ga0184615, IMG submission 133134) | Groundwater sediment microbial communities from an aquifer in East River, Colorado, USA - PLM4_65_coex | ecosystem: Environmental > Terrestrial > Soil > Riparian zone | place: USA: East... | reverse complement strand
CGATAAAAATCAGAAACAGCAACCTGGGCACACATACCTCCTAAACCCTTACGACCCGTTCCGGCGAATCCAGCGAAGCCAACAGATCTGCAACAGTTCTCTGCAGCAGTGGATGAATAAAATTCGGGGCTATATCAGCAAGTGGCTGCAAAACAAAACGCCGCATGTGGAGGCGGGGGTGTGGAATGGTTAGCTCCTCGTCAGAGATGATTCTGACATCGTAAAAGAGAATGTCCAGATCAAGAGGGCGCGGCCCCCAGTGGACTCCCCTTTTTCTATGGAATATCTCCGTTTCAATGCGCTGGCACTCCACAAGAAGCTGGTGAGGAGTGAGGGTTGTCAAGAGTTTTGCAACCGCATTAAGAAAATCAGGCTGCGGCACCCCCCCGACCGGCTCACAGTTGTAAAAAGGAGAAAGGGCTGTGATTTTTGTCTCGGGAAGTTTACCAATCTCGGCAATAGCACGAAGGAGCTGCAGTTCCCGGTCACCCTCGTTTGCCCCCAGGGCTATGTAAATTGTAGCTGGCACCACCGCGATTAGAGCACAATTTTTTATTTTTTTCAACCCTGGCCACACACGAGTCACACCATACATCGAATGCTCCGCAGCGGTTTTTTACGGCTATTCCCGCCTCTGCCCGGCAATTCAGGGTTGCTTTATTCTTTTTTAATGATGTAATATACTACGACAATTGTGTAGAGTCCACAGGAGGGGCCTCCAGACGCTTCCGGATGCAGCCCCGTCTGACGTTGATATGAATCAAAAACTCTGGGGATATAGTATGGCAAACTCGGGTAAGACAGGCGGCGCTGCTGAAGACACTGCCGTCAATGAAGCGGAAGCATTTTACGTCAACGGCACTCAATTACTGAGAAACGGGGATTCCCTGGCTGCGCTCCACTGCTTCGAGAAAGCAGTCGGGATTGAGAGAGCACCTCTGTATCTCTCCAGTCTTGCTTTTTGCCTGGCGAAAGAACAGAGAGAATTCCCCAAAGCGATATCCCTCTGCAAAGAGGCGATCAAACATGATCCGCGAAATTCGGCCCATTTTTTATGCCTGGGGCGGATTCACCTCCTTGCAGGACAGAGGAAAGATGCCATAAGAATATTCCGCATGGGGTTGAGAACCGAAAAGAATCCGGAGCTTGTCAGGGAACTGGAACGGCTCGGCAGCAGGAAAGAACCGGTCCTCCCTTTTTTGGCAAGGGGAAATCCTCTTAATAAATTCCTTGGAATCATGCTCAAGAAAACAGGGCTCCGTTGACAAGCTTGTTTTCATCGGACAATGCATAACGAGGATTGTCACAGGAGTGCCGTTCAATGCCGGAAAAAGCGGTCGAAAAGTTGTTCGCCAGCGGCGCCGAAGCCGTCAATGCAGGAGATACTGCGTTCGGACTTGTCTGTTTCTCTAAACTCATAGAGACGACAAAGACCCCGATTATCCGCTCCTATTATGCCGTCTGCCTGGCAAAGGAACGCGGAGAACCGCAACAGGCCAGTTCACTGTGTGAACAAGCGATAGACGAAGAGCCGTGGAATTCGATGCACTATCTGAACCTTGGCAGGGTTTACTTGACCGTCGGGGATAAGTACGCCGCTATAAAGGCCTTCAGAAACGGTCTGCTCCATGAAAAAAATCAGCTTATCGCCGAAGAACTAAACCGAATCGGCTGGCGGGACCTGCCGGTTTTTACCGAGCTACCGAGGGAGCACCCGTTAAACAGATACCTTGGTAAACTGCTGAAGAAGCTGGGAAGCGCTTCAGTAAAATCATCGTGACAAGACCGGAAAACCCTTACGGTCACACAGACCGAGAACATTCAGCTAAAAAGGAGAATTCAATGCCGAAAAACGTAAGCGTTGCCATTATAGGGGGAGGGAGAACGGGCACCCCGTTGCTGGAGGAAATACTTAAATACTCTTATATCCATGTCGTCGGTGTCGCCGATCTGAATCCGGCGGCCAGCGGCATCAAGATCGCCGCTGAAAAAGGAATTTTCACCACCTCAGACCCCATGACCCTTGTCAGGAAGGGGGAGGAGATAGACATACTGATCGAGGTAAGTGGCGATACCTCCTTAAAAAAGACCATCAAGGAATATTTTGAAATGAGCGGCAACAAAAAGACTATTATCATGCATGACCTTATTGCCCGTCTCTTCATCAGCGTCTGCACCCAGCAGAACCTGCTCATTCCAACCATGCATCCAAACGACATCGGCATAGGGAGCTGACCCCCTACCAGAGCGTGCCTTCCAAGGGCTGAGTTTTACTTACACTTTGTTGCTCCGGGAGAGCAGACGTGGTCAAATATATTACCCTTAAGAGTCTCAACAGATCTGAGCTCATCAACATCACTGCTCAGGTGCAGGAGATGGTGAGGAACAGCACGGTAAACAGCGGCATCTGCTCCCTGTTCGTGCTTCACACTACAGCCGGGATAACCGTCAACGAAGGGGCCGACCCGGCCGTGCAGCGGGACATAACCAACTTCCTCAACAAGCTCGTTCCCAACGATCCTTATTTTACCCATGCCGAGGGGAATTCGGATGCCCATATCAAATCCGCGCTCATCGGCACCTCCGAGCGCGTCTTCATCGACAATTCCAAGCTGGTGCTCGGTACCTGGCAGGCGATATATTTTTGTGAATTTGATGGTCCCAGGGAGAGGAAAATTGCGGTAAAAATAACGCCCGATGACTGACCGTTGCCGGAAAAGCAAGGGAAACGCCTGAATACGTTTAAAACCTTGGCAGGTCTAATCTTTTTCTTCCTTCAGAATGCTAATTATATCTGCTCAACATCGCATTGATTGCCTCTATGAATTCCTTCCTCAGATCTTCCGGTCCCAGGATTTCCGCGTGTGGCCCATAGGATAGAATCCATTGCTTGACATCATCCCTGCCGGAAGTCTCCACTTCAATAATAATGGAGCCGTCTTTCTGCTCAAATATCCGTTGTTTCCCCGCCCAGACTCTCTCTTTAATATATTTAGCTTTGACTGTGATACCGAGTCGCAATCAAACGCTGACGTTGTTGGCTTCGTCGGAGGCTCCTCAACGTACTGATCATGTACGTCTTCGTCCACCCTCCTCGCCGCCTAGTCATCATTTTGATTGCATCTCGGTATGAGATCCTTGCAAATGAGCTTCTTTACAATTCTAAAGTGATGGTTTAGAATGGTATCCATGCAAATAAATCGTTTAATTATCAGAGAGTTAGCGCTGGAAATAGATAAGCCCTTTATTTCCATCCTCATCGGTCCCCGTCAAGTTGGCAAGACTTTTCTCATGCGGCAGCTTCAGGATGCTTGCCTGGGGCGTGGTTTGAAGGCGGTATTCCATAATCTGGAAGACCCGGACGACCTGAGGGTTTTCGGCGGAACGGAAGAGCAGATCATCACGCGTCTGAAGGAAATGGATGCCGATGTCCTGTTTCTGGACGAGTTCCATTATCTGAAAAACGCCACCCGCATCTTCAAGGTGCTGTTTGATTCCGGAATAAAGCTGAAGATTTTCGCTTCCGGCTCATCTTCGCTGGAGATACACAAGCACCTGAAGGAGAGCCTGGCCGGCAGGTTCCGTCTTACCCAGGTGCATCCGCTTTTCTCCACAGAGATGAGTCAACTCCCCAGCTACTCATTCGATGACTTTCTCCGCTTCGGTGCACTTCCCGGACTTATCCATGAGCTGACCTCGGCGGACAGGATGGCGCTCCTGAAGAACGTCCTCCAGACCTATCTCCTCAAGGATATCAAGGCGCTCATCAGGGAAGAGAACATCAGAGCCTTCAACTCCATTCTCTACGGGATTGCTCAGAACCAGGGGCAGGTAGTCTCCGTAGCCTCGCTGGCGCGTGATGCGGGACTTTCCGAGCCGGCCATAAAGCATCATCTGGAGCTGATGGCCCAGACCTATGTCTGCTTTCCACTGGACAGCTACTCTCGCAATCTGGCAAACGAGCTTAAAAAGGTGAAGAAGTACTACCTGTACGATACCGGCATCAGAAACTGCATCTTGAACGACTATGCCAAAGTTGAAGAGCGTCCGGACAAGGGAGCGATTGTCGAATCCTTTGTGGCGCTCTCGCTGATCAAGCAGTTGAAGCCGAATATGGAACTGAAGTTCTGGCGGACCAGGCAAGGAGACGAGGTGGATTTCATCATGCTCAAGAACAGGATTCCGGTGCCGGTGGAGGTGAAGTACCGTTTGTCCGGTCCGATTGTTCCCGACGGTATGAGGAAGTTTCTGCAGAAATACCCTGATTCCCCCTATGGAATTGTTTTTGCCAAAGATGCGGTAGGAGAGGTTGAGTGCTGCAACCGGAAGGTGCGTTTCATGGATTGGCAATATGCTGAAGATTTGGAGTATCTGCGGAGTGTGGAGTGAAAGAGTTATAGTTTCCGCTTTTATTAGTATTAGGAAAGGTTGGAATTGACTTTCTGCCGAAAGAGGCGTAGCAAAAGTATAACTTTTTAATTTACTGCGGTTATGGATTTCTTGGGGGGCAGGTGAATGTCGTATTTGCCGATTAATTCACCGAGTTATGTAGATAGAGAGCCGTTCTAGTCAGGTTGGTGCTGATGGGGGCGGCTTTTTTATGGTGGAAGGCCGCTATTTACCTTTGTTACACGACCTCATTTCGCGCCAAGGGTTTTGGCAATAGTGGGTGTCGGACAGTGTGAGACGGTTGAAAAGCCTTGAAGGTAATTGCGTATGGTCCCAGTGTCGTGCGAGGAGAATTGAGCAAATGTCCAAATGCCTAACCTGACCCCAGTCACCCCTCTCATTTCGCTTCTGGGTTCCTTTGCCAAAAATAACAGTCAACATTTCGGTCTCCAGGTAGCTCAAGTCAAGGAAGGTATATGGCATCTCAAGCCACAACTGATAGCAGCAATCCCGGCGCGTTAGCCGCGCAAAGAAACATCATCTTTATCAGCCACGCGACTCCTGAAGACAACGACTTTACTATATGGCTTGCGTCGAGGCTTCAGGCAGACGGTTACGAGGTCTGGATTGACAAAAAAGCTCTTCTGGGCGGCGAGCATTTCTGGCAGGAAATCGACCAGACAATTCGGAACAATGCCATCAAGTTTCTGTTGGTCTACAGCGAAAACATCTGCTTCCAAAAAAAGCCGGGGGTTCTTAAACGAGGCATCGAGAAAGAAAGGAGCCTAGCGGAGAGTATCGCAACAGCGAATGGGTATCAGGACTTCATTATTCTTCTAAACGTTGATAATTCGGCATACAACCTGTTCATCGGAGCCGACACCCTGAACCAGATTCCCTTCTATGAGAACTGGGCCGGTGGCTATGCCCAACTTCTCAAAAAGTTCAAGAAAGACGAACTGGCACCATCCAATGCCCCAGTAGGAGACTTTTCCCGATGGTATGAGGATGAATATGTCATAAACAACGGTATCAAGGAACTGCGGGAAATATATTACGATTGCTGGTGGCCCATACCCAAGCTACCAGAAACGTTTTATCTGTACATGTTCCCGAACAACGTAATGGCGTCTCAAGTCCAGCAGCACACCCGGTTTCCTGCCAGCAAATCATCCAACGTCCTCGCCAGCTTTTACGATGCTCCGGACTTTTATATATTCCTGGACGGCCAGTCCGAAAAGATTAACTTCACGAACAAATATGCAATTAAGGTTAGCGCTGTCTTCGATGGAACCCCAAGGGAAGGATTCCCGAGCACACGGGACGTTGAAAACCATCTCAGGTCTTTGCTACAGAGAACCTTTCACCTAATCATGAAGGAACGTGGCCTTGGCTGGTATTACATGGCGAACTCCCGGCCCGCCTACTTCTTTACATCCAACTCTCCTGCAAAGATAAAATTCAGGTATTCCCGCCGTACCAAGAAGATAGAAAAGCGCAAGAACATCTATGGCAAGCATCTAAGCAGCTACTGGCATTATGCCCTGTCCGCGAAGCCAGTAATAACTCCTCAGCTTGCCTTCAGCCTGAAGGCCCATATCGTTTTTACTACTGATGGGCAAAACCTGTGGGATGACAAGGATAAGATGCACACGGCCAGAAGGCAAAAAGGCCGGATGATGTTTAATGAAGAATGGCGGGATTTACTCATTGCGTTTCTCCACGCACTATGTCAAGGCGGGGCGTCGGTAAAGACCAAGCTTTCTCCTACGTTCGAATTGACGCTAAAGCCGTGGACGAACATCTACCATTCTACCTTTGGTTACTTCGAACCGAAAGAGAAAGACCGCCATGACATTTTGGCAGTGGATTTTGAGTATTTCGACAGGGAAGAAGAACCCGACTCTGAAGAGGTAACTGATGAGGTAGCCGATGTTGATGCCTGAATTGTCACATATCCCGGAACCCAAGCTCACGTTTGGTTACGGCCAGAAACTTCAAGACCCGCGTGACGGCTTGATGCTTTTCGGGCCTTTCAGCCGCCTCAAAATCAAGGGTCAAATAAACGTGGGTATCATCGGCCCCGAACGCCAGAGGAAACACTTTAAAGAGTACCTACACAAGATCCACCGTCCCATATTCCCTGATGCGGTGGACAAGGCGAGGCCATACTTTCCCGGCTTGGAAGCTGCCTTCGGAATATACACCAACTTCGACAACCTCGTTGAAATAGATGTCAACAGCGCAGAACTGGAGAAGTGTCTGAGATACACGGACGGACACCAGCGTGTCCATAACCTTGTCAACCTGTACACCGTCCCTCTTGAGCGATACGGGAACCAGGAAGAAGTCCCGGTTACTGTCTGGTTCGTAGTAATCCCAAACAGCGTCTATCAATATGGTCGTCCTAAATCAAGTATCCCGAAAGCGGCAGACAACATCAAGGACGGAATAAAGAAAAAATTCCGTAACCAGGAGCAATCCTTCTTGTTCGAGGATATGAACAAAATGCAGGAAGCATACGATTTCGAGATTAACTTTCACCACCAGTTGAAAGCCAAGCTCTTGGCTCCAAAGGTGGTCACACAGATAATTAAAGAGAGTACCGTCGCATACGACAAGATATGGGATGATGATGACCGCATTCAGGCCGAGCGGAAGTTTGATACTGCAAAAGCATGGAACATCACCACTACGCTTTATTACAAGGCTGGCGGGATTCCTTGGAAGCTAGGAGATGTCCGGGAGAAGGTCTGCTATCTGGGATTGGTGTACAAGAAAACCGATATCAGGAAAGACAACTCCAATGCCTGCTGTGCTGCTCAAATGTTTCTCGATAGTGGTGACGGTATGGTGTTCCGGGGAAACTTGGGGCCTTGGTACAATCCCACGACCAAAGAATATCACCTGAGGAAAAAGGATGCCTATGAACTGCTAGACCAGTCTCTTGAAGCATTCAAGGAAAAGTCGGGCTTCTACCCGGAACAGATATTCATCCATGCCAGGACAAATTTCAATGACGATGAGTGGGAAGGTTTTTCCAGTGGGGCCACTGGCAAGACAACGGTGGTCGGCATTAAAATAAGGAGTGACAGTACGTACAAGATTTACAGGGATTATACGTATTGCGTCCCTCGCGGTACCGTTCTGCAGGTTACGGAAAAGCAAGGCTATCTATGGTCTCGCGGGTTTATCCCAAGATTGCAAACTCAGATGGGACTTGAAGTACCGAACCCGCTGAATATCGAAATAACCAGGGGTTCGATGGATTTCAAAACTGTCTGCAAGGATATCTTGTCCCTGACGAAGCTTAACTATAACGCCTGTATTTTTGCTGATGGCCTGCCGGTAACGCTTAGATTTGCGGATAACATTGGCGAGGTGCTGACCGCTGGTAGAAACGTTAAAGCGGAGGTGTTGACCTTCAAGCACTACATCTGAGACCTCAGGGACTTCAGTAAAACTTGATTTGGGTTGAATATACTGTCCCAGGAATTCGGCTGTCGCTTGCACTTGAACTGAATTTGATATTTTTTAAAAGTGCGAAGTTTGCGTGGCGTCAGACTTCTAGGATGACAATTTTGCGCGATAACTTAGCAGGTTAGAAGCCTGACCGTTTTTCATGAAAAATAAGTCGTGTAACTTTGACACCCTCTGTGCGTTTAAAATCAGTATGATGTCTTTGTGTTCTCCAGTATGATGCCCTTGTGTTCTCCCGCACGTCCATTACCGCACCGACAACTTACCCTAGCCGGATAAAAATCCGATGACTTCACATAGGCAAGAGATCCCATGAATGCAGTAGAAATTGAGACAGCTGTATCTGAATTGGCGCTTCAACCTTTTGACGGGGAGGAGTTCCCGTTTTCCTTTCTCCAAGCGTTTGGAAACAAGGAGACGACCATCAAGCGCTTGCGCTCGGGGGCGTCGAATAAATCTGACCTTGGCGGCATTCTACAGACAAACAACATCCACATCGCAGTCGCTCAACCAGGCGAAGTGACCAGGACCCTCGCGGCACTGAAAGCAAGCCCATCTACGACCAAGGCCAAGGCTCGCTTTATCCTCTCTACTGACGGAGTGGACTTTGAGGCCGAGGATTTGCAGTGCGGCGAGACTGTTGCTTGCACCTATCAAGACTTCCCTGATCATTTCGGTTTTTTCCTGCCTTTAGCAGGTATCACCACTGTAAAACAGCTACGAGATAGTTCTTTTGACATCCGGGCAACCAGCCGCCTTAATCGGCTCTATGTCGAGTTGCTGAAAGACAACCCGGAATGGGGAGCCGCCGAGCGACGCCATGAAATGAACCATTTTATGGCGCGTCTGATTTTCAGCTTCTTCGCCGAGGATACGGACATCTTCAATGGCGCCGGATTGTTCACCAAAACCATTGAGCAGATGAGCGCGAGGGACTCTTCGAACACGGACGAGGTTATCAGCGAAATCTTTCGTGCCATGAACACGAAGTATGCCGGTCGGGAAGAATCTAAAATCCCACGCTGGGCCGATGCGTTTCCCTACGTGAACGGTGGGCTCTTCTCGGGAAGGGTGGATGTTCCGCGATTCAGCAAAATCGCACGCTCCTATCTGCAGCATATCGGCAATCTGGACTGGACCAGGATCAACCCGGACATTTTCGGCTCTATGATCCAGGCTGTTGCAGACGACGATGAACGTGGCGCGCTTGGCATGCACTATACCAGCGTTCCAAACATCCTGAAAGTGCTCAATCCTCTGTTTCTCGACGATCTGCGGGCACGACTTGAGGAAGCTGGTGACAACCCCCGCATGCTGCTCAATCTGCGCAAGCGCCTGGCGCGGATCAGAGTGTTCGACCCGGCCTGCGGCTCGGGCAACTTTTTGGTCATCGCTTACAAAATAATGCGGGAGATTGAAAACGCCATCAACGAGCGGCGCGGAGAGCGTGGGCGTAAGAGCGACATTCCGTTGACCAATTATCGAGGTATCGAACTGCGCGATTTCCCAGCCGAGATTGCACGACTAGCCCTCATCATCGCGGAGTATCAATGTGACCTGCTTTATCGAGGGCAAAAGGAAGCGCTGGCCGAGTTATTGCCGCTTTCGGCGGATAATTGGATTACCTGCGGCAACGCCCTGCGGCTCGACTGGCTGAGTGTTTGCCGACCAACCGGGACTGTGGTGAGGTTGCTGGGCGACGACCTATTCAGCACGCCGCTTGATCAAGCACAGATTGATTTTGAGAATGAGGGTGGAGAAACATACATCTGTGGGAATCCACCGTATTTAGGCAGCACATGGCAATCTGCAGAACAAAAAAGTGACTTGAAATCTATATTTGATCATCGCTGTAAAACGTGGAAATCGCTGGATTACGTGGCGGGTTGGTTCATGAAAGCGGCCGATTATGGGCAGCATACCCCCACCGTTGCCGCCTTTGTGTCCACCAACTCCATCTGCCAAGGCCAACAGGTGCCGATTCTTTGGCCGTTGATTTTTGAAACAGGACACGAGATAGCCTTTGCACATACCTCGTTCAAATGGGCAAATTTGGCTAGCCATAATGCGGGCGTCACAGTGGCAATCGTTGGGATTTCAAACTATGCGGGCAAAGTGCGGCGAATATTCTCGGTTGCTGATGATGGCAGTGTCATTATCAAAGAGACCTCGCACATCAACGCTTATCTAGTGGCAGGCGACAATGTGGTGGTGGAAAAGGCGGCAAAACCACAGGCAAATTTGGCCGAGATGAGTTTCGGCAACAAGCCGGTCGATGGTGGACACTTGTTGTTGTCCACCGATGAGATGGGTGCGTTGGCGCTCTCACCTGAGCAGAAAAAACGATTCATTCGCTGCATCTATGGCTCTGCCGAGTTTATTCGTGGGGTGGGGCGTTATTGCCTGTGGATAGAAGACGCGCATCTGGAGGAAGCGCTGACCATACCCGCCATCGCCCAGCGTATTGAGGGAGTGCGTGCCATGCGGCTCGCCAGTCGCGACAAAGGCGCGAATGGAATGGCAGCGCGTGCGCATCAAATGCGCGAAATGAACCAGCCGGTTGAAAGCATGATTGTAATTCCACGAGTGACTTCCGAAGGTCGTCCATTTCTGCCAGTTGGTTTGCTTCCATCGCCTAACGTCATCGGCGACCGAAACTTTGCCATCTATGACGCCCCTCTCTGGAACATGGCGTTGATTGCATCGCGCCTCCATTGGGTTTGGATTGGAACGGTCTGTGTGCGATTGGAAATGCGATTTTCTTACTCCAACACCCTCGGCTGGAACACCTTCCCCGTCCCCACTCTCACCGAAAAGAACAAGGCCGACCTCACCCGCTGCGCCGAGGACATCCTGCTGGCACGTGAAGCGCATTTCCCGGCAACCATTGCCGACCTCTACGATCCCGACACTATGCCCGCCAATTTGCGCGAAGCCCATGAACGTAACGACGAAGTTCTGGAGCGCATTTATATTGGCCGCCGCTTCCGCAACGATACAGAACGGCTGGAAAAGTTGTTCGAGCTTTACACCCGGATGACCGCAGCAGAGGGACTAAATAAAAAACGCAAAGCGGGAGTAAGCGCATGAGCATAGAGATGAAAAACGTTCCCTCCGTTTCAGTGTCCTATGCCAGTAACGGCAGTTCGACCAAAGCCAATGCACTTGGCATGCGGCCAATGCAGGAGCGTGCCTATGAACGGCGCGGTGAGCAATATCTTCTCATCAAGTCACCCCCGGCCTCCGGTAAGAGCCGGGCATTGATGTTTATAGCCCTGGACAAGCTCCACAATCAGGGGTTCAAGCAGGCGATCATTGTCGTGCCGGAAAAGACCATCGGGGCGAGCTTCAATGACGAGCCACTTAGCAACTTCGGCTTTTGGGCCGATTGGCGCGTGGAGCCGAAATGGAACCTGTGCAACGCCCCTGGCTCGGACAATGGAGGAAAGGTCAAGTCGGTAGGAGCGTTCCTCGAAGGTGAGGACAAGGTATTGATCTGCACCCACGCTTCATTTCGTTTCGCCGTCGATCAGTTCGGGGTAGAGGCGTTTGATGACCGGCTGATTGCCGTTGACGAGTTTCATCACGTTTCAAGCAACCCTGACAACAAACTCGGCCAGTATCTCGGGCAGTTTATCGCTCGCGACCGGGTGCATATCGTTGCGATGACCGGCTCGTACTTCCGGGGCGACGCCGAGGCTGTGCTGGCTCCGCAGGATGAATCGAAGTTCGATACCGTCACATACACTTACTATGAGCAACTTAACGGCTATGAATATCTGAAGCAGCTCGACATTGGTTACTACTTCTACTCCGGCTCATACGCTGACGATATCCTCAAGGTGCTCGACCCGGCTGAGAAGACTATCATCCACATCCCAAACGTCAATTCTCGCGAAAGCACGAAGGATAAGATCAGGGAAGTCGAGCACATAATCGAGGAGCTGGGCGAATGGCAAGGGGCTGATCCCGTGACGGGATTCCAGTTGGTAAAGACGTCTGGTGGCCGAGTTCTTCGGATCGCTGATTTAGTTGACCCTGAGCACCAAGGGCGAATTCAGGAAAGCCTTCGCTCTACGGCGATCAAGGCAGATCGGGATTACGTTGACATCATCATTGCCCTCGGCATGGCAAAGGAAGGTTTCGACTGGATCTGGTGTGAGCACGCGCTGACGGTCGGCTATCGGTCGAGCCTCACAGAAATTGTGCAGATCATCGGCCGTGCCACCCGCGACGCGCCCGGAAAGACCCGTGCCCGCTTTACCAACCTGATCGCCGAGCCAGACGCCT
>Ga0184615_10001611_pt1 | contig 12162 bp, 12 predicted proteins | sample PLM4_65_coex_FD_133134 | JGI IMG/M metagenome (GOLD analysis project Ga0184615, IMG submission 133134) | Groundwater sediment microbial communities from an aquifer in East River, Colorado, USA - PLM4_65_coex | ecosystem: Environmental > Terrestrial > Soil > Riparian zone | place: USA: East... | reverse complement strand
CACTGGTGACAAGGGCGGAACGCGACCTGGCAACAAGCAAGGGCTTATACGATAAGGATGAAGAGTGGGCCTTTGCAGCGGCTTACCAGGCCATGGCCCGTTCAGGCAAGGCACTCATCCTTTCAGAAGGCTTAAGGCCAAAAGGGGTCAGAGGCAGGGATGCGCAAAAGACTTTGGTGACAGCAGCGGGTGTCATCCTTGGCGCGCAATATAAGAGCCTTATCAATAAGTTCGACCGGATGAGAAGGAAATACCAGAGCTTTTTAGAGGATGCAGGCAGGAGCATATCACGATATGAGGCAGGGCAGGCGATCAAGGACGCAGAGGAGTTTATAGCTCTCGTGAACGGACGGATTCGTGAGAAGTACTCGCAGATGTCACTGCTGAATGATGTTCCTCAGCTTGTTTCAAGATAAGGCCGCTTACCACAAATGCGGTATGCCGAAAGGGGGTGGACAAATAATGGCAGCCAAGAAGAAAGCAGCGAAGAAGAAAGCAACCAAGAAGAAAGCAACCAAGAAGAAGTAGCTTTTTATTGAAGTCCCTGAAGTGGGACCGCCGGGGGCATGAATGCCCCCGGCGCATTTTACCCAGATAATCATTTCATAATAATATCCGGTCTCATATATTTTCAACGCATCATTACTATTCTATTTCTTTTATTGAAAGGGGGTGAAGAATCCATGGCGACGAAGAAAGCCCCGGCAAAGAAGGCGAAGAAGACCACAAAAAAGAAATAAGTACAATAGATTGTTCCAATGATTTAATCTCTGCCACGAAGATGGTCTTCGTGGTTTTGTTTTTCCGTCGGTAGAAGAGCATGCCCTTTCGATCTTCGTTCAGGACGGGCGCCGAAGCGGGAGACGAGCGTATCCATGCGCAAAAAGAATTATATAAAAACTGAACGGAGTGCCAAGCTCGTTCTCTGGAAAAACCTCCTCATTGTAGCCGGCGTACTCCTTCTAATCTACTTTCTCGTTACACGCGTCGTAGGCGAGATGGGGGTGGTAAAATACTATCGGATGAAGGCGCAATATTATGACCTCACGGGAGAGATCGCCAAACTCAAACAGGACAACATTCGACTCAGGAAGGATGTAGACTCTCTAAAAAACGACCCCGCCTACCTGGAGCGGGTTGCGCGCGATAAACTGGGGCTTGCGCGTCCTGGAGAGATAGTGTACTATTATGGGCAGCCGTGAGCGTTGAAATTAGAAATCTCAATGAACAAAATCCAAATAGGCTTCAAATTCCAATCTCAACACGTTTGTACTTTAGTAATCGGAATGTAGTTGATTTCTGGCCTTTGACATTTGGCGACTCATCTCCTGCGCATGTCTGATCATCCTCTCAACATAGCCTTCGTCTGGCACATGCACCAGCCCTACTATAAGGACGATATCACAGGCTCCTATATCCTGCCCTGGGTGCGAATGCACGGCATCAAGGACTACTACGACATGCCTGCTCTCCTTGACGATTTTCCCGATATCCACCAGACGTTCAACCTTGTCCCATCCCTCCTCAAGCAGATCCAGGACTACGTGGAGAACAGTGCCACCGACAAGTTCCTTACCCTGACGCTCAAGCCGGCAGCGGAGCTTGATAAAGACGACAAACTGGTCCTGCTCAAAAACTCGTTCATGGCGAACTGGGACACCATGATCAAGCCGTACCCTGCCTACTGGCAGCTGCTCGACCGCCGGGGCTACAGCGTTTCTCCAAACGACCTTTTGAATGCCATCCGCTACTTTACCACACAGGATTATCTCGACCTACAGGTCTGGTTCAATCTCACCTGGTTCGATCCTCTCTTTAAGAACAATGACCCGTTCCTCAAGGGTCTGGTGCAGAAGGGATGTGGGTTCACCGAGAACGAGAAGGTGCTCCTCGTCCAGAAGCAGCGCGAGGTGATGGCGCTCATCATCCCGGAGTACAAACGGCTTGCTGAGATCGGCAGGATCGAGCTCACGACCACCGCCTTTTATCACCCGATTCTGCCGCTCCTGTACGACACCGATCTTGCGAAGGTGGCAATTCCCGATATCCATCTTCCCGTGAACCGCTTTGCACACCCCCAGGACGCCAAGGTCCAGATCGAGAGGGCGATGGCGTACCACGAGAAGCTCTTCGGTTCACGGGCCGCGGGCATGTGGCCCGCCGAGGGATCGGTGGCCGAGGATATTCTCCCGATGATAGCTGATGCCGGGATACAGTGGATCGGGACGGATGAGGGAGTGCTTGCCCGTTCTCTCGGAATCCACATCGATCGCGATTTCGCCGGGGTCATGAAGAATCCCGAGGTGCTGTACAAACCCTACCTTGCGGGCAAGGGAGATAAACGCATTTCCATCGTGTTCCGCGACCATACCCTTTCCGACCTTATCGGTTTTGTGTATTCCAAATGGGATTACAAAAATGCGGCGCATGATCTGATCGAACGCCTTCATCGGGTGCGCCGCGGACTGACGGACGGTCCGCACCTGGTCTCGATCATCCTTGACGGCGAGAATGCGTGGGAATATTACCAGAACGACGGCAGAGACTTCTTTCTCTATCTCTATGAGAGGCTTAGTGGTGAGCCGGGACTCAGGTGTGTGACCGTTGGAGAATTCCTCAGGGAGAATCCAGCGCAGACGAGCATTGAGCATCTCCACGCAGGTTCGTGGATCAATGCAAACTATCGCGTCTGGATCGGACACGATGAGGACAATAGGGCCTGGGACCTCCTGTCACTGACCCGGCAGGCTCTTACCGATTACGCATCCCGGGTGGACGGGGATGCTGACAAGATAGTGAAGGCATGGGAGGAGATCTATATTGCCGAAGGGAGCGACTGGTGCTGGTGGTACGGAGACGACCATTTTTCCGAGAACGACGAGGAGTTTGACATTCTCTTTAGAACACATTTAATGAACGTCTATCGCATTATCGGCCTCGATGTGCCCGACGAACTCCAGATATCTATCCTGAGCGAAGACCGTCAGTCGCTGCCCACCGTGGAGCTTACGGCATTCATCAACCCGACTATCGACGGCCAGGTCACGAATTACTTTGAATGGTTGCCTGCCGGGTTCTACGACGTGGGACAGGGCGGGGTGGCCATGCATCGGGGTACCTCCATCATCACGCATATCTATTATGGCTTCGACCTCACAAACATGTTCGTGCGCCTCGACCCGAGCGGAAGCCTCAGGGATGAGAAGGTTGCCGAACTCGCGTTCTTCATTAACTTCCTGAGTCCCAAAGGCCTTGATGTGGAAGTGCGGATAGCGCCGCAGGAGCGACGGGTAAGCGCCATACTCTCCCGCAGCGGGAACGGAACCCGGAAGCAGATTGCCGCGATCCACACCGTTGCCGCGAACGATATCATCGAACTCGCCGTACCCTTCAACCTGCTCGGCGTAATGCCGAGCGATGAGGTACATCTCGTTGTCACTGTTGAGCATGCCGGCTCCGAGGTGGAAAAGTGGCCCAACCGCGGGTATATCCGGTTCAAGGTCCCGACCGATGACTTCGAGGCCATGATGTGGCAGGTGTAGTGCATAGGCAATCGCATCGGAACAGCCTACGCGCAGGCCTTGGTTCTTTATGTCGTCGTGTTACAAATGATAACTCAAATAAACATAGCCGCACTTTGTAGGTTATGCTCCTATTTCGCAATGACCCGTCAAAGATTCAATCCATCTTCATGGTAATCCGTATTAACGGTTGACTTCCCAATGACACCTTGCTAATATACCGAAAATGCTACGATTAATTGGGAGAAAACCCCATCTGGGGATCGAGATAACTGATAAGTCAGTGAGGGTTGCGGTGGTATCGGGTAGCGGTGATAACTTTTCCGCGCTTTTTACGAAGGCCACTGATTTGCCTGCCGGTATGGTGAGCGAGGCCTACGCATCGCCGAACATTGAAGATATTTACCATTTGAACGCTGTATTGCGGGAGTGTCTGGCCGATGCCCCTTCAGGCATCCGCCGGGCGGCCTTAAGCCTGCCCGATGGCGTGTTCCGCGTTCAGACGATCGAGTTCGACGAACTTCCCGGCAAGGCCGAGGACCGGGAACGTCTGATCCGCTGGCGGCTCGAGAAGGGGGCCGCCTTCGATATTGTCGAAACTGTTCTCCGGTATCAGGTACTCGCACGACGCGACAAAGGGTTTACCGTGCTCACCTGTGTTGCCAAGCGGGCAGTGATCGCTCAGTATGAGTCGCTCCTCGACGGGCTGGGACTCGATCCCTGGACCGTAGGTCCGTCGTCTTTTCATGCTCTGAACTTTTATTCATCTTACCTCACGAAAAAATCCGCGCTTCCCGCGCTGGCCCACCTCTCCGAGGATACTTTTGCGACCATCATTATGGATGCGAGCGGAGTAAAGTTCTACCGTTACAAGGATGTGAAGCGGGGAAGTTCGGAGGACATCCGCAGCAGACTCATGCGCGAGATTGACGATTCGCTTCATTTCTATGCTCATATGGACCATTTGCAGCAGCCCGAGATCCAGGACCTCTATCTCACCGGGGAGTCCATCGTATCCGCAAAACTGGCCGAAGGACTGAGGACCATGACGTCACTCAACGTTGAGGTGCTTTCGCCCGCGGTCGCGGCCCTGTCCGCCGAGGGCATCGGACCCGAGATGGCCGCGGCTTTGGGGGCCGGGAGTTCTCTATGATCAAAATAAACTTTGCCAGCAGGAATTACCGGCTGATCGGAAGGATCCAGTCCGCACTGATAGCGGGGAACATCATCCTCGTTGCCATTACGGTGGGAATGCTCTGGACCACCATGTCACTCCGAGCGAATATTTCCGTCATTGATCGGAAAATTCAGGAGCTTGAGGCGGCTGACGCACTGGCCCGGCCGGATATTTTGGAGCGTGAACAGCTTGTGAAAGACCTGACCGCCATGTCGGGACTCACCGAATCGCGAAAAATGTCATGGACAAGGCTTTTAACGAGCATTGAGGCCGTCGTACCAGTGGGTGTAGCGCTTAAGCATGTGGAATTCAATCCTAAGGACTCCACGCTGACACTGAACGGCATGGCGCGTTCTCCGGAGTCGCTTCGTAATCTGGTTGTGGCGATGGAAAAGGCCGTTCCATTCAAATCACCGTCTCTCAAACATCAGTCTCTGGAAAAGGGGAGTATTTCATTTAATGTGGTTGCCGTCTATCGGGAAGATAACCGTCCTGTTGTGGCTCAGAGAAAACAGTAAACAGTTGCGGACGGCTGCGATCCCATTCGCGGTTCTCGTCTGTATCAACCTGGCGCTGTACTTTTTTCTCATTGCTCCCTCTGTCAACGGTATGAATACGGGCGAAGCAAGGTCTGCCGAACTCAGGCAACGGCATGCAGAGACAGTGCTGTTCAAAGAGCAGAAACCGCTCTTCGCAAGGCTCCTGTCAGGGATCCCGGCGCAGAAAGACATGCCGCTGCTTGTGAAAGAGTTGGTGCAGATGGCGCGGAGGCTGAACCTGGCAGTGGCCGCGATCAACTACGACATCCCCCGGCGGGAAAGCGGGGAACTCGCCATGCTGTCATTTTCGTTTCCCGTAGAGGGCAGATATTCTGATATCAAACGATTCATCTATGAGGTGGAGACATCCGACCGGCTTATCGGGATACAGGACGTGAACCTCGAGTCGGACAAGGGCAGGGTAACGCTGCAGATGAAACTGATGATCTATGTGAGAGGGAACTAAGAGCGCCGATGAAATTAACGCAGGCCCGGCAAACGTCTGTCCTCATCGTGCTGGTCGTGGTCCTTGTGCTTCTCATCGGCTACCGAATTATAACCGATGAGAAACCGAGGACCGTGCCGCTCACGTATCAGCGTGGTGCGATCGCCAGCTCGCCGGTGCGGCAGAGGCTATCGACCGGGAGGGCAGGCGTGGACCCGCTGAACGTCTTCCTGGAGCGGCGTGGTGAAAAATACCCGGGCGTGGGCCGCGATATTTTCCGGATGGAGAACCCGGTTCTCAAACCAAAACGGGTGGTGTCTAAGATAACGGCGACCCCTCCGGTGCACGTAAAAACACCAGAGGAGATTGCTGCTGATGCGGCACAGGCTGCTGCTCAGGCAGTTCAGGCGGTTGCTGATGCGGCACGGGCGGATCTGAATAAGTTTAAATATCTGGGGTATCTGACTGAAAAGGACAACACGCTGTTCCTGTCCAAAGAGGGAGAGCTCTTCATCGTGAAGAGAGGAGACACAATTCTCAAGAGCTACAAGGTAAAAGAAGTGAGCAAAAATTATGTTGTCCTGCTCGATACCGTTACTGGCGTCGAGGTGCAGCTGGAGCTTTCCGGCGCCGACCTGGCGACGCAACAGCCACAGCAACAGCAACAACAACAGCAACAGGTTCCGCGGCAGCAACCGCCGACACAGACGTTGCCGCAGCAAATGAGACCACTGCCGGCACCAACGCCAGGACGCTGACAATAACCTGAAACAAGAACAGAACAATGACATAAAATGGTTCACTGAAGCACGAAGGGTACGGTAAACATCTTCACCGGCGTAAGAGACATAAGAAATGAAGGATGGGTGAGGAGGGATGTTGGTTCGTTGTTGATCATCATTCATCCGCTATTCTTCTTCCAGCAACCCATGGATTTTTTATGTATTCTGGTTCTCTATAATAACAATACGTGATGTGTCGGTTCCGGTTCGTCCTGTTCGGGACAAAACGGCAGACGTGAGGAGGAGGATAATGAAAAGGGTTGAACTGTGGCTCATGATCAGTTTTTTGATCGCTGCGCTCTCGGGCTGCGCGGGTTCTCAGGCGTACCAGCGCGGTGAGCGGTACGCTCAGCGCGGCGAGTGGGATCTGGCCGTGAAAGAGTATCGGGATGCAAACCGTCGGGACCCGCACGATATTGAGTACCGTGCCGCAGTGATTCGGGCAGAAGAGACAGCGGCGAACCTGCACTACAATAAGGCGCGCAATTTTTTGAAAGAGCGCAAGCTTGACCAGGCGATCACCGAGCTTCAACAGGCCATCTACCTGAACCCGACCAATGCCGCCGTTCAGAGCGCGCTGAAGTCAGTCCTCGATATGAAACAGGCGGAAGAGCACTACCGCGCAGCGCTCACCTTTATGGAGCTGGGACGGTTTGGGGAGGCCATCAGTGAACTGAACCAGTCGGTGGAACTCGATCCTGATAACGTGAAATACCGTGATTCCCTTGAAAAGCTCAAAAAAGAGAGGACCGAGGTCGAACCCGATGACGCGCTTACGCTCGCCTCGGATAAACCTATAACGATCAATTTTAAAAATACCAATATCAAGGATGTGTTCGAGTTCCTGTCCAAACTATCGGGCGTCAATATCCTGTTCGACGAAGAAGTGAAGGCCCAGCCGGTGACGATTTTCGTCAAGGATGTGTCGTTTCAGTACGCCCTGAAACTGCTGCTCTCGACGAACAAACTCTTTATGAAGAAAGTCAGCGCTGACACCATCATTATCATCCCCAAGAGCAAAGCAAAGACCGATCAATATCAGGACCTGCTGGTCAAGACCTTCTACATCAACATTGCAAAGTCGAAGGATATTGTCAACCTTCTCAAGTCCATGCTTGACGTCAAAAAAGTGTATGTGAACGAGGTACTGAACTCGATCACGGTGCGGGAAACCCCGGATAAGATGAAGCTTGTGGAAAAAGTGATCGCGGCGAACGACCTCAAAGAAGGGGAGGTAATTCTTGATGTCGAGATCCTCGAGATCTCCCGTAGCAACGCGCTGAAATATGGATGGAACTTCACGCCAGGCGGCCTGTCCGTCAGCGCTTCGATCGGGTCAACAACCGATTCAACAAGTACAACAAACAGCGGCATCGCGCTGAGCGATCTCAGGGGCTTGTCGAATAAAAATATATTTGTTACACTTCCGGGTGTGGTGGTGGACCTGATCAAACAGGATTCCGATGCGCAAACCCTGGCAAACCCGAGGGTTCGCGTGCTGAACAACAAAGCGGCCACATTCCTGATCGGTGAAAAGATACCGGTCCAGACATCGACCATTCAATCCACCACGGTGGGTCAGGTCACGTCCAATTTCGAGTATAAGGAAGTAGGCATCAAGCTGAAGATCGAGCCGACGATCCACCTCAATAACACCGTGACGATCAAGCTGGGGATGGAGGTCAGCAATCTTGAGGACGCCATCTCGTTCGGAAGCGGTCAGCAGGCGTACAAGTTCGGCACCAGGTCAACGGACACGTTCATAAACCTCCGTGATGGAGAAACCGTGATCATCGGAGGGCTCATCAAGGATGAGGAACGGAAGAGCAAGATAAAGATACCGATCCTCGGAGACATTCCGGTTCTGGGCAGGCTCTTCTCCCATTCGGACAACGGTACGATCAAGACAGACATTCTCATGTCGATCACGCCGAACATCGTCCGCACCATGGAACTTCCGGACAAGGATTCGCAGGTATTCTGGTCGGGAACGGAAGAGGCCTACGATACGAATCCGCTTTTTACAACGAGCGGCAAGAGCTCTAAACCATCAGACAAGTCGGTCAACAAGGCCGCGGTCCTTGAATCTCTGGCAAAGCGCGAAGCGGTTGCTCCCCCTGCATCAGGTGAGCCGGCCCAGCCGGTGTCAGCAGCGTCCACAACGGCTCAGCCTCTTGCAGCGCAAATCTCTGTTGTAGAGATCAAACCCACGGAGGCATCTATCAGCGTGGGCCAGGAGGTACGGTTCGACTTGATCGCAGGAAGCATGAAAGACCTGTATGGGGCTATCGTTACGCTCAATTACGACCCCAAGGTCATTGAGTTCAAGATAGCGAGCGAAGGTACGCTCCTCAAGAAAGATAACCAGCAGACCTCGTTCCTGTTCTCAAATAATATCAAGGCGGGGACAGTCGACATCTACATGACCCGGATCGGTGATGTGGGTGGTGTGGTCGGCAGCGGAAGTTTGTGCACGCTCGTGTTCCAGGCCAAATCAGGGGGTACGAGCGAAGTGTCCATGAAGAGCGTGAAACTGACGAATTTCAACCGTGAGCCGATCAAGACAGAGCTCAAAGGCGCAAAAATGAGCGTGAAATAGTCAAAACAATGCGGAATGAGGAAAGACAAATGCATCCACACTCCTTCCTCACTCCTTCAAGGGGAGGAAAAAGGGAGGAGATGGGTCTTGGCGGAATGCGGAATTGCCGGCGGGATGGCATCACTCTGATTGAGCTCCTCGTGGTCATCGCGATCGTTGGGATTCTGGCCACGGCGGCCATGCCGTTGTCGCGCATGACAGTCAGGCGGGCAAAGGAGATTGAACTCCGGACGAATCTCAGGGTTCTCCGCACGGCGATCGACGAATTCAAAAAGGATTGTGATGAGAAAAAGCTTTCGACGGTTGAAGGCTACTGCAAGTCCGAACAATACAACTATCCGGAGACCCTTGAGCAGTTGACAGAGCCGCTGAAGTTGGCAGGCGCAGTGGACAAAACCAGGAAATATCTTCGCAGGATCCCCCGGGACCCCATGACCGCCCTCGAATCACCTGACAAGCCGAACAACTGGGGACTGCGATCATACGGCGACTCATCGGAATCCACCCAGTGGGGCGGGGGGAATGTGTATGATGTATATTCAAAGAGCGAGGTGATCTCTCTCGACGGCTCGAAGTTCAATACGTGGTAATTGATTGAGAAGACAGATGACGCATGTCCGGGGACAGACAACTGAGGGAAACGGTCAAAACGATTCGAGGGGTTTCACGCTCATCGAACTCATGATCGTGATGGCGATCATGGGGATCCTTATCACCATTGCGGCGCCGAACCTCAAACATTCCATTGTGAGGGCGCGGGAGGCGGTGCTCAGGGAAGACCTGTTCCAGATGCGAGAGGCCATTGACCAGTATTATGCTGACAGCGGCAAGTATCCGGCAGCGCTCAATGACCTTATCAACACACAGGAAAAGGCCAAAAGCTACCTGCGCGCCATTCCCAAAGATCCCTTTACCAATGCCGAGGACTGGATCACCGTCGCGCCGGAGGGCAGCGGGGAAGGTGGCGGAGAAACCGGCATATTTGATGTGCACAGCGCCAGCCCGCTTGTCGCGTCGGACGGCACTGCCTATAATATCTGGTAACGCAGTCATGCTTCCGAGACGCGGTGGTTTCTTGGCCGCTCATGCATATATCTCATTCTCTTTATTTATTATCCCGTCTTGCAGCCCCTTCTAAAAAAAGCTTGCAACAGCTCAGTAAAATCAGTAATATAACGACGTGAAAAAACTCAGAGATTCCTTTAAAAAATATTTTATCACCGGCCTGCTGGTGATCATACCGATCTGGGCGACATACTATGTGCTGTCAGGACTGCTCGGCGTGATAGACAACCTGCTTGGTGATCTGCCGGGATATTTTTTGGGCTTGAAGTTCCCCGGTCTGGGGATCATCACCCTGGTTCTCTTTGTGCTCCTCGTTGGACTGCTGTCCGCCAACTATATCGGAAAAAATGTAGTTCGGTACAGCGATACCCTCATGCAACGGGTCCCGCTCGTGCGCGGGGTCTATTCCACGATGAAAAAGATCATGGATACCTTCTCTATGAAACAAAATTTTCACGGCGTTGCACTCATCGAGTACCCGCGCAAGGGTTGCTATAGCGTAGGGTTCATGACCGGCGAGGTAAGGGGGGAGTGCATGGGATTTGAAGGCAGGTTCATAACGGTCTTTGTGCCCACCACCCCGAACCCTACTGCTGGGTTTCTTCTCATCCTTCCCGAAGCGGAGGTTAGTCGCCTCGATATGACCGTTGAGCAGGGCATGAAGTTCATCGTATCTATCGGCCTTGTCTCACTAAGCGAGATCCAGGCCAATAAGCTGAATCACGCAGGACTGAAGGAATCAAGATCATGAATCCAACGGTGGTCATCCTTGCCGCGGGACTTGGCACGCGCATGAGGTCGGACCATGCCAAGGCGCTCCATGAGCTGGCAGGTCGTCCGCTCATTCAGCATGTTCTGAACGCCGCCGCCGGCGTCGAGCCGGAAAAGATCATCCTTGTGCTCGGTCACCAGGCCGACAAGGTGAGGAGCGCGGTGGGCGAGTACCGGCCGGAGATCGTGTTGCAGGCAGAGCAACTCGGCACCGGCCACGCGGTACAACAGGCAACGGAAGCTTTTTCCACGGGGGCGGGTCCCGTTTTGGTCCTGTGCGCCGATACACCGCTGATCACGAGCAAAACTCTCCGGGACGTCGTCGATCTTCACCAGAAATCACGTGCAACAATTACGCTCGTTACCGCGAAGGTGGACAATCCCTTTGGCTACGGCAGGGTGGTGCGCGGCAGGTCAGGGGTCATGCGTGTGGTGGAGGAAAAAGACGCCACCGCGGCGCAGAAGAAAATTCAGGAAGTGAACGCGGGGATCTACTGCTTTGACCGTAAGTTCCTGCTTTCATCTCTCAAGGTTCTCGGCAAGAACAATGCACAGGGAGAGTACTATCTCCCTGACACCATAGAATTCGCAAAAAAGAAAAAACATCGTGTTTCGGCGTTTCTCTGCCGGGATTCGCATGAGGTGATGGGCGTTAATTCCCGATTCGATCTCAGCCAGGCCGAAGCGATTCTGCGTCGCCGGATAAATCGCCAATGGATGCTCGAAGGCGTCACCATGGTTGACCCGGATACGGTCTTTGTCGGAAACGACGTCCGGCTGGGGCGTGATGTCGTGATTTACCCCGACGTAATGATCGAGGGCGGGACCACGGTCGGCAATGGCTGTGTTATCTATCCCGGGACCAGGATCGTCAACAGCGTGATCGCGGAGAAGGTCATTGTGAAGGATTGTTCGGTGATCGAGGAAAGCGAAATCGCTTCCCTCGCCATCATAGGACCCTTCGCACATTTGCGGCCCGGTTCTGTGATCGGATCGCGGGCCAGGATCGGGAACTTTGTCGAAGTGAAAAAATCCACGATCGGTGAAGGGAGCAAGGCGAGCCATCTCACGTATATCGGTGATCCGACAGTCGGACGGGACGTGAACATCGGGGCTGGTGTCATCATCTGCAATTACGACGGATATGACAAACATCCCACGGTTATCGAGGACAACGTATTCGTGGGCAGTGATTCTCAACTCGTGGCGCCGGTCAAGATCGGGCGCGGCGCGCTTGTTGCCGCCGGGTCGACGATCACCGGT
>Ga0184615_10001610_pt1 | contig 12163 bp, 11 predicted proteins | sample PLM4_65_coex_FD_133134 | JGI IMG/M metagenome (GOLD analysis project Ga0184615, IMG submission 133134) | Groundwater sediment microbial communities from an aquifer in East River, Colorado, USA - PLM4_65_coex | ecosystem: Environmental > Terrestrial > Soil > Riparian zone | place: USA: East... | reverse complement strand
GTGTCCACCTGCAACCGGGTCGAGGTGTACGTCGCGGCGGACGGCGACGCGCCCGCCCGACGGTTCTTCACCGCACGCGCGCCGGACGCGGTCGATCACCTGTACGTGAAGGCGGGCGTGGAGGCGGTCCGGCATCTGTTCCGCGTGTCGGCGAGCCTCGACTCCATGGTCGTCGGCGAGCAGCAGATCCTGGGGCAGGTGAAGGAGGCGTACGGCCTCGCCAGCGCCGCGCAGGCGGCGGGCACCTTCTTCTCGCGGCTGTGCAACCGCGCGTTCGCGACGGCGAAGCGGGTGCGGACGGAGACCGGCATCGGCCGGGGCGCGACCTCGATGTCGCAGGTCGCGGTCGAGCTGGTCGAGAAGATCTTCAGCGACCTGAAGGGGCGGGCGATCCTGCTCGCCGGCGCCGGGAAGATGGGCGCGCTCTCCGCGAAGGCGCTCGCGTCGCTCGGCGCGGACCGGATCTTCGTGACGAACCGGTCCCCGGAGCGCGGCCTGGCCCTCGCCGACCAGGTGAACGGGAACTTCCGCACCTGGGAGGAGCTGCCGCACCTGCTCGCGGAGGCCGACGTCGCGATCATCTCCACCGGCGCACCGACGTACGTCCTCACCCGCGAGATGCTGGTGAAGGCCATGAAGGTCCGGCGCCACCGCTCGATCTGCCTCATCGACCTGGCCGTCCCGCGCAACGTGGACCCCGCCTGCGCCGACCTCGCCGACGTGTACGCCTACGACGTCGACGATCTGGAGAAGGTGGTCGTCTCGACGCAGGAGGCGCGCCGCGGGGAGGCCGCCCGCGCCGAGGCCATCGTGGAGGCGGAGGTGCTCGCCTTCGCGAAGGAGCGCGAGACCCGTGCCGCCCTCCCGGTCCTCGTCCAGCTCCGCCGCCGCGCCGACGCGATCGCGCGCGCCGAGGCGGAGCGGACGCTCGCGCAGGTGGGCGCCAAGCTCGATGAGCGCGGGCGGCGGTCGGTCGAGGCGATGGCCCAGGCGATCGTGAACAAGCTCCTCCACGCCCCGACCACCCGGCTCAAGGAGGCCGCCTCCTCCGGCGACGGCACCCTCGCCGGCGCCGCCGCTGCGCTCTTCGGCATCGAGGCGGAGGCTCCGCGCGCGGAGCAGCCGGAGCCGCGGGGGAACGCACCCGCCGACGCGCCGCGCGCGGCCGCTTCCGCCTCCGAGCGCACCTAGAGCTGCCCCGACTTCGAAAGGTCCCCCACGCACATGATCCGCATCGCGACCCGCCGCAGCCCGCTCGCCAAGTGGCAGGCGAACCACATCGCCTCCCTCCTCCGCAAGAACGAGCCGGGGCTCGAAGTCCGCCTCCACGAGGTGGTGACCAAGGGCGACAAGATCCTGGACGTCCCCCTCGCCGACGTCGGAGGCAAGGGGCTGTTCGTGAAGGAGATCGAGGACGCGCTGCTCGCGGGCGACGCCGAGATCGCGGTCCACTCGATGAAGGATCTGCCCGCGGCGCTCGCCCCGGGGCTGGTCATCGCGGCCGTTCCGGAGCGCGAGGACCCGCGCGACGCCCTCTGCTCGCCGCGCTGGAAGACGCTCGACAAGCTGCCGAAGGGCGCGAAGGTCGGGACCTCCTCGCTCCGCCGCAGCGCGCAGCTGAAGGCGGTCCGGCCGGACCTCGACATCCAGATGGTGCGGGGGAACGTCGAGACGCGGCTCCGCAAGGCGTCGGAGGCGCTCGACGCGGTGGTGCTCGCCTATGCGGGGCTGCGCCGCCTCGGGCTCGCGGAGCACGCGACGTACGTGTTCTCGCCCGAGGAGATGCTCCCCGCGGTCGCGCAGGGGGCCCTCGCGCTCGAGGCCCGCGCCGCGGACGCCGCGACGATGAAGCGCCTCGCGGCCCTCGAGCATGCGGAGACGCGCGTGCGCACCGAGGCGGAGCGAGGGTTTCTCGCCCGCATCGAGGGCGGCTGCCAGGTGCCGATCGCCGGCCACGCCCGCGTCGAAGGTCCGAACGTGACGTTGCGCGCGCTCGTCGCCTCGCTCGACGGCCTGCGGGTGATCCGGGGCGAGCGGACGGGCCCGCTCGCCGATGCGAGGAGGATCGGCGAGGCGCTCGCCGACGAGCTGATCGCCCAGGGCGCCGGCGACATCCTGCGCGAGTGCGAAGGGAAGGGGCCCGCCCTCGCCGCGCCGAAGCGCGGCTAGCCGGGAGAGCGCGTGACGCGCCTGGACCGCCGGACGGTCGTCGTCACCCGGAGCAAGGGCGGAGATGACGCGCTCTCGGCGCGGCTGCGCGAGCTCGGCGCGTCGGTCCGGGAGATCGCGTCGCTCACCTTCGCGCCACCGGCCGATCCGGCGCCGCTCGACGCAGCGCTGCGTCACCTCGCGCGGTTCGAATGGGCCGCCTTCGCGAGCGCGACCGCCGTCGAGCGCACGGTGGAGCGCCTTCGCGCGCTCGGGCTCGCGCCCGGGGCGCTCGCTGCGCTGCGGCTCGCGGCGGTCGGACCCGCGACCTCGGAGCGGCTCGCCCGCGACGTGCGCCAGCCGGACCTCGTCCCTGCGGAGTCGACCGGAGAGGCGCTCGCCGTGGCGCTCGCGCCCCACGTCCGCGGCAAGCGGATCTTCCTGCCGCGGCCCGCGGAGGGACGGCCCGAGCTGCTCGAAGGGCTCGTGGCAGCGGGCGCGGACGTCGTCGCCGTCGAGGCGTACCGCACCCTCCCTGCAGGCCCGGACGCGGTCCGTCCGCTCGCCGAGTGGATCCAGGCGGGCGAGGTCGACGCGATCTCCTTCGCGTCCCCCTCCGCCGTGAAGGCGGTCGTCGTCGGGCTCGGCGAGCGGGCGGCCCTCCTGCGCCGCGTCCTCCTCGCCGCCATCGGCCCGACCACCGCGGCCGCCCTCCGCGAGGCGGGCCTGGAAGCCGGAGTCCAGCCGGCGCGGTATACCGGCCTCGACCTGGCGGATGCCATCGCCGCGAAGCTCGCGAGAGGGTAGCCGAGGCGATCCGTCGCACCTTTCCGGACGGGGAACACACCCAGCCGGGCGGCGGGGCTCGGATCGGTCGCGGTCGGCGCCGCCGCCGGGTACATTTCACTTGGAGGACGTGGCGATGGCGACCGAGCAGCAGACGACCGAAGGGCTGGTCCGCATCCGCGTGCCGCTCGATGCCGCCGCGGGCGGCGCGGGTCCTTCGGACGACTGGCTCTGGGCCGAGCCGCTCGGCAGCGGCCGGTACCGGATCGAGAGCTGCCCGTTCTTCGCATACGGGGTCTCACGCGACGACGTCGTGCGCGCGACCGAGCCGGGGGGACACGACGAGGCGCCGCGGCTCGAGGACGTGATCGAGAAGGGGGGTCACCGCACCCTGCGCATCGCGCTCGACCCCGAGGTGGCCGTCACCGACGCCGCCGTCCAGGGACTCCTCGAGCGGCTGCTCGAGCTCGGCTGCACGCACGAGACGCTTCGGCCGAAGCTGGTCGCGCTCGACGTCCCGGGCGAGATCGACGTGACCCTCGTGGCCGAGCTGCTCCAGGCGCTCGCCAACGACCGCGCCATCGTGTGGGAGTGGGCCGACCCGCGTCCGAGCTGAGGGAGCTCAGCGCGGCTTCCGTGCGGCCTCCCGCCGCGTCTTGCGCGCCGCCTTCTCGGCGCGGCGGCGCGCGAGGAACCCTCTGGGCTCCTCGGGCGCTGCCGGCGGCAGCGCGGCGGGGACCGCCGGAACCGCGGTCGGACCGGCAGGCGCGAGCGGCGCAGCTCTGACCGGCGCGCCGGCGCGGCGGCGGTCGGGCCGGGGCTCGCGGCGGGGCTCGAGCGCCCAGTGGAAGAGCCGCTTCACGACGAGCGTCGCGTAGGCGCCCGGCGGCAGCGTGAACGCCACGTTCACGCGGAAGCGGTCCTGGTTCAGCTCGTCGCGCTTGGCCTCCGCCACGGTGAGGCGTCCCGGGTGGACGATGAGCGGGCGCTCCTCGGGATCGAAGTGGATCTCGGGCGTCCCTGGCACGGCCAGATCGGAGAGGTTCATGTCCTCGCGCCCGAGCACCGAGAGCGCCGCCTGCTCGACGACGGGATCGTCGAAGCGCGTGCCGGGGGCGAGCAGCGGGAAGGTGCGGTCGCGGAGCAGCCGCGCCTGCGGTCCATCGAGCTCGCGCGGGAAGAGGAGCGTCCCAGCCTGATAGCGGATCGCGCCGAGCCGCTGGATGCCGACCACGTCGCGCAGGTACTGCTTCACCCCCTCGTTCCAGAGCCAGCTCTGGTACGCGAAGACCTGGAGGGCGCGCCAGCGCGGCTCGGTGCGGAGGATGGCGCCGCGGAAGTCGTCCGGATGCGCCCGCAGCCACTTCACCACCGCCTGGTATCGCTCCGCGCCGGGATAGGGGTTGCGTCGGTCCCACGCGCCCCAGTGCTCCTTCCAGAAGCCCTTCACGCGGGCGTCGTCCGACCGGTCGAGCTCGGAGGGGCGCCCGAGCACGTTCTTCAGCGCGACCTCGAAGTCGCCGCGCATGAGGTCCTTCACGATGAAGCCCTGCCCGTGCTTGAGGGCCCCGAACCGTTGCGAGTCGAAGTAGTTCACCACCCCGAGCCGGCGCACCTCGGCGACCGCCGTCGGCAGCCGGGCGACGTCCTCCTCGGAGAGGTCGCGGACGGTGACGGCGAACCGGTTCGAGGTGGTGTTCGCGGCGGAGAGCGGCGTCCGCGAGCGGCCGAGCAGCTTCAGCCGAAGGTCGGGCTCCTGCAGCTCGATGGAGCGGCCCTGCAGCGCGACGAGCTGCGTGGTGCGCCCCTGCTTGTCCTTGAGCCCGCAGTAGCTCACCGCAGCGCGCGGGATCTTGAACCGGGCGCAGATGCGATCGACCGCCTCGAAGGTCGAGAGCTTCTGCTTGTCCATCAGATAGACGAAGTGGCCGCCCCTCGGGTCGTCGTCGAACCGCCACGACTCGGTGACCTCGAAGTCCTCGGGGCGTTGCTTGAGCCTCATGAGAGGTCACCTACCATGCACTGGGGAGGGGGGACACTCGCCGCTGTGCGCCCGAGGGGTGGCGCGCGCGCCCGTTCGGTTGTATGAGCCGCGAGGTCCGCCTGGAGGCGCCATGGGGTTCGGAGAGCTGTTGTTCATCCTGATCATCGTGCTGCTCTTCTTCGGCGCGAGCCGGCTCCCCGCCATCGGCGAGGGGCTCGGGAAGGCGATCCGCGGCTTCAAGGACTCGATGCGCTCCGAGCCGCCGGCCGCGCCGCCGGCGAAGAAGGAGCTGCCGCCGGGAGGCGGTGTCGAGAAGGGAACCGCGGGCGCGCTCAGGCGCGCTGGCGATAGAACAGCACGATCGTGAGGCAGTGGAACTCGTCGTCGGAGGACTGCGTCACGACGCGGTCCACGACCTCGAGATCGGTGTTCGAGCGGAGCCAGCGCGTCACCGTCTCGCCGAGCTCGTCGCGGTCCTTCGCCTTCGTGGCGGAGAAGACCTTCACGCCGGTGAACAACATCGCGCTCTCCCGTCCGTTGCTCACTCGCCAAGCCCCCTGTCGCGCGACCCCGAAAAAGGTTGCCAGACGGGGGGTGGAGTGTCAAACCCGCGACCGCGGCAAACCCGCATCGCCGCTCGCGGTTTTGGCCCGGCCCCCCTCCGGCCCCGTTTTGCCCGCCCGCGGCGCCTCCCTACCTTCCTCCAGGCGCCGGCGGGTGGAGGCCTGGATGCGGGAACCGAAGAAGGGCTTCGCGGTCGCGTTCATCAACCGGATCCGCACCATGGATCCATCCGAGCTGAACGCCATGATCGTGCGGGAGGCCGGGGAGGAGCTCGCGCAGTTCTTCCTGACCTACTCGGCGAACCTCATCTCGAAGGACCCGGAGCGCGTCATCGAGAACACCTCGAGCCTCATGCTCATGGGTTATCTCATCCGCGCCGCGGAGGACCGGACGGAGCGGCGCGTCACCCTCCAGGCGTAGCGCTCCGAATCGAATTTTTCCCCCAGCCCGCCGCTTTCGCGGTGACGCCGAGGCGTGCTAAGCACGGGGCCGATTCCGAGGGTCCCGATGCTCATCGACCTGCACGTTCACAGCCACCACACGCGCGAGTGCACGCTCTCGCCGCGCGACATCGTGCGCCGCGCGAAGGAGGCGGGGCTCGACGGCGTCGCCTTCACCGACCTCAACACGCTCGACGGGCTCGACGAGATCCGGGCCGCGGGGCGCGACGAGGGGTTCCTCGCCCTGTGCGGGGTCGAGATCGCGACCGACCACGGCCACTACCTCTGCTTCTTCCCGGATCCCGCCAAGGTGCCGGCTCCGCCCCAGGTGTTCGGCTCTGCGACCCCATGGCCCGTGCGCGACGTGCTCGCGAAGGTGAAGGAGCTGGGGGGCGTCGCGGTGGCTGCGCACCCCTATGACAAGAGCGTCGAGCGGCCGAGCGGCGACTTCATCTTCACGCTCGACGGGCTCGCCGCGATCGAGGGGCTCAACGCGCACCGGAAGGGGCCGGCGAACGACCTCGCCGTCGAGGCCGCCGACCACATGAACCTCCCGTGCACCGGCGCGTCGGGCGCGCTCGCGTCCCTCGACGAGATCGGGAAGGCGGCCACCCTGTTCCGCGATCCGGTCGCATCCGAGAAGGACGTCGTGCAGCAGCTCCGGGCCGGCACCGTGTTCTGCGTCGCCGTCGGGGTCTCGCCCGGCGCGGCCGAGCAGGGGCGCGGCGGCGAGCGGCGCCCGCCCGAACGGCGCGATCGGGGCGAGCACCGCGGAGAGCGTCGAGGCGACGGTGGCGGCCGTGCGCGCGGTGGGCGCGGCCGCGGAGGACGTGGCGGTAGATGACCCAGCGGACCATCGGAGTCGATGTCGGCGCGGAGACGGTGAAGGTGGTGGAGCTTGCCGGGGAGCCCGGCCGGCTCGCCTGGACCCGCCGCGCCCGCCTCGAGCACCAGAAGGATCCCTCGGGCGCGCTCCTCGGCGTGCTCCGCGACTGGGGCTGGGACGCGACCGCGGCGGCCTGCGCGACGGGGCGCCTGGGACGGACGCTCGCCCTGGAGCGCATCCCGGGGAAGCAGGCGCGCATCGCCGGGCATCGCTTCCTCCACGGGAACGGGAAGGCCGCCGCGGTGATCGACATCGGCGCCCACGGCTTCAGCGTGCTCGCCCTGGAGCCGGACGGCCGCGACACCTATCGGGAGAACCCGCGCTGCTCGCAAGGGACCGGCAACTTCCTCCGGCAGCTCGTGGAGCGGTTCGGGCTCACGCCCGAGCAGGCCGACGAGGTCGCGACCGGGGCCGAGGCGTCGCCCCTCTCCGGCCGATGCCCGGTGATCCTGAAGACCGACATGACCCACCTCGCGAACAAGGGCGAGGACCGGGCCCGCATCCTGGCGGGGCTGTTCGACGCGATCTGCGAGAACGTGCAGGTGCTGGTGAAGGCGTCCGGAACGCGCGAGGTCATCCTCGCGGGCGGCGTCGGCCAGTCGCGGCGCGTGCGCGAGAACTTCCGCGCCTGGCTCGCGCAGCGGGGCATGTCGCTGCGCGACGCGGGAGAAGACGCCCTGTTCCTCGACGCGCTCGGCTGCGCCGTGATCGCCGCGGAGCGGCCGGCCGCCGCGCCGGCGCTCGAGCGGCTCTTCCGGCCGATCGAGCACGGCGCGCTCGACCGCCTCCCGCCGCTCTCCGGCGCGCTCGGGAAGGTGAAGCGGCTCTCGCGGGTGCCGCTGGCCGCCGCGTCGGGCGACGTCCTCCTCGGCCTGGACATCGGCTCGACCGGATCGAAGGCGGTCGCGCTCGACGTCGCGAGCGGCCAGCCCGCCTGGGAAGCGTACGTCCGCACCGCCGGCGACCCCGTCGCGGCGGCCCAGACCCTCGTCCGCGAGTTCACCCAGGCCGCGTGCGGCTCGCGGCCGCTCGCCGCGATCGGCGTGACCGGCTCGGGACGTGAGATCGTCGGCTCGCTGATGGCGACGTGCTACGGCACCGACCGCGTCCACGTGCTGAACGAGATCGCGGCCCACGCCGAGGGCGCGCGCGCCTACGACCCGCGGGTCGACACGATCTTCGAGATCGGGGGCCAGGACGCGAAGTACATCCGCCTCGAGGGCGGCCGCGTCGTGGACGCCGCGATGAACGAGGCGTGCAGCGCCGGCACGGGATCCTTCATCGAGGAGCAGGGGCGGCGGCTCGGCGGCCTCGGCGCCGCCGAGCTCGGGCGCGAGGCCATGGAGGCCGACGGCTGCGTCGCGCTCGGCCAGCACTGCGCCGTGTTCATGGCGGAGATCCTCGACGAGGCCGCCGCGGCCGGCGCCGATCGGCGCCACGTCATCGCCGGCCTGTACGAGTCCGTCATCCAGAACTACCTGAACCGGGTGAAGGGCCAGCGCTCGGTGGGCCAGGTCATCTTCTGCCAGGGGATGCCCTTCAGCGCGGACGCCCTCGCGGCTGCCGTCGCACGGCAGACCGGCGCGGAGGTGGTGGTGCCGCCCTCGCCGGGCACCGTCGGTGCGTTCGGGATCGCGCTGCTCGCGCGCGAGGCGCTCACCCGGGGTGCGGCGCCGCTCGACCCGGCGCGCTTCCTCGCCGCCCGCGTCGACCGCAAGGAGGTGTTCGTCTGCAAGTCGACGCAGGGGTGCGGCGGTACCGGGAACTCCTGCCGCATCGACCGTCTCCGGACCGTCGTGGACGGGCAGCACCAGGCGTTCACCTGGGGAGGAGCGTGCTCGCTCTACGACAAGGGGACGCGCACGAAGAAGCTCCCGGACGGGACTCCCGATCCCTTCCGTGCACGCGCGGACGCGATCGACGCGCTCGTCGCGCGACTCGGGGAGGCGAGGACCGGTGCCCGGCGCGTCGCGCTGGCGGAGGCGTTCCAGCTCAAGACGCTGTTCCCGTATTTCGCGACGCTGTTCCGCGAGCTCGGGCTCGACATCGAGGTCGTGCGGCCGGGAGAGCGCGACGCGCTGCGGCGCGGGATCGAGGCGGCGAACGTCCCGTTCTGCGCGCCCATGCAGCAGTACCACGGCATCGTGCAGGCCATGGCCGACACGGGCGCGGAGTTCGTGTTCCTCCCGATGCTCCGCGATCTCCCGGCGGTGAAGGACGAGCAACACACCTGGCTCTGCCCGATCGTCCAGAGCGCGCCGGACGTCGTCCGCCACGATCTCGACGGGGCCCTGCGCGGGCGCGTCCTGTCGCCGGTGATCCGCGCAGGCGGGGAGGGGTTCCTCGATGCCGAGCGGTTCCTGGGCGGGGTCCGCGCGCTCGCCGGGGAGGTCGGGGTGCGGGACGCGGCGCGCATCGCGGCCGCGCACGCCGCCGCGCGCGAGGAGCAGCTCCGGTTCGACCGGCTCCTGCTCGACATCGGTCGGGACGCGCTCGAGCGTTGCCGCCGCGAGGGGCTCCTCCCGGTAGTGGTCCTCGGCCGGGCGTACACCATCCACGACGACGTCCTCAACTCGAACGTCCCCGCCCTGCTGCGGGAGCAGGGGGCGCTCGCGATCCCCGTCGACTGCTTCCCGGTCGCGGACGGCACGCCCGTCGTCCCCGGGGCGTTCTGGTCCTTCACGCAGCGGATCCTGCGCGCCGCCCACGAGATCCGGCGCACCCCCGGGCTGTACTCGATCTTCACGTCGAACTACGCCTGCGGCCCGGACAGCTTCACGCTCCACCACTACACGCGCCTCATGGAGGGGAAGCCCTTCGCCGTGATCGAGACGGACGGGCACGCGGGCGACGCCGGGACGAAGACCCGCGTCGAGGCGTTCCTCCACTGCGTCCGTGAGGACCTGCGCTCCAGCGCGAGCGCCGTCGCGCCTGCCGCCCCGCTGCTCGGCGTGAACGCGCGCACGCTCCCGGACATCGCGGCGCTCGGCAGCCGGGTCCTCGTCCCACCCATGGGGCCCGAGGCCGAGGTGATCGCGGCGGCGATCCGCGGGTACGGCGTGGACGTCGAGGTCCTCCCCCTCGCGACCGTCGACACCATCCGCCTCGGCCGCCGCCACACGAGCGGCAAGGAGTGCCTGCCGATGACCATCACGGTCGGCGCGCTCCTCGAGCGGATCCAGAAGGAGCCCCACCGGGCGTTCACCTTCTTCATGCCCGGCTCGAACGGTCCCTGCCGGTTCGGCATGTACCGGCAGCTGCACCAGATGGTGCTCGACCGCATCGGCGAGGGAGGGCGGATCGGCATCTGGTCCCCGCCCGACTCCGACTACTTCGAGGGGGTGCCCCCCGGCATGGGCGCCATCGTGCTCGGCGGCGTCGCCGCCATCGGGATGATGACGGACGCGCTGCGCGACACGCGCCCGGTGGAGCGGACCCCCGGCGCAGCCGCGGCGATCCACGCGCGCTGGACGCCTCGCCTCATCGAGACGATCGAGCGCGCGATGACGGGAGACCTCTCCGCGAAGCGGGTGATGCTCGAGGCCGCCACCGGCCGCGTCTACGGGATGCGCGACCTCGTCACCGGGTTCGCCCGCGAGATGCGGGCGGTGAAGGACCCGCGGCCCCACCCGACCGTCCTCCTCGTCGGCGAGATCTACGTGCGCTCCGATCCCGCCTCGAACGGCTGGGCCGCGGACGAGCTGGAGCGGCGCGGCATCCGGGTGCGCATCGAGCCGGTGGTCGAGTACCTCCAGTTCTCGGATCTCGTGCAGCTCCGGCGCGGCGTGAAGAAGGGGCTCAAGGCGGCGCTCAAGACCCGCATCCGCCGGCGCATCGTCGACGCGGTCCAGCGCGCCGCCGCGGACGGCATGGGATGGCCGCACCACGCATCCATCCCGGACGTCGCGCGGACCGGCTCCGAGTACCTGCGCCAGGATCTCGAGCACGAGGCGGTGCTCGCGCTCGGGCTCAGCGCGCACGGCTGGCGAGCGGGACAGCTCGACGGCGTCATCGCCGTCGGCCCGCTCGAGTGCATGCCGAACAAGCTCGTCGAGGCGCAGCTCGTGCACGTGGGGCGGCGGGAGGGGCTCATCTCGCTCACGCTCTCGCTCAACGGGGATCCGATCGACCCCGAGGTGCTGGACGAGTTCGCCTACGAGGTGAAGCAGCGCTTCCGCGAGCGCCGCGACCGCGCGTGATCGCGGGTCAGCCGGTCCGCGGACGGGTCCGCGCCACCCGCCCGGCGCCGTGGTCCGTGACGAGCCGCTCGTACTCTCCGTGGATGGGAGGGAGGGTCACCTCTCCCAGCGCACGAGCCGCTCGTCCTGGAGCGAGGCCTTGCGCTTCCCGCCCGGCCACGCCCACTCCTCACGGTTCGTTGGCCGATCGATCCGCTTCCGCTCCGGCAGTCCCCACGCCATCTCCACGGCGCGCGGCGACATCCCCTCGACCAGCTCCTTCTTCAGGATCGCGTCGCGGTGCTCCTTCGGGAGCGCGGCGAACGCCGACGTCGGATCGTCGGAGGAGAGGATCCGGTCCAGCTCGGCGCGCACGTCCTCGTAGGACGCCGCCAGCTGCGACAGCACCACGACGTGCGCGCGCTCGTCACCCGGAACCTCGAGGAAGACCCACGGGTGGTAGCGGGGCGTCATGATGACGCGCCTCGCGATCGTCCAGCCGGTCGGGAACTCGATCTCGCGGATGCGCACCGCGGTCCCGGGGGCCAGCACGCGCTCCGGAGGAGGCGGCGCCACCGGCGTGCCTCCCGCCGACTCCACGAGGTCGAGCTCGCCGGGCGGCGAGTCGGTGACGAAGACCCTCGATCGGTCGCCCCAGAGCGGCCCGGCGTACGTGGCCACCCGCAGCCACCGCTGCTGGCCGGTGAGATCCGCGGACACGCGGTCCCGTTCCGCGTCCGGGATCACGGCGCGGGGGGTGCAGCTGGCGAGCGAGGCGAGGACGAACAGGGGTAGGAGGACGCGGCGCATGCCCCTAGAGTTCCAGAGGCCCGCCGGGCGCACAAGCGCCCATCACTTCCGCTCCGAGTTCTTCCCTTCCTCGATCAGCTCGCGGACCCTCTGCCCGCCCTTGTGGCCGAGCTCCGAGTAGCCCTTCGAGCCGAGTTGCTCCTTGCGGGCCTCGCCGCCCCGCCGGCCGGCCTCGCGGACGGTCATCGAGCCCGAGGCCTTCGACCCCTTGTCCCTGTCAGGCACGGACGAACTCCTCCTTGATGTGTGTGGCGAATCTGGGAGCCCCCCCGATGAGTGGCAAGGGGAGGCGGCGAGGGGGCGTTCCGGGTAAGTTTCGAGCGATGGCGACGATCACCGAGAACGCGCTCCACGTCCTCGAGCGCCG
>Ga0184615_10001608_pt1 | contig 12174 bp, 9 predicted proteins | sample PLM4_65_coex_FD_133134 | JGI IMG/M metagenome (GOLD analysis project Ga0184615, IMG submission 133134) | Groundwater sediment microbial communities from an aquifer in East River, Colorado, USA - PLM4_65_coex | ecosystem: Environmental > Terrestrial > Soil > Riparian zone | place: USA: East... | reverse complement strand
TGCACCAGCGTGGCCGCGGCCAGGTCATACGCGAGTCCCTCGGGTCTGATGTTGGAGATGCAGTTGCGCTCGGCGTCGGTGCGGCCCACCCTCGGCTCCCAGGTGAGATAGGCGCCGAGGCTGTCCGGCGCGCTCAAGCCGGGCCGCTCGCCGAGCAGCACGACCGCGAGCGCGGCACCGATCCGGCCGCCGATCTCGTCGGCGATGGCCACCCGGCCCTGTTCCGCCACGATCACCGGCCCGAGGCGCCACCCGTCGGCGCGAAGACCCGGAGCCGCCGCGGCGAGAAGCGGCACGGCGTGCCGTTGGGCCGCGCTCGCGGCGAGACCATCGGCGACCACGAAGACAGCGTCGCGCCCGGGCCCCGCGGCCGCTTCGAGGCTCTCGCGCGACGCGGCGTCCAGCCGGCGGCCGAGGTCGGGGCGCTTGAGGTAGACCTCGCGGCTGCCCGCGGCGCTTCGAACCGCGAGCGACTCGAATCCGGCGGCCTCGAGATCCCGCCTCAGCGCGGGGACGTCGAGGGCATCGTGCACCGCGTCGCGAGCGCGCGCCTGTGCGAGCTGGAAGTCGAGATGGGCGGCGGTCGGAAGGCTGACGCCGGCGCGGCCGAGCGCGATGCGGGCGGGGGTGAGCGCGCGGAGGGGGTACCAGGGATCTCCGGTGACGCCGGTGAGCGAGCCGCTCATGCGCGCCCGTTGCGGGACGGCCGCCATCTCACCCGCTCGAGCGCGACCCGTCCGCCGGCGTCGAAGCGAACTCCCTCCCGCTCCAGCCGCAGGCGCTGCGAGATCTCGCCGCCGGAGGCGCGCCGCAGGCTCAACGCGCCTCGCGCGTTCAGCACCCGGTGCCACGGTACGACGCTGCCTTCCGCCAGGGCATGGAGGGCGTAGCCGACCTGGCGGGCGTGGCCCGGGAGGCCGGCCAGCTCCGCGATCTGACCGTAGGTGGCGACGCGACCGCGGGGGATCCGGCGCACGACGGCGTAGATCCTGGCGTAGGTTCCGGCTCCAGCCGGTGACATGGGCGGGAACATAACGGCCGGGGAGGGGCGGTGTCAGTCCGAGTGAGCGGCGTCATCCCGGGCGGGGCAACTCATCCGGGACGGAGCACCGCATCCCCAGCGAAGTGAGCGGCGACCCCGTGCCACCCGGCGTCAGGCCGAAGGCGGGTGCGTTTCGCGGAGGAAGGTGTACTCCAGGCCGTTGGGCGCGACCTCGGCGATCCGATAGCCGTGCCGGCCCAGCAGGGCGAGCGCTTCGCGGGTCCGACCGGCGCCCACTTCACGCCAGCGGTGATGAAACTCCACCAGGATCTGCCGGGGACGGAACCCGCTCGCCAGCAGGTCGGCGAGAACAGCGTACTCGGCGCCTTCGATGTCCATCTTGATGAGATCCGGCGGCGGGAGCTGGAGCATGCCGGCCAGGGTGACGAGCCGGTGCACCTGGGCATCCACGCCGGGTCCCGCCCTTTCGCTCCGCACCAGGCTGAAGGACGCGAACTTCCGTTTTCGCGGCGGGGCGAAGCGGGCGCGGCCGTCGAAGTCCGCGACGCCGTAGGGGTGGAGCACGAACCGCTCGGGGAGAAGCTGCGTCGCGGCCCACTCGAGCGCGATCGGGGTCGGGTCGAAGGCGTGCACCACGACGCCGTAGCGGGCGATCAGGTCGCGCTCGAAGCTGATGTCGGTGCCCACTCCGAAGGCGTAGACCACGCTGTGGGCTCCGAGTCCCTCGGGCGCGACCGACCAGCGCCCGCCCGCGTTGCCCAAGCGGACCGTCTCCACCGCAATCTCCGGCCGCCGGTAGACGTCGAGACCGAGGAAGGACTTGAGCCGGCGGATGGCGATGCGTACGCGGGAGCGTAGCGCACCGGAGGGCGGGCCGATGACGCGTGAGATCCTCATTGTCAAATTGTCACCCTGAGCGGAGCGAAGGGGGCAGGCGCCGGGTCATGCCTCCTTCGCTGCGCTCAGGATGACACAGGGCTTCCGTCGCCATCGCATGCTCCTGCTATTCCGCTCAGCGGCGCTCGATCTCGCCGCGCAGCCGAAGCAGCGCATCTTCAGTGGCGACCAGCTCGCCGCGCGCCTCGTTGATCCGTTGCTGCTGGCTGTGTACGAATCTCCGGTAAGGTGCGATGGCCTCGTTGACCCGGTCGGTGGACTGCGTCACTTCGTGGTGGACCTGGCGGGTGAGCCCGTCCCGGAGCCGGGACCTGAGCTGCTCCACCCGCTGGCGGAACTCCCGCTGAGCCTGCCTGCGCTTCCGGGGGATGACGTAGAACCCGCCCACCGCGAGCGCGGTGGCGAGGAGGATGCCCGTGAGGTCGGCCGCGGCGCCGGTGACGACGGTCACGACCAGCGTGCCGAGCCCGATCGCCCCGGCCTCGGCGAGCGCGGTGGTCGCGAAGGCGCCCTGCACCTCGTCGGCGATCGCCCGCGACTCCCGCTCGCGGTCGTACCCGCCGATCACCTCGCGAGACACCCGTCCCACCGAATCCAGCAGCGCCTGCCGGTTGTAGTTGAACGTGGTGGGCACCTCACCCAGCATTCCCTCCTGATGGAGCGAGAGCCGGCGCCGGTCCACGAACTGGCTCACGTCCTGCCAGACCTTGAGGTTGCGCTCGACGATCCAGTCGATGAGCCGGCCCACCTCCGCCTCGAGCTGCTGCGGGGTGTCGCCCACCACCTCGCGCTCGAACGCGCGCTTGATACCCTCGCTGTCGAGCAGCGAGCGGATCCGGCTCAGCCGCACCGTCTCCTCGAAGAACCGCTGGCCCCGGCTCTCCATCTCGCCCAGCAGCAGCTCCAGGCGGGACAGCCGCGGCTCGAAGTCGCGCAGCATCTCCTGGTGGAACAGCCCGAGCTGCGCGTCGATGCTCTGGAGCGCCTCGATGTCCTGGGACAGCAGCTTGAGCCGCTCGAACGCGGCCTCCTTGTAGCGCGCCGAGAGCCGGAGCCCGACGTTGAGCGGGTTGAGCAGCTTGAGCCGGATGCGCTCCTCCTGGTCGAGGGTGCGGAGCAGGTATTCCTCGACCGCGTCGAAGCCGCTCTGCTCCCAGAGCTCGGGCGCGCTCTGGGTACGGGCCTGCACGGCGCGGCGCGCGGAGACCGGGAAGACCTGCGGAGCGTCGCCGAGCAGCGCCGCCGCGTTGTCCCGCACGTAGGCGATCACTTCGGCCTGCTCAGCGGGCCCGGCGAGAATGTCGATCTTGTTCACGATGAACACGATCTTCTTGCCCCATTCCCGGATCCGCTCCAGGAATTCGCGCTCGCTCTCGCTGAACGGCCGGTCCGCGCTGGTGACGAACAGCACCAGGTCCGCGCGGGGGATGAAGTCGCGGGTCAGCTCCTCGTGGCGGCGGATGACCGCGTTGGTGCCGGGGGTGTCCACCACGTTGAGCTCGCGCAGCAGCTCGGCGGGATGGGTGCGCTCGAGCAGGTAGGCTTCCAGCGGCCGCTCCGTGACCTCGGGGCCGTGCCGCAGGAGGTTGATCCGATCGGTGCTGGGAGTGACACCCTCGGGGAGCACGCGTTCTCCCAGGAGGGCGTTGATGAAGCTCGACTTGCCGGAGTTGAACTCGCCGGCGATCACCAGCAGGAAGAGTCCGGCGAGCTGCTCGGTAGCCTCCTTGAAGCGCTGGAGGTCGGCGGGCTGGACGTCGGGGCCGAACCCCTCCAGCGCCCGCGCGAGGCGCCCCAGCAGCTCCTGCTCCCGGGCCCGCAGGTCCTGCTCGCGGTCCGAGAGGAACGATCGCCGCCGGAGCAGCCTCCCGATCACGTGCGGATCAGGCCGGTGCCGATGTGCCGCTCGTATTCGTTCATGGCCGCCGCTCCTTCACCCTCTGGATGTCTTCCTTGATACTCTCCACCGTGCGCCCCGACGGGAAATCTTCTCCTGAATGTCGGTCTTGGCTAGCTGCGCCTCCGACCGAGCGCTCCGCCCGCGCTCTTGCGCCGGGGTGGCCGCCGACCTAAGATGGCACCGTCGTATAACCGCTCCACGCGAGTCGAGATCCACGGAAGCCGTTGTGAATCCGGCGCGGCCCCGCCACTGTAACGGGCAGCACACCTCGCTCAGCATCGCCACTGGGTAACCGGGAAGGCGAGCGAGGGCCCGAAGCCAGGAGACCTCTCGCTCGTGCCACCACGTGAACCCTCGGGGGAGGGAACGGTGGCGACTCCGGCCCCGCTGTCGCGGCCCGCATTCGCCCATCTTCGAAGCCCCGAGGATGGGCGGCGTGCTTGAAGGGGTCTCGCCTTCACGCGCTCGCGCTCGTCCTCGGTAGCCTCGCCGCCTGCCGGCCCGCCGGGGGGTCGTCCGCGCCCGCCGTCCTCGTGGACGACGCCGGCGAGCGGATCCGCCTCGCCGCGCCGCCCGGCCGGATCGTGTCGCTCAACCCGACCACCACCGAGCTGCTCTTCGCCCTCGGCGCCGGCCCACGTCTCGTCGGCCGGAGCAACGCGTGCGACTACCCCCCGCGCGCGGCCGCCGTGCCCAGCCTCGGTGGCGGGTTTCCCCCCGCGGTGGAGGCGGTAGTCGGGGCCCGGCCGGATCTCGTCGTCCTCTATCACTCCGCCGGCAACGCCGCTGCCGCGGCCCGCCTGCGCGAGCTGGGCATTCCGGTGCTCCGGCTCCGCACCGACCGGCTAGCGGACGTCGCGCGCGCCGCACGAATGCTTGGGAAGGCCACTGGGGCCGCCGCCGCTGGCGACTCCATCGCGGACCGGCTGGAGATGGCGCTGGCTGCGGAGCGCGCCGTCCGACGGGACTCGCCCGACCGCCTCCCTGCCCTGCTCCTCGCCTGGGACCAACCCGTCATCGCCCTCGGCGCCGGCAGCTTCGTGAGCGAGCTGGTGGAGCTGGCCGGCGGCCGGAACGTCTTCGCCGACGTTCCCGCCCCCTCCGCCCCGGTGTCGCTCGAGGCGATCGCCGAGCGCGCGCCGGCGGTGGTGCTCCTCGTGGGGAGCGAGATCCCCGGCCTCGAGCACCGGCCCGAGTGGCGGGTCCTGCCCGCAGTGCGCGCCGGCCGGCTCCTCCGGCTCACCGAATCGTCGTCCAACCGTCCCAGTCCTCGCGCCCCCGAGGCGATCCGCGCCCTTCGCGCGCGCCTTGCGGCGCTCACTTCCGATTCCACTTCAGGAGATCCCCGATGACCCGCCTCCGCCGAGTCCCGGCATTTCACCTGCTCACCATCGCGGCGATCCTCCTCGCGGCGCCCCGCGCGCTCGGCGCCCAGGAGGCGAGAGACACCGCCTCGCTTCCCGAGATCGTGGTGACGGCGACCCGCTACCCCGTCGCGCCCGACTCGGTCGCTTCGACCGTGACGGTGCTCCGGGGTGACGACCTGCGCGCGCAAGGCATCCACTTCGTCGGCGACGCGCTCCGGCGGGTGCCTGGGTCGCACCTCGTCCAGGGCGGCCCGTACGGCGCCGCCACCTCGCTGTTCGTGCGCGGCGGGGAGAGCGATTACGTGAAGGTGCTGGTGGACGGGGTCGCGGTGAATCAGCCGGGCGGCTTTTACGACTTCGCCTCGCTCACCACCGACAACGTCGAGCGGATCGAGGTCCTGCGGGGGCCGGGGAGCGTGCTGTACGGCTCGGACGCGATCGCGGGCGTGATCCAGATCGTCACCCGGGAGGGCGAAGGCGGCGTCCAGGTCGGCGCGGCCGGCGAGGGCGGCAGCTTCGGCAGCGCGCGGTGGGAGGCATCCGTGCTCGGCGGTAGTGACGCCTTCGGCTGGTCGGCGTCGCTCTCCCGGCTCACCAGCGACGGGACCTACGAGTTCAACAACGACTACCGCAACACCGTGGCGAGCGGCCGCTTCCGCGCTCGCGCCGGCGACCGCACCGCCCTGAGCCTCACCGGCCGCTATCACGACGCGAAGTATCACTTCCCGACCGATTTCACCGGCGTGCCGGTGGACCGGAACCAATTCACCACCGATGAGACCGCCGCGTTCGCGCTGGACGTCGGGCACCGGTTCTCCGAGACCGTCGAAGGCCAGCTCCTCCTCGGGCGGAGTGACATCGAGACGAGCTTCGAGAACCCGGCCGATCCGCCGCCCGGTCCCGGCTTCGCCAGCAGCGACCGCACCAGCACCGACCGGACCTCCGCCGACGCCCGGGTGCAGCTCACCCTGCCGAAAGGGATCCGCGGGCTCGCCGGCGCCAGCTTCGAGGCCCAGCGGCAAGAGGTGATCGGCTCCTTCCGGGAGGCCCGGGACAACGTGGGGTTCTACGCGCAGGCCACGGCCCTGCCGGTGTCCCGCCTCCAGCTCACGGCCGGCGGCAGACTGGACGAGAACGAGAAGTTCGGCAGCTTCTGGACCTATCGGGCCGCGGCGCTGGCCTTCGCGTCGCCCACGACCAGGATCCGCGCGTCGGTCGGCACCGGGTTCAAGGAGCCGAGCTTCTTCGAGAACTTCGACAGTCCGTTCTCGATCGGTAACCCCGATCTCCGGCCGGAGCGGAGCTTCAGTGTCGAGGGGGGTGTCGAGCAGGACTTCGCCCGGGGCGCGGTGCGCGTCGGGGTCACGGTCTTCGCCCAGCGGTTCCGCGATCTCATTCAGTTCACCTTCCTGCCGCCCGTGCCCGGCGGGCCCAACTACTTCAACGTCGCCGCGGCCAACGCCAACGGAGTGGAGGCGGTGCTGAACCTCCGGCCCGCCGGCCCGGTGCACGGCTCGATCTCCTACACCCGGCTGGCGTCGAAGGTGACCGACGCCGGGTTCGACTCCGGCGACGCCGCGACTTTCGTGGAGGGAGAGCGGCTGCTGCGACGCCCCGCGGACGCCCTTGCCATCCGGCTGGAGTCCGCGTTCGCCGGGCGGGTCCGGCTCGGCGCGCTGTTGTCCTGGGTCGGCTCGCGCGACGACATTCGCTTTGGCCAGTTTCCCCAGCCCAGCCAGCGAGTGGAGTTGCCCGCCTACACCACGCTCGACCTCAGCGGAATCTTCACCGTCCTGCACCGCCGACGGGGGACGCCGAGCCTCGATCTCACCGCGCGGGTCGAGAACCTCTTCGACGAGAGCTACGAGCAGGCGGTGGCGTTTCCGGCCCGGGGACGCGGCGCGTTCGTCGGACTCTCCACCCATGTCCAGTAGCCCGGTGACCGCGGCTCCCCCGCGGCGCATCGCGTCGCTGCTGCCGAGCGCGACGGAGATCGTCTGCGCCCTCGGCCTGGAGGACGCGCTCGTCGCGGTGAGCCACTCCTGCGACTTCGCGGGCCGGGTCGAGTCGCTTCCCCGGGTCACCCGCACTCGGGTGCCTCACGGGGCCGCGAGCCGCCAGATCGACGCGGTGGTCCGCGAGTGCCTGCACCGTGGCGAGTCGCTCTACCTGCTCGACGAGACGCTGCTCGAGAGCCTGCGGCCCGACCTGATCGTGACCCAGGCGCTCTGCGAGGTCTGCGCGGTCGGCCCGGCCGAGGTGGGCCGCGCGGTGCCGGCGCTGAGCTCGCGTCCCAGGATCATCACGCTCGAGCCGCGCACGCTCGAGGAGGTCTTCGGCGCGATCGAGACGGTGGGCGCGGCGGTCGGCCGCTCCAAGGAAGCGGCGGCGCTGGTATGCGATCTTCGGCGCCGAGTGGGCGTGGTCCGCGCGCGAAGTGCCGCGCTCGCCCGCCGGCCCCGGGTGGCGTTCCTCGAATGGGCGGACCCCCCGATCTGCGGTGGACACTGGAACCCCGAGCTGGTCGAGCTCGCTGGAGGTCGCGACGGGCTCGGAAGGAGCGGAGAGCCAAGCCGGATGGTGGCGTGGGAGGACGTCCTGGATTGGCAACCGGAGGTGATGGTGCTGGCGTGCTGCGGATTCGACGAAGCGCGCGGACAGGTCGAGATGGAAATGCTGCGCCGGCGGCCCGGCTTCGCGCACCTGCCCTGCGCACGCGAGGGAAGGACTTACGTGATGGACGGCGTACGGCTCTTCAGCCGGCCAGGCCCGAGCCTGGTGGAGAGCCTCGAGAGGCTCGCCGCGATCCTGCACGACTGAAGCCGGCTCACAGCACCTCCCTCGCCGCCGTGGCCGACTTGCGGGCCTCCGCGAGGTAGCCCGGCTCCAGCTCGAGCAGATGGGCGAGCTTCCGGACCAGCCACGTCTCGTGGGTGGCGAGCTCGCCGTCGGCCAGGATCACCCCCCACATGACCTCGGCGAGCACCATCTTCTGCCCCAGGTCGTACTCGGCGGCGATGAGGCGGGTGAACTGGAAGTGGTCTATGGACTGGCGGCGCTCCGCCTCGGCGAGCGAGATCAGCTCCCGCGCGGTGGCGTCGTCGAGCCCGAAGTGGCGTTGGATGGCGCTCTCGATGTGGGCCTGCTCGGCAGGGCTCATGGCGCCGTCGGCGTGGGCCAGCTCGAGCAGGAGGGCACAGGCGGCGAGCTGCACGCCGGACGGCCCGGATCTCCCCGGTGTCGCGGGTGCCTCGGCAGGTGACAGAATGCGGCGCGTGACGAAGCCGCGAATCGCGTCCAACACGCTGGAAAGCTATCACCCTCCCGCGTCGTCGAGCAGCCTCAACGCGCGCCCCGATGCGGGCGGCAGCCGCCCCGTGGCGTCCATGATGCCCATCGCCTCGAGCCACCGCTCGAACTCGGGCGCCGGCCTGAGGCCGAGGACCTCCCGCAAGTAGAGCGCGTCGTGGAACGAGGTGCTCTGGTAACCGAGCATCACGTCGTCGGCGCCGGGCACGCCCATGATGTAGGTGACGCCCGCCGCGCCGAGGGTCGTGAGCAGAACGTCCATGTCGTCCTGGTCGGCTTCGGCGTGGTTGGTGTAGCAGACGTCGCACCCCATCGGCAGTCCGAGGAGCTTGCCGCAGAAGTGGTCCTCCAGCCCCGCGCGGAGGATCTGCTTGCCGTCGTAGAGGTATTCCGGGCCGATGAACCCCACCACGGTGTTCACCAGCAGCGGATGGAATCGGCGGGCCACGGCGTAGGCGCGCGCCTCGCAGGTCTGCTGGTCCACCCCGTGATTCGCTTCGGCGGAGAGCGCGCTCCCCTGGCCGGTCTCGAAGTACATCACGTCGTTCCCCACCGTCCCCCGGCGGAGCGAGAGCGCCGCGTCGTGCGCCTCGGCGAGGAGCGCGAGGTCCACGCCGAAGCTCCGGTTCGCCGCCTCGGTGCCCGCCACCGACTGGAAGACGAGGTCCACCGGCGCGCCCCGCCGGATCGCCTCGAGCGTGGTGGTGACGTGCGCCAGCACGCAGCTCTGGGTGGGGATCTCGTAGCGCCGGCGCAGCTCGTCCACCATACCGAGGAGCCGGACCACGCCGGTGGGATCGTCGGTCGCGGGGTTGATGCCGATCACCGCGTCGCCGCTGCCGTAGAGGAGCCCGTCCACGATCGCCGCGCCGATGCCGCGCGGATCGTCAGTCGGGTGATTGGGCTGGAGCCGCACCGACAGCCGGCCGGGGAGGCCGATCGTGTCGCGGAAGCGGGTCACCACACGGCATTTCCGCGCCGCGACGACGAGGTCCTGCACCCGCATCAGCTTCGATACCGCGGCCGCCATCTCGGGAGTGATCCCCGGCGCCAGCGCCGCGAGAACGTCCGAGGTCGTCTCGAACGAGAGCAGCCACTCGCGGAAGCCGCCCACCGTGAGCCCGGCGACCGGTCGGAATGCCTCCGCGTCGTGGGTGTCGAGGATGAGGCGGGTGACCTCGTCGTCCTCGTAGGGAATCACCGCTTCCCGCAGGAATGCCGCGAGCGGGAGATCGGCGAGCGCCATCTGCGCCGCCACCCGCTCCTCCGCGCTCTCGGCCGCGACGCCGGCCAGCGCGTCGCCGGAGCGAAACGGGGTAGCTTTCGCCAGCAGGGTGCGGAGGTCGGCGAACCGGTACTGCACCGAGCCGACGGTGTGTCCGTACATGCGGGTCTCCTGAACTTCGATTCGCTCGGAATCTGGCTTATCGTACTCAGGAGGGGGACCACGGCCGACATCGACAAGCCCAGGCGGACATGGGGCTCGATCTGGCAGAGCAGCCGGAGTAGAGGTCCCACGCCTGATAAGCGTGAGGTCGGTAGTTCAACTCTACCCAGGCCCATTTCGCCGCAATTCATTGCCCCGTTTCCAGGTACGGTTCTGGACGGGGCTTTTTCTTGTGGGTGATGGAGGGGGCTGGTGACTTGCGCCGGAGGGAGTGGCCAGCCTCGACCAGGGACGCGGGCGATGCCGGCAGCCGCTTCCGTGCGCTCCCACCAGTCCCGGGCGAGGTGCCTCGATAAGGCCTGGGTCGAGTCGCCTGGGGCGAGGAACACCCAACTGGCGGCGTCGGGGACGGAGCTTCTGAGGCGGTGCTTCAGAAGAGCGACGCGGGCCGCTTCGACCATCGGGGTGGTGTGCTCGTGGCCGGTCTTGTCCTGCTCGCCCCGCCAACGGATGGTGCTCTCCTGAAAGTCGATGTCTTCCCAACGAAGCAGGCGAATCGAATTGATTCGGTGGCCGCTGGCGTTCGCGACGATCAGGAGCGATTCCATAGTTGGGCCGACGCTTGGTGCGGCCTCGAGGAGTTGCTGTACTGGAGGTATGTAAACTTAATGTTTACATTTATCCACTACGGTCGTGATCTGTACAAAAGTAAACATTACGTTTACATTTATCCCTATGCTTAGAGAGCCGACGAAGATCGTCCACGAACTCGCCGCCGACCAGCACGGGTACTTCACCACCGAGCAGGCTCGAGAGGCCGGAGTGGATCATCGAACCCTCGCCATGATGTGCCGGCGAGGCACTGTGGCGAGGGAGGCGCAGGGGCTCTATCGCGATCCGCTCATCCCAGCCACCCGATGGGGACCCTATATGGCTGCGGTGCTTTGGCCAAAGGGCGTTCAAGGCGTTCTGTCGCACGAGACGGCGCTCAACCTCTTCGAGCTGTCGGATGTGAATCCGGGTCAGATTCACGTGACAGTTCCGAAGGGCCACAGGACGCGACGCCAACCACCGCCCGCATATCGACTTCACCGCGCGGATATTCCCCGAGCCGACACTACAACACATGAGGGGCTGCCAGTCACCACCGTCGCCCGAACGCTTAAGGACTGTCACAGCGCGCACATTGGCCCTGCCTTGATTCGGCAGGCACTTGGCGATGCCCGCCGTCTGGGCTACCTAGCGCCGATCGAAGCGGAGGTGCTCGAGCGTGAGCTCCTGCAGGCGCCATCAGATGCTTCCGGAGCGCGGGGCGACTGATGATCCCGAGCGACGTGCCTTATCTGAGAAACCTGCCTCCGAGAACGCTGCGGGCTCTCCAGGAGGCGATCAACGTCTGCAGCGCACGGATGGGTATGCCACCAGACTGGGTGCAGCGCTGGCTTGCCTTCACGCTGGTGGCCGACGCCCTCACCCAGCGACTGGTGGAGGGGCCCTCGCGCTTTGAGCTGAAGGGCGGGGCTGCGATTGAGCTCAGGCTGCGTCAGCAAGCGCCAGGTCCGACGCCCAGGGCATCGAAGGACCTCGATGCCACCTTTCGGGGGGCCTTGGACGAGATCGAGTTGGAAGTGCGAACTGCCCTGGGCAGCGAGCGCCAAGGGTTCACTTTTCGGGTGATCAATGACGGCGAGACCCCGCGCCATATGCGTCGATTCGAGGTCGCCGTCAGCTATAGGAGTCGGGCCTTCAGCCGAGTGAAGCTCGAGATTTCCGCCTATGAGGGCAAGCTGCGCGACCCGGAGCACGTCCCCGCTCCCAGCCTTGTGGGGTTTGGGCTAGTCGGACCCGATTCCTTCCCGTGCCTGCCACTCTCGAAGCAGGTGGCGCAAAAGCTCCACGCGGTGACCGAGCCGACGGAGCCGGGCAGGATGAACGATCGATTCCGTGACTTGGTGGATCTGGTAATGCTGAGCAGTCTGCTGCCGCCCTCGCCCGCGCTTCGGGAGATCTGCGAGGAGACGTTCTTGGTGCGTGCAAAGCACGGGTGGCCGCCTGCGATAGTAGCACATGATTATTGGGCGGAGCCGCTCGCGAGATTGGCACGCAACCTTGGGCTTTCTGTGGTCGAAGCCGCGGACATCGCCAATCATGTGTCCGCGTACGTTGAGGCGATCGCCGCCGCATGACTGAAGAGTCAGGCCGGGAGGGGACTTGGTCCCACTTCCGGTGCCAATTCCTAGCCGGAAACCCTCGGATTCACTATCGTCAATTCCGTGCAGGCTGCTCCTAGGCGCTCGTTCTTGGCCCCCCC
>Ga0184615_10001607_pt1 | contig 12176 bp, 15 predicted proteins | sample PLM4_65_coex_FD_133134 | JGI IMG/M metagenome (GOLD analysis project Ga0184615, IMG submission 133134) | Groundwater sediment microbial communities from an aquifer in East River, Colorado, USA - PLM4_65_coex | ecosystem: Environmental > Terrestrial > Soil > Riparian zone | place: USA: East... | reverse complement strand
CCTGTAAATGTGCCCTCGAGGACATCATTCCCGTTACGTTCACCGAGCTTGGCAAACTTGATCCACTTGCCTGCTAAATCTATAATCATAGATTTGTACGTATAGACTCCGGGGGTAGTGAGTGCAGGCCCTTGATTTAGTAACCTGATAAGTCTAGCGGTTTCAGTCCTCCAGAATCCCTTTTCACTGACCGAGTTAGTATCATGCTCAAAGGTAATGGTCAGCGTGATTTCAGGGGATGCAGTTTGCACGAATGCGAAGTATAAGAATCCATCGGCGGTAAATTTGGGAACTAGTCCACTTGTATATTTCAAACTAGCTTGCAGTAAAGTGTTTGACTTGAGAGTAGTTCCCCAAGCATCACTATCATTGTCGATATACAGTTTAGTTTGCCCAAAGTTTATTTCGTCAACGTCAGGGATAGAGAGCGAAGAAGTAAATGTCGTATTAGCAACAGTTCGACCAAATAGATTTGAACTCATCATCCATTCTTTACCCTCATCACCCGATAACGTGAAGTCTGCGCCATGCATATAATTGGCAACTTCTGCCTGCTGATTATCACCGCCTTGGATACAGTAAGGCTTGACGGTATTGCCTGCTGTAGTTGGGAAAGTATAGTTATAGATCCATCCCGTACCGCCTCCACTGTCCGACGTAGCCGTAGCCGTCTTGACATTCATCTCAAGAACGTGAGGTAATTGTTCAAACGTTGCGGGAGTAGATTCAAGAGTGAGTTTGGCATTTAGCTGAGACGTATTAGTTCTATCCAATCCTGTAAGGATTCCAACATCTTCAGCAATATAATGCAAATCTCTTGCGTCCTCTATTGTTCCCGTCCCTCTCCAAATCGTAGTAGCTGCAATTGGATCGCCACTATCGGAGGCTGAATGTCTACCTAATTGTAGCTTTCGTAATCCTCTTATACCTGACATGTTGACTCCTTATAAACTCGTCAATATCTTTACACCACTCATAACGAAATGGAGTCCGGTAACGAGGACTCCGCCATAATCAGAACTCGGTATCCATGAATAATCTAATCCGTCAAAAGCATCAATCGTGTTATTGAAACGCTGTCCGGGATTTCCATCACTATCATAAGAAACCTGTCTGCCTAATTTCAAAGCAACGGTATCGATAAAAGGTTTCATCTTCGAAAATGTTCTGGCTATATCAATATCTTTGGTGAGAATATCGATTGCAATATTATGAAGTCCTCTCTTTGTTCCTGCTGGACTTCCAAAATTGAAATTGCCAGTAAATGGATACACCAAGCCAAACGTCGTATAACTCATCACTGATAGAGGGTTCAAGGGAACGTTATCAATACCCTGTACAGTTCTAAGCACAGTTACAAGATTGCTGATTACTCCCTCGGTAGGTTCATTAGCCAAATATCACCTTCTTGTAGCGAGATATAAGTAATTCAACATCCGGGTCAAGAGATGGAATTGATAAAGTCATTCGTCCTAGTGCTGTCATAGACTCACTTCCAAGTGGAGTAGCAAATCTCTTGAACAATCGTTCTGACTGTAACAAAGTAGCTTGAACAATAGGTTTGGGCACAGCAGTAGGCCAACCCCATTTAGCTGTAACCTTGATTCCTTTTTTCACCTTGGCGGGGAATAGGAATTGACCATTAGAAGATACTTCAATCTTTTGGAATGGGACTCCATCTGTTTCCGCGTTATATGGCTCTAGGACAAAATCCGTAGCAGCCCAAGTATCGTCGTAATCAAGGTCTCCATCCGGGTCTGTAACGATTGCCACGTCTGAAGATGGACTCGCAATGTCATCAGTGAATAGAAAAGTTCCGTTAGACGCTGTGTAATATCTTGCCGTTGCATCACTATCAAACCAGAATCTCCGATTACATTCATCGTCAATCCTGCGGGATACTGCCTCTATAACTCCCTCCAGCATGACATTGCTATCAGAGTCGCTATCGTTGATAGCAAGTCTGTTAGTGTGTTTCAATTCTGCTAGAGTACAGTATCCGTTAGTGATGGTCATCTCTTAGCTTTCTTCCTGGTAACTTTCTTTACTTTTCCATCTTCTTCAATGTCAAGGACTTCAACGGTATCTTCTTCAACTTCAGGAACAGTAGACTCGGCTACGATAGTTCCATAGATTCCAACCTTCTCATCTTTGCCAGAGGGAGGCGTATATTGTCTACCGTGAAATCCTCCGTCTTTATCGAAGTTATACAAATACATTTCGACAGTAGTTTGATCGGAGAACATGATAAATACCTTCTTCTTCTCCTCTTCCGTCAACTCGCTATACTTTTTCAACATCTTGAGACTCCTTTTCTAGTGGATAGGGAACTCCCATAAGTACCGCTAAAGCTTTCTCTCCTCCCGCTGCCATAATCAACTCATCACACTCTTTCATATATCGCTCATTCTCCTGATAGCGTCCTGCCATCATGCCATACTGAAAGGTAGCATCCTGAGCCTGATTGAGTGCTGCCATGAATTCTTTCATTAGCCTATTAGCATCGCTCTGGCTAGTGGTTTTCTGAAGTGCTACCAATAATGCTTGACCTCTACCTTTAGCTTCAAAGGCTTTAGCTTTGGCCTCTTCGGTGATTACAGTCAAACTCCTTAAGCTCATCTCGAATTCTTGACGCTGGATCATGACTTCTCCTGTATATCCATAATCTTTATCATTCATTAGTAAGGGACTGTGCAAAACAACTTCAATACCTCTGCCCGTCGCCACTCCAAGCCAAAAGAATACTCCGGGACGTTGCCTCACATACTCAGTATCAGATGTCATTTCGATTCCAGCTATCTCTATCTTTTTCTTGTCCATGTAAATAGCTAGGGCGATAGCATAAGAAGTAGATGACGTGAAATGTTTTACCTGTTCTATATTTCCAGATACGTCACGGTATAAATGTGGTAATAATTCCTTGATGATTTCTTCCTTGGGATATTTCACACTGGAGGGGACATCATCATAATGATCTTGCATATAAATAGGATATTCATGCGGACGTTGTAGCCAGTCATAGTGACTGTTGGAAAATGTTCCATCGCCAAGTTTCTGCTGCCTGCCATGATTTAAATTGCTGTGATTTCTCCAAATGGGAGTAGCGTGGATTTGGATAAGTAAATCAACGCGCTTGGCCCAATAGTTAGGACGGTCATCCCGCAAAGAACCAATCTCATTCCATGCCCAATACTCGCAATCATCTCGATCCCAATCAATAAGATGGCGTGTAAATGTGTTAGTCCCAAACAGGATGACCGTATCACTCATGTTTCTAAATTTCCTTATGCGTCGCGCTTGACGGCAAAGATAGCCGCAACAGTTGCCCAATCCGTACCGCCAACAAGAGTTCGATAACCTCGTACATATTGTTTCTTGGTGTAGAAGTGCAAACTCTGAAGAGTATTAGTGTCACTGTCTCCAATTGTGGTGAAAGCTGCTCCGCTGATGTCTGAGAAGTCGGAGTCAACAGTGGTATTACTCTCCTGCAATTTGTATGCTAGAGTGCCACTGTCAGAAGCGACGGTCTCCAAAGCTCCCATGATCGCTTTCATCTCGCGTTTGCCAGGATTGACAAAGTATTTTTGCAGATTGACTTCTGCGCCTGCGCCAGTTGCTGTCACTACGCCGTTATCCAGTTGAATTGTTGCAATAGCTCGCATGTACATTTCGTAACTCTCTTTCTTTTGTTCAACCTATTCTTACGAATAGTCGAGTTCTTTTTGTATCCTATTTCCGTTATGCAGTAGGCACAAGGAATTTCATCTTCCAGTACTCTACAAGTTGCCCACCTGTGCGCATGCGCATGTAGATGAGTACCTGGTCACGTGCCTGATAGACCCAAGGGTTGACTTCAACACTGAAGCCTACACGGTCAACGATCCAATAAGCAGACATGTCACCAAGAGTCATAACTGGAGTCTGTGAGGTTACGCCGGTGGCAACGCTATCCATAAATTGATTCTTCTTGACAGGATAGCCAAGCAAGGATGCTTGATAGCCATTAGCATAATTCGGCCAACTCTCTCCAAGTGACCATTGCGGGAGCGTAGCCGTACCGGCATTGAGTCCGCGAAGGATGGAATAAGTTTGCTTCTGTGCATACCAAGCTGCGCCCGCTTCATACTGAGGAGGCAATACTGCTTCGGTCCCGATTACGCCAGTGTTTGTAGCTCCTGCATTACCCCAGGCTAACACGCCAGATGTACCGGAGAAGATTTCTCCACCAGTGTATGTAGTCCCGTTGATGGTGGATGTTGATCCATTGGCGATAGATGCAGCAGGATGGACAGTGAAGCCGAATGGTTTACTTACACCGTTACCACTCGTATAAGTATCCTCCTGAGTGAGAGCATAACTTTCTGCGCCAAGCTTGGTGATATACCCGAGCAGGTCAAAAGAGTTATCTTCAACTTGTTCACGCTGTACGATAATGTTAGCTGTGAGCAGGAATACAGGGATCCGCACTTGTCCCGCAATGGGATTAGTCGCCTCAGCCGGGTCTGATGTCTGTGCGCCCGAGCCTTGCCACGTTGCACGAAGGCCAGAAGTGTACTTGTCATCAGTCGTGTAAACCGCCTGAGGGAAAGTTACGTGGTCTGTCCCTGTAGTCATCACAGTAGCATTAGGACGCACGGATACCATCGTCGCCATACGCTGAATGAGATTAGCTCTGAAGTCGGGAGGAATCCATGCCTCGCCAGCCGTGAAACTGCCTTCATTCAAAATCTTCATGGCATTTCCCTTGATTTGAGAACGCCAATCATGAGCCGTTTTGAAGTTGGCTTGCGCGCGAAGCTTCTGTACAAAGAAATCCGTATAAGCTCCACTCTTGAGAGCCTTCAGATTTCTTTCGCCTTCTTCGCTATGAAACCCAGGCAAGACCATCATCTCACCGGTTTTTGGATCGGCTGTGAGTCCTTTGATCTCGCCCTCTTCGGTCAAGGCGAGGCGGTCGAACGTAGCAGGAACAACAGCGGTCCCATCAGATTCCTTTGACCATTTCTTCATGTCGTCAAAGGCTTTGGTTGCATCAATATTCTTTGCAATCTCTTTAGCCTGTTCATTCAGAGACTTGAATTCTTCCATCTCTTCCGGGGTAGCAGTTCTATCATTCACCTTGGGATAAAGCAGGTCGGCCTTATCCATGACAGACTTAAGAGACTCTTGTAGTTTCGTAGCCATAGTTAGTCTCCTATTTGATATTTGATTTTGAAATAATCCAATATCGCCTTACCTGCTTCCCAATCCTGTTTAGGATTCTCCGGTATAGCAATTCCTAGCGATTTCAAAAATTCAGGGGTGAACTCTTTCATTCTTGGTTCGCAAGGCGCGGCGGTTAGAGAACCACCAAACCACGGCCATGATTTCAGCCAGGTTGCCTTACCCTGTTTTACACGTTGTACATATTGAGGTGCGCTATCTGAGGAGTAGCCTAGTCGCTTCTCTTCGATGAATTGGTCAATGTATTTTCGGTATTTCTTGTCAGTCTCAATTACAGACTCCGCCCATCGTGCTACATCATCGTCATAAAATTTTACAGTCTTACCGATAACCGGATTAGATTCAAAGGACGCAAAACGATCATCCTGCCCATGCTCCCATGTTAGAAATCGTTGCGCATCTTTTAGAGCGGTATCCCAAAAATCAGACTCTCTCGTAAAGAATTCAGCTTCTAAATCCGTCTTCTTCATATCACCCCAGATAAAAACAGGATGAGCAATGATATTCTTTCCCACATACTTTACAGCTAATTTGTTTTCAGGAATATCAATACCCAATGATTTGACATAGGATAAATTCAATCTATCGTCTGTAGTATTGACTTCAGCGGGAACTTTGCTTGATTTTCCTTCGTAAGAATCCCCCTGTTTTGCAGCATTCACCATATCGGCTATTTCACCATTGATAAATTCCATCAATCCGCGCATGATATTAGCCAGGGAGTTCATGTCGTCTGGCTCGTGTACTTCATTCATGCACAACATACAAACATAGGATAAAACCTGACAAGCGTCGTGACAGTCCCATGCTTCTTGACGGGCATAATCAGCACCATCTATCCCCATCATTTTCGTGACACCAACAAAAGATATAGACTTGTCCTCTCCTAATTCTGATAAAGCATTTTCCATAATACCCATAAGCTTCATTTGACTGGATTCGCTTGTTGGAACTTTCCCATCTATATGTCCCTTATGAAGTGAGATAGCCTTTTTCAATAATGCTCTTGCTTCCGAGATAGATTTATTCATTTCTTACTCCAGACAACAAAAAACGGGCGACAAAGACTCTCTTTCGAGGAATCGTTGTCACCCGTTAGGGTATCCGACAAGACTATTATATTATTTGAAGTGCAAGCGGTAACGTAGTCCCGTACCAGCCAGCGACAGTTATCTGAGGCACTTACACTTCAATTCTTGGCATTGTAACCCCTATTCCAAGAAACTGTCAACCAATCAGTAACAAGATAGTCCAGATTATCAACAAGATAAATGGTACATTTGGACCAAAGGCTACTCCCAAGAGTATAGCAAATGCCCAACCTAGACACAACGTTGCTATTGTTCCTTTATTGATACTCATGTTATTCTCCTTTCATAAACCTATAAACCAGCACCACCACTATACATAAATAATTCCTGCTCATCCCAAGCTGCTAATACAGCGCGCTTGAAATCAGGGACTATTTTACCAGACTGATTGACTACCCATCTATTGATTACAGGCCATCCACGAGTCCGATGACCAATGATCTGATAGGAAGGATGTAATACAAATTTCCACCAGGGTAAAGTATTGGCATATTCCACCCAGAATGAAGATTCGTTGATCGTAAAATTACCTGACATCGCTAATCCCATTGTGCGAGAATAAGGTAAATCTACATTGGCAAAGACGAATCGCCGTTGTCCATCACTGCTCCATACAAAAGGACTGCCGTTTACATTAGCAGGATACATTTCCGTTTTATGACTATTAAGATAACTTGCTCCCGTCTCCAGTCCACGCTTGAGGGCATAAGGACCATACTTTTTGAACTTATCCCTAAGCTTGGTAATCTTGGCGGTGTCTACGTCAACAGCAATCATTATATATAATCCAAAATCTCCAGACGTTCGGGAGGGATTTCGATTTCTTTCTTCAACTTCTTGTATTCCTTCCAAGTGTATTTTCCACAAACACACCTATCATCATCAGGGAAATCTTGCTGAGATGGAGTAGCCATATAAATAAAAACATGCTCATCGTTATTACAAGTGTAATCATTCATATCGTAAATTCATTTCCATCGTCATCGTAAAGACGATGTTCACAATGATAACCACCACAGGCATAATTGCGAGACGGCGGTACTAATCCATGATTTCGCCACCAAGATGCCCTGTGCCGTTGTCCTTTCAATCGTGTACAATCAGTACAAGATTCTTTCCCGTCTGGCCCATCAAGGGTTAGCATGATGCTTTTAGGTCCAGCAATTGCACCAGCAATCTTAGCGCCATTGTATAAAGCGTCCAGGGAATTAGCATATCCATCAGCGTGTAGAAATGCTTCATGAATAATATCAACATCCTCTTCCTTGCGTAATTCTTTTAGTGTCAGGAACAGAGAGTCTACATAACCAAATTGAGCGTCTAATTCCGCTCTCACCCAAGCTGAGGTATCTTCGTCCAGTGGCAATATCCCGCCTCCATCCTCGTAACCAGTATCAGATGCCTCGATATAAGCCTTGGAAATTGCTGTTGACATTGGCCTGCTATATGTTCCTACTTGTGCATTACTACTCAGGAAATCATATACCGCATCATACACCGCTGCCCATAGTTCTTGACGGATGGAGTTATATTCTCCTGTTTGCTTGATCTCCTTTCTCGATAACGCCAACACATGAGACGGAATAGATTGTCCTCTGTCACGAAGATATTTTATAGCAGTTTGGATAGCAGGATAAGTCACGGATAGAGCGTCCTGCCCGCGCCGCTGTTATAGAGATAATCGCGCTGCTCCTGGGTCAAAATATCGCCATAGATACCCAACTCATCCATATACACATCGTCGTCAGCCGTGAACTCTAAAGCACCGATTTCAAATTCGCTGGCGTTTGGCGTGATCGTGAATACCTCTGATGTTGTAAAGCTGCCATTGTCCAATGCGATCCCTACCTGCGCGGCGAGCGAATTGTAGTAGCATTCCAGGAAGTGCCATTCATTGTTTGGGGTAAATGCTTTGGTTACGCCACCAGAACCAAAACGAAATTGCAGCAGGTCCGTAACTGATGAATAATCAATAACATATTCCGTTGATCCTACTGCCTTACTAACGAAATAGACTGACGCATCATTTGCGAACTTAAACCAGAACGCAAAATACCTTGTAGCGGACAGCGTCAGGTCGGTGTCATTTGGAACACTCATAAAACCATTGCCTGCCGTTGTGCAAAGTAACGCGTTTCCAATTTTTCCCTCAACAAAACCAGCGTCATTTTGTAAAGTCCCATTATTTCCCCTGCCAGTATTGTCTGTTACACTGGATAAATTCCAATACGCAGTGGCAGCAGCCCGCAACGCATCGCCAATTGGATCGCCTGCTGCCGGAGCTACTCCAGAATTCATAGCAACTTGGAACTTGTTACGTCTACGATAGTTATTCATACTACGCCTTCAGCCAGCAGAATTTATTTCCAGCCGTATCAGTCGTGAACCATAGTTCATTTAGATTCTGGACTTGTACGGGAATGCTTTCACCTGCCGCTAACTCATATCCATCCGAATCCCCTCCACTATCAAAGCTAAATCTAACATTACCGGTATTCCCACTTCTGGCTTTTAGATAAAATCCATTTGTAGATGTTTTATTAGGTCCTTGGTTGGGTTGGTCTGAATCCACTGTAATATTTCCAACGTCGTCACTCGTCCCACCTGCGAAAGGGCTGATGGCAATACTATAGTGCTTGTCATAAGCTGCGGGGTCTGAATATGTAGGCATGTTTACTCCTTTATGTGTCCATTGTTTTTGATAAGAGTTACTACTTCTAACAAACCTTTTAGTACCATTTCTGCATCCGGGTCAGGAACATTGAACTCACTTAACAATTGTCTCTGTCGTCTCTCCGATAGATAAAGGAACTCATACTCAGGAATATCCTTGGATTTATTCTCCTTCAATCTACGCTTGGCAAAAGCTCTAAATTTCTTTTCCTCTTCTGCTTCGTCGTCAGTTACTTTTACCAAGCTCTGACCTGTTACTTCAACATCTGTTTTTGTACCCTCAGCTGTATTCGGCTTGTCCAAATCATCCTTGGTACTCATGGAGGTTTGAGTCATAGCCGTTTGGTAATATTCCATCCCTAAAACCCCACCACTGTCAACAAGGATGGGCAAGCCCATTTCTGTAAGTGCATCATTTCTGACAATGATTCTGGATTTATATGCTTCAACAGCACGATTCCATTGATTAGTCCTATCCTCTTGCAATGCTTTTACGTTCTTGGTATCAAACCTAAGCACATGATTTATATCAGTGTCAAAATGTTGTAACAAATCTTTCGTATATCTCATCTCCAAGAATTTCCATTGACTTGTTACGTACTCTTCATACCAAGCTTTCCGAGCCTGTTCATAATTTGAATATGTCGCTCTATCCATTCCACTCTTAGCCGATACTAAAATAGGCGGTACGGAATACCCCATGCAGATACGAGTCTCAGAACGAGCGTCTACTTCTGGGAATACCATTTCACGAAATGTCTGTCCAGTGGATTGGTACTTCAATCCCTTTCCAGTTACAACAATATCACCAGCATTATTGACTCCGCCGTGAGTCTCTCTAAATCTTTCCTTGGCAAATCTGGCATCCGCTTCGTTGATAACTTGATCGGTGGATAATAGTCCACTAACAAAAGCTCCATTCTTTATGAACGTCTGAAGCATCGTAGTCATATCATTATCCACTTTGATAATATCAGCCATAACCGCCGTGGGAGATAATGGTTTGAGCCCAAAATAGTTAGGATCAAAATACATCATCAAAACTATTTTGTATCTGGGAATATCATAAGCAGGTAAACCAGTGTAAGGTAAATAGTGAATAGCCCTAAGTAACTTTCCCTGTCCTCGCTCAAAGGATGCGTATTGCGGCATGATCGGCCAGATTGATTTCAAACTTCCATCGTTAGCAGTATCTTTCTCCCATGCCATAAATCCAGCAATGTCCAAATACATTTGATTTGCACTATGAAAGTCAGCCTCAGAAACATCAGGACATGGTTGCTCCATAAATCTAAAATATTCTTCGTTATCGCCGTCGTCTATAAATTCTTCCTCTAACTTGTCCCATATTCTCAAAGGAGCTTCACTAATAGTTTTCATTTTCAAACTAATGCAAGCATAAGCTACCTCATTGGTACGATAACCAAGTTGCGATAGACTCCACGCTGTAGGAATTTGATATTGTGGAGCCGTTACCTCCCACGTAGGAAAGTACTGAGTATAAGCCTCGCCAGGACGTAAACCGATTTGATTGTTATTTATTTCCTGCTGTGCTATTTGTGTTTGTTGAGATTGAAGTAGTTCTTGAAGATATGCCATATCGAGCGCCTCTCTTGTTCCAAATAACGGTTCTCTAAATCAATAATAGCTATATCAATAAATCTTACCACTGCTCCATGTCCAATTAGTCTAGCCACCTGACTTGCTTTATCCCAGTTGGTATCGGCAAATACATCTTTTCCCTTTAGCCATCCTTCACCGGGAATCCAGATGCCGTATATTTTATTGTCTTCTAAATTTAGGGTGTAAGTTTCAGCCATGAATATTTCTCCATATCTCCTAAAATATCTGCATCTTACTTGCCAGTATTGTCCATTTAGCAATTGCCAGTCCAATCACAGTATCATCATGGCCCTCGCCATCAGCCGCTAATCGCCAAATTCCGCTAGGTAATTGTTTACTCACAAACGTTTGCATCTCATGGCGTTGTACCGGATAATCCTGCAACTTCCATCCATGAGTATGAATAGCTTCATAGAGTCCTGAGCATATATCGGCTTTACTTTCGTTTGTGGTGTCAAAGGGAATTACATTCATTGTTTTCTGTAACTCTTCGATATTCACCGAGCCAATAGAATTACTCTCTGCTCCCATTGATTTGACATGCCATTTATCATACATCTGCTTGATGCGATTCCTCTGTTCTCCCCAGGATAATTTATTAATGTGCAATAAATCAACCTGTTGTTTCGTAGTCGCATCTAAAACAGGCATAGCAGTAAAATCACTGGACTGACCAAAGTCTAAGCCAGCATAATATTCGTGACTTTCGTTATACTCAGTATCCATTGGCGCTGTGAAAACTCCAGTCATATCACCAAAGTAACTTGTGCCACTGGTGAGAAAACAGGTTATCGGGTCTTCTGGATATTCCTGTTTGAATAATCCTTTTAGTTCTACTTGTTTATTCCGTCTCCATTTTATTTGATCTGGCATCAAACCATGTTTCTGTGCTAGCTCCCTTTCTTCTTCAGTAAACTTCATTTCCTCATTTTCAGTCAGTGGCAAACGATAAGCATCATCCCACCACCACGGGTAGAAGTGAAGCCTCCATACTCCATTTTTAGATAACGCTTCCATGCATAGCTCATAAAAATATCCTTGTGCGCCATTGGGGGTAGACTCTAAAATGACATCTGGATTACCTCCTTGCATAGCACCAGCTATGATCGATTCGGCATCCGGCCAGAACGCCACTTCACTACCATGTAAATCAGTATAAGTATCTCCACGTCCCACAGTAATGTTGCCAGCTGTAGCAATTGTGCAAGATGATTCAAACTCTGGATAAGTTGTGAGTGAGGCATTGGCGTATTTCCTTTCAGGTTGAATATCACCAAATCGGCAATTGTCAAAGAATCTATCGGCCATCAATCTTAGCTTGGCTGTGGTATCACCATCATGAGCAAGTGTGATTGACGTAGCAGTTTTGGTAACAGCTCTGCGAAATAACTCACCCTGGGTATAACTTGAAAATCCCAACTGTCTAGCCTTGAGTATCAAATCACGTCCAGTACGTTTGGAATGAAAATCCCTTTGCGCCTTATTCCAACGAAAGGGAACTAGATTCTTATCCTTATCCAATATCTTCAAAAAATATCGAGCGAAGGATTCGGAATTATTGACTAT
>Ga0184615_10001604_pt1 | contig 12181 bp, 16 predicted proteins | sample PLM4_65_coex_FD_133134 | JGI IMG/M metagenome (GOLD analysis project Ga0184615, IMG submission 133134) | Groundwater sediment microbial communities from an aquifer in East River, Colorado, USA - PLM4_65_coex | ecosystem: Environmental > Terrestrial > Soil > Riparian zone | place: USA: East... | reverse complement strand
TTCAGGCTCTTCCGTTTCCAGGCTCACAAATTTATTACACTCCATACACCGATTAGTCATTCTGTACATCTCCTTTATAGATTAGTATTATTGTCTCGCAAAAACATCAGCAGTTCCCCTAGTATATTTTTCCCCCGCCATTCTCCATCTTGCCACACCATTCCCCAATACATGTCTTTCCATTTATTTCCTTCAATTAGCTTATTAGGCTTGGTGTCTTGTAGCATGCCCCACAAGGAAGGGTTCATACGAAATTTCTCATACAGCACACTGACCATAACAGTTTGTTTGACTTGTTCCCAGTCTAGGCGCATAGCAAGCTTATGAGCGACCTTGCGGGCACGCCCAGGAGTTATCTGAACCCTGACATACTCAGCATCTAGGGGGTAATACATCTTGCGGAATTGATAGAGATGTTCTGCTGTGGGAAAGTCTAGTCCCTGCCAGACGATCTGGCAGGGATAGAAATTGCTAAGAAATTGATACTGGCCTGTGAATGAAGTTATTTTACTCATCTTTTGAATACTAATCTCCTTTCTCAATTCGTTTGCTAGTCAGATTCAGTTTTCGACCAACCGCCCTGCCTGAAGTTGCTGCTCCATAATTCATACCCCCTCTGGAGCTTGAGGTTGAATGGCTGAAACTTTTAGCTCGTTCCTTGTAGGAAACTTCAAGTTGCTCCTGGAACAGCACAATTGCGCTTGACATACTGCTGACATGCTTAGTCTCAACTATACCTGCCCTGCGTGAGACTTCTACTTCAATGTCCACTTTTGTCGTCTTGCGACCTTTCTCTTGTTCATCAAGAGCTTCTCCAATACCCCAGATCACCCCCTGGAGCCAGCTGTTGCGCCAGACATTCGGGTGGTCATCCCCAAGACCTCTGAGATGCCTGAATTGATTCACATCCTGAAGCTCCATCTCCACAATCCAGAAGGGCATGGCCTGCATCTTTTTGCAATATTCAGATGTGACCTTTACTGCCATAGATTCAATATCCAGTACCCACAAATCAAAAATCTCACAACTAGCAGTAACTGAATTGGCTGATCCAAAAAAGGTCATACGGTTTCCCTTCTGCTGTTTAGCTGAATGTAGCATCTTGCCTCTTACTGTCCCGCCAAACGCACCCTTACAGAAATGTTTGGTGCTCATAATGCGGCCAATCATCCGGGCAAGCCCCCAATGCCAGGGTCTCACAGTTCCCAGGATGCCTTCACAGGATTGTTCTTCAAACCTGGAACGATCTGTGGTGTCCTCAGCCATAACATCCAATATGCTGATGTTTTCCTGATCCATGAGCTCTTGCATCTTCGCAGCGGCAGCAGCTACCTCATGTGGGTTCGGGTTTCGTTCAGGATCAGCAAGGGCGGCCAGGGCACGTATCTTTTTGAGAATGTCATCTTGGGACATTTTAGCCCTCCTTCAGTTTGGACAATCGTATGGCACTGTTGAGGCTCTTTAGTAACCTCTCAGCCTGCTCAGTTGATAGGTATATGTGCTGTCGTATGCTACAATGCCAGCCTGTTACATCATAGACACTATATGAAATCTTGACTACTCCGGTCTTGTGATAGAGAGCCAGTGCACTGGACTGAGGGAGGGCAGGAAGTTTCTTGGATTTAGCTTTGGACATTTTAGTCTCCTACATATTCTTGATAACATCATGTACATGAGCTGTGAGTGTTTTGGCCATTTCATATGTCACCGACATGAACTCCTTGAGTGTGCAGAGCCACTCAGGATTAGGCTCTGAGGAAAAGCTCAGCTCATCAGCGATAGCCTTATCAATTTTCAGGAGCATCCTAGTTGTTCGGGTCTGAACCATGGCAGCAGTATTCGCATGGGCTTGGATTGAATCATAAGTATCCTTTGTCCAGGGCTCCTTGATGACCCTTGTATAGGTGATAACAGGGTAGATGGAAAGGACAGTGGTTACTCGCCAGGCTCTGTTGTGGCTGATTCGGTCTAGGATGTCCCACACTTCACTATCACAGCTGAAGTGATAGTAGTGCCTACCACTAACCTGACGCCTCACAAACAGACCATACCCCTCATACAAGTTAGAACAGTGAACCGTGATCTCAACAACCCGGTTTGAAATCTTAGGTGACATTTTCATCTCCATGAAACAGAAGCATCCCCAGAGCAGGCTCTACCTTCTCTTTGGGCTAGGGATGCTTCACTATTTATTCTTTAGTCGTTATCCGATTGGGCTGGATCTTTGTTCGCAACCCATTGGCAGATTCAAATTCAAGGAACAACTCCACCCTACCCTTCATCCCCATAACACGTATGTGGAATGTTCCCTGCCCACAGCGGCAGTTATGCCGGGTAATTGGACGCTTGAGCTGAATGCCGTATATCTTCTTACAAGCCAGGCAGGTCACCTCAACGTTGATGTCTTCAATGTTGATATTGTCAGCAGGAGACATCTTAGAACCTCGCAATCCAGAACCACATAACATCAGCAATTGCTTCCCCTTTTCCACTTACCCAGTTGCTGCTCCCACGTTCCCAGCGGGCTCCATTGTAACGATCTTTCGCAATGTAGCTGAGGTCAACATCATAGCACTTTTACATACGATCTTCCTTGGCCTCTGAAGTGGCTTTCCAGTCCCAATCTTCCTTCTCAATGTAGGCAACCGTCACAACTGCCATCCGCCCGTCCAGCAGGGTTACATGCGTTGTAAAAAGTCCAGCCATGTAGTTGTGGTCAATGGGGATAATCGGATTCAGGAACTTTGCCTGAGCAAGCCGTTCTGCCTGAGCCGTGGCTGCCTTGGCAGCTTTTTCATCCTTGATGGCTTTCTCATTGCTGGCTGACTTTTTCTCTTCCTCAATCTCTTTCATGAAGTAAGCAGAAAAGGCAGCAGCATCGAACAGCTTAGCACCTTCAAGATCAGTTATCCGTGATTCAGGGTCTTTAGGAATATAGAGTGTAAGAGCCCTGCTGCTTAGATCGTCTGTTGCCTTGGGAAGTTTCACCAGCACAATCAAGCCAGCCTGAGTCAATACATCAGCTGCCTGAGAGAGCTTGCCCACCCGGATTTCCGTAGGGGGTTCCAGATTGGATGAGTGGGAGGAGGTAACGTAACTAACTTCAATGAACTTGTATCCCGCATAAATTCCCCTAACCATCAGCCCACTACTGAAACGGCTTTGACCGGTATGTAAATGCATGCCAGCCTTTTTGAGTGCTCCGCTGACTTTCTGAGTTGTAACTTTCTTGTTGGACATTTTAGTCACTCCTTATACAATATGTTGGCCGTGTTGCCAAATCAAGTGGCTCCTTCTATAAGGAGCCACTGACATTTGACTACAAGTCCATCAGGTGAAGAGTATCCTTATTCAGTTATGCCCTGGTGTTGTCATCAGCAAGATAGACAACTTCACCCCAGGATGGATTGTTATGTCGCAGTTTGTAAGCCAGATCGTGCATCTCAAATACCTGGACATACTTTTCAGACGGGATATGATGGATATAAACTCCTTCACCCGTCCACTCAACTTCTCTATCATGGAAGATACGGGTCTCATTTACCGAAACATGATTAGTTTTGGATTTGATGGACTGTTTGCTGCCCATTTTGGTCTCCTTCTATATGATTCAACTCAAACAGTTTCATGGATGGATACTCATAAGCCTTACCACAGGTCAGGCAGGCACAGATTGTAGATCGGGGATGGACAAGGAATAGTTTTGATTCCTTACAATCTGGATTAGGACAGGGGATTGTCAAATTGATCTTGGACATTTTGGTCTCCTTATCGGGGGGTTGCCAGGATGAATATAAACTCCCCATATCTCTTCTCCCGTGTGCGCCATACGATTTTCCATTCCCCCTTTATGTGAGCATACAATATTGTGCCGTCCCAGCGGAAGGAGTAATACTGGATACGCTTGTTGACCCTTACTTGAATCTGGTTCGATGACATTTTAGTCTCCTGATCAGTCAATCACAATGTTGGTGATGCTTACAACATTCTTCTGGTTTCGTTGAAGCCAGGTATAGAACTGCTTACGGCTATTCACATATATATAACGATAACCCAGAGTTTGTGATCTCCCCTTATACATCTTGACACTCACCCTAGTCTTTCCTACAACTGGAATGAAAGCAGCCCAGCTATTGAACATTTGTTGGGTATCCTTATTCATTGCTGCTCTCCTTATAGATTGATATTGACCTGGACGTAATTGAAGCTGGTGAAGAATTCCCCTGCCTTCACTTTTCGATTGGAGCTCCCCACAGGATGAAAGCTCAGGACATCCTTATAGGCATTCAATAAATTCACCATATGCCAAACTTCAACATCACTATTAGGGGAAGCTACCAAAACCTTATTAGATCGGGGGAGTGAACAAACGAACAATCCCGCCTCATTCATGATCTGAATAATTTCCTTCTTGACCTGAGCTTTGGGTTTATTAGGGATGAGCATTTTAGTCTCCACTCAATTTTGAACTGGCTTATCTTCATGACCGAAAGCGCCACCTTCCGATTACATTCAACCTCAAGCTTGATTACAGTCACTATGACTCAAGAGTTTGAACGTTTCAAATTGTTCAAATTTATTTCTCAAAGATAGCAACGCCCATTCAGCGTTCAGGTTTCCTAATCTTTCAAACTTGGATCTTTTTTTCCAAGTGCTAGGAAGTACTCATCACTGACCCGGTCAGGATTTTCCTCTTACCTTTGCTATCTTCCTGTCTACTTCCCTATCGCATCAGCCCGTTTGCTTCTTTTATTTCACATTCCGTCTTTTCGTCCCATCTCTCAACTGGGACGGGGAGCGTTTCATCTACTCCACCAGACTGGGTCAATCTCGTTCACGCTTCGGTTCAGACTAGGTTTTTCTGCTTCGGCGGGATTTCGTTCCCGTCCTCCCCCTACAGCCTTCATTATACTCCAGCCCAGTTGAAATAGCTAGGTTTCGACTGGTCTCGAAACCTACGATTACCCTACGCTTACCTTAACAAAACCACCACCAATTCTAGCGTATAGCCACCTGTGGATTTCTCCATGAATTCTTTAGTGCTCTTATGTTATAATAGGGGATTAGTTTTTCAATCCACAAGACCTCACATGAACTTAGATCCACCTGAGAGCACTCCTGAAGTATTCTCCAGCTGAATATTCTCCAGCCATCTTTTCGGATGATGTTGTATAATTCAGTCTCTCCTTTGGCCAACCTATGTTGTTTTATTCGTTGTTCTACATTTATGCTTGCTCCAACATACTGATTGCCATTATTCTTATTGGTGATCACATACACTCCAATAGTCATTGATCCTTCTTTGTTTAGATCGTAAATTAGGAGGGGAAACGCACCCTGGTAGATGCCTTGTGAAATAGGGGGTCAGTCTCTTCACTGAACTCTGCTCTGTATAGTTTTCTGAGGGGCTCCGCAAGAGCCATAACATGACGACCCAATGCTGTAGCATTATTCCAACGCCAGCTAATCTTCCGTATACGGGCAATCGGCTCTAAGATACTAAACAGCTCAGCAAAGGTATGTGGCTTATCCGCATCCGGTGCATTAGAGACAAGCCACTCTTCAAGCACAGCGATAAATGGAGATGACTCAAGCAGGGCAAGCTTTTGACGATCCACAAGTGAACGCAATCCCTTTATAAGGGTGGCACCATTTACCACTCCACTTCTTTCAATCCGTTTACAAAACACAGTGAAGTCTGCAAGACGACTGGCAATTGGAGGCATTGATGATTTATCCGTCTTGAGAATAGCTACCACCCGGTTCAGCTTCAGCAGAAGGTCTGCCCACATCCCAGATAGATTGTTTCTCAAGTTCTGCTGTAGAAGATATTCAGGCAATGGGCTTTGTAGCTGTTGCATTTCCAGTGGCAGAATTCGGCTGAACAAAGTTTCCTCGCTAAAGGGCATACTCACCGCAGTCATAGCAATAAAGCAATTGGGCTTTATGACATGGGTAGAATTTGTCTGGTATAGCTGACGCACCTCAATATTAGCTCCTGTTGATAATCGGTTCAGGGTATCCACAAGCCAGCGGGCTCCTGAACGTTCCAGGTTGTCTAACACAAGGAGCTTGTGACTTGCTAGACTTGCCCTCAAACTATCGGGCTTATCAGCAACTACTTCTAAAACCTCAGCATCAGGGGTCTCAAGCATCTTTAGAATTCGGCGCATTGCGGTTGTCTTCCCACTTCCTGGTGCCCCCAATGCCAGCAATAAAGGTTTGGTAGGAAGTAGTTCAGTGAAGAAGAATGCCAGGAGCCATGCCTTGAGAAGTTCTCCCTGCTCTTCTGGAGTTGCAGGAGCATCCTGAGATTTCAGGAAACTAATATCACTTATCAATTGCTTCCATATATTGATAGGTTTCCCAAAATCGGGAATAACGATAGTGTCTCCGAACTGGTTTGTCTGGAAAAGATGCCCACACAGGCCATTATAGGTAGTGATAATATCATCACCTGTTAGTTTGTATACTTCAGCACCTCCAAGGTTCACAAAGAGCTCATCCCCCACCCAGATCGTTCTGTTTTGAACCTCAACAGTTCTTGCCTCACTAATTGCTTTGAGCCGCAATTCCTCAGTGACCTGAACGCCAAAATGATCTGTGGGGTTTATCCCATATTGTTTATGCAGGATGGCCTGCCAGCGATTAGACTGAAGAGGAAGTAATAGGTGATGTTCTGAATCAAACCAGTAAGCAAGATTGGTAGAAGTCTGAACAACCTCCCCATGCTCCTGAAGGTCTGCCCATATCATCATGGCTGCTGAACGAACTTTCTCAAAGCCTGGTGCCTTGTGAAGCCTGATCGCATCAATCTGCCTTACTAGGGTGGGGGCAATAATTTGTGTTGCTAGTTCACTGAGGCTCCTTATAACACTACCTGGAAGCATATCACTCAGCCCACTGAATCCCTTGACGGTTCGCCCCTGCTCAATATTCCGAAAAGTATCCCGGACTGCCTGGACACGATTGTTCACCTCATGATCGTCTGCCTTCAGTGCAATCTCCTGGATAAGCTCTATAGCATCTTCAAGTCCCCAGCTTAGATGCGCAAGGTAGCCCGCCAAATAAAGAGATAGGTTGTGATGTTCCCCTTCAGAAGCTTGCCATTGAGGAACTAATAAATCAACAAGCTGCTTATGTACATCTATAGAGCCTTTTATAAGAATATTGAGTTGCTCCGCTGATACAACGTTCTGGAGAATAGGTGCCGGGTCTAACTCTTCCCCACTTTCCCAACCATTGTTGACATCCACAAAACGGCTTGGCTCATGGGTCTTTGGATGAAGCCCCAAAGGTATCTTTAGAAGGTTTCCCATAGTCAGCCCATTGTCCAGCTTGGGCTGTTTTGGATAAGCTTCCACATGGCTCTTGCCTGTTTTGGGAAGAGCTTCAGCATCCCTAATAAAGTCAACAAACTGCTTGGCCTGTGATGCGGGGATAGGCTGTTGAAGAAATACCAATATGTGGTAACCCTTGCTTCCACTGAACTCAACCCCATGAGGGATTCCAGCAAGCCTTGTAACAATTTTCGATGCATACTCCCTAGCTTGTTTTAGATCGGCACTATCAACATCCCACCCTAACCAGCTCACCATACTGTCTTTGTTTAGATGATAGCTGCCCAGGACTACCTTCCCATCAAGATGATCCTGAATAATCTCAGGAGTTAGAGATTGTTTGATAGGCTGATAGGATACTTCGCCGGCAACTGTCTTGGCTTTGGCAAAGTAGGGGTTGTTTCCGAAATAGTGCAATAATAGATTAGGGATGCTTGGGGTCTCTGGATCAAATGTCCTTTGTAGATTTATCTTTTGTTTGGGTGTCATGATGCCTCTTTGAAACATAGAATATAAACTTGATGGGAAACATTGGAACAATACACAAATAGACAACAATTCAATATTTTCGGTTTATGGGGGAGGTTTTTACGAAAATTCCTATCCACATATCCTGCCAAACAAACGTAGGTGGAACAATTCTCATCTAACTCTCCTACCAGCTAAATAACCTTCAACGTAACTAATACATGCCACTATCACAAACAGTCCCACCAGAATAATAGATTCACTCATCAATATACCTCTTTCTTGTCTATCATTTTCCATTTGCCTTCAATCTTCTGCATAGGCTCAAGATTTCCGTAGCTGGATCCAACTTTACACTCTGTCTTGAAAGGAAGTCCCATGACATCAGGCACCTGCATAATCTCACTCAGATGATCAGCACAATCCTCAAGACACTCCCTCCTAATTTCAAACAAAATCTCATCGTGTATATAACTTACTATATTCCCACAGTCGTTCTGGCTCTTGAGCCACTTGTCACAACGTAAGGCAGCCACACTTAGAAGATCGGCACAGCCTCCCTGAACTACTGCGTTGGCTCCTCTATAGTAAAAGTTTTCCACCTCCTCAAGCCAGCGTCTGCCTGACCAGTAGGTCACAAAGCCGAAATCCCGACACTCAAACATACGTTCCCTTAGCCAAGGGCGGATGCGGGGGAAAGTTGTCCAGTAATCATCAGTCAGCTTCTTAGCCTCAGCAAAGGTCATACTGAGCTTGTGCTGGAGGGAGCCCGTAGTCATTCCATATAGAAGGGAGAAAGCAATTGTCTTCGACCACTCACGGTGGATTTTATTCAATTCCCTGCCACAATCCCCCCAGACCTTCAATGCGATGCTGCCATGTATATCCTTTCCTTCACGAATAAATGCTAGCAGGGCTTCATCACCTGATGTCTGGGCAAAGAAGTTCATTTCCATTGTCTTGTAGTCAATAGACAAAAACATATACCCTGGACGGGCAATCAGCCCGTTTCTTAGGTTGTACTCTTCCTTACGGGTTATGCCTCCAGTAAACACACCCTGAGTAAACCGTCCACGAACATCACTTGGGATATTCTGGACAGGTGGTTTCTTGCTACTCAGCCTGCCTGTTCTTGTGCCAGTCAAATTGAAGTCGGTGTGGATAACGCAATTCTCATCCATAAGCTGTAGCCAGGTGTTGAGGGTCTTGGCCAGTTTATAGGATTCACGGATAGATGATACAAGCTCACCCAGAGGATGGTGAACCTTTTCCATAAGGATAAATGTGCTTGTGTTCGTCTTATTGTATTGTCCCCCCTTTGTGATACGTTGACGATGGAAGCCATCTTCATCAATATACTCATCTGAGCCCTGCCCTTGTCTAAATGCGAAGGGGTCTTTTGGCATCTCTATCCCCATATCAGCATATAGAGCCTTGGAGAGTTGCTGAGAACTTCTCCAGTTGAACTCATACCCGATGGCATCGAATAGCTGTTGTGCCAGTAATACGGTATGCTGTTGTAAGGCAGTTGCCGCTCTTCCTACAAACTCTGGGTCTATAAGAATTCCAATGTGCTCAGTCTTATAGATCAGCTTGAGATAGTTCATTTCCTTTCGGAAGAGTTGCATCTGGTTTCGTTTCTCTAGCTGAGGTAACAAAACTTCAGCCAGCTGATAAGTAACACGGGCATCATTCACACAATAGTCCTGACGTATATTACTTGGCCAGAGCCAGACCCGCTTTGTAACTCTTTTGGATTCCCCCTTCTTGTTAGTCTTGCTGGTAGTGGGTGCTTGAGTGATGTGAGATCGTTTGCTGTTGCTTCCAAGAAATTGCTTCTCAGCCCACTCCAGGCTCTTCTTGTGCCGGCTGTCCATTAGATGGATCATGATCGGTGTGTCCAGAACTTTCCAGCCATTGAAGGTCACTGGAGCCACTTCCATAAAGCCGGCATCGAATTTGCTATTGTGCATTATTACTGTTGTGCCTGGTTGGAGACAATCCTTTATAGCCTGACGCAGTTGAGTACTAAAGGTTACCACTTCTGTTGAAGTATCCTCCTCATCAACTTCATAGCCAATGTCAATTGTCCCTTCGACATCTGCTGCGGGGCAATGAAAACCTATAGTGATGACTTTGTCAGCCCACCAACGCAATCCTGTAGTTTCTGTATCCAGAGCAATCCGTTTACCACTACACTTCTTCAGGACGGCTCTGAACTGTTTGAGTGTTAGATCGTGCAGAGTTTCCATTTGGCCTCTTTATAGATTTCCATCTCAACTCGGATGACGTTAGGTCACGCTCACAACCAGAACAGCGATATGCGCCATAAGGTTGTCTGTGGATCTGGCCACTTCCACAATAAGGACAATGAGCTTCATGCACAGTCTCCATTATTCCCTAGCCTTCCACTCACAGGGTCTATCAAAGCTGGCATCAAACCCACAAGGTTGACCTCTCATGATAGGTGCTGACAGGAAATCGGATATATGTTTTCCACAGCTACCCGCTATCAGGTTTTTCATTTGTTTCATAACAGGTATCCAAGTAGCTGGCTCAGCTTGACAACACCAGCGTACTTCATAGATGCCCATAAGAGCCCGTAGGGTCAGAGACCAGTACATATGTGTAAGCAAACTGTGGGGCAAGAGATTTCGGGCATCCTGACTGGCCACTCCATGATGGGTAAGGGCTGATTCATATGCCGCAATTGCTGATAAGTTTCCACTAAAATATGAAGCATCTATTCCAACCCCATTGTGAAGAGTTTTTGGAACCAGAACCTTATACACATCCTTAGCTCCAATGAATCTAGTTGACTCTTGCACTACGGCAGCCCCTATCCGGGTGCGGACTGCCTGATGTGTCCAAGATCGGGGAACATCCCTAACTAGGAAGACAAAGTTCAGCATCTCTGCAGGTGTCCCCAGCTTTGTGCTCTTCAGATCTTCAAGATGAGGACGTATACCTGCTGGATCCATACTGTTGGTATAATCCCCTGTGTAGCCCTTTGTTGTAACCGCTAATGTGCGGGCAGCATCATATGGCCAAGATATTAGTTGAACTTCAGCAACCTCCCCACCCCAAAATTCAACCGAATAGTCATGCCCATTACAGCTACCAGCATGCTTGTGCAAAAGTGTTTTGATCATTTTATCCTTCATCCAATTTCTTTATGGCAGCACTGTATGGAACTTTTGTGCTTATGCTAGCAGGGGTTATCAATTCAGGATAAATTTCTGCCAGTGAAATGAATGACTTAGCAACCTGAATTGCTTTGTAGTATCCAGCAAGTGGTTTATCCTGCAATTCATGTCTGTGCTTGTCATACCTGGCTTCAGCACACCCAATAAAATTCCTGAACCTGTGCTGAGTAATACACCAGAGAGCCAATGCACTATCATCCATGTATCCACACCCTTCAGGGTAGCTGAATTGATCATAGAGCCAGGCAGGAATAGCCCAGAACATAAAACTGATCTGAGGGAACAATGTCAAAGTCCCAACAGGGGTCTTGATCTTCCTTCCCTTTTCAATCGCATCCTTATGAAAGAAAGTTCCTGTACTATGTGAGCCTGTAATAATAGCTGTTCCATCTTCATTCTCTGCTGCCGCAAGTAGGGCACTGAGGGCAGCTGAACTAAAGGAACAATTATCATCAGCCAAGATATAAAAGTCAAACCCTTTTCCTGATGATGCTATTCGGAGTTGTTCACGAGCTCCTCCTGGGGATTGAGCTGGATTTTTCATATTGACAATTGTACACCTGTTGCCATGCTCCTTTCGCCATGTTGCATATAGTGAGCGTTCTAAAGGCTCAATCCCAATAAAAGTATCAGGACTATTCAGATCAGGACACTTCTTGAATAACCTGCTCAGAGACTTGGGACGGGTCTTTGTGGGAATTAGAGTGGCATACTTCATTCTGTTTGATACTCCTTCCTTACTTTCTGCATTCGTTCAATAGCCTGAATCTGGTGAGGCTTGAATACCTTCATCTGTTCAGTAACAATCTTACGCATCTCTTCCTCAAGCTCAGCTTCAGTCTCAGGAAGATCAGGGTCATTTATAATCCCCATTCTGAACCCACCATGAAAATCACAAGTTAGGCATGGGTGGTTATTCCGGTTGCCCACATACAAAAGCTGACGGGCAATCTGCATGGGTCTGCCTTCCCATATTTCCTGAAGAGACTGATCAGGAAATTGTCCCACCACATATCTGTCTACCCAGTCATAACAGCAAAGTGGGGCTGATCCATCAAATGAAAGAACAAGCTGTCTGAATGGCTGGGTACAGCGTTTATGAAGAGGAGTTGTAAGCACATCAATGCCTGCCCGCAGCATACTACGGGGAGGGGTGCTGCCTCCTTG
>Ga0184615_10001601_pt1 | contig 12200 bp, 12 predicted proteins | sample PLM4_65_coex_FD_133134 | JGI IMG/M metagenome (GOLD analysis project Ga0184615, IMG submission 133134) | Groundwater sediment microbial communities from an aquifer in East River, Colorado, USA - PLM4_65_coex | ecosystem: Environmental > Terrestrial > Soil > Riparian zone | place: USA: East... | reverse complement strand
GCGGCAAACTCGGGCAGGAGGTTCTGCACGATGGCGTCGAACTGAGCCGCCTCACGGAAGAAGTAGGTCTCGTTGTTGGTGATGCGGCGGGTCAAGTCGGCGAATTCCTCTTCCCGGCCGGGGTGAAAGCAGAGGTAGTGATAGTACTCCCGCAGGCCTTCGAGGTGCAGCGCTTCGAGGCGGGGCCGGAGCCGCCCCCCGAGGATCTCCTGCCGGGCGCCGGCGAAGTTCAGCCCGAAACGCTCGGCCAGCAGGTCGGTGAGCAGCTTCCAGTCGGCTTCGGTGGCCTCCGTCATCGCTCGGCGAGCGCGGCTCTGGCGGTTCGCGCCACAGCGGGCTCGAGGTCGCGTGCAAGATCGAGAAGGACGGGTCGGGCGGGGCCCGGTCCGAATCGGCCGAGCGCCTGGGCCGCTTCGCTTCGGATCACCCAGTCGTCGTCCCGGGCCAGCATGCTGAGCAGTTCGAGATCGTCGGACGCCGCCAGCGCGGCGAGTCCCTGCGCGGCAACCCGGCGAATCTCCGGCAGGGGCTGGGCCAGGCACTGGCGGAGAAACGCTCCGGACGCATCTCCTCCGAGCCGGGCGAGCGCGGTGAGTATCTCGATGCGTTCGTGGAGCGCCGCGGAGGAGAACAGGGAGATCAGCGGACCCACCGCCTCGGAGCGGCCCAGCCGGCCGAGCGCGCGGATCACATGATACCTGAGTGAGTCGCCCACCCCGAGCATGGCCAGCAGCGTGGTGCGGACCTTGTCGCCACCCCGCATGACCAGGAGGTCCAGGGCTTCGACCTGGAGCCCGGGATCCCGGTCGGCCAGGGCCCGGAGCAGCAGCACCTCGGCCCGCGGCCCTGGAATCCGCGCCACCGCCCGGAGCGCCGAGCGGCGGATCGGGCCGCTCACCCGCCCCGCCAGCTGCAGCACCCGGTCTTCCAGCACCAGCGAGTGGACCTCGCTGAGTGCGCCAAGCACGGCGACCAGGACCGAATCGTCAACGGTGAGCTCGAGCCGCGGGGAGAGGATGGGCTGATGCACATCCACGGGGAGCCGTGCGAGCGCCGAGGCGGCCGCGGCCTGTTCGGGCGCAGTGCCACCGTCGAGCAGCGCCGCCAGCTTCATGGCTGCGGCCGAGTCGCCCACGATCCCGATGCCGTGACAGGCCGCCATCCGAACGGAGGGTGCCGGGTCGTCGAGGGCGGCGCGGAGGTGATCCTCTCCAATCGTGGCCGGCGGGAACACCCAGAGCGATCCGGCCCGCACCGCCGGGTCGGGGTGGGCCAGGAGCGGGCGCACCGACGGGATCAGGCGCATCAGGTAGTGCCGGATCAACGGTTCGACCCATTCCCGCGACTCCCGCTGCTCCGCCCAGCGGAGCAGCAGGGGCAGGAGACTGGTTACCCCGGCCGCGACGACCAGTGCGCCGGCGGCCTGCAGCGTGGCGCCGCCGCCCCGGGCCCGGCCGCGGTCGTCCTGGGCACCCGAGTCCGCGGCGGGCATCTCTTCGTCGGCGCCGCCCAGTCGCTCGGCCAGGTACTGCCAGAGGCGGTCTTCGCCGTGGTCCGCCTCGATGAGCCGGCCAACCGTCGCCAGTCCGTCGGCGTCGACCGAGGCGCGGGTCGTCGCGGCGGAGAGGCCGGGTCCGAGGATGGCGCCGACCGCGCGGAGCAGCGGTCCGCGCAGCCGGCGGTTCGCCGGCTCGAGCAGCAGGGTCAGCAGTTGCGGGAGAACCGCGGGCGGCGCGATGGAGGCCAGTGCGTTGAGCGCCGGCTCGGCGATCATGGAATCGGGCACCAGCGCGAGCAGCGCCGCGCCCGCCTCCGGGTCGCCGATGGCTCCGAGGGCGTCGGCCGCAGCCAGCTGGAGCCAGGGCTCGCGCTTGAGGAGGGCCACCAGCGCGGGCACGGCCTCACGCCGGCGGAGCCGGCCGAGTGCTTCGGCCGCCGCCTGGATGAGATTAACGTCGGGCTGCTGGAGCGCGGCCAGCAGTGCGGGAACGCTGGACGCGCCGCCGATGCTGCCGAGCACCTGGCAGGAGAACATCGCGAGATCGTTGTCGGGCGATGCCACCGCGCGCTCCACCGCGGTGCGGGCGTAGGGCCCCTGGCGCTCGAGAGCGGCCAGCGCCGCGTTCCGGAGCAGGGCATCGCCCTCCTCCGCCACCAGCGGCACCAGCGATTCCGGTTCCAGCACCCGGGCGGCCCACGCCACCGCCACCTCCCGTACCGGCCCGGAGAGGTCGCCCATCCCTTCCAGGATCAGGCGCTCCCGCTCCGGACGATCCTCCGTTCGATCAAGCTGAGTCAGCCGGGAGGCCAGCAAGGCCGGAGCGGAATTCACGATCAGGTCCGGAAGATCTCGACCCGTTCGCGCAGCGACTCGGACTCACCGGCCAGGCCCCGGGCGGCGCCACCCATCTGCTCCACCGCCACCAGATTCTGCCGGGAGACCAGGGCGATGGACTCGATCGCCTTGACGATCATGTCGCCGCCGCGCTTCTGCTCGCTCACCGCATCCGACATCTGGTGCGTCAGCCGATTCATCTTCTCGGCCGCCTGAGTGATCTCCCGCGCACCGACGGCGTTCTCCCGCACCGAATTGGCGATCTGCCGGGTGAGGTTGGACATGTTCGAGGCCATCGCCAGCACCTGGCGGGCACCGGCGGCCTGTTCTTCGGTGGCATGAGCCGCCTCGGTCACCAGGCGCGACGTCTGGTCCACCGACCCGACAATGCCGGAGAGCACCTGCTCCATGAGAGACACCGCGCCGCGGGTCTCCTTCTGGACGGTCTGGATCACGTCGGCGATCTCCTGGGTCGCCTGGACCGATCGCTCGGCCAGGCGGCGGACCTCATCGGCCACCACCGCGAAGCCCTTGCCGGCGTCGCCGGCCCGGGCGGCCTCGATGGTGGCGTTGAGCGCCAGGAGATTGGTCTGATCGGCGATGTCCTCGATGACCCGCACGATCTTGCCGATCTCCTGCGACCGTTCGTCTATCGCGGCGATGGAGCCGTGCAGCCGCTCTCCTCCGCTCTTGGCCTCGCTCACCGAGCGCCTCGACACTTCATCCACCTGGTGCACCCGGCTCGCGATCGACCCGACCGTCTCGATCATCTCGGTCAGCGTCGTGGTGACGCCTTCGACCGAGGTCAGCAACTGCTCGCCGTTCTGGGCGGTCTGGGCCAGGACGGTGCTCATCTGCTGAATCGCGGCGGAAGTCTGGTCGACGTTGGCCGCGAGCGCTTCGGCATTCTTGGTGAGCGCCTGCATCTGCGCCGCCATCTCGACCATGGTCGAGGAGGTTTCCTCGGTGGAGCTGGACTGCGCCTCCGCCCCCTTCGCCATCTGCGAGGTCGACGCCGAGATCTCCTCGGCCGAGGTCGCCACGGTGCGCGAGGAGGTGGTGATCTGGGAAACCATGCCCCGCAGATTCTTCACCATCTGGCGCATCAGGTGTTCCACCCAGCCGATCTCGTCCCGCGACGTGCTGCGGATCTCGATGGTAAGGTCGCCCTTGGAGACCTCCTCGGCGGCCAGCCCGAGCTTGGTCAGGGGGTCGGCGATGACCCGGGCGAGAAAGAGCGCGATCAGGACGCCCACGACCACCGCGATCGTCAGGAGCACGAAGACCCCGATGCGGGAGTCGCGGTACAGCTCCTCCGCGCCGGCGCCGCCGGTCTGCAGGGTCGCGTGCATCTGGTCGAGGGAGCGGATCGCATAGGCGCCGAGTCCGCCGCTCACCAGCAGGACGGCCGCGAAGCCGGAGAGAATCTTTCGGCGGATATTCCAGTCCCGCACGATCTGTACGAGTGAATCGGTCATGGATGAGACGCGGAAGAAGGTCCAGGTGACGGTGTGGCGGGAGACACCGCCGCGAGCAGTCGGGTAAGGTCGAGTAGCACCAGCAGCCGGGTGCCGATCCGGGCGACCCCGGTCACGGCGTCGGCGCCGGCGGAGCGGATTTCATCGGGCGGGGCGGCTACCAGCCGCTCGCCGACCTTGGCCACCTGGCCGACCGAGTCGACCAGCAGCCCGAGGATCCGGCCGGCAATATCCACCACCACCACGCGGGATGCGGGGGTGAGTTCCGCCGGCCCAAGATCGAGACGGGTACGAATCTCCACGATCGGGAGGATCCGGCCCCGCAGATTCATGACACCGCGAATGTGGGCGGGGGCCTGCGGCACGCGGGTGACGTCGGCGACCCGCACGACCTCGCGCACCAGGTCGATGGGAACGGCGTATTCCTCCCGGTCCAGCCGGAACACCACCAGGTGCAGCTCACGCTCCTGGAGCGACGGAGCGGTCGGGGCCTGGTGCAGCTGCGCCGCGAAATCCAGAATGCTTTCGGTACTCATGATGGCCTCAGGTAGCGAGGGCGGCGGCGGGTTCCACCCAGCCGTCGGCCAGACGGCCGGTATCCAGGATGCATGCCACCCGCCCGTCGCCCAGGATCGTCGCCGCCGCTACGGCGGGCGGCCGGCCCAGCGAGGGATCGAGGGCCTTCACCACGACCTCGTGATGCCCGAGGAGCGCGTCGACCAGCAGCCCGCGGTGCCGCGCGGCGGAGCGGAGTACCACGCAGTAGGTCCGCGATTCGGCCGTGTCGCCGCCGAGGACGCGGCCCCCGTCGAGCACCGGAATCACTTCGCCCCGCCAGGTCATCATGCCCTGGCGCGCGACCTGATGCAGCGTCTCGGGGCGTACCCGCAGGGTCTCGGCCACGTCGGCCAGCGGCAGCGCGTAGCGCTCGTGGCTCACCTCCACCAGCAGGGAGCGCAGCACCGCCACGGTGAGCGGGAGGCGGAGCGAAAACGTGGTGCCCCGGCCCGGCTCGCTTCCGACGGTGACGTTGCCGGACAACGCCCGGATGGAGCTGGCGACCACGTCCAGGCCCACGCCCCGGCCGGAGAGCTGCGACACCTGGTCCGCCGTGGAAAGGCCGGGCAGGAACGCCAAGGCGTAGATCTCGGCGAGCGAGGGATTGTCCCCCGCCGGAGCCTGGCCCAGCGCGCGCGCCTTGCGGAGGATTCCCTCGGGATCCAGACCGCGCCCGTCATCGGTCACCGTCAGGATCACCCGATCGGAACGCTGCACCGCGCGCAGCGTGATCACCGCCTCGGCGGGCTTCCCCTTCGCCTCCCGCTGTTCCGGCCGTTCGATGCCGTGAATCACCGCGTTGGTCACCAGATGGACCAGCGGCTCGCTCAGCCGGTCGATGACGGTCTTGTCCACCCGGGTCTCGCCGCCGGCTACCTCGAGCCGCACCCGCTTGCCTTCGCCGTGGGCGAGGTCGCGCACCAGGCGGGTGAACCGGCTGAAGACGGTGCTGATCGGGAGCATCCGGGTTTCCATCAACGCGCCTTCCAGCCGCTTGAGCGTCCGATCGAGACCCAGCATGGCGCGCTCCAGCTGGGCCAGCTCGTCGGCCGCGCTCCGGCGGTGGGTCAGGTGCCGCATCGCATCGCGCATTCCCGCCTGGGCGATCATCGCTTCCCCGAAGGTCTCCAGCAGGGCATCCAACCGCCGGGAGTCGACCCGGATGGTGCTGATGGCGCCGTCGGACCCGAGTTCACCCGCCGCCCTGGCGGCTCTGCGTTCGGTGGTGCGCCGGTCGGGAGAGCGGCGTTCCTCGCGCGCCGGCTCGCGGGCCCCGCGCTCGGCGGAGAGAAACGCGTCGACTTCCTCGAGGAAGGAAGCGGTGGCGTCCTCGGCCGGTGGAGTTGACGCGGTGGCGCGAACCAGGTCGGCGAGCAGGCCGGTCCCGCGGACCAGCAGCGCCACGCCGGCATCCCGGCTGTCGGCGTCGCTCAGCAGCACTCCCCACAGGTCTTCCAGGCGATGGGCCAGCGTCTGCAGGGCCGGCAGGCCCATCATCGCAGAATTGCCCTTGATGGTGTGGAGGGTCCCTTTCAGCGGCCTGGCGATGTCGTCGGCTTCGGTCCCTTCGTCCCAGGCCCGTTCCAGCGCTACCGCCCGCTCCGCCACATCCTCGGCCAGGGGCAGGCACTCCGACACGTACTCGGCGAGGAGGGCGGCGAACGGGTGTTCCCTGGCGCTCATGGCTGCGCGACGCGCTGCGACAGCCGGGAGGCCCTCCCGACCAGGGCGAGGAGCTGCTCCGGAGCAAAGGGTTTGCAGAGGTAGCCCCAGGCGCCGGCTTCGAGGCCCCGGGCCTCGTCCTCGGCGGTGGACTCGGTAGTGACCAGCACCACCGGGATCTGGGGATGCATCGACTCGGCCCGGCGCCGATGCAGGAATTCGAGCCCGTTCATCACCGGCATGTTGAGATCGAGAAAGACCAGCCTGAGTTCCGGATGGGCGACGAACAGTTCGTAACCCTCCCGGCCGTTGTAGGCGTGCAGGAGGGTACTCCCCGCCAGCTCCTCGCGGCCGAAGATCAGCTGGTACATCTGATGGTGGAGCTTCGAATCGTCCACCACGAGATAGGTGCCGGGAGTCACGCGATCTCCTCCGGAACCACCTGCCTCACCAGATCCCGCAGCTCGTTCGGACGCCACGGCTTGTGCACCACCGCCGCGGTGCCCAGCATCCGGGCCTGTTTGACCATTGGCGACTCGGGCGGCTCCGCGGTCGTCAGGACCACCGGGATATGCCCGGAACGGTGGCGCGGCAGCTCGGTCAGGAACTCGATGCCGTTCATGTCCGGCATGTGGAGGTCCAGCAGAATCAGATCGAAGTTGCCATCGTCGGCATCGAGAATGGACAGCGCCAGCCGGCCGTTCGCGGCAGTTACCAGGGTGTGCTGGCGCTGCGAGAAGGCGAGACCGTACATCTTCTGGACCAGCGGCGAGTCCTCAACGATGAGAATTCGCATCGGCATCCTCCTGGTGGATGCGCCAACTGCTTGTGGCAGACCGAGATTGCTCACGGGGGCGGGTGGAATCGAGGCAAGAAGGGGGCCACTTGTGAATAAATCTGTCAGCAGCGGGCCGGCAAGTGCGCTCGAGAGTGATCCGTAAGATCTTGCTCTGATTATGGTTGCGGATGGGGGGCCAGGGATGCCGATCGGGGTCCAACCGGGGCAGGAAAAGCGGCTCCACCAGGCCTGGTCGCCGCGGGATGCACGATGCCGCCGGAGGAATCATGAGCGAGGCAGGTTCGCCCCAACCCGTTTGACACCACCCGTGTCTCCCGTACGTTTCGGCGCTACCGGAACCCGACCGCTCCACTCGCCCATTCAACCGGAACCGTCAACCATGAGCACACCCACGCCCGCCGAGCGCGCTCCGTCGGTCTGGGAGGATCTGCTGGAGATCTTCTATGCTCCGACGACCGTGTTCGCACGGCGGCGGGAGACTCCCGCGTTCGGGTTGGCGCTGCTGGTGCTGGTATTGCTGATCGTGGGGCTCTCCTTTGCCTTCAAGAACCTGACCGAGCCGCTCTTCGACGCGGAGTTCAAGCGGGGCATGGCCCAGGCGATGAAGCAGAATCCCCAGCTCACCCCCGAGATGGCGGAGAAATTCCGGGGAACATCCAAGAAGTTCGTGCTGGTGGCCATCACCTTCTATGCGGCCGTCACACCGATCGTGCTCGGCATGCTGCTGTGGCTGGTTGGCAAGGTGCTGGACAGCAAGGCCCAGATGGGGCAGACCATCATGGTCGGGACATATGCCATGTTCCCGCGCGTGCTGGAGACGATCCTCAACGCCGTGCAGCTGCTGCTCCTCCCGGAAGACAGCATCACGTCACGCTTCAGCCTCAGTCTGGGTGCCGGACGCTTTCTCGATCCCGATCAGGCCAGCCCCTACCTGATGGCGATCCTCGGTCGAGTTGACCTGTTCACCCTCTGGGTCACCGTGCTGCTGGGGCTCGGGCTGGCCGTGATGGGGCGAATCCCGAAGGGCCGGGCCTTCATCGGAGCCGCACTGATGTGGGTGATCGGGGCGCTCCCCGGGCTGTGGGGGGCTCTGCGGGCGGGGTGAGTGGCGGCAGGCGCCGTCCGCGATTGACCGCGAGGGAAAGACGGCCCGGGTTCGAGGTTCTCGAACCCGGGCCGCCCACTCTGGCCGAAGCCACTTCCGCGCGCTAACCTCAAGGTGGTTCCGGTGCTTCAATCCGCCTCCCGTTCCCCTCGCCCACCAATGAAACGCGGCACCATCATCACGCTGGCTGCGATCGTCCTGTTCGGCGCGTTGCTGCTCTTCAACACCCTGAGCGCGCAGAAGGTGGAGTGCTCGGTGTGCGTGGAGTTCAACGGTCATCGCAACTGCGCGACGGCGTCACACGAGAACGAGCAGGACGCCCGCCAGTCGGCCCAGACCACGGCCTGCGGGATCCTGGCCAATGGGATGAACGAAACGATTGCCTGCGGCAGGGTGGCGCCGGTCTCGGCGCAGTGCAAGACGAGATGAAAAGCGGGAGTGAGGGTTGGGGGGAGTGCTGTCATTCCGAGCGCAGCGAGGAATCCCTGTTCTTCAAGATCAGGGATCCCTCACTCCGCTCGGGATGACAAAACGGTTCCCCCTCACTCCTCACGCCTCACGCCTCACTCCCACCAACTACCAGCGCTCCCCAAGACCGGCCCCATGCGCTTCCCCCACCCGCTGACCCTGCTGGTCGGCTGCGTCCTGATTGCGGGCGCGCTCTCGTACCTGCTGCCCGCGGGCCGGTTCGAGCGGCGCGACGATCCGTCGACCGGACGGAGCGTGGTGGTGGCCGGCACCTATCACCGGGTGGCACCGGCGCCGGTCAGCCCCTTCGATGCGATCGTCGCCATTCCACGCGGGATGGCCGATGCCGGCGCAGTGATCTTCTACGTATTCCTGGTGGGCGGGGCGTTCGCGGTCGTCGAGCGGACCGGCGCCTCCACCCGGCTGGTACAAGGCCTGGTTGCGCGGCTCGAAGGCAACGAAACCCTGGTCATTCCGATCACCTGCCTGGCCTTCGGACTGGGCGGCGGACTGATCCAGATGCAGGAGGAGCTGATCGCGTTTGTGCCCATGCTGCTGCTCCTGACCCGGCGCCTCGGCTTCACCCCCGTCGTCGCCTGTTCGGTGAGCCTCGGCGCGGCAGCGGTGGCAGCCGCGTTCAGCCCGGTCAACCCCTTTCAGGTAGTAATTGCGCAGAAGGTCGCCGAGCTGCCGCCGCAATCGGGGCTCTGGTTCCGGCTCGCGTTTCTCGCGCCGGCCATGGCGGTGTGGATCTGGGGGACGATGCGGTACGCGAAGAAGACGGCGGGAGGGGCGGGGGTGGCGGGAAATGGCCAGGGTGCTTCCGCCGTTCCCGCCACGTCCGCCGCTCCCGCATCGCCCGCCTCCCATACCCGCGACACCGCCATCCTCCTCACCGTCCTCGCCACCTTCGTCCTCTTCGTCCTCGGCGCGCGACAGTGGGGCTGGGACTTCGAGCACTTCGGCGCCCTGTTCTTGCTCATGGGGGTCGCGGCGGGCCTCCTGGGAAGGCTGGGGATTGGAGGGACGGCCGACGCCTTCGTCGAGGGGTTCCGCTCCCTGGCCTATGCCGCACTGCTGATCGGATTTGCCCGGGGGATCTACCTGGTGCTCGAGCAGGGCCAGGTGGTCGACTCGATCGTCCAGGGGATTTTCACCCCGATCGCCGAGCTGCCGGTGGTCCTCTCCGCCCTGGGGATGATGGTCCTCCAGGCGCTGGTCCATGTGCCAGTGCCCAGCACCAGCGGTCAGGCGGTTCTGACCATGCCGGTGCTGGTTCCCCTCTCCGACCTGCTGGGTCTGGGCCGACAGGTCACGGTGCTCGCTTATCAGTACGGCGCCGGCCTGTGCGAGCTCCTGACCCCCACCAACGGGGCCCTGATGGCGATGCTCGCCGCCACCGGGGTGCGCTTCCGGGGAGTGTTCCGCTTCGCGGTTCCCCTTCCGGTTCCTATTTGGGGCCTCGCGGTGATCGGGCTCGTCACCCGAATAGTGACAGGCCTGAGGTAGGTGGTGACCGGTGAGCGGTGAACGGTGAGGGATCGGGCCCACTGGCCGCCAGGCCGCCTGTCCGCCTCACCCCTGCCCGAAACGCAGACAGTGTCCCTGTTTTTGGCGACCGGTCCACAACGACCCGCCGGCCCGTGGTCCGGGGGTGCTAGGCAAGTGCTTGAGTCTGAATAGATTACATTCTGGTGGGTGGAGGTTCCCCCCAGTCCGGGCTGGCACCAAGGTTGCACCTCCAGCGTTACGGGGAGTGGATCTTCTGGTCCGCTGTTCCGATACAAAGGGGTGGTGATGAGCGAACTCACGATTCGGGAAATGGAAAACGGCGAGGAATTCGCCGACTGGTTTGCCGACCTCACCCAGCGTGAGGAAGAGGCGACCGGGGATCCGGTGTTCCTCGAGGAACACTACCTGATCCTGAGCAACGCCATCGGCGACTGGATCGGGGGCCTCCGGTACTACCTGCGCGGTGGCGTCGCCCACGTGCTGGACGTGGCGGTCCGGCAGGAAGAACGCAATCACGGTTATGCCCATCGCCTGCTGGAAACCGTCGAGGAGAAGGCCCGGGAGTCCGGGGCCCACCTGATCGAGTTCTGGACCGACGACCTGGCGGGTGAGGCAGAGTTGATGGTGTTCGGCTGGAACCGCATAATGCGCCGGGACGGCTATATCGGAGACCGCACCTGGTATCTGATGGAGAAGCGGCTGGACTGATCGGCCTAGCGCCCGCCATGCCGCGCCGGTATTCTTCGCTCGACTCCTAACCCCCGACAATTCCTCTGATTACGCGGCCCGGCTTCTGTCCGGGCCGCGTCCGGCTGGAAGGGATCGTACCGAGCGATGACACTTAGTGACGTTGCACGCCAGTTCTTTACCAAGATCGAAGTCCTCCAGGACCTGGAGGCGACGGTCCTGGAACTCATGGAACAGCACGAGAAGAAGCGCCCGCTGTGGCTCCCCAGCGAGTTGCTGGGCCCCAAGCCCGGTGACGACCCGGACGAGCACATCGCCGTGCTGAGACGCCGGGCGGAGGGGATTCCCGACTCGGCCCGGGCGGCGCTCGCCCTGAACATGCTGACCGAGGAAGGGCTGCCGCACTTCCACCGCCTGCTGGCGGTACACCTGGGCGATGCCAGCCACTGGCGGGCCTGGAACAACCTGTGGACGGCGGAGGAGGACCGGCACGGGGCGGTCCTGCACGACTACATCCACGACACCCGCATCCTGAACCAGACCCGCCTCGAGTCGATGCAGTTCAGCTACCTCAAGAGCGGATTCCAGCCCGATTGGGACAAGGACCCGTACCGGGTCTTCGCCTACACCACCCTGCAGGAACGGGCGACCCAGCAATCCCATTCGGAAACCGGGCGGATCATCGGCGAATACGAACCGCTGCTGGCCGAGGTGCTTGGCAACGTGGCTACCGAAGAGGCACGCCACTTCAGCTTCTACCGCACCATCTTCGAAGAGATTCTCAAGCGCGATCCGGACCAGGCGCTGATCTCGGCCGCCCATATCCTGCCCAGCATCGAGATGCCGGGAGCCAGCATGCCCGGCTTCCGCGAGATCGCCGACGTGATCCGCCGCTCGGGGATCTACGGTCCCCGGGACTACCTCCGGATCGTACAGGAGCAGATTCGCTACTGGCGGATCGACGCCCTGAACGGGCTCAACGAGCTGGGCCGCAAGGCCCAGGAGAAGGTCCTGGAGATTCCCGCGCGGCTCCAGCGCATCGCCGAACACATCGAGACCAAGAGCAAGGCGAAGACCTTCACCTTCGAGGTGGTCTTCAATCGTGAATTCGCGATGGAGTAGCGCGGTCCGGGCGGCCGCTCTGGTCGCCCTGACCGTCGGTGCGCCGGCCTGCAGCAGCGAGAAGTCCAGGCAGCGAGCGGTGCAGGCCGAGCAGCGCACTCCCCAGGGAAGCGCCCAGCTGCTTGGCCGGGAGCTGGCGGAAATCGTCGACCGGGTGATGTCCTACCGGAGCTCGCACCGGGGCCAGTTGCCCGCCTCCCTGCGCCAGGCAGGCCTCGACAGCCTGACCCCGATATTCATCCGCCAGTACAGCCGCCAGGGCAGCGATCCGCTGGTCACCATCCGGTTCCGCAACACCGAAGGCCGGCCCGTGGTGGCCTGCCGGGGCACCAACATGGTGCTTGAGGACGCCATGCTGCACGAGGGCCGCTTCGACGTCAGCTGCGAAACGTCGGCCGGCGGCGTCGAGACTTTCACCATCGAGCCTCCCCCGCCGCCGAAGAAGGACGAGGAATAGCCCGCCGGTGCGTCCCG
>Ga0184615_10001599_pt1 | contig 12205 bp, 17 predicted proteins | sample PLM4_65_coex_FD_133134 | JGI IMG/M metagenome (GOLD analysis project Ga0184615, IMG submission 133134) | Groundwater sediment microbial communities from an aquifer in East River, Colorado, USA - PLM4_65_coex | ecosystem: Environmental > Terrestrial > Soil > Riparian zone | place: USA: East... | reverse complement strand
TCTCGCCGCGCGAAACGATCGGAGCACCAGAGTGCTCCTCGAGCACCACCACCGCGTCTTCGAGATCGGTAGCGATTACGGTGTCGTGTTCGTTTGTGTACAAATGAAGTTGCTCGCTCATGACTGCTCCTTGGTTCTTCCGTCTCGTTCGTCTTCGATCAGGATGATGGCCTCGTGCAAGGTGCGGCTCACCTTGTGTTCCCTGTTCATGTGTCGCAGCGCGATGTTGATCGCCTCACCGAGCCCCTGGCGGTAGCCGATCTTCAGCGCACGGTGATGCACCACGAGCAGTAGTCCGAAGACGAACAACGTCACGCTGGTTACATGGATCCAGGTCACGGCTGCCCCAACCTCTTCTGCTCCAACCAGCAGCAGTAGTTCTTGACCTTCCTGCAGCTTACCAGAAGCATCTCAGCCGACTCCGCCCTGGCCGCCCTGGACTTCCCGAGAGTCACCTCAGTGCTAAGCAGGTCTCTGTATCGTTCTTGATCGGCTACGCTCCACTCTAGTTGGCGCCGTAGGCTGTCGCGCTCGCCGCGCCCGATGTCCCAGCCAATGAGAAGACCGACACCGACCAGCATCGAGATAGCAACGAACACACCGACAACGAATACCCAACCTTTCATGTGTCGACCCTCGCCACGGGCTCCTCAGCGTTTAGCGCGTCGACGCGCGCCCACTCGGCATCGACGGCGGCGTTGAAAGCTTCGACCTCGCCGCCGCCAGTTCCGACGAGCCAGCCGTTGATGAACTCGCGGATCCGCAACAGAGCAATGGCTTCGCCCTCGTGCAGCCCCTCGCGCCCGTAGCGCCCCTGTCCACCGTAAATAAACCCGTAGCCGCCCGTGTCCATGCTGACCAAGGCGGCAACCACCTGAAGCCGCGTCGGCTGCTCCGGCAAGTGCGCCGGCCTGTCGTCGTCGAGCGGCGTTGCGCCGACCCACGGCTCGGAGAGCCAGACCATGAGGCTGCGCTCAGACACCGGAGACCTCCTTCGGCGGCTCGATGCCCGGCCTCATGCTGGTGTTCTCGCCGGTCAGGTGCCTATGCCAATTTAGGCACGCCGCGGCCGTCGTGATGACATGGTGCAGGCGCTTCTGTTCGTGCTGCGTCGGATTGTTACCGACGGCGACTGTCATTGCGATCGACTTCCCTTCATGCACCGCCTTGCCCGCCAGGTAGCCCAGCAGCCAGAACCAGTCCTGGTCGGCTTTGCTCTCGTCGTGCTCGACGCCCCAGCGCTCCACTTGGTGAGCGGCTTCGACACGAACGGCCTGCAGGAAGTCCTCGGTTTGCGGCGAGCTGATCAGCGCCTCGAGTTCCTCCACGCGCTCGTGTGCGCACGCATGGCAATACTTCGTCGCCTCGTGGCCGTCGTCGAGCGAGTAATGACGGTCGCAGCGCGTGCACTCAGGCATCAGCGATCTCCTGTGCTGCGATCTCAAGCACTCGACGCACCTTTTCGATGTCGAAACAGTCGTCGGTGCGCACCCCGCTCTCCATGTCGATCCAGGTATCGCCGTCACCCTGCATCTTCAGCGTGCTGATCGCGCGGTAGACGTTGTGTGGACTGATCCCACCGGCGTAGCCGAGGCGGCCGTGAAGAGGGACAGGCGGAAGCGGGCAGCCTAGTGCTGTGATACCGCGACCACCAGAGAGGTCCCAAAGTGCTGATACGTTCTGGTGCATGTTCGCAAGCTCGGCAGCATGGTCAAGAGCCTCGATTGACTGCACCTGCAGAATGAACTCGATCTCCGGGTGAATGTGAGCCGCAAGCAAACCGGGTAACCTGTACGCGCTGAAGCCGTTCAGCTGGACGCGGCTGTGGTGCCAGACGTACGACATCTTGATGTCACCACAGAGAGCCCACCGAGCCGCTTCACCGCAGAGATGCACAGCGGTCTGCGACTTACCGTGAAGTCGTTCGATGATCTGTAGCCACCCTTTCGGGTAGCGCGGCGATCCGACTTTCGACTTTGAAACAAGAAACGCCCACTCGACGAACGGAAACTCGGCGCTCAAGTCGATGAGCGCCTGGATGTCGACGTCGTCATCGGCGCCCGTGATCGTGACACGCTTGAGATTCATGAGTTCCCAACCTGCCCATCACCCTTCGTTACTAGAAGCAGTGCGTTTGGCTGAATTTCAAAGAGAGTGATCCAGAGGCGATTGCTGTTAGTCACTTCTTCCTCCTGTAACGCTTACCCGGCGTCTCGTTCGTACCGCGCAGCGGTTGCGTCTTTTCCTCGATGCGCTTCAACTGGCGCCAGTGCGCGGCCTCCTGGGCAGCACGGTGCTGCACGCTGAAACTGTAGACGATGCCGTTCGAGAGGCGCCCACCATCGTTCTCGCCGATGACGGTGCCGAACTTCGCCTCCAGCTCCTTTACCTGCTTCTCGAGCTTTCGCGCATCGGCATCGAAGGCGCTCTTCTTCGTCTTCAGTTTCTTGAGCGCGACATCGACTTCAATGAGCTCATCCGGCAGATCGACGATCTTGCCCACCTTCACGCGTCGCTCGTCGAGCCGGCGCAGCACCTCATAGGTATCGACATCGTCACCCCACTTCGGTGGGCAATTCTTCTGGAGCAGGTCCCAGAAGAACTCCGTCTCGGTGGCGATCATATCCGAGAGCTCGTTGTCGACCTCGATGTCCTCGTACCGGTGATGGAACGTTGGCGACCCGAAGAGGACAGAGAGACTGCCCCAGGCCACGTCGGTGACCATGCACTGCGTCGTCACCTGCACGACCCACTCTGGACACGGGCCGAGCTTGTCGTCCCACTTCCCCTCGACGCTCGTGGTCTTGAGCTCGAGGATGTGGGTGCTAAAATCGCCCTGGTGCTTCCAACCGGGAACGAGCTTCGGGTCGAGCACCATCTGCGTGTAGTCGAGCGTGCAGCCGAGCCACGGGTACTTGATGCTTCGGAGCAGTTTCTGTTCCCGGAACACCGAGCGCCCTGTCTTCTGTGCGAACAGGGTCGCGTTGCCGTCTTCCAGGAGGTGCCCGAGCTCACCTGCCTCCTTCACGTACTCAGGTACACGTTTACCGTCGATCTCGTCCCTCTTCCGATAGAAGAGATCGATCCGGGCACCGGGATGCGGATGCCCCAGGATCGCCGGCACATCCGTCGCTGTGATGATCGTTTTCCTGGCGGTGAGCCAGGCGCCGCGGTCGGCGTCAGCGTCAGCGATGACCTCGTAGCTGGGGTTGCGAGGTTGAGAAGTCGGCGTTACGCTGCTGCCTGTAGGCGACATCGAGCTCCTTGTGGGTGTCGCCCTCCAACCCAGAACGGCAGTGCCGCGAGCGCTGCCGTTCTTCTTTTTGGGCTTGAGGACTACTGTAATACCCTGTATAGGATGCGCATGACCTTCTCGTCAACCGAAAGCTGGAAAGGTTCGTAGGTCGAGGCAAAAAGGAAAGGCGGATGCGCCAATGGAAATCGAAGTCAGGAACCAGAGCGGTGCAGTAAAACGGATCAAAGCGGAGGGCCGCGTCGGTCACGGCGGCGGCGTGTACGTGCTCGCCACCTGGGCAAGCTACGGCGACTGCTTCGTAGATCCGGGCAGCGGCGACGTGCTCGTCGAGGTCATGCCCATCGAAGGCGGGTTCTATGAGGTCGACCTGGACACGGGTCGGCTCATCGGTTCGGCGTGGCGCGTACCCATGAGCGAGCTCGACGGACTGAGCGACCGAGAAATCGGCAGCAAAGTTCCGGTGGAGCACGCGCGTTCTGGTGACCGTGAGCTCGTGCAGCTCATCGATGTCGAGCCGAGCCGAGGTCTCGTGCGCGTGATGGCGCGCGCCGGCAAGGCGACTGGCCGTTGCCTGACTACGGGCTGGCGTGTTACTGCTGCGGACCTGGCGCGGTTGCGGGGATCGAACCTCCAGCACGTAGCCTGAACAGGAGCAGAAAAATATGACCAAGGCAGAGGTGCACCCTGGGATCGATGCATACGTCGGCTATTTCGTTACGGTGCAGTTCCGTGGGCGGATTGCGATCTTCAAATGCGAGTCATCTGTGCCCGCTACGGAGATGAAGCTCGTTCCTGTTCAGGAGGTAGACGCCGCGGGTCACGCCGTTGTTGCTGCCACGGATTGTCTGGAGCGCATCAAGTTGGTTCAGGTTACGCCAGCTTTCTGCTACTTCGAAATGAAGGCGCCGGACTCATCCGTCGCCGAGCTCTGCGTCGCCGTAGATTTGATCGCTGCGATCTGGCGTCCGCTGAAGGCTCCTTCCAAGATCTTGTCGCCGCTGGTGCAGTAGTGGATCTCCGAACAGCCTTCCGGCGCCTGGAGCGCGAGGATCTCGAGCGGCTCTCGCGGGAACACACCACGTACCGCTACCTGGGCAACAACGTGGCGCTGACGCGGGTGCTCGACAATTTCTTGCTCTACGTCGATACGCGCGACCGAAGTATCGTACCGCACCTCATCATGGACGGCTTCTGGGAAATGTGGGTGACGCAGGCGATTGCGCAACGCATGCAGCCCGGGTGGCGCTGCGCCGACTTCGGTTCCAGCTACGGCTATTATCCGATGCTGCTGTCCAGGCTCGGCGCTCAGGAGGTGATCGCGTACGACCGCGATCGCGCCGCCGTAAAGCTAGAGACCGTGCTCACCAATGGTGCATGGCCTGGTGTGAATAGACACCATCTGATGGGTGTAACGAGGAACGAGCTCGGTGGTGCTTACCTCAAATTGACACCAGAAAGTCATGGCCAGTTCGACTTCATCAAGATCAGCGATCGAGAAGCCGGTGGCATACTAGACGCCGTTGCGCTCTGTGCTGAAAACGCATCGGTGTTGCTAGAGGTCGATGGTGAGAATGCTGTGCTGCTAGACAAAGTGAGCGCCAGGTACACGCTGGAAAAGATCGACCACGACTCTCGGTTCAGTCAGACCACGGCTGATGATCTCGGCAAAGAAACGGTGTGGCTGTGGATGACGCCGAAGTGAAACAATTCGACTACCCAGAGGCCGACTACTCGAGCAAGGTTCTACGTGGCTGCTACACGCATCCGTCGCAGCTGCTCGAGGAAGCGAAGCTACGTGACGCTTGCAACACCGACTACGACCGACGTTTCGCAGCAGCGCTGCGCGCAGAGGCCAGGCGCTGGGAAACGGAACTGCTCTGAGTGATGCAGCGCCCGACGCCGACGCAGCGGATCGAGATCATCAGCGCCCGGTTGCGCGCGGCCAATGTCGACCGAAAGACTCGCCGTCGGCGGCGTCACAAGAAGGACGTGATCCCGAGCGACTGCCCACGCTGCAAGAACGACCCGAAGCGGCGCGCCAAGCCGTGGTGCACGGTCTGCTTTAGATTGCCGACTGAACGATGAGGACACGGAAATGATCGATCGCATAAACCACAACATTACGGATCGTCGCGCTCAACCGTTCGATATCGTCGCCAGGCCCAAGCATTACAACGTCCACCCATCGGGGATCGAAACGATCGAGCTCACTGAGCTACCGAACGCCAACATCGCCAACGCGCTTAAGTACTGCTGGCGTCGGAACGACAAGGGAACCACGCAGCAGGATCTTGGAAAGGCTCAGTGGTACGCGCGTCGACACTGCGAGAGCCCGTTCCATGTTCCGATCTTCGCATCGCGAGATCTGCTAGCGCGCTTCACGTACCTCGGTTGCAAGGTGATCGAACACGAGCAAGCGGGCTCGCTGTTAGCCGTCGTGATTTTAGCGATTGCAGAAGGTGAGCCTCGGCGCATGCTGCAGCGCATCGAGGAAGAGCTCGCTGCGATTGGTGCCTGAATGGCAGCCGTGATGCACTGGTGGGCGGTCGTCTACGCTGTCGTAGCGTTCGTGGCTGCCGGCGTCGCTGTAGTGGCGCAATACCTCGACCGGCATGACGTCGTCGGTGTCGCGTTGGTGGTGCTTGCGCTGACCTGGATATTCGGCTTGATTTGCCTGATTTTGTCGAAGCGCGCCGGGTGAACTAGAGCTACTTTTGCGGCGACGTGGCGCCCAGAGGTACCATCTCTGGTATGCGGTACCGTAGAAACCCACAGCTACTCGCCAGTGACGCCGCCGATCTTCTCCGCGAGCAGGGGATCCCGGTCATCCCGCAAGCGATCGATGTCGGCGACGTCGATGCCGAAGCTATCCGGTTGGGTGACCAGGTCGAGATCGCGGAGCTGCAGGACGGTACCTTCATGGTGAGCGTCCGGCACGACCACGACTGGAAGCTCGAGGGTGTCGAGTACAGCCTCGGCGATGCCGTGGCTCTCGCGTCGAGCTGCCACGAGATGGCGGCGAACCGACATCAGCGGCGCAACCCATCCGCAGCGATCAAGCGCTGCTGGGGCGAGCTCACGCCGTGGGTCTACTTCACGCCGCGAGGTAAGAGGATCGTCGTCGCGGGCAAGGCGAACAAGTTCAGGTTCTTCTACGCTGACACGGAACAGCAGGTCGGTCCTGAAGTGTCGTACCTGCGTGGTGTGCTGGAGCACGCGGGTAAGATGAAGTGGATCGACAAGGAAGACTGGTACCGCCGCCAGAACCGAGATCAAGGGGTGACGGTACTGTCGGATTTCCGCCGCACTCGTGAGCGTGGTGAGTGATGGTCAACGAGACGTTCCTCGATCGCTGGAGCCTGGTGCATACGCTCATGGGCATCGGCGTAGGCTTCGCCGGCATCAAGCCGCCGCTCGCAGTCATCGGCGCGGCCGCTTTCGACGTAGTCGAGCACTTTCATGAGTCGCCGCGCGGCTCGAAGCTTTTCGGTAGCAAGGCGCCCGAGAGCATCGCGAACGTGGTCGGTGACCTGCTCGTCTACAGCGTCGGATACGCGGCTGCGCGCAGCGGCCACAAGCACGAGCATGCGTCGGTAGCGACCGTGGCAGCGTTCGGTGCAGCTGCGTTGCTCGGCATCGTCTTTGCGCACAAGGCCGGCTGTGAGTGTCCGGTACCGGGAGGTCCAGCATGAAGGAGCGTTACCAAACACGCGGTGTCCTGGCCGGCGCATACCGCGGAAAGAACGTCGACCAGCGCTCCTTGATCACGCACACGTGTGACACGGAAGATCCGGATGAGCGTTCGCTGTGCAAGCGCGTGAAGCCTGGTCATCTCGTCGATGAGTACGGCATGACGCAAGCGCAACTCAGTGCGCCACCGACCTGCCCGAATTGCCTGACGAGGGACCCTCGGTTTAAGGGTACAGGGATGGAACCGAACGCCGACCTCGAATGGATCAAGGGAGACGGTGTCGATCAGGATGGTCACAGCCTCGCCTGGTGGAAGAGCAGGCTCAAGAAGTGGAAAGGCGAATACGACCGACCGCGAGCAGAGCTCCGGGTCACCTGCTGGGATCGGCGCGGAAAACGCGCTGACGATCGCACCTTCAGCATAGATGATCTGAGCGCGGCGAAAGCAGCGGCTAAGGCTTGGAGCCAGAGCTCAGGATCGGCGGAGGTCCGAGCTCGGATCGAAATCCCGTACCAGAAGACCTACCTCATCGACATCGGCGAATACCGCAGCACCGGCAGCAACGGCTACTACGTGTGGACGGTGGATCGAGACGGTGTGCCGTACGATCGGCGCGGTCCGTGGGAAAATCCTGACGAAGCGATCGGGCACGCCAAGGTAGGTTCTCGCGCTGGTAACAAGTTCGATCACGTCGTGACGTTCGGGAGCGATCCAGCAGCAACCGACTTCGAGATCATCAAGGCGTTCAAGGCCTGGTCGGGCGAGGTGCACTACGGCACGGATCTGCCGCGCGTCGGTGGAAGATTGAGGGAGTACCGGTGAGCCGCATCTGGATCGACAAGGGTTACTACTTGCAGCCGCGCGAGCTCGAACGCGGTGGGCACAGTTACGTGTTGAGCCTCGAGTACCAAGTGTTCGAACTCGACGGTTCTCCGGCGCAGGGCAGCTACCGAGGCCCAGGCACCACCAGTGGTAAAAGGCTGATCATTGGTGACGCCGCGAACCCGGAAGCGCTGCTCACCGAGTACGTCGTCGCCACGCAGCCCACGTCCGAGTCGAACGACTACTACCAGGGCTTCCTGTCCGCGCTCGACGATCGGCGCCAGGCCGTGTCCGGTAAGCTGACCAAGGCGGAAGGCAGCAAGGGCTACTACGCCAGGAGCAGCCGCTGGTGGGAAGGCTACAACGACGCGTGGCGCGAGAAGCGCGAGAACGCGAAGAAGATGCAGCCGAACTCCGGTTACTACGTCTGGGTCATCGGCAGGAACAACCAGCCGCTCGACGAAGGTCCGCATGGGCCGCACGATCTCCAGGGCGCGAAGACGTACGCGCGCATCGCGGCCACCGAGGGGGAGCACGACCGTGCTGTTAGCCGCGGGCTCGACCCGCAGGCGCCGAGCTTCGAGATCGTGCGGAGATACCGCGCCGGCACGGGCGAGCGCGTGCTCTAGGGCAGAATTTTGCGGAAAGGTCGAGGGTGGCAGTACCATCCGAGGCATGTCCGAAGAATACCTGGCTGGTGTAGGTCTGAGGGTCACGCAAGTAGCGACGCGTGCCGGCGTCGGCGGGAACGCGCTAACGAACCTCAACGCTACCGAGCACCCGAACGGCTCGATCGCAGTGGTCGCTCAGGACAACACGGTGTACCTGCTCGACAAGGGAAGCACCGTGACCGCTGATGGTGTCGCGATCATTGCTGCGGTCGGTGGAGGGCGCTGGATCGCGCAGACCAGCAGCGAACAGATCTTGTACAGCGTGATGGCCAAGTTGTTCTTGGACACCGGCCAGCCAAACACCGGGGCTGTGGTGGCGGATGAGTGGCGAGGTCTACCGACCGTGCCGTCGCAGTACGCGTTGGGGTTCAATGTTTCGTCGCCGCTGTGGACGATCAACGTCAACACCGGCGTGCTGACCTACGCCGGTCCGGAGCGATCGTTCATCATCTACGGTTCGATCACGATGTCCACGGGAGCGGGCACTCAAGCTTTCAGCTTCAGCCACAGCGATCTACCGATCATCGGCACCACCAACGACTCCGACTACGAGGGCGCAGTACACGGTGGTGGCAGGCAACGACAACATCAACCTGTCGTTCATCGGATCGGCCATTGTCGGCCCAGCCGACACGATCCAGGGAGCTATCCGCAACTTGGAAGACGGCACGTCGATGACCATCCGCCGATACCAGCTCGTTGTCGTTCCGGCCCCGTAAAATCGCAATCCCGAGCTCGGGTCAGCGCAACTTTTGCGTAAAAGTTACGGTGTGGTCTACCATCGTAGGCGATGTCTGAAGCAACTCGAGCTCCCGCAAACCTCAGGATCTTCGGCGCCTTTGCCACGGTGCTTGGCGCTCAAGACAGTCTGCAATCGCAGAGTACCTGGGAGTTGCCGGACGGGGCGCTCGCGATGGTGCGCGCGAACAGCACGCTCTATCAGTTCGATCGAGGCTCAACGACGGCGCCGTCTGCGACGGTCGTGCAGCCGGCGGCAGGCCCAGGAAGATGGCTCGCCCTGGCGGGCGCCCTGGGCATCATCAGCTCCGACAACGTCACGAACGAGTCCGGTGTGCCAGGCACGAACGTCACCGAGGCACTCGACAACCTCGAAGCGCAGATGACGCCGTTCGTGATTCGCGACCTCGTGCCGGCTGATGACAATACGCCGACGATCCAGGCTTACGTCGACGCAGTGGACCCATTCACGTTTCTAGAGATCCAGCAGCAAGGCGGGTTCAGGTTAGCTAGCCCGATCCGCTTGGAGACCCAGATCGGACTCGGCGGGCTCAGCAACGCAACGCAGCTCAACAAAGACCCATTTTGGTTCGCCGGCAGCTCCATCATTGTCGGACCGATCCAGACGCCATTTCCGCACGGCGCTGCAATCCTCGACGACGCAGATTTTTCCTACTCCTTCACCGGAGCCGACGTCGCAACGTACATGCCGATCGGGTTGCCAACGGCCGGCGGCGTCTTTCCACAGGACTGGCCTGGGCTCTGGCTGGAGATGGCGATCACGGTTACGGGACCGGTCGTCAGTCCCGCCACGCTTTTCACGATTCACGGCGAGAACCTAACCAACATTTTTTCAACGAGCATGGTGCTGGATGCCTCGTGGAAGTTCACGAACGACGTTCTGCTCGTTACGGTTTTCACCGATTTGGCCGGTGTGCAGCTCGAGAGCACCACCGACTTCAGTGGCGAAATCGGCGTGCGCCATATGATTGCGATCGGTTGGGACGATCCGACGCAGATGGCGTATTTGTTCGTCGACGGCGTGCTGGAAGACAGCGCAGCACTGGCCGGAAACGTCTTCACGTCGCAGCCGTGGCAGATGGCCAACATCGGCGGCGCGCGCGTGCAGTTCGGCGAGAGCGCATGGATCCAGAGTGCCGACTTCGACCTGGGGAGCTTCTACATTGGAGACGTCTGCAAGCACACGGCCAACTACGCCGTTTCGTGGGACGTTCCGGCGTCGGGCGTCGACACTCGCTGCATGGTGGTATGTCAGAACGATCGCGAAGTCGACGATCTGGTCAAGCTCACCTCAGGGACCATCGCTTACTCATGGATGCGCTACCCCACGTCTGCCGGTCAGGGGTCGGACGTGCAGGTCAAAAATCTGCTGTTCGGCACGGGCGGCGTCGCCGGTGGCTGCTCGGTCCAGGTAGAAACCTCACTTCGGACTGTGGTGTCTAGCATCACCTCGAACGAGGCGGCCGTCGTTTGCAACGGGAACAGCTTCTACAGCACGTTCGAAAACATCACCCAGACGGGCGGCCAGCGCTTCGGCTCTCTGTTTTCCGGAGGGCTCTGCAACTGGAACGGGATCAACAAGTTTTCTGGCGCGGCGATCGGAGTCGCTTTCATCAACGGCGGCGGTGCGGCCGAGACGATCCACACCTACGACTACACGCGGATCGGTTTCTGGTTCGACGGGTGGAGCGGTTCAGGGACGTTCGGGGCGAGTGACGAGAGCACCCCGCCGGGTGTCGATCCGCTTTATGGCGTGTATTGGCGCGCGCCCGATGGGCTCGCTTCGGTTACCGAGATCAATTTGACGGTGGACGTCATCTCGAGCGACAGCACGATCCCCTTCAACGTGGCTCGGAACCGCAACTCGATCCTGAAGATCAATGGTGGGCAGTCGTTCTTGGCGGGCCTGACGACGCCTCCTAGCTCGTTTTTCCTTTTCACCACGCCCACACTCGACGATCCGATCTATGCGGACATCATCACCCTGGACCCCGTTCCGATTGCCAACCTGCCCGAGAAGGTGATTACGTCGAGCGGGCCTGCGGGAGCTCTGACCCTGACCGCCGCGGCGTCGACGACCATTACAACGCGCCAGGCCCTCGAGTTCAATTACACGGGCGTGACGCTGGTGGGGCCGACTGCGCTGGTGCTGAGCAACAACGTGGGCGACGGGCCGGAGCCACGGGACGGGACGACGATCACGGTGAACGCAAATCCTACCTTCGACGGGAACACGCTGGAGGTGCAGAACTTCGACGCCACGCCGCTCGCAAGCTTCACCGCGGCCGGCTGGATGAAGTTCAGGTGGCGCTCGTCGGCTAGCAGCTGGCAGGCGATGTACGGTGCATAGCCTGCGCTACCATGACTGACGTCGTCTTCTTCGCAGGCCCGGTCATGGTCAAGGATGCGTTCAAGCGCATCGATTGGCAGGGACGCGACGTGCGCATCGTGCCGATCGTTGGCAACGGCTCGACATTCTTCTCGCAGCTGGCGGAGCAGCTACGCGACTCGAGCGGACGCATCCTCCCGAATCTCCTACGCCGGTACGCACCAGGCATCACGCCGGAGAAGATCGCGATCGCGGCATACAGCGCCGGCCATGGTCTCCTGAACAAGATCGCCGACGTTGACGCCGACCGCGAGCTCATCTCGGCTATGATCCTCTCCGACGCCACGTTCTCCGGATTCAACGACGCGCCCAAGCGCGGCTACGTGAAGTTCGGGATCGACGCGGCGCGCGGCCAGCGCCTGCTGGTGTCGACGACCGCCAACACCACCGATGGCACCCACCGCTCTGGGCGCGATAGCTGGCTGCTCGTCTGGAACGAGATAGCTCGCCTCACAGGTCGGCAGCCCCATGAGGTGGCGCCCGAGGGCGGCGTCCTGCCCGCGTCCGGCGGCTGGTGGCGACTGGGGTCCGATCTCCGCTGGGGCAACTACTCGACCCCGGGGGCGGCTGCAGGCGCCGGCAGCGACATCAGCCACGGCGACCACCACGACCTCGGC
>Ga0184615_10001598_pt1 | contig 12208 bp, 9 predicted proteins | sample PLM4_65_coex_FD_133134 | JGI IMG/M metagenome (GOLD analysis project Ga0184615, IMG submission 133134) | Groundwater sediment microbial communities from an aquifer in East River, Colorado, USA - PLM4_65_coex | ecosystem: Environmental > Terrestrial > Soil > Riparian zone | place: USA: East... | reverse complement strand
CGATCCAGCTCCACGCGCAGGGCAGGCTCCGCATCGACGGCCGGCGCGTCCACATCTCTCCCTAGGACACTGGCCGCGCAGGCGCCGACGCGAGCGGACAGCGCTGCTCGCCTGCGCCAGCACGCCTCCGGTGGCGCGCAACTCGCGCATCAAGTCGGCGTTCGCACGGGCCGATCGAGCGCGGAGGAGCGACGCGAGCGGAGGCCGACGGCGCGATGGACAAGCGGGTATTGGTGGTCGACGACGACCGCCTGATTCGCGAGATGACGCGAGACGCACTCGTGCAGGAGGGCTTTCGCGTCGCGACGGCTGCGACCGGACGCGAGGCGCTCTCGCGCCTGGGCGACGAGGGGCCGTTCGACCTCGTGATCACGGATCTCTCGATGCGCGAGATGGACGGGCTCGAGCTGCTCGAGCGCGTGAAGCGCGCCTCGCCGCGGACCGAGGTGATGGTGCTGACCGGCTACGCCTCGCTCGAGAGCGCGCTCCAGGCGATGCGGCTCGGCGCCGCGGACTACCTGCGCAAGCCCGTGTCGGCGCCCGAGATCACCTACGGCGTGAAGCGCACCTTGCTCCGGCGGCGGCTCATCGACGAGAACGAGTCGCTGCGCGGCTGCGTGCAGGCGTTCGAAGCCGCGCGCCCGCTGGCGTCGTGCCTCGAGAGCGGAGACGTGCTGCCGCTCGCGCTCGACATCGCGCTGCGGCTCACCGGTCGCGGCCGCGCCGTCGGACACCTGGCCGAGCTTCCCTCGCACAGCGGCGACGGCGTCGAGCTGGTTGGGTTCCCGCCGGAGATTCTCGGCGAGCTGCGCGCGGAGATCGAGCTCGGCAAGCTCTTCGACCCGGCCGATCTCGAGCGCTCCGGCGTTTCCAGCGCCGATGCGCTCGCGGGCGCACTGGAGCCGCTCGGCCTCGCGGATCCCAACCTGCTGGCGCTGCCGATGCGCCTGGAGGGCCGCGTGGTCGGCGGGATCTGGATCTTCTCCGACGGCCGTCCGTTCGCGGCCGACGAGCGGCAGCGCGCCGAGCTCGTGGTCGAGCAGGCGGAGCTCGCGCTGATCAACTCCGAGAGGTTCCTCCAGGCGCGCGAGAAGGCGTTCGTCGACGACGTGACGTCGCTCTACAACGCGCGCTACCTGCTCTCCGCGCTCGACCGCGAGGTGAATCGAGCCGCGCGCTCGCAGAGCCGCCTGTCGGTGCTCTTCCTCGACCTGGATCGCTTCAAGACGGTGAACGACCGCTTCGGGCATCTGGTCGGCTCGCGCGTGCTGCGCGAGCTCGGTGCGCTCCTGCAGGACTCCGTGCGCGCGATCGACACCGTCGGCCGCTACGGCGGTGACGAGTTCACGATCCTGCTGGTCGACACGGGTCTCGACGGCGCACTCTCGGTCGCCGAGCGGATCCGGCAATCGGTCGCGGACCACGCCTTCGGCGCCGAGCGGGGGCTCGACCTGCGGCTCACGATCTCCGTCGGCGTGTCCACCTTCCCGTCGCACGGCGAGAGCCGCGAGCGCCTGCTCGATCTGGCGGACAAGGCGATGTACCTCGCCAAGGCGCTCGGCCGGGATCACGTGTGCTCGGCCAACGAGCTCTCGAACTCGGGCTCGCGGGGGCCCATCAACCCGGGCCTTTGACCGGTTCGCGGGGCCTTGGTAGGCTCCGCGACCCGAACCGTCGGGCACTGCGGAGGCGGCCTTGCCGCGACTCGATCCACTGGGCGACCTGCGCCGAACGCACTTCTGTGGAGCGGTGCGCGCGACGGACGTCGGCCGCGAGATCGTGCTCTGCGGCTGGGTGCGCAAGCGGCGCGACCACGGCGGCGTGATCTTCGTCGACCTGCGCGACCGCACCGGCATCGCGCAGGTCGTGTTCAAGCCCGACACCCAGCTCGCCGCGCACGAGAAGGTGCAGGCGGTCCGGGCCGAGTGGGTGCTGCTCGTGCGCGGCGTCGTCACGCGCAGGGATGCCGACGCGGTGAACCCGAACCTCGCGACGGGCGAGGTCGAGATCGTCGCGCACGAGGTGCGCGTGCTGAACTCCGCGACGACCCCGCCGTTCGAGATCGAGGACGACGTCCAGATCGACGAGAGCAGCCGGCTCAAGTACCGCATCCACGACCTGCGCCGGCCGGTGATGCAGCGGCGTCTCATGATCCGCCACGCGCTCGCGCAATCGCTGCGCGCGAGCTGCACCGATCGCGGGCTCACGGAGATCGAGACGCCGATCCTCGCGCGCGCCACGCCCGAGGGCGCGCGCGACTTCCTGGTGCCGAGCCGCATGCACCACGGCAGCTTCTACGCTCTGCCGCAGTCGCCGCAGATCATCAAGCAGATGCTGATGGTCGCGGGCTTCGACGGCTACTTCCAGCTCGCGCGCTGCTTCCGCGACGAGGACCAGCGCGCCGATCGCCAGCTCGAGTTCACGCAGCTCGATCTCGAGATGTCCTTCGTCGGCGTCGACGACGTGCTCGACCTGCTCGAGCACATCACCGTGCGCGCCTACCGCGACGTGCTCGGCGTCGAGCTCGCGCGCCCGTTCGATCGCATCACGTACAAGGACGCGATGGCGCGCTACGGCTCCGACAAGCCGGAGCGGCGCATCCGGCTCGACATCGTCGAGCTCTCGGACGTGCTCGCGACGAGCAAGTTCAAGGTCTTCGCGGGCGCGCTCGAGAGCGGCGGCGTCGTGCGCGGGCTGCCGATCCACGACGCCGCGGCGCTCACGCGCAGCGAGCTCGACCGCCTCGGCGACCAGGCGCGCGTGTTCGGCGCGAAGGGGCTCGCCTGGGTGCGCGTCACCGAGGACGGCAGCTGGCAGTCGCCGATCGCGAAGTTCCTCTCCGAGGAGGAGAAGGTCGCGATCACCGCGCGCGCAGGATTGCGGCCCGGGTCCGTGATCCTGTTCGGCGCGGACCGCGAAAAGGTCGTCTGCGACGTGCTCGGACGGCTGCGGCTCGAGCTCGGTCAGAAGCTCGACCGCTACGACGGCCGTCCGTGGGACCCGCACTTCGTCGTTGGCTTCCCGCTCTTCGAAGAGGGCGACGACGGCAGGCTCACGTACATGCACATGCCCTTCGTCGCGCCGCTCGAGAGCGAGCTCGCGAAGCTCGACACCGATCCGAAGAGCGTCGAGGCCACGCACTACGACCTGGTCATGAACGGCGTCGAGCTCGGCTCGGGGAGTCTGCGCAACCACCGCGCCGACGTGCAGCTCAAGATCCTCGAGATCCTCGGCTACTCCGAAGCCGACGCGCGCGCGCGCTTCGGCTTCATGCTCGACGCGCTCGAGACCGGCGCGCCTCCCCACGGCGGCTTCGCGTTCGGCTTCGACCGCTTCGCGCTGATGCTCGCCGGCGGCGACAGCCTGCGCGACGTGATCGCGTTCCCGAAGACCCAGCGCGCGCAGGACATCTTCATGGAGTCCCCGAGCGCGGTCGACGACGCGCAGCTCAAGGAGCTAGGCCTCAAACTCAGGGGGTAGACCCACTGAGGCAAAGCACGTTCTGGCAAGCGAAGCGCGCAGCGAGCAGGAGGCGAGCGAAGGGCCGGTGGCGCGTGCCCGCCCACGCGCCGGGCCCGCTAGGACGGGTAGCCTCGCCAGCCGTGTCCGGCAAGCGAAGCGCGCAGCGAGCCGCAGGCGAGCGAAGGCGGTGGCGTGCGGCCGCCCGCGCGCCGAGCCCGCTAAGACGGGTAGCCGCGCCAGCTGTGCGTCTCGAAGTCGTAGAGCTTGCAGGCGCGGGTGGTGCGCAGGTAGTCGCTGAAGCGGAAGTCGCGCTCGCGCACGACGTCGCCGAAGTGGGCCTTGATCGCGGCGCAGGCCTCCGGCAGGCGGTAGAAGGGGATGCGCATGTCCACGTGGTGCGGAACGTGGAGCATGATGTTGTGCATGAAGAAGTTCACCCAGGCGGGCACGTGCAGGATGGTCGTGCCTTCCATCTGCCCCTTGAAGCGCGTCCACTCGCGGCGGCTCTGCCAAGCGATGTCGGGCGCGATGTGGTGCACGTAGACGGCGATCGCGATCACGTAGTTCCAGAGCACGAACGGCACCGCGAAGACCTTGAACCACATCCAGAGCGCGCCGCCGAGGCCGCCGTAGACCGCGGCGCCCGCGGCGAGCAGGCCGACGTTCACGACCGCGGCGTACGCCCAGACGATCCCTCGGTCGCGCTTCACGTCGGCGGCGATCTTCGCCGGCGCCTGGAAGCGCATCATGTTCTTCCACCAGATGTCCCAGCTGTAGTAGACGCCCGCGCCGAGCCACGACCACTTCACGCGGTGCATGAGGCGCTGCATCGGCGTCATCGCCCGATACGCCTCGGGCGTCGCGGGATGCCAGACGTAGTCCATGATCTCGCGCACGGTGTGACCGTGGTGGATGCGGTTGTGGCCGAAGACCCAGGCCTCGTAGACGTGGAGCGACGGCAGCATCGCCGCTTGCCCGATCACGTAGTTCAGGCGCTTGCTCGAGAAGAGCGCGCCGTGCGCGGCGTCGTGCCCGATGATGAAGAGGGCGCTCACGGCGAGCGCGGTCACGATCCAGAGCGGGACCAGCAGGAAGGGCGAGTCGACCGCGACCAGGAGCGCGACCAGGCCGGCGTAGATCGCGACGTCGCGCGCGAAGTACAGGAGCCCGAGGGCGGTCGGGTTGTCGTAGACGTGGTCGGGTAGAACCTCGATCACGCTCGCGATGGTGGGACCGGATTCAGCTGCTTCGACCGGGGCGGACTCCACGGGACTGGCCATTGATCAGGAGGGTATACACGCGGCCGCCGGACCGCGCCCTCCGTGCGTCAAAGTTCGGTAAAAGCCGATCGCCGCGCTGCTATGATCGCGCGCGGATCCGGGAGGGAACCCCTTGAAAGTAAAGGCTGCCGTGGCTTGGGAGCCGGGAAAGCCCCTCGAAATCGAGCAGATCGATCTCGAGGGTCCGCGGGCAGGCGAATGCCTGGTGCGGCTGGCGGCAACCGGGGTCTGCCACACCGATGCATACACGCTCTCGGGCAAGGACCCCGAGGGGCTCTTCCCGGCCGTGCTCGGGCACGAGGGAGCCGGGGAGGTGGTCGAGGTCGGCGCGGGCGTCCGCTCGCTCGCGGTCGGCGACCACGTGATCCCCCTGTACATCCCCGAGTGTCGCGAGTGCAGGTTCTGCCTCTCGGGCAAGACGAATCTGTGCGCGAAGATCCGCGAGACCCAGGGCAAGGGCTTGATGCCCGACGGCACGAGCCGCCTCTCGGCGCGCGGCAAGCGCGTGCACCACTACATGGGCACGTCCACGTTCGCGGAGTACACGGTGGTGCCCGAGATCGCCCTCGCGAAGGTGCGCGCGGACGCGCCGCTCGACCGCATCTGCCTGCTCGGCTGCGGCGTGACCACGGGCATCGGCGCGGTGCTGCACACCGCGAAGGTAGAGCCGGGCTCGTCCGTCGCGGTCTTCGGCCTCGGCGGCATCGGCCTGTCGGTGATCCAGGGCGCGGTGATGGCCGGGGCAGAGCGGATCATCGGCGTCGACCTGAACCCGCGGAAGTTCGAGCTCGCCAAGCGCTTCGGTGCCACCGACTTCGTGAACCCGAAGGACGTGCCCGACGTCGCGGCCGCGATCGTCTCGCTCACCGACGGCGGCGTGGACTACTCGTTCGAGTGCATCGGCAGCGTCGACGTGATGGGCCAGGCGCTGGCGTGCACGAGCCGCGGCTGGGGCCAGGCGATCATCATCGGCGTCGCCGGCGCGGGCCAGGAGATCCACGCGCGGCCGTTTCTGCTCGTCACGGGGCGTTCCTGGCGCGGCACGGCCTTCGGCGGCACGAAGGGCCGCACGCAGCTCCCGCGCTTCGTCGACCGCTACATGAACGGGAAGATCAAGCTCGACGAGATGGTCACCGCCGAGCTTCCGCTCGAGCGCATCAACCACGCCTTCGAGCTCATGCACGAGGGCGCCGCGATCCGCTCGATCATCAAGTATTCGTGAAGCCCGCGAACGACCCGACGGTCGACTACCGGAGGCTCGTTCGCGACGGCTACGACCGCTGCGCGGCGGAGTTCACGGCCGCGCGAATGCGCGAGGACGCGCCGGAGCTCGAGCTCCTGCTGCCGCGGTTGGCGAAGGGCGCGCGCGTGCTCGACCTCGGCTGCGGCGCGGGCGTTCCGGTCGCGGCGACGCTCGCCCGACACCACCGGATCGTGGGCGTCGACTTCTCAGCGGAGCAGGTTCGCAGGGCGCGCGCGAACGTCCCCGGCGCGGAGTTCATCGAGGCCGACTTGATGTCGATCGTGCTCCCCGACGGGTCGTTCGACGCGGTCGTCGCCTTCTACTCGATCTTCCACCTGCCGCGCGAGGAACACGAGGAGCTCCTGCGTCGCGTGCATCGCTGGCTCGCGCCGGGCGGCCATCTCCTCGCGACGGTGACGCGCGTCCGCGAAGACGCGTACACCGAAGACGGGTTCTTCGGGGTGCGCATGTACTGGAGCAACTGGGGCCGCGACGACTACGTGCGAATGCTCGAGGAGCTCGGCTTCGAGCTGCTCGCGGCGCGCACGCTCGGCCACGGCTACAGCGACTCGGAGGCACGCAGGCCCGAAGCCCACCCGCTGCTGTTCGCCCGGAAGCGCTAGTAGCCGAGCACCCGTGTCGACAGGTACGACGGCAGCTCCGAGAGCGCGATGCGCTCCTGCTGCGTGGTGTCGCGCTCGCGGACGGTCACCTTCTGGTCCTGCTCCGACTCGAAGTCGTAGGTGACGCAGAACGGCGTACCCACCTCGTCGTGCCGGCGATAGCGCTTGCCGATGCTGCCCGAGACGTCGAAGTCGATCGCGAAGCGCCGCCGCAGGTCCGCGGCAATCTTCTCGGCCGGCTCGGAGAGCTTCTTCGACAGCGGCAGCACCGCCGCCTTGATCGGCGCGATCTGCGGCGTGAGACGCAGCACCACGCGCTTCTCGCCGCCGACCTCGTCCTCGCAGTAGGCGCTCGAGAGCAGCGCCAGCATGCAGCGGTCGACGCCGACCGACGTCTCGACCACGAAGGGGAAGTAGCGCTCCTTCGCCTCGGGATCGGTGTACGACTGGTCCTTGCCGGAGTGCTCGCTGTGCTGGCGCAGGTCGAAGTCGCCGCGGTGGTGCACGCCCTCGAGCTCGTGCCAGCCGAACGGGAACTCGAACTCGACGTCGAAGGCCGCCTTGGCGTAGTGCGCGAGCTCGTCCGCGGCGTGCGCGTGCCAGCGGAGCTTCGCGGGCGTGAGCCCGATGTCGTAGTGCCAGCGCATGCGGATCTCGCGCCAGCGCTCGAACCAGTCCATCGCGTTCGCGGGCGGCGTGAAGAACTCGAGCTCCATCTGCTCGAACTCGCGCGAGCGGAAGATGAAGTTGCGCGGCGTGATCTCGTTGCGGAACGCCTTGCCGATCTGCGCGATGCCGAACGGCGGCTTCATCCGCCCGGACTGCATCACGCGCTTGAAGTCGAGGAAGATCGACTGACAGGTCTCGGCGCGCAGATACGCCTCGCCGGCCGAGTCGTCGGCCGCGCCGATGCGCGTCTTCAACATCAGGTTGAACTGCCGGGGCTCGGTCAGCTCGTGCTTGCCGTCGTCCGAAGCGGTGCAGCGGTCGTCGACGTCGACCTGCCCGGCGCGGAAGCGGCGCTTGCACTTGCGGCAGTCGACCATCGGGTCGTGGAAGTTCGCGACGTGTCCCGACGCCACCCAGGTCTGCGGGTTCGCGATGATCGACGAGTCCAGCCCGACGACGTCGTCGCGCTCCCGCACCATGCGCTGCCACCACGCGGCCTTCACGTTGTTGCGCATCTCGGTGCCGAGCGGCCCGTAGTCCCAGAAGCCCGCGATGCCGCCGTAGATCTCGCTGGACGGGTAGATGAACCCGCGATTCAGGCAGAGACCGACGAGCTTCTCCATGAGATCCATAGGCGCGCGAGTATCCGAATGACGCTCCGGGGTGTCAACCAGCGAGCCGCCTCGGTCAGGCTCCCAGACGAGCGAGCAGCGCGACGACCGCGGTCTCGACGCGCAGCACGCGCGGACCGAGGCCGATGCGCCGAGCCCCGACGGACTCGAGCAGCGCCAGCTCGTGCGGAAGCAGGCCGCCCTCCGGTCCGACGACGAGCACGCGGGCGCCGTGTGCTTCGGCGGCCGTGGCAGAGACCGCTCCAGGGTGCGCGACCAGGATCGGGGCGCCGTCCGCGAGCTTCGGCAGCACGTCCTCGACGAACGGCCTGAAGCGGCGCGCGCGCTCGATCACCGGCAGCACCGTGTCGCCCGCCTGCTCCAGGCCGAGCAGAAGCTGCTCGCGCAGCGCCGCGTCGGCGAGGCCCGTGCTCTGCCAGTAGCTCTTCTCGACGCGCGCGCTCGAGAACAGCACGAAGCGCTTAACGCCGAGCGCCGTCGCTTGCTGCAGCACCTTGCGAAGACTGGGCGGGCGCGGCAGCGCGAGCGCGACGGTCAGCGCGTGTGGAGGCGGAGGATCGCGCTCGAGCGCGAAGTCGAGCTCGAGGGCGTGCTCGTCGAGCGTGCGGATCGTGCCCCGCCCGAGCTGCCCGCCGATGCGTCCGACCTCGAGCGGATCGCCGATCCGCGCGCGCAGGATCTCGCGCACGTGCCGGTGCCGCCGGTCGGCGACGCGCACCCGCCCGGGTGCGATCTCGTCGGCGGCGTCGAAGAGCAGGACGTTCAACGCGCCGAGTGTAAGATCTCGGCGCCATGCGCGCGTGGGTGCTCGACCAGCCGGCCCCGATCGAGCGCGCGCCGCTCGCGCTGCGCGAGCTCCCCGAGCCGATTCCGGCCGAGGGAGAGGTCGCCGTCGCGGTCTCCGTCTGCGGTCTGTGTCGCACCGACCTGCACGTGATCGAGGGCGATCTCGCCCCGCAGCGCGCGTCGGTCGTGCCGGGCCACCAGATCGTCGGGCGCGTCGTCGCGCTCGGCTCCGGCGCGCGTCGCTTCGCGCTCGGCGCGCGCGTCGGTATCGCCTGGCTCTGGCGCGCCTGCGGGGTCTGTGAGTACTGCGCGGCTTCGGCCGAGAACCTGTGTCGCGCCCCGCGCTTCACCGGCTGGCACGAGAACGGCGGCTATGCGGAACGCGTGTGCGCGCCCGAGGACTTCGTCTACGCGTTGCCGGATGCGCTCGACGACGTCGCCGCCGCGCCGCTGCTCTGCGCGGGGATCATCGGCTACCGCGCGCTGGTCCGAAGCCGGATCCAGCCGGGCGGCCGCCTCGGGCTGTACGGCTTCGGCTCATCGGCGCACATCGCGCTGCAGATCGCCCTTCACTTCGGGTGTCGAGTGTTCGTGGTGACGCGCGAGGCGTCGCACCGGGCGCTGGCGCGCGACCTCGGCGCGGAGTGGGCCGGCGATCTCGCGGAGGCGCCGCCGAGCCCGCTCGACGCCGCCGTTCTGTTCGCGCCAGCCGGCACGCTCGTGCCGGTGGCGCTCGCGGCGCTCGCCCCCGGCGGCACGCTCGCCTGCGCCGGCATCCACATGACCGAGATCCCCGCGCTCGACTACGCCGCTCACCTCTTCGAGGAGCGGACGCTCACGAGCGTCACGGCCAACACGCGCGCCGACGGCCGCGCGCTGTTCGAGCTCGCCGCGCGGATCCCGCTGCGCCCGCGCACCACCGAGTTCGCCTTCGGCGACGCGAACGCCGCGCTCGCGAAGCTCGCGCGCGGGCTCATCGTGGGTTCGGGGGTGCTGCGGGTTCGCGCGCCAGACGCGCGCTGACGAGCTCGACCTCGCGCAAGGTCCGCAACAGGTTCTCGCCGAGCACCTTGCGCACCGTGCCCTCGGACCAGCCGCGCTCCAGCAGGCCGCGGGTCAGATTGGGGAGCTCGCTCACCTCGTCGAGGTCGACCGGCATGCTCGGCACGCCGTCGAAGTCCGAGCCGAGCCCCACGTGATCCTCGCCCGCCACCCGCAGCGCGTGGTCGAAGTGATCGAGCAGGCGAGCGAGCGACCCCTGCGGCACGGGGTCCGCGGCCGCGATCGCGCGCATCGCCAGCGACATCGCGCGCATGTCTCCCTTGTGCGTCTCGCGCAGCTTCGCGAGCTCCGGGCCGTGACGCGCGAGCCAGGCGCGAATCGCCGGCGCGGCATCGGGGTCGGTGTAGCCCGGGTAGTAGTTGATCATCACCACGCCCCCCTTCGCGGCGAGCGCACGGAGCATGTCGTCGCTGAGGTTGCGCGGGTGATCGAACACCGCGCGGCACGACGAGTGCGATGCGATCAAGGGCGCCTGCGAGACCTGGAGCGCGTTCCAGAACGTCTCGTCCGAGACGTGCGAGATGTCGACCATCATGCCCAGACGATTCATCTCGCGCACGACCTCCTCGCCGAACGGCGTGAGTCCGCCGTGACCCGGCGGGAGCGGCTCGCCCATGCCCGACGAATCCGCCCACTCGGTGTGGAAGCTGTGCGTCAAGGTCATGTAGCGCACGCCCAGCCGGTGGAAGTCCCGAAGCACGGCGAGCTTTCCCTCGATCATGTGCCCGCCTTCGACGCCCATCAGCGAGACGAGCTTCCCGGCGGCGACACCGCGTCGGATCGAGGCGACGTCGGTCGCGATCGCGATCTCGGACGGGTAGCGCCGCGCGAGCTCCCAGACCGCGTCGATGCGCTCGAGCGCCTCGCGGATCGCGCGCCCGTCGCCCTCGACCCGGCCCACGTAGATCGACCAGAACTGCACGTCGAGCCCGCCTTCGCGCGCCCGCGGCAGGTCGATCCGCCCCTGACCGAGAGGATGGCGCGCCGTGAAGTCGTACGCGGGGTCCTGGAAGCGCGGCGTCGTGTCGGCGTGCGTGTCGAGCACGATCGCGTCGCGGTGGACGCGGGCCGCGCGCTCGTCCGCGGTCTCCGACCCTCGCCCGCAGGCAATTCCCAGGCAGACCGCGAGCAGCGCGAGCGCGAGAGCCGGTCGCATATGCGTCCTCCGCTTTCGGGTATCATGCGCGCTCGCTCGGAGGTTTTCGCATGCCCACCGCCCCGAACTGGAACTTCGGTGACATCCTCGACGCGCTCGACGCGGCCTACCGCCCGGACGCGCCGGCGCTGATCCACGGCGATCTCATCACGCCGTGGAGCGCCTTCGCGAGGCGCTCGAACAACCTCGCCGCGCAGCTTCGCGCGCGCGGCGCGCAGCCGAACGACAAGGTCGGCTTCTATCTGCGCAACCGGCCCGAGTACACCGAAACGCTCGCCGCCTGCTTCAAGGCGCGGCTCGTCCACGTGAACGTGAACTACCGCTACCTCGACGAGGAGCTCTGGTACATCTTCGACAACTCCGACGCGAAGGTCGTGCTCTTCGACGGCGAGTTCGCGGAGCGCGTGGAGAAGCTGCACCACCGCCTGCCGAAGGTCGTGGCCTGGGTGCAGGTCGGCGGCGAGACGCTCGACTTCGCCATCCCGTACGAGTCACTCGCGGAGTCCGGCGACGGGCGCCCGCTCGGCATCCGGCGCGACGGCAGCGACCTCCTGTTCCTCTACACCGGCGGGACCACGGGCATGCCCAAGGGCGTGATGTGGTCCGCGAACGACCTGTGGCACGCGCTCGGCGCGGGCATCAACTCGCCCGCGAACGCGGGGAAGGCGCCCGAGACGCTCGAGGAGCACGTCGCGAACGTGGTGCGCGCGGGCCCGCTGGCCAAGCAGATCCCGTGCTGCCCGCTCATGCACGGCACCGGCCTCTTCACCGCGATCGGCACGATCAGCGCCGGCGGCTGCGTGGTCACGACCCCCGGGCACAAGTTCGATCCCGCGGAGCTCTACGACACCGTGCAGCGTCACCAGGTGAACTCGCTCGTGATCGTCGGCGATGCCTTCGCGAAGCCCATGCTGAACGCGCTCGACGAGAACCCGGGCCGCTGGGACCTCTCGTCGGTCAAGGTGATCGTGTCGTCCGGCGTCATGTGGAGCACCGAGGTGAAGAAGGGCCTCCTGCGCCACAACCCGGGCATGATCCTCACGGACTCGTTCGGCTCGTCCGAGGCGGTCGGCTTCGGCTCGTCGATCATGACCGCGGCGGGCGAGGTGAAGACCGCGAAGTTCATGATCGGCGACCGCTGCAAGGTCTTCACGGAGGACCACCAGGAGGTTGTTCCGGGCAGCGGCGAGAAGGGCTTCATCGCGCGCAGCGGCCCGATCCCCGTCGGCTACTACAAGGACCCGGAGAAGAGCGCGAAGACGTTCCCGACGATCGCCGGCGTGCGCTACTCGATT
>Ga0184615_10001597_pt1 | contig 12215 bp, 17 predicted proteins | sample PLM4_65_coex_FD_133134 | JGI IMG/M metagenome (GOLD analysis project Ga0184615, IMG submission 133134) | Groundwater sediment microbial communities from an aquifer in East River, Colorado, USA - PLM4_65_coex | ecosystem: Environmental > Terrestrial > Soil > Riparian zone | place: USA: East... | reverse complement strand
GGTCAAAGGCATCGCGGAACAGCACCGCAAGACCAAGCAGTCGCCACCAGCCGCCTCGGCGCCTACGCCAGCGGCCAAGCCCCACGCGCCCGCGGCAGCGGCCGGGCCGAATGGCGAGCCCGACCTGATGACCCGCCACCTAAAGCTATGCCGAGCGGCCGGCGATCCCGACGGCCTGCGGCTGATGAACCGCTACCTCGACAAAGAGATGGGGCACCACAATGTCACCACCATCACGGCCCCCGAGGAACTCGGACGCTTCGCCCGCGTATTTGCGGAACTCGAGAAGCTGGCGCCGAAGGACTTACGGGCGTTCCTGCTCGACGAGCCGCCCCCCCCGCAAGCGCAGCCCGAGCAGTTCATTACCGATGACGACATCCCGTTCTAAGGAGACCAAATATGGTGAGTATGAGTGCAACCCTGCACGATGCGGAGAGGCAGCTCGTCGCGGCGCTCGAGGCCGTGCGCGCCATTCCTCCGCCGCCCGTTGAGCCGGTGTGCACTGATCTTGATAGGCGGCACCGCTCATCGAAGCACGTCGAAGACGACATACCATTTTGACTTTGTAGTTCACTCGCGCGGTCGGGCGCTTTGTACCCGCCAGAAAGGACATGCGGCTAGGGAGCTATACGGCAGGCGCCCCTGAACCCGGTTCCTGCCGCCGCCACCCAAATCGAAAACCCGCACCGTAACACAATCCGTCAAGCGGCTGGGTGGCGGCGGGAGGAACTGGAGCAATGGCAGGACCAGAATCTGCACCATTTGCACTCGCGCAGCTCGATGTGGCGCTCGTGCGCTACACCGACGAGATGACCGAATCTGTCCAGGCCGGCGACGGCGGGCGCGCCGAATTGCTCCTGCGCGTGACTGACGCGCTCGAGACCCGCCGGGAGGAAGTCATCGATAATGTGGTCCTGAAACTGAACGACATGGAAGACCACATGGCGCTCGCGCAGGCCCAGGCGGACCGCTTCCTGATCTACAGAGAGAAGCTCAGCGACGTCTACACCACCGTCCGGCTCCACATCCTGAACTACATCGACAAGAAGCTGCCCGAGGACAACCGCAAACTTGCTGGGAAACTGTTCTGGCTGCGGACCCAGCCGAACGGGGGAGCCGCGGCGCTCGAGATCCCCGACGAGACCAAGGTGCCGAAGGAGTACTTCACCCACGGAGTCAAGGTCGAACTGCCTAACGGGGCGGATCCGGCGTACTTGCGGGCGGCGCTCGAGCAGTTCTACCCCGGCGCGACCGTGGCGGTCGATGAAGGGCCCGCCAAGCTCAACACGGATCTGGTGCGCGAGGCGCTGCTCAAGGGCACCGAAGTCCCCGGCGCGAGCCTGAACCGTGGGCGCCACCTGCGCTTCTCGAAGCCCACCGGAACGGCGCCGGCGAGGCGGGCTCCGTCGAAGAAAAAAGAAACCGCCGAGCCGGTCGGGGTGTAACGGATGCACATGGGGCGCGGTCCCATCCGGAAGGTCGTCAAGCGGCGCGTCCATAAACACGAGGTCGCGCTCGGGTTGTGGCACACCCGGGAAGTCAAGCGTTACTTCGACGTGCTGGAGTGCGGGCACGAACTGCGGCAGCGTAGCGGCGTGAAGGCCCCGGCCCGGCGCTGTCACGAGTGCTTCGTCTCCCCCAACGCCCACCTGGAGGCCAGCCGTGGGTAAAACCTCGATCGAGTGGACGGATAGGACGTGGAACCCGGTTCGGGGTTGCACGCGAGTCTCTGATGGCTGCACTCGCTGTTATGCTGAGCGGGACTACGCGCGAAACCGCCCCGGCCAACGCTCTCCGACGACGGGCGAGCCATTTGCTATCTTCACGCCCTCCGGCCCTCGTTGGACCGGCAAGGTCGAGTTGATCCCATCCATGCTCGACATCCCCCTGCGCCGCCGCAAGCCTACCACCTGGTTTGTGAACTCCATGAGCGACCTGTTCCACGAGAACCTGAGCTTCGAGGACATCGACAAGATTTTAACCGTCATGGTGGCAGCCGACCAGCACGTTTACCAGATCCTCACAAAACGAGCTGACCGAATGCTGGAGTACTTCGGCAGCGGGCGACACGACGGTGGGAACGGGCCGGATCGAGCCGCCTATCACCTCGACGGGAAAATCTGGCTGGGCGTCTCGGTCGAGAACCAGGAGACCAAGTGGCGCATCGACAGGCTGCGCGAGACTCCGGCGGCTCTCCGGTTTCTTTCAATTGAACCTCTCCTGGAAGACATTGGCACTTTCGATTTGAGCGGGATCTCCTGGGTCATTGTCGGCGGCGAGTCGGGACCCGGCGCGCGGCCGATGCACCCCGACTGGGCGCGGAGCGTGCGAGATCAGTGCCAAGCGGCCGGGGTGGCGTTCTTCTTCAAGCAGTGGGGGGAGTGGTCGCCCTTTACTAATTACGTGGCGAGCCCTGAATCGTTCGGAGAAATGCGCCGCGTCGGAAAGAAAGCCGCCGGCGCAGTCCTGGACGGCCGCGAGTGGCGCGAGATGCCGGTACCTGGGCAACCCCGTACTGTGTAAATCCTGTGGATTCAGTGGAAAACCTCTGAATAACGTAAAAAGTCCCCACCTGGCGTAAGATTTCCCTTGCTGGTAAGTCCCGTCGTGCCGTATATTTATTTGCCTGCCCATGGGACTCCTGGCCCCCACCACCACGCCGCTGCCGGATGAAGTTATCGACACCTACCTAGCCCAACTCAAAGAAAGCGAACTCAAAGTGCTCCTGTTCATCATCCGGCGCACTCTCGGTTTCGGGAAGCACCAAGACAAGATCAGCCTCTCCCAAATCAGCCAAGGTGCCTGCAAGCGGGAGTGTGGTACCGGGCTATCCAAGAGCGCGATCTGCGCCGCGATTATAGTTCTTGAGGGACTCGGCCTTATTAAGTCGCAGAGTGGTGGTGGGCGTGGGTTGGCAAGCACGTACTCGATCGTATGGGAAAGCCGCCCAATAACTGGGCCCGCAGCGATTAGGGAACTGTCCGTCCAGCAGGACACTTTTAGTGGGGAAACTGTCCAAATTGACAACCGTAAACTGTCCACGCCCGTGGACATACAAGAAACAGTTTTACAAGAAACAGAGAAAGTAAGCGGGGAACGGTTTTCTGATCAAGGCACCTTCCAGAACTTCCTCGACCGCAACCTCCGGGCGTCTGGAAAGCAGAAAGTCAGCCCCAAGCAGCGCAACTGGCTCGAGCGGCTGGACGGCAAGGCGGTCGACCGGGAACAGTACCGGGCCGGGATCGTCGCCGTGCTGCAGGGGCGCGACCGCCCGCCGGACCAGACCCTCGGGGAAGCCCTGAGCGCCTACTGTGAGACCGTCGAGCGGAAGCCCTACCGGGATCGCAGAAATGTAAAGGCTGCACCTTTGACGCCAGAGGAACGGATCACCCGCGACTTGGAGTTGATGGAGAGGACGAAGGGGATATGACGGGCCGTGAGTTCGCGGAGCACTTCCAGTACCTCGAAGACAACTGTGCCGACCTCCCCGAGAAGAAGCGGGCTAACCGCATGGACGCCTTCCGACGCTACTGGGAGCCCTTCAAGCCGGAGGTTTTCAAGCGGGCGATTCTCTGGTACCTGGAACACGCTCCCGACGAGAACCCATTCTTCCCTACTTTGGGGCAGGTGGTAGCTGCGCAGGACGCATCTAAAGTGCCGGCCGAAGCGCGGCCTGAGCCGACTCCAACCGAAGCCGAGCGCGCCGACATGGCGCGGTTCCTTGAGAGCCCCGAGTATAAGGCGCTCCTAAAATTCCATGGCCTCTCCGATGAGTAAGGCCGCTGCGGACCCCCTCCTCGAGCGCGGCCTGCCGGCGAACAAGGAAGCCGAGATGGCGGTGCTGGGGAGTGTGCTACTCCACGGCCCGTGCTTCGATCAGGCGGCTGCAATGTTGCACGGGGACGACTTCTCGATCGAGAAACACCGCCGGATCTTCCTGGCAATGGCCGAGTGCTCAGCGTCGGGCGAGCCGATCAACTACGTTACCCTCGCCACCCAGTTGCGGTACCGCGATCAACTCGAATCGGTCGGGGGCGCCAGTTACCTCTCGGAACTCACCAACGGCTTGCCGAAGTTCGAGGACATCGACTCCTACTGCCGGCTCGTGAAGGAGTGCAGCCGGAAGCGTCACGTGATCTACGCCAGCCAGGCGGCGATTGGTAGCGCCCTTGAGTCCGGCGGCACGGCCGCCGAAATCGCGGGCGCCCTGTTTGGCCAGCTCGCCAAGATCGAAGTTGGGAAAGCCCACATCGAGACCGCTGGGGAGTTTCTGAAATCTTACGAAGGCGGCTTGACCGGCCTATTCAATTCGAGCCGCCAAGGGCTCCAGACCGGGTTCCTCCGGTTCGATGAACTGACCACCGGCCTCTACCCTGGCCAGCTCATCATCATCGGGGCCCGAACCGGCCAAGGCAAAAGCTCTATGGCGATGAATATCGCCCAGCACGCCGCCGAGCGCGGCAAGGTCGTGGTGTTCTTTTCGCTTGAAATGTCGAAAGAGGAGCTGCTCCGTCGGGTCCTTTCAACCACCGCCCGGGTGGACCTGCTCCGTGCACGCCGCGGCTTCCTGAACGCCGAGGAAAGGACTCGCCTCATCCAGGCGGCTGGCCGCCTCGCCTCCTGGCCCCTTATCCTCGACGATACCGGCGCCGTGGACCTGCACTACATCCGGTCAGTCTGCGATCGCGTGCGGGCTAAGACCTCAGAGCTTGACCTGGTTGTGATAGATTATCTCCAGTTGATGACCTCGAAACAACGCTCCGAAAACCGCACCCAGGAAGTCACGGCGATCTCGAACGGACTCAAGATGCTGGCCAAGGAGAGCCATGTGCCGGTCCTGGCGCTTTCACAGTTGCGGCGCGCGGAGCGCAAGGGCGACAATCGCCCGATTCTCTCGGATCTGCGGGAATCTGGCAGCCTCGAACAGGACAGCGACGTCGTGGCCCTGATCTACCGCGAAGAGGCGTACAAGGAAGACCGTGAGGATCTCCACGGCCTGGCGGAGCTGATCCTGGCGAAACAACGCAACGGGCCCTGCGGGAAGATCAACCTCGTCTTTCTGCACAAGTACACGTCATTCGAGAATCGCTACGAAGATGCGCCTGACGGGGGTGGCGAGTGAGACCATTTAGCAGCTACCGCACCGGCGGCCGACTCCGCAAAAAAACTTCGGCCTTCGACGCTCGACTCCTGGTGGTAGCGGTCGAGCGGCGGCTCGGTGGCGGGCCGCGATGTCTCTACTGCCTCACGGGGCTGCGGCGCGGCGGGCAGTTCTGCGACTCGACCTGTGAGGCCCTGGCGCTCTCCGACGCCCAGCGCTACGCTGCCGCGCTCGGCTACACCCTCAGAAAGGCGGCGCGCGCATGACCTTCCGTTTCGTCATCACCGGAGCTCCCCGCACTAAGAAGACCCATAACCAACTGGCCGGACTCAGCACGGGCCGGCCTCGGGTCTTACCGTCGAAACAGTTTCGCCAGTGGCTCAAGGATTCCCTGTGGCAGGTGCCGGAAATAAAGCAATCCGACGATGGGCGCCTACTTTTGTGGCCGCGGGCGGAGTGGGTCAGCGTGAAAGCTTTGATCTACCGCGATCGGAATAGCGGCGACGTCGTAGGGTTCTACCAAGCCATCGGAGACTTCCTGCAGGCCAAGAGCGGTGCCGCTGGCTTCATCCAGGACGACAAGCAGATCGCCCACTGGGACGGCTCACGGCTCCTCATCGACCGCGAACACCCGCGGCTCGACATCACCCTGGAGTGGCCCGCATGAGAGCGATTCCCTGCAAGCACTGTGGCCACAACAAAGGCGAGCACCGCGTTGGCGGCCGGGTGACCCAAAAACAGATCCGCCGGGGGGCTCGGGAAGGTGAGTGTATGTTGTACATAGACCAGCAATATCCAAAGGGATGGGTGGATGGGACACCAGAGTCGCAGGCTCGGATACGCCAGTGCAACTGCCCAGGATTTGAGGCTTGCACGTGAGCACCGAAGTGCAACCGCTACACTCGGCCTGGGAAGTCTTGCCGGCAGAAGATCCGGAGGGCCAGCTCGCGTTCCTTAACCTCGCATCCACCGAACTGAAGCGCATCGAGCGCGCCAACGTCCAGATCCGCGTTCTCATGGGGCGCCAGCTCCTGCTCATCCAGTCCACCCAGACCTGGCGGAAGTTCCCGGGGGTGGACGACTGCAAGGACTGGAGTGCCTTCGTCGACGTCGGGTTCGAGCGGCTAACCGGCCTTTCCCGGGAAACGGCCTACGGCGCCCTACAGCTGGCCCGCTGTAAGGCAATCGCCGCGGTCCCGATACCAGACCTCGGGAAATTCACCAGCCTCGCCAACGCGATCCTACTCGCCCGCATCGAGCGCCAGAACGGCGGCGTCACCCGCGAGGTCATCGAAGCCGCCATGACCGAGCCGGCCGTAAGGTTCCGGGAACTGGTCGGACACGGCAAACCCCTCATGCTCGAGGTGCTGGTGCAGGACCCGCTGGTGCTGCCAGCGCTGCGGAAGATCGTCAATTGGCTTAAGTTGGCCGACCCTGACGCCCTCGAGGCCTTCTGGACTACCCTCGAACGTGCCAGGCTCCACGCTGGCGACAACCCGTCCGACACCTTAATGTGTGTAGACGCCTGCTGTTACCATACTTGGGGGCAGGAAGTGGATGAATGACAGACGCCGAGCAAGCTCGCCTTTGGAGTAAAATTAAAAAAACCGACGGTTGCTGGATTTGGACCGCTGCGAAGTACAGGGGCTACGGGTATCTCCAGCTACATGGCAAGCCAAGGCGGGCTCACCGGCTGGTCTGGGAGTTGGTTAATGGACCCATCCCTGATGGCCTCAACGTGCTGCACGTCTGCGACAATCCGGCCTGCTGCCGCCCAAATCACCTATTCATGGGAACAGCCGCCGACAATTCTGCGGACATGGTAGCAAAGGGGCGATCTCTGGCTGGCGATCGGAACCCGGCCCATATTCGGCCAGAGACGAGGCCGCGCGGGGACGCCCATCCCGTACGCAGAGACCCGGATCTCCGTCGCCGCTTTGCCGCCGCTGCAAAGCTCGCCGACCACAGCGGCGAGAAGAATTCCCATGCCCGACTAACTGAGGAATCCGTCTCTCAGATCCGTCGGCTTCTTCGCGATGGTGGCCGACGCCAAGGCGCAGCTCTAGCTCGGCAGTTTTCTGTTTCCATAAGCTGTATATCTATGATTGCGAGGAAAGTGACATGGCCTCTCGTAAGGTGAGCGACTCGCTTGACGACATCAATACCATCTGCGATCACGGGTGGGGACAGGAGCAGGTGTGACGATTGCACTTTACTTACTGGCTGCCTACGGGGCCTGGCGGCTGCTTGAGCGTCTGGCCGGCTTTGTGAACTGCTGGCTCATGCTGAGGTTCCCCCGCTCGAACTGGTACCGTTGAAATCATGCCAGTCTGCGGTATGGCCGAGGAGTTTGGGATGGCTCACTACTGCAAGTTCTGCAACCTTCTGGCGACGCTCCAATGTGACGGCAGGATGCCAGACGGAAAGACTTGCGACAACTGGATCTGCCGACGGTGTGCCGGAGTCCCGGTCGCGATGCTTCGGCTGGCCGGGCCGCGCCGCCACGACACCCGTGACCTCTGTCCGGAATGTCGCGAGGCGAAGAGGAGCGCCTTTTGAGCCCCCACCCCCAGACCGCCGACGAGTATCTCCACAGTTACTCGACCGACTCCCAGGCGGAGTTCGAGTACTCCACGCACTTCCAGACTATGATGGCCGGCGGCGTCGGCGGTGGTAAAACCCACTCCCTCATCAAACGCGCCATGTGGCTCTCCTTCTACGTGCCCAATAACGAGGGGCTGATCGGCCGCTACACCGCTTCTGAACTCGAGACCTCGACCAAGCGCCAGTTCTTCGAAGAAGTGCCGCCGTCCATGATCCTCGAGATCAACAAGGGCGAGGACTACGTCACCGTCCTGAGCGGGGACAAGGCCAAGCCGTCCCGCATCTGGTTCCGCCACATCCACGAGCCCAAGCCGGACAAGAAGCACCTCTCCGGCATGAACCTCGGATTCCTCGCCGGCGACCAAATCGAGGACTGGGAAGAGGAGCGGTGGAACGACCTGATGGCGCGGTTCCGCCGCGGCAACGTCCGGCGCCCGTATATGTTCGGGGTGATGAACCCCAAGGGACACAATTGGTGCTGGAAGCGCTGGATCAAGCCCGTCGAGCACGCGGCACAGATCGTCATGGTGCCGAGCGTTACGGGGGGCCTCAAGGAAAGCCGGCGCTATCACGCGGGCCCCGGCCTCTACGCGATCGTTGTCACGACCGAGGAGAACTTCCATAACGGCTTCTGCGCCGACCACGAAACCACAGTGTTGGGGTGCGAGGCGTGCCGCATCGCGGCGTCAAACTACGTGAACAACATGCGGCTCCACAACCCCCCGCAGTGGGTGGCGCGCATGGTCGATTCGAATTTTGACAATTGGACCGGGAAAATCTATCCCGAATACAACGAAGAGAGCGTCCACAATATCGACCCCTTCCCGATCCCCCTGGCCTGGCCCACCATCGTGTCGATCGACACCGGCGGCGACGCCCCGTGGGCCATCGTGGTGCTACGGCAGGACCCTGTTGGGGACCTGTTCCAGACCCACGAGTTTTACGAGCCAACGGTTTTGATTTCGAAGGTAGCCAAGTGGATCAAGGACCCCGAGCAAAGCGGGATACGGGACGTGCGGGGCGGGCACTTCATCATGGATCCCGAGAACAAGTCGGCCATGCTGGAACTCGCGCAGCACGGCATTTACTGCGACGCGGCCCGCAAGGACAACAAGGTGGCCAGCATCTACCACACTGCCGGGTATATGCACTGCGAGCCCGGCCGCGTCAAGGCCCTGCCGATGCAGCGACAAAACGATGGCACCTACGGCGCCAAGGCCATCGAGAACGCCCCGCGCTGGTGGGTCTTCCGGACCTGCTACAATACCAGGCGCGAACACGCCAACTGGCAATGGATGCCGCCTGACCCCAGGACGGGTGAATCGCCCAACCGGCCCGAGGATAAAGCGGACCACACCTGCGATGCAACACTTTACGCTCTACGGGTGATGCCGCCGATCAAAGACCTGCCCACACTCGACCCGCAGCTCGAGGCGCTCCGCAAGGTGGATCAAGCCAGCTACCATGAGGCGCTACACCGGATCTCGGTCGCCGGCAGGGGGGATGAAGCACGGTCAATCGACGAAATGCTTTCGACCGACGTGTATGCGCGCCAGAAAGGCCGGCCCGAGCCGGAAGGAGATTCGATATAGTGAAAGGCTCCACGCGACCGCCCAAACCAACGGGGGAGATTGTGGATGTAAGCGCCCTGGGGCTCAACTTCACGCCCGGTAAGCGGTCCATTTATGACCAGAAGTTACGGGAACTCGCCGGCAAGGACGATCCGAAGTTCGCGCTGCGGTTGCCCCTGAGCTGCAAGGCATCTATCCACTCGCGGGCCAAGAAACTGCGATTCAAGATCCTGTGTTGCGAAGCCTCCGACGGCAAACTTTATGTGAAGTTTGCAGGTGTGATCGAGGACCCCAACGTCCTCAAGGGACAAAACTGGGCCATGATCCGTAGCGTGCTGGCGACTGGGACGGCGGTGAATACCAAGCAACTCGCGTCGGCTTGCCGCGCGCGCGGGTCCGACCTGGTAGCGGCCGAGTGCGAGGTCATCCTCTCCCAGATGAAGCGCGGTGGCGAGGTCACCGAGGACGCGAACAGCTTCTGGAAGCTGGCGAAAGCGAAGGTGGCATAACCATGGTAGCCACCATCATCGCGGCCGCAGCCGTCGGGGCCATCGCGGGCTCGCTCCTTGCCCTCTGGCTCGTCCAACGGTCCTTTGAACGGCAGATCGCCGACTATAAGGCCCAGCTTGCACTGTGGCGGGCCGACCTGAAGCAGGAGCGCCGGCGGGCCGACAATGCCGTCGATGCCCTCACCCTGATGGTGCAGGGTGGCCCCATCAGCCCCATCGCGATCGAGGAGCGGGCCAGAAGCTTTGAAGAAAAGCTGAGGACCGGCGACGAAACCGCCGAGTTGTTCATGGATGAGACGCGAGACGACGATGCCCCAGCCGCTACAGACGAACCCGGGACCTGAGCCTGGCACGATCGCTGTCAAGCTGTGGCGCATCACGGGCCTCGACGTCAAGATCGGCCCCAGCGGTGGCCTGCCCTATCCCTGGCGAGCGGAGGCTGAACTCCCCGAGGGTGGCTATCTCTGTGCTCTCTCCATAACACTCGATGGCCTGCGGGCCGACTTCCTCCTGCTCAACCTACAGCGCTGCCGGAACCTCTTGCTGGCCAGGGATCCCAGGTGCGGCGTCTGCACTTCGCCGCGAAACCTGGAAATGGATCACATCGAGCCACGCTCCCACGGCCGTAATGACCGCCTGGAGAACTTGCAGCTACTCTGCCACGACTGCCACCGCCGCAAGACCGGCGAACCGCAATGGATCCGACGTGAAATCACAACCAGTTAGGAAAATCCGCCGGGCCGAAGAGGTAACGCTAGAGCACTTTAATCTGGTGGCCCAGCATCTGGAATCGGCCAGCCGTAACCCGCTCCAGGATTTCTAGCGCCAACTCTGGCGACCCGTCGTAAGCCACTTCAGCGAAGTACCGCGCAATCCGATCGGCCTCTTTCAGGCTCACGGGAAACGGTTCCCCTTCGGGCCACGTCTCGATGACCTCGAAGATGGTCTCGATCGACCGAACCGCTGGGCCGTGCGCTGGCAATACCATCGCGGTGACCATGGGGTCAGGATGCCACAGAAACAGAGTGTAAGGGAAGTGTTTTTACGGGGCGGGTTCGCCTGTTACCCCGGTGCCAGCCGGAGGCCCGCCCCACTCGTGGGGTGTGCCGTTACGACTTCTTCCACCAGCGCTGCATGATACCGCCGATGAAAAAGCGGACCACAAGCGTGTAGCGGCTTCCGTCAAAATCCTCGAGCTGCGTGCCGGCTGCCGCGTCAGGGTTCCACCGTGGGTTGGCGTAGTAGGTGCTGCCGTCCCCGTGCTCGATCGCCTTCCCAACCACCTCGGAGATGCTGCTGAAGGTGGTGAAGAACTGAATCGGAACGAACGGCGTATCGCCAACCATCGGCTCCGATGTCTGGCGGACGTAGCCGAAAATCTCCTCGTCCACAAACGGGTTGCCGAACTTGAAGCTGCGCTCCAATTGCGTCAGGGTGGCATTTGGGGTGGCCAGCACGAGCGCGAGGTCGTCTTCCTCGTAGTTCCCGCGGTCCAGGATCTCCGTCGCCGCCTGCCTGTAGTCCTGAAGGTTGCCGAAGAGGGTGTAAAGCGGAGACCCGGCCTGCTGGTTCAGACTCTGGGTGAACAGGATGTTGGTCATGCGGCGCTTACCTACCGCTTGGCCTGGGGCGTACATGGGCACATCCACCGCGAAGATCACGTGGGGAGGCGCGCCGCAGCGTTTGAGAAACGCGGCGACGGCCAGGTATCGCGGGTCGCTCACGATGTTGGCGTCAATAACGTGAGGCATCGGCGGGGCGGAAGTCACCTCGCCAGCACCAGTAGTACGGATTGCCATGGCTTTTGTTCTCCTTTGGGCCCCCTGCAGGGGGTTGCGCCATTCTACCACCCCAGGCGTTATTCTCAACTTGTATTCTGATAAATCCTGGGGTATGATTGGCCCAACTCAGAGCGAAACTTCCTCGGCAAACCTTAGAGCACCGCGGCCCGTTCGGGGGCGCGGTGTGCAACCGCTACACCTACTGCTCAAGTGGTGGGGGCCCGCCGCGCTGTTCTTCGAGGTAGGGGCGCCGCAATCCCTTCGGCATCTGCTGCAGGTGTCGCTGCTCTGGTGTTAGGATGCGAACCTTGGCGACCGCCCGGATGCTCGCCGCGGTGATCTTGTCTTTGTGGCTCAGGTTGTAGTCTCGCACGGCTTTAATTGCCGCCTTGTAGGCTTCCCGGTCCCCGCCGTCCCGGGCGTTGTCCCACGCCTGCGCCGCCTTATGGACGAGGTCGCTCTTGATGGCACGATTGCGCTCTTTGAACAGGTAGGCGCGCCGCTCCTCTTCCATCGCGCGGTTGACGCTCGACGGCGTGCCGCCCGCGGCCGTGATGCCGATTTCGAGCGGCGCCAGTTTCCCCTTGGGGACGATCTGGCCCTCGGCGCGCGTCCGCACACCTTCAGCCGCGTAGCTCTTGGCCTTTGT
>Ga0184615_10001596_pt1 | contig 12215 bp, 10 predicted proteins | sample PLM4_65_coex_FD_133134 | JGI IMG/M metagenome (GOLD analysis project Ga0184615, IMG submission 133134) | Groundwater sediment microbial communities from an aquifer in East River, Colorado, USA - PLM4_65_coex | ecosystem: Environmental > Terrestrial > Soil > Riparian zone | place: USA: East... | reverse complement strand
CGATCTGGACCGCTTCCTCGTGCAGGTGGCCGAGGCGATCACGGCGGCCGAGACACAGGAGCGGTCCCAGCCGGCGGATGCCGATGTCAAGCTGCTCCTGGGCCTTGCCCACGGGAGCAAGGCACTGGCCGACGGGGCGCGCAAGAACTACCTGGCCGCCCTCCAGGCCGCCCGCGAGGCCCAGCGCCGCTTCCAGGAGGCGCTCCAACTCAATCCATCCCTGGTGGATGCCTATTACGGCATCGGGCTCTACAACTATGCCATGGCGCGGCTCCCCACTCTGCTGAAACCGCTGGTCACCATCGTCCTGCCGCGAGGCGATCCGGCCCACGGCCTGCAGGAGTTGGAACGGGTGGCGGAGCAGGGAACCTATCTCAAGATGACGGCGCGGGTGGCCCTGCTGCACCTCTACGCGGGCCAGGAGGAGAAACACGCCGAGGCCCTGCGGCTGGGCCGGGATCTCCTCCAGCGTTATCCCGGGAACCCGAACATCTACTTCGCCACGGCCAACGCGGCCTCCGAACTGGGCCGAACCTCGGAGGCTCTGGAGATCGCGCGCCGCATTTCCCGGAACCTGGCCGAGGGTCGTCCTCACTTCTCCCCGGATCTCGTGGCGCGCTACAACCAGCTCATGGGGAAGATCTACATGGACCACGGCGAGTACGCCACGGCCCTCACCTTCTTCCAACGCGCCATCCAGGCCCCGACCCCCTCGCGCTTCCGGTGGGTCACCGCATGGGCCTGGACCCGCTCGGGCATGATCTACGACCTGCAGGCGGACCGCGAGGAGGCCGTGCGCTGCTACCGCAAGGCCGTGGCGGTAGAGACCGAAGGGATGGCCAGGGACCTGGCGCAGCGCTACCTGGAGGCGCCCTACCGCGGGCGCCCTCGTGCGGCGTCGTGAAGCGGGCGTGGCGCCACGGACTGTGAGCCTGAGCGCATCATCCGGGAGGCGCGCCGGCTGTTGCGTGCGGCCGGCCGGGGAGCGCGTGGCCGCATCCTGACTCCCTCCAACATCTTCGCGAAAGGGACTTCGTCGAATGTCCAAGCGATCCGCTCACCGCCACGGGCAGGAGCGCGCCGAGAAGCCGGCCTCGGGCCACCCCCGGCCCAACCCGTGGCTGCTCCACATCGTGGTCTTCGTGTGCGGCGCCGTCCTCATGGGTCTGGAGATTGTGGGAAGCCGGATCCTGGCCCCGTACTTCGGCAACTCCATTTTCGTGTGGGGGAGCCTCATCAGCGTCGTCCTGGCGGCACTGAGCTTGGGTTACTGGGTAGGCGGGATCGCGGCGGACCGCTGGCCGCGCCTGTCCCTCCTGGGCTTCCTCATCGCCACCCCGGGGGTCATGATTGCGGTGCTGCCCTTCGGGTATCCCGCGCTGAACCGGGCCATCGCCGGGAGCGACCTGGGAGCGCGGCTCAGTCCCCTCATGTCCTGCCTCGTCCTGTTCCTCGTCCCCAGTGTGTTCCTCGGGACGATCTCACCCTTCGCCGTCAGATTGCAGGCCAGGGCGGTGACCACAGTCGGCGCGACCGCGGGTGGCCTGTACGCCGTCTCCACCGCCGGGAGTATCGTCGGCACCCTGATCACGGCGTTCTATCTCATCCTCGTCCTGGGGGTGGCCAACATCGTCCACGGCTTGGGCCTGACCCTGCTCCTGGTGGCGGCAGCAATCTTCCTGGGAGAGCGGCGGGTCGGGCGGGCCGGCCTGGCGCTCGTCTGCCTCGGCCTCCTGCTTCTCGCCGTGGTGTGGCGGGCGCGGACGCAAGCAGCGGAACCAGGGCTCCTGCTCGACATGGATTCCTTCTACAACCACATCCACTTAACGGACAGCAGCGGGACACGCTATATGGACTTCGACAATCTGCGGCAGAGCGCCATGCTCCTCGACGACCCGTGGGAGCTTCGCCTGCGCTACAGCCGATTTCTGGCGCTGGCCCTGGCCTTCCAGCCGGAACCCACGCGCGTCCTGATCCTGGGCGTGGGCGGTGGCTCCTTCCCCAAGCGGCTCCACCGAGACTTCCCCCAGGTCGTCGTGGATGCGGTGGACATTGACCCCCAGGTCCTGGCCATCGCCAGGCACTACTTCCAGGTGCCGGAGGATTCCCGGTTGCGGCTCCACGCCCAGGACGGCCGCCGCTTTGTCCAGCAGACGACCGACAGGTACGACCTGATCTTCCTGGACGCTTACAACTCCGACACCATCCCGTTCCACCTGACGACCAGAGAGTTCTACCGGGAACTGGAGGCCCGCCTCGCCCCTGGCGGGATCGTGGTCTCCAACATCATCGGAACCCTGCGGGGGCCCCAGAGCGCCTTCTTCCGGTCCATGTACCGGACGCTGGTGGACACCTTCCCTGTAGTCCATGTGGTTCCCACGTACGACGTCAGCGGGGGGCTCCTGTTCGGCGAGATCAACATCATTCTGTTCGCCATGCGAGACGGCTCCCGTCTGACCCGGGCGGAGCTGATGGCGCGGGTGGGGCGGGTGGGCGGGAAGTTGGTCCCGGCCTCGGACTTGGCGGAGTATGCCTCTCACCTGCTGGAGGTGCCCATCACGGTGTCGGATGTGCCCATCCTCACGGATAACTTCGCGCCCGTCGAGATCCTGCGGGCGTCCTAGCCTTCCTCAATGGCTTCCGACGGCCGGGTGTCGGTTGTCGGTTTCCCATTTTGGATTGCGCGAGACAGCGTTGTGGCCAACGAGATCCCAGCCGAGGCCTTTGCGGCGTACGAGGCCCTGAACGCCAAGGTGGAGGCATTCCAGGCGCGGGTCCGCGACCGCCATCCCGGCCAGGTCGAGTGCCGCGCCGGGTGCAGCGAGTGCTGCCGGAGGATCCCGCGGCTGATCCTTTCGCCGGTCGAGGCCTTCTACCTGCGGGAACAGCTCCGGCAGCTCCCGCCGGAGGAGCAGTCCCGCCTCAGGCGGGACAGCCGGATCGCCATGCCTCCGTGCCCGATCCTCACCCAGGATGCCTGCCTGCTTCATCGCAACCGCCCGCTGCTCTGTCGGACGTACGGCTACCCCACTCTCAGCCCGCAGCTCCTGAGAATCGGCGGGCCCGCCCTGAACTACTGCTACAAGAATTTCACCGGACTGGGCGGCCCCGAGGCCCTGGACTCGGACTGCGTCATGAACGTCGACCGGCTCACCGAGGAGCTGTGGGAGATCAACAGACGCTTCGTGATGGAGCGGTGGGGCGTCGCCTTCGAGCGGACGATGGCCATCACGGTCCAGGAGATCCTGCAAGGCGCCCTGGACGATTGGTCGCCCGGGAGTCGCTGGCGCGCCAGCGCGGAAGGCGGTGCGGGCGCCCGCCCGGCAGAACGCCAGTCGAACCCCTGAGGCGACAGAAGGCGGCCTGAATCCCCCGGGTCTGCCCAGTTGCAATTCTTCTTTGCCGCTCAATTTTGCCTTGACGGCCTTTCCGAACTCTGGTAGATATAGGGTGCCTTTTAAGCGGGCTCCGTGAAGCCCGCAAAGGAGTTCGGTTGTGCCTGCACCAACGCTGGGAAATTTTGACAACCTCCTCGCCCTCTCGGGCGAGGAGGTTTTTTTATGCCCGGAGGTCCCATGAACGAGCCACGCGAGAAGGCCCAGATCCTGGACGCGGCGGGGATCGCCCGCGCCATCACGCGCATCGCACACGAGATCGTGGAGCGGAACAAGGGCGTGCAGGAGGTCGTCCTGGTCGGGCTGCGGAGCCGGGGGGTGGGCCTGGCGCATCGGATCGCCGCCAAGCTCGAAGAGATCGAGGGGGCCAAGCTCCCCGTGGGGGCGCTGGACATCACCCTGTATCGGGACGACCTGGGGAGAGCCGTGACACAGCCCGTCGTCCGGCGAACCGAGATCCCGTTCTCCGTCAACGAGAAGATTGTGGTCCTCGTGGACGACGTGCTGTACACGGGTCGCTCCTGCCGGGCGGCCATGGACGCCCTGATGGACCTGGGGCGACCGCGCCTGCTCCAGCTCGCCGTCCTGGTGGATCGCGGCCACCGGGAGTTGCCGGTCCGTGCCGACTACGTCGGGAAAAACGTGCCGACCTCACACCAGGAAGAGGTCCAGGTGCTGCTGGCAGAGGAGGACGGTGCGGACCGTGTCGTAATCCTGGATCGCATCGGGGCCTGAGTGACGGGCCCCCAAGTAGCATGAGCCATGCGCGAGGGGGGAAGGAGGTCAGTTCGTACATGAGCATCAGTCAGCTCGCCAGGTCGATTGCCGAGTCGCCCACGTTGCGGCTCAACGAGGAAGCCAGACTCTTGCGGGAGAAGGGGTTACCCGTCACCCACCTGGGCGGCGGGGAGCCCAAGAACAAGACGCCCATCGCCGCCATCCTGAGTTCGGCAGCCAAGCTTGCCAACGGCGACATCAAGTACGTGCCGACGGATGGGATTCCCTCGCTCAAGAAGGCGATCGTTCGCTACACCGAGGAGAACTATGAGCACCTGGTTGAGCCGGAGAACGTGATCGTCTCATCCGGGGCGAAGCAGTCGGTGTACAACGTGCTGTTCAGCATCCTCAACCCCCAGGACGAGGTGATCGTCCTGGCCCCGTACTGGGTGAGCTATCCGGAGATGATCCGGATGGTCTACGGGGTCCCGGTCGTGGTCACGCCCGAGGATGGGCGCTACCTGCCCCGGATGGCGGACATCGAACGGGCCATCAGCCCGGCCACCCGGGCCATCATCGTGAACAGCCCGAACAATCCGTCCGGCCTCATGTACCCCGAGGACCTCGTGGCGGAGATCGTGCAGTTCTGCGAGCGCAAGAGCCTCTACCTGATCATGGATGACATTTACCACAAGCTGGTCTTCGACGGGAAGAAGGCCCCCTCCGCCTATCGGTACGCATCCAAGGACCTCGAGTCCTCGAAGCTGGTCATCATCAACGGCATCTCCAAGCTGTACGGCATGACCGGCTTCCGGATCGGCTGGGCCATCGCCAACCGGAAACTGGTCGAGGTTATGAACAACGTGCAGGCCCAGACGACCTCGTGCACGTCCCCGATAACCCAGGCCGCGGCCGAGGGCGCACTGACGGGGCTGCAGAGCATCGTGGAGAGCCTGCGCCTGACGATCGAGAACAACCGCACCGTGATGATGGAGGAGCTGCACTCCTTCACCGGCGTGAAGGTGGCCAAGCCGGACGGCACCTTCTACTGTTTCCCCGATTTCCGGGCCTACAGCAATACATCGGTCGAACTCTCCGATTTCCTGTTGAAGAAGGCCCTGGTGGTCACGGTGCCGGGCCGGGAGTTCGGCATGGAGGGTCACCTGCGCTTGAGCTACTGCGGATCGGTCAAGGATATCACCGAGGGAATCGCCCGAATGAAATGGGCCCTGGACCCCAACGCGCCAAACGAAATCTACATTGGAGACCGCAAACTGGTAAGGGACTGGCTATGACAAACATCCTGGACATCAAAACGCCCGCGCAAGGCGAGGCACGAGCGCTCAAGAGTGATTACGGCCTGGACAATCATGGCCTGACGAATCTGCACCAGGTGTACTGGAACCTCCCTACGGAGGCGTTGTACGAGGAGGTCACCTTCCGCCGCGAGGGGCGGATCACGCAACTCGGGCCGCTGGTGGCGAACACGGGCAAGCACACGGCCCGCTCGGCCAACGACAAGTTCATCGTCAGGGAGGGGACCACCGAAGACCACGTCTGGTGGGGGCAGTACAATCGGCCCTTCGGGGCGGACAAGTTCAACGAGCTGTTCAACCGGCTGCAGGGCTTCTTCCAGGGCCGGGATGTGTTCGTGCAAGACTGCTATGTGGGCGCGGACCCGGAGTACCGGATGCCGGTCCGCATCATCACCGAGCATGCCTGGCACAGCCTCTTCGCCCGGAACATGTTCCTCCTGCCCAAGAGCCTGGAGGAGTACCGGCGGCATGTCCCGGACTTCACCGTGGTCTGCGCCCCGTCCTTCAAGGGCATCCAGCAGATCGACGGGACCGGCTCGAACACATTCATCGCGGCCAGCTTCGACCAGCGCCTGTGCATCATTGGGAACACGGCCTATGCGGGGGAGATCAAGAAGTCGATCTTCACCGTGTTGAACTACCTGCTGCCCTTGCAGGGCGTCATGCCCATGCACTGCTCGGCCAACGTCGGCAAGGACGGGGACGTGGCCATTTTCTTCGGCCTCTCCGGGACGGGCAAGACGACCCTGTCGGCCGATCCGGAGCGCGGGCTGATCGGCGATGACGAGCACGGCTGGAGTGACGGCGGCGTGTTCAACTTCGAGGGCGGCTGCTACGCCAAGGTGATCCAGCTCTCCCCGACCGCCGAGCCGCAGATCTACGCCTGCACCCGGCGCTTCGGCACGATCCTGGAGAACGTCGTGTTCGACCCGACAACCCGGCGGATCGACCTGGATGACGAGAGCATCACCGAGAATACTCGCGCGTCCTACCCGCTGGAGTACATCGACCACGCCGTGCCGGAAAAAATGGGCGGCCATCCCAAGAACATCATCCTGTTGACGTGTGACGCCTCCGGCGTGATGCCGCCGATTGCAAAGCTGACGCCGGACCAGACGCTGTACCAGTTCATCTCCGGGTACACCTCGAAGATCGCCGGAACCGAGGTGGGCCTGGGGAAAGAACCGGAGATCACCTTCAGCACCTGCTTCGGCGCGCCGTTCATGGTGCATCACCCGTCCGTGTATGCCGACCTGCTGAAGCGGAAGATCCTGCGGTACGGGGTCAACTGCTGGCTGGTCAACACCGGCTGGATCGGCGGCCCGTACGGCGTGGGCAAGCGGATCAGCATCGCCTACACCCGCGGCCTGCTGAAAGCGGTCTTGAGCGGCAAGCTGCTGGGGGTGGAATACGCCACCGACCCGATCTTCGGATTTCAGGTTCCCCGGAGCTGCGAGGGGATTCCATCCAGTGTGCTCAACCCGGCAGAGTCCTGGCCGAACAAAGAGCACTACATGCAGCGGTACCGCCAACTGGCGTTTCGCTTCGTGGACAACTTCAAGAAGTTTGAAGCCGAATGCCCGCCGGAAGTAATCAAGGCTGGCCCCAGAGTGGATGGCTCGATGTCGCCTTTGCCAGCTCGCTTGCTGGCAGACACGTCCCAACGTGCATGAGAGGCTCTGATCGCGGAGGAGGGAATTAGCAGCCCCCACCCCATCGGGGCAAGGCCCGGGCCGGTTCCACGCAAGCCCGGAAAAGGTCTCGATTCTGACAACTGCCACGTCCCGGATGCCGTGAAAGGAAAGAGATCTGCTATCCCGATCGAAAGGGCACTCCTTCTCAGCGGGAGCTTAGCCGCAGCCCCGCCGGATGGCCGAGTGCCGGACAGGGGTGTGAACACTGCGCCGAGTATGTTCTTCAGGATCTGGCGGCCCGATCCGGAGGTGGGCAATGGGGACGGGATTGAAGCGTAAGGACCTGTTGGGGATCCGGGATCTTTCGGTAGAGGAAATCAACCTGATCCTGGACACGGCGGTCTCCATGAAGGAGATCGCCTCGCGAGACATCAAGAAGGTGCCCACGCTTCGCGGCAAGACGATCATCAACCTGTTCTACGAACCCAGCACGCGCACCCGGACCTCCTTCGAGATCGCGGGCAAGTGGATGAGCGCCGATGTCATCAACATCTCCACGTCGAGCAGCAGCGTCGTCAAGGGCGAGAGCCTGAAGGACACGGGCCTGACCTTGCAGGCGATGCATCCGGACGTCGTGGTCATCCGGCACCCGGCCGCCGGGGCACCCCAGATCCTGGCCGGCCTCCTGCGGGCCTCCATCATCAACGCCGGCGATGGGGCGCACGAACACCCGACCCAGGCCCTGCTAGACCTGTTCACGATCCGGGAGAAACGGGAAACGCTTGCGGGGTTGAAGGTGGCCATCGTGGGAGACATCCTCCACAGCCGGGTGGCCCGTTCCAACATGTTTGCCATGCAGAAGATGGGGATGCAGGTCCGGGTCTCCGGTCCGCCCACCATGCTGCCGCGCTACCTGGACCGCTTGGGCGTCGAGGTCTTTCCCCGGGTTGAACCGGCCATCGCCGACGCGGACATCATCATGATGCTGCGGGTCCAATTGGAGCGCATGGGGGCCGGCCTCTTCCCGACGCTGCGGGAATACTCGAAGTTGTTCGGGCTGAATCTGGACCGGCTCAAGGCGGCCAAGCGAGACGTCCTCATCATGCACCCGGGCCCCATCAACCGCGGCGTGGAAATCGCGCCCGAGGTGGCCGATGGCCCTTACTCCCTGATCCTGAACCAGGTGGAGAACGGTCTGGCCATCCGCATGGCTCTTCTCTACCTGCTGGCCGGCGGGCAGGCGGCAAGCAACAACTAGAGGCGTCCGAGGCGCCAGGTCCGAGGCCCCGGCTTCGCACCTCGGACACGGGACTGCGGACGCCGGACGGTGCGAGGATGAGAATTCTGATCGAAGGCGGGCGGGTCATAGATCCGGCGAACAACGTGGACGACGTGCTGGATGTGCTGATCGAGGACAGGCGCATCGCCGCACTGGGGCCCCAGTGGCCGGCCCGCGGCGGCCCCGCTCCCGATCGCGTCCTCGACGCGCGCGGCAAGGTCGTGTGCCCGGGCTTCGTGGACCTGCACGTCCACCTGCGGGAGCCGGGGCGCGAGGACATGGAGACCATCGCCACCGGGACGCGCGCGGCCGCCCGCGGCGGCTTCACGTCGGTGTGCGCCATGCCCAATACCACCCCGGTCAACGACAACCAGTCGGTGACGGAGTTCATCCTGGACCGGGCCCGGAGGGAGGGTGCGGTCAACGTCTTCCCCGTGGGGGCCATCACCAAGGGGCAGAAAGGGGAGGAGCTGGCGGAGATCGGCGAGCTGGTCGGCGCCGGCTGCGTGGCCATCTCCGACGACGGGAAGCCGGTGATGAATGCCGAGATCATGCGCCGGGCCCTGGAGTACGCCAGCATGTTCGCCATCCCCGTGATCCAGCACGCCGAGGACCTGCACATGACCGGCAAGGGGTCCATGCACGAGGGCCTGGTGAGCACGGAGCTGGGCATCCGGGGGATTCCGGCCGCCTCCGAGGCGATCATCGTGGCCCGCGATATCCTCCTGGCGGAGCTGACGGGCAGCCACTACCACGTGGCCCACGTCAGCACGGCGGAGTCGATCCGCCTCATCCGCGAGGCGAAGGCCAAGGGATTGCACGTGACCTGCGAGGCGACGCCTCATCACTTTGCCATCACCGACGAGGCGGTGCGCAGCTTCAGCACCAACACCAAGATGAGCCCGCCGCTCCGCTCCTCCCGCCATGTCGAGGCCGTCAAGTCGGCGCTCAAAGACGGGACGATCGACGCCATCGCCACGGATCATGCCCCCCACACGATCCAGGACAAGGAGGTAGAGTTCGACTACGCCGCCAACGGGATCATCGGGCTGGAGACGGCCTTCGGCCTGGGCATGACGGTGCTGGTGGAGGGCGAGGTGTTGACCTTGAACCAGCTCATCGCTCGCCTCACCTGCGATCCGGCCCGGATCTTCACCCTGCCCAAAGGAACGCTGTCGGAGGGGGCCGACGCCGACGTGACCATCCTGGACCCGACCCGGGAATGGGTTGTGGACGTGAAGAAGTTCGCCTCCAAGAGCCGGAACTCTCCCTTCCACGGGTGGAAGCTGCGGGGAGAGGTGCTGGCCACCATCGTGGGGGGCAAGGTGGTGTGGGAGTTGGAAGGCTAAGGCCAAGCGTTCGACTGAACCGCCTGGCCCAATGTAAAATCTCAAACCGATCCGCCCTTGGCGGAAACAACCTACAATGGAACGGGAACGAGGAAAAGCAATCGGCTGCGGGGATTGTGGTTCTGCGTTCTCCAGTGGGACAGATGCTATGTTGGATGTTCTCCGTGATCTCGGTGCCTCTGTGGTGAGGGTCTGTGAATGAAGAAGGCGAACTTGGCCTTGGCCGACGGCACCGTCTTCGAGGGCACATCCTACGGGGCGGAGGGCGAGGCCGTCGGCGAGGTCGTTTTCAATACGTGCATGAGCGGGTACCAGGAGATCCTGACCGATCCATCCTACAAGGGGCAAATCGTCACGATGACCTATCCGCTCATCGGAAACTACGGGGTGAATCCCGAGGATGTCGAGTCGCATCGCCCCTTCGTCGAAGGTTTCGTCGTCAAGGAGGGGAGCGTCCTGCCCAGCAACTGGCGGGCGCGAAGGTCGCTGGAGGACTTCCTCCGAGAGTATAGCATCGTCGGCATCCAGGGAATTGACACCCGCGCTCTGACCCGGCACATCCGCGATCACGGCGCCCAGGAAGGGGTCATCTCGACGATCGACGACGATCCGAAGAGCCTGGTGGCCAAGGCCAAGGCCTCGCCCGGCCTGATCGGACGCGATCTGGTCAAACAGGTCTGCTGCGAGGCGCCCTTCACCTGGAGCCAAGGCACGTGGACATGGCCGGGGGGATATGGCCAGGGGAGAGCGGAGAGTCGAGAGTCGAGTGCCGAGACGGAAAAAGCCCAATTGAGTCTCTTCGGTTCTCGGCTCGCGGCTCGCGGCCGCCCGGGGGGTGCCCGGCTCTCTCGGGTCGTCGCCTATGACTGTGGAATCAAGTGGAACATTCTGCGCCAATTGGTGCGTTCCGGCTGTGACGTCTCGGTCGTCCCGGCCTCGACGACGGCGGAACAGGTTCTGGGCATGAATCCCGACGGCATTTTCCTGTCAAACGGTCCAGGTGACCCGGAGGGCGTGCCGTACCTCATCGACGCCGTTCGAGAACTCATCGGGAAGAAGCCCATCTTCGGCATCTGCCTGGGGCACCAGATCATCGGATTGGCCCTGGGGGGCCGAACCTACAAGTTGAAGTTCGGCCACCACGGTGGAAATCAGCCGGTCAAGGATTTGACCACTGGCAAGGTGGAGATCACCTCGCAGAACCACGGGTTCGCCGTGGACATGGAGTCGTTCAAGTCCGACCCGAAGGGCCAGGTGCTCGGAGACCCCGAGGACATTGTCCTGACCCACGTGAACCTGAACGACAACACCTGCGAGGGCCTGATGCACCGCCGCCTGCCCCTCTTCTCGGTCCAGTACCACCCCGAGGCCTCGCCGGGCCCGCATGACGCCAGCTACCTGTTCAGGCGGTTCGTCGAGATGATGGAACGGGAACGTCAGCGGATCGGCAGCGCACTGCACATCCCGGCCCAGGTCGAGCGGTAGAGTGGTGCAACAATCCGGACAACCTCCGAGGATAGACGAGGAGCGGCTTCACGTGGCTGTCGCGGCTTGCCTGAAGGCCGGAGCGGACTTGGTCTACCTCTTCGGGTCCCAGGCCAGGGGAAAGGTCTGGGCGGAGAGCGATGTGGACCTGGCCGTGCTTCTGGGATCGGGTATCCCCAGAGAGAGATACGGCAAAGTCCGGGTAGAGCTCATCGCCGAGCTGATGAGCGTATTCGACTCGAACACGGTTGACGTGGTGGTCCTGAACGAGGCACCACCGCTCCTCGTCTATGAAGGGGTCATTCCAGGGGGCCGGCTCCTCTTCGAGAAGGACAGGTTGGCTCGAATCCGGTTCGAGGTCCGGGCCTACCAGGAGTACGTGGAAACGGCGCGGCTGCGCGAGATTCAGAACCGGTACCTGAAGGAAGCCATCCGGGAGCGTGCCGGCGCCTTGGGTTCCGAAGGAGGAAAGCAGGGCCACACATGGTAAGCCAGGCAATAATCCTCGACCTCTTAGCCAAGCTGCGGGACTACACTGAAAAGCTCCGGCCACTCCGAAAAAGTCCGAACAGGAGCTGGCGGCGGACTATGTCTCGCTGTGGGCAGTGGAGCACGGTCTCCAGATGGCCGCCCAGTGCGTTCTCGACATCTGCAACCACGTGGTCTCCGACGTTTCCACCGAGCGGCCAGCCAGCTATCGGGAGCTGATTCTGGTCGCGGGTCGCCTCGGGCTGATGCCGGAAGGCTTTGCCCAGCGATTCAGCAGCCTGGCGGGATTCCGGAATGTCCCGATCCACGAGTACGCCGAGGTTGATCCCTCCGAAGTGCACAGGAACCTCCGCGACGGGTTGGGAGACATCGACCGCTTTGCAGAGTATGTTCGGCTGTTTCTCGAAAAGGCGCCCTGAATAGACCTATGCCCAAGCGCACTGACATCCGGACCATCCTGATCATCGGCTCGGGGCCGATCGTCATCGGCCAGGCGTGCGAGTTCGACTACTCGGGGACCCAGGGGTGCAAGGCCCTCCGCGAGGAAGGGT
>Ga0184615_10001595_pt1 | contig 12227 bp, 11 predicted proteins | sample PLM4_65_coex_FD_133134 | JGI IMG/M metagenome (GOLD analysis project Ga0184615, IMG submission 133134) | Groundwater sediment microbial communities from an aquifer in East River, Colorado, USA - PLM4_65_coex | ecosystem: Environmental > Terrestrial > Soil > Riparian zone | place: USA: East... | reverse complement strand
GCGCGTGGGCGATCGCGCGCAGGCTCGGGGCGTGATCCACTTCGACGAGCGCACGCGCACCTGGAACCTCGTGCTCGCCACGAGCTTTCACGCGCTGCGCGCGGATCCGGACGGCCGCGTCGTCTGCCTCGGCAGCGGGCCGCGTCCGCCGGGGCCAGCGCGGCCGATTGCGAGCGGCACGCTCCCCGACGATCCGTTCCCGCGCATCGGCGTCGACCGGCAGGGCCGGCGCGACGAGGTGGTGACGTTCGGCGACCACACCTGGCACGAGGTGACGCTGAAGGTCTCGTTTCCGGGCGCGGACGGCGGACATGCCGTGCGCGACGTGCGCCTGCGCTACGCGTCGCACGCGATCGCGTCGTCCGGCGACGGGCGGGAGACGCTGCGCATCCGGCTCGACGATCCTGCGCAGCCGTTCAGCGCCTGGCTGTGTCTGCGCCTCTGTGTCGAGCATGACGTGATCGAGCGCTGGCTCGAGCTCGAGAACCGCGGCACGCGTGCCGTGCACGTCGAGCAGCTCGGCTTCGGCACACTGCATCTGCCCGCCGGGCGCTGGGACCTCCTGCACGCGTCGGGAGGCTGGGCCGCGGAGTTTCAAGCCGAGCGCGTGCGCCTACCGGTCGGCACGACGTCGCTGGAGAGCCGCTCGGTGCACACGGGCTTCGTGCACCATCCCTTCTTTCTGTTGTGCCCCGCGGACGGGGCAGGAGAGGGACACGGGACGGTGTACTTCGGCCAGCTCGCGTGGAGCGGGAGCTGGCGGCTCGCGTTCGAGCAGCGCCCGAATACCGCGCTCGCGGTCCACGGCGGCTACAACCCGTTCGATTTCGCGCTCGAGCTCGAAGCCGGCGAGCGGCATGTGACGCCGGCCATGATTCACGGCGCGTGCGCGGACGGATTCTCCGGCGCGAGCCAGCGCATGCACGCATTTCTGTGTGCGCACGTGCTGCCGCGCACCGAGCCTGCCGAGCCCGTGCGCCCGGTGTTGTACAACTCCTGGGAGGCGAGTTACTTCGCGCTCTCGCTCGACAGCCAGATCGCGCTCGCGCGCAAGTCCGCCCAGATCGGCGTCGAGCTCTTCTGCGTGGACGACGGCTGGTTCGGCTCGCGGCGCAACGACACGGCCGGGCTCGGCGACTGGACCGTCTCGCGGGAGGTCTTCCCGACCGGGCTGCGCCCGCTCGCCGACGAGGTGCACCGCCTCGGCATGGGGTTCGGCCTGTGGGTCGAGCCCGAGATGGTGAACCCCGACTCGGATCTCTACCGCGCGCACCCCGACTGGGTGCTGCACTTTCCCGAGCGCCCGCGCACGGAGCACCGCCACCAGCTGATTCTCGACTTCGGGCGGCCGGAGGTCGTCGCGCACCTCGCGCGCGTGCTCGCGGCTCTGGTCGAAGAGAACGCGGTCGACTTCCTGAAGTGGGACATGAACCGCTCGGCGAGCGAGCCGGGCAGCGTCGTCGGCAAGGCGATCTGGCGCCGCCACGCCGAGGCGGTGTACGCGCTGATGGACGGGCTGCGCGAGCGCTTCCCGCGGCTCGCGATCGAGAGCTGCTCGAGCGGCGGAGGGCGCGTCGACGCGGGCATCCTCGCGCGCACCGACCAGTTCTGGACCAGCGACAACACCGATGCGCTCGCGCGCGTGGCGATCCAGGAAGGTGCGAGCCTGGGGTATCCGGCGCGCGCGATGGCTTGCTGGGTGACGCACGAGCGCAATCACCAGACAGGCCGCCGGCTCGAGCTCGCGACGCGCTTCGACGTCGCCATGCGCGGCGTGCTCGGCATCGGCTCGGACCTGAACGCGCTCGACCCCGCGGAGCTCGCCGAGTACGCGACCTGGATCGCGTTCTACAAGCGCATCCGGAACGCGGTGCAGAACGGTGTATGCCATCGGCTGCAGCGACTCGACGAGGCGGGCACGTCGATCGTCGAGTACGTGCTGCCCGACGCGAGTGAGGCGGTGGTTTCGACCGTGGCGCTCGAGCGCCGGATCGCGCAGCTCGTCCCGCCGGCGCGCTTGCGCGGGCTCGACGTGGCGGCGCTCTACGCCGCGTTCGACCGCGATGGAAAGGAGTACGTGCGCGCGCGCGGCGCAGAGCTGATGGCGCTCGGGCTCGATCCGAACCTGGGCACCGGGCGCTACGGGCCGGGCTACAGCCGCACGCTCTGGTTGCGCAGGCTCGATTGAGCGACGCGCGCATCCGCGGGGACTTCGGCCGGCTCGTCACGGCGGCGACGATCTCGAACTTCGGCTCGATGCTCTCGGGCGTCGCGCTGCCGTTCCTGGCGATCCAGATCTTCGACGCGACGCCGGCGCAGATCGCCGCGATCAACGCCGCGGCGATCCTGCCCGCCGTCGTGCTCGGCCTATTCGCCGCAAGCGCCATCGACCGCATGCTCCGCCGGCCGCTGCTGATCGCCGCCGACCTCGCGCGCGCTGCGATTCTGCTGGCGGTACCCGCCGCGGCATTCGCGGGCGTGCTCGCGATCGAGCATCTGTACCTGTTCGCATTCTGTCGGGGACTTTTCGACTTCGTCTTCGACGTCGCGCAGCACAGCTACCTGCCGACGCTGGTCGAGGCGCGCGCGCTCCTCGCCGCGAACAGCCGCCTGCAGGCCGCCGACGCCGCGGCCGAGGCGGGCGGGTTCGCCGCGGGCGGCTGGCTCGTGCAGCTGCTCTCCGCGCCGCTCGCGCTCGTCGTCGACGCGGGCACCTACCTGGCGTCGGCCTTCTTTCTGCTGCGCATCCGCGCGCTCGAGCCCGAGCCTTCGGCGCGCCTGCGCGGCCAGTCGCGCCTGGCGGAGATCAGCGCCGGGCTGGTCGAGATCGCGCGCACGCCCGCGCTGGCCGCGATTGCCGCAAGCGGCGTGCTGATCGCGCTCTCGGGTCAGATCACGAACACCGTGTACATGCTCTTCGTCTACCGCGAGCTCGGCTTCTCGCCCGGCACGCTCGGCATGCTCTTCGCGCTGGGCTCGTTCGCCTCGTTCGCGAGCTCCTTCGCCGCCGAGCGCCTGCCCGAGCGCCACTCGGGTCTGCGCGCGATGTTCATCGGGCTCTTGCTCGCGGCCGCGGGCTCGCTTGCGCTCCCGCTCGCGCCCGGCGCGACGCTCCTCGGTGTCGCCGCGATCGCCTTCCAGCAGATCGTCGGCGACTTCGGCCACGTGATCTGGCAGGTGCACCAGTCGAACCTGCGCCAGCAAATCACCCCGCCAGCCGTGCTGGGCCGGGTGGCGGGCGCGATCCGCTTCCTGTCGAGCGTGGCGATGCTGGCCGGCACCGCCGCGGGCGGTTGGCTCGGCGGCGCGATCGGCCTGCGCGGGACGCTCGTCGCCGGCGGGGCGATCCTGATCGTTGCGGCGGCGGTCGTGCTTCGCGCGCGTCCTGCTCGCTCTTGATCCCGAAGACCTCAGTCGAGCGGCGCGCGTCCCGGGGCGGGGTTCGCCGGAATGGCGGTCGCGGAGGCGCTCGGGCGACTCGAGACGGCGACCGGCCCGATCGTGATGCGGCCCTCGACCTTCGCGCCGCGCTCGATCACGATCCCCTCGGTCGTCAGATCGCCGTAGACGCGGGCGGTCTTGCTCAACATGATCTCGCTGCGCGCCTCGATGTCGCCGTGGATCTCGCCGTCGATCACGACCGACTCGGCGCGGACGCGCGCGGTCACGCGCCCGCTCGTACCGATCGTGACCGTCGCCGCGCAATCGACATCGCCCTCGACCGCGCCGTCGATGTGCAGACTCTTCGCAAGCTTCAGTGTGCCAGTGAACTCGGAGGTCGCGTCGACGTAGGTCGTGGTCGCAGCCGAGGCGGGCTTCGCGGTCGTGGGAAGCGGCGGGCGCGGGCCCGCCGACAAACTGGCCGGCGATCGGGTCATTCGTCGAAACATGGCTTGGCATCGGCCAGCCTTGCCCCCTGGCTTGAGGAGCCGGCCGGAAGCGTGACGGCGATCACGCCGCGATCCCCGGTTGTGTTTGTCTCGAGCGATCCACTACAAGGGGCCCATGAGCTTCACGGCCTCGACCGTCGCGATCACGCTCGCCTTGTTCGCCGGCATGCTCGCCCTGCTCGCGATCGGGCGGCGACTGGGCCTGCGGCGCCTGGCAGCGGACGCGGACGGCGCGCGCGCGGGTGTCGGCGCCGTGGAAGGGTCCGTCTTCGGCCTGATGGGTCTCCTGATTGCGTTCACGTTCTCGGGCGCTTCGAGCCGCTTCGAGGGGCGCCGGCAGCTGATCGTCGCGGAGGCGAACGCGATCGGCACCGCCTGGCTGCGCCTCGAGCTGCTCCCGCAGAGCGCGGCCGTGGCGCTGCGCGAGCGCTTCCGCAGCTATCTCGACTCGCGACTCGCGGTCTACGGGGACGTTTCAGACACCGAGTCCACGAACGCGACGCTTGCGCGTGCCGCGGAGCTTCAGAACGAGATCTGGACCTCCGCAGTCTCCGCCTGCCGCGAGCCGGGCATGCAGCAGGCGACGATGCTCCTGCTGCCCGCGCTGAACGAAATGATCGATGTCACGACCGCGCGCACGATGGCGATGGAGTTCCATCAGCCGCTGATCGTGTTCGCCGTGCTCTTCGCGTTCGCACTGGCCTCGTCGCTGCTCGCGGGCTACGGCCTGGCGGGCGGCAGCAGACCGAGCTGGCTGCACATGGTCGGCTTCGCCGCGATCACGGCGCTCGCCATCTTCGTGATCCTCGACCTCGAGTATCCGCGCCTCGGTTTCATCCGGATCGATCCGGCCGATCGCGTGCTGATCGAGCTGCGGGCGAGCATGGACCGCTGAGCGGCGCGCGCGCCTAGGGCGCGACGCAGCCCGTCGATCCGCGCGCGGTGCACAGACGGTAGCCGGTTCGGTCGGCCCAGTAGGCGAGCGCGGTGTCGACGTCCTCCCACTTGTCCCAGACCGCCGACGGGTTCTTCGTGCCCACGCGGCTATCGACGGCTTCGAACAGGATCGCGTTGGTGGTGGCGTCGGTGATCTTCGCCTCCGCGCTCGCCTCGCCGACGAACGCGGGCCGGCCCGTTGCGATCGCTTTCAGCGCCGACACTGCGACTCCTACCGGAACGATCGTCGAGACGGTATCGAGCACCGGATACGAATGCTCCGCGCTCGTGATCGCCGCGGAGATGCGCAGCGTACCTGGCTCGGGCACCTGCACCATCTGGTAGTCCTTCGAGAGCCGCGCCTGAAGCAGCGAGTAGAGGCGATCCGCGACCCTCTGCCGATCCTCCTTGGCGAGATCGTTCATCTGCGAGTCCTTGCCCGTCCAGATCGCGACGGGGTCGAGCAGGATCTTGTCGTAACTCTTCCAGTCCGCGTTCGGACTCTCGTAGACCATCAGCGCGGCGCCGTCCTTCCCCGGCTTCAGCAGCGAATAGTCGCCGAGGAATCCGGACTGGCGCACATCGCGCGCCTGGCGGGTCACCCCGCAGCCGATCAGCGCGAACACAACGAACAAAGCTGCAGTAACTCGAACGCTCATCATCTCAATCCTTCATGCCAAAGTGAATGCTCGACGGATCCGCGAGATTCCCGCGGATGAGTTTCGGAATGACCGGAACGACCACGAGCTGGAAGTTCCACTTCTGCCCGAAATCGTCGGGTCGGGCGACCATGTACTGCACCGCGAGGTTGATCTTCACAGGCAGCTTTCCGAACTTGACCACCTTGCCTGCGCCGACCCCGAGCGGAACGGTCCAGACGTTCCCGCCGTCCGCCTTGAAGTTCGCCAGGATGTTCCCCGAGTACCCGATGCTCCAGCCCTTGTCGAGAAACAGGGCCGCGATCGGCTGGAAGTTCATCTGACTGACACTGCCGCGGCTTCCGCCCCCGTCCGAGAAAGAGGTCCACTGCTGCACGAGCGCGCCCGCGATCCACTTCTCGGCCAGGTAGCCCACGAGCCCGGCCGGGCCGACCTGGTACCTGCCTTGTCCGGTGTATTTCGAGTTCGCCGTCGGGAAGATGAACGTCGGGCCGAGGCCGAGCAGCCATTTCCCCGCCAGCTTCGGGCTCGGCGAGAACAGCTCCATCAACACGCTGTCTCCGAAGGTCTCCGACCGGGTCCACTCGATCGGGAAGACGTTCTCGCGCGGGTGCGGCACGGAGTTGAATGCCGTGATCACCGGTCGGGTGATCAGGTTCCAGTCGTCGGTGATGCTTACGGGCATCACGGGCTGGAAGTTCAGGTTCGAGTTCCAGCGCAGATCTTCACCGGGCCCCGGGTCGATCAGGTAGTTGTTCTGCTGGATCGCGATCGACCAGATCGAGCTCACGGGGTTGGCGAGCTGCTTGTTGAGCTCGGCGACGGACTGCGCGTCTTCGCCGAAGGCGGATCCGGCGACGAGAACCAGGAGCAGAGACAGAGTCGCGATTCGCATTCTTCCCCTCTCACAAGACGTGGTAGCGAAGCCGATCGCAGTTTCCAGTCGCTCCGCAGTGTATCCTCGGCCGCCAGATGACGCAGCCGGCACAGACCGTGCGATCCGCAAGCTGGCGCCGAGCCTGGCTCACCGGTGCGCTCGCGCTTTGCGCCTTCTCGCTGGCGCTCGTGCTCGTGATCGGCAATCGGCGGCATGTCACCCAACACATTTCTGTCACGGCTGGATCCGAAGGCACGACGCGCGCCCTGGTCGGCCACATGCTCGCCTTCGAGCTACGGCAGCGCGGCCTCTCGGCGCGAATCGCAGAGAGCGAGAGCAGCGCAGACGAGCTGGCGCGCGTGAACGCGGGTGAGGTCGACTTCGCGCTCGTCTCCGGCGCGTTCCGGCACCGGGGATTCCCGCACGTGCGCGAGGTCTCGCCGCTGTTTCCCGAGGCGCTCCACCTGCTCGTGAAGCGCGATCTCGCGGACCAGATCGGCGAGAGCCTCGCCGGTCTGCGCGGCAGGAGTGTAGATCTCGGCCCGCTGAACTCGGCAACCGCGGGTCTCGCCGTAGAGGTCCTCGCCTTCGCCGGAGTGACCTGCGCGCCGGAGCCGGCGCGGGACACCTGTCTCGCATCGAATCGGGCGCTCGAGCAGCTCGTAGAGGCCGGCAACGGCGCCGCGCTCCCCGACGCGATCTTCCACCTCGCGACGGTTCCCTCGATACTCGCGACGGAGCTGATCCGAACGCGCGGCTACACGCTCGTCCCGATTCCGTTCGCCGAAGCATTCCGGCAGAGCGCGCTGCTCGACGACGTCTCGACACCGGAACGCGTCGGCGAGATCGAGCGCCGCTACACCGCAGAGGTCGAGATCTCCCCGTTCACGTACCAGACCGAGCCACCCGTGCCCGACGCGCCGCTCCCGACGGTCGGCGCGAGGTTGGTGCTCGTCGCGAACGAGAGGATCTCGTCCGCGATGGTGGAGACGGTTCTCGAGACGATCTTCGACTCGCGCTTCGCGCGGATTCCGCAGCCGCCGTTGCACCGCTCGCTGCTCGAGCTGCCGCCGCGACATCCGCTGCACCCCGGCACCATCGCCTTCCTCGGCCGGGATCGACCCTGGATCTCCGGCGGCGACGTGGACCGACTGGCGAACGCGCTCAGCGTTCTGGGTGCGCTCGTGGGTGGCAGCCTCTTCGTCTGGCAGAGCTGGCGCCAGCGCAGGAGCGCGCGACGCGACGAGCTCTTCGGGGCGTACCAGCTGCAGATCGCTGCGCTCGAGAGTCGGATCGTCGAGCTCGAGCTCTCGGCCGAGCTCGCACTCGAGCCGCTGATCTCCCTGCAGCGCGATCTCCTGCAGTTGAAAGGCGAGGCGCTCGCGCGCTACGCCGCCGGTGAGCTCGGCAATCAGGCGACGCTCACGGATCTGCTCGTGCCGCTGAACGCCGCGCGCGATCACGTCGGCTCGCTGCTGCTCCACGTGCGCGACAACCTGGAGGAGCGGGCGGAGACGCAAGGGATCAGCGCAGAGGCAGTCTGGGACGATGCCGTCGAACGCTCGGAGGACGAGTCGCGCGAGTCGTGAGCTGCGCGAGCGCGACTAGTTCGCTTTCGCGACCCAGCCCTCGACCTCGAAGTACCCGCGCAGCTCTTTGGCGATGCCTTTCGCGGTGCGCTTCGCCTCGGCCTCGACGTCGCCGCTCAGCATCTCGCCCGCGGTGTGCAGCCCCGCTCCCGCCACCGCGGCTACCGCCAGATGCCCGCCGATCGCGCCCGCGCCCATCGTCTCGGCCATGCCGGGCATGTAGCCGCTCTTCATGCTCGTGGTGAACGTCTCGATCACCTGAAGGCCGCCGGGCGTTGAGGTGTAGAGCTGAACGCGGGACTCGACGTCGCTCGCGCCCGCGCCGAGTCCGATCGCGACGCGCTCGGCCTGGTTGCCCTGGTTGATCGAGGCCAGCTGGCCTTCGACGACCAGAACGTTTCCCCAGCGATTCGGCGCGCCCCAGGCGCGCTGCGCGGGAAGCCCCATGGCGTTGATCTCAGACACGAGCGCATCGCTGATGATGCGCGCGACCTTGCGACCGAGCTCGAGCTCCTGCGCGGTGCGCGCCTGACCCGGCGCTGCGTTCGCGACATCGCCGACCAGGCCGCGGTCGAGGTGCACCTCTTCGGGCGAAACGGCGAAGTCATACACGAGGATCGTGTCTGGCCGGGGCAGGCGGACGGCGCGATCGTAGTCCGTTTGCACTTGCGAGGGCGCGCAGGCCGCCAGCCACAGGGCGATCAGAGTCGCCAATCGCACGGAGTCTCCGACCATCAGCGTGATCTCCTAGAGCTTCGACTTGATCTTCGCCCAGAGCGACTCTTTGGGCGCCGGCTTGCAGATCTCGACGAAGACCGCCGTGTCGCGCTCCAGGTCGATCTCGCCGGCCATCGCGACATCCGTCTTGTCCTTGCGGCTGTAGCCGTCGAGGAAGTACGCGACCTCGGGCTGCACGTCCTTGCCGAGCGAAAGGAACTCCTCGCAGGTCATCGCGACCGGCTTCACCTTCTTGCTGCCGAAGGGCAGCTTCGCCTTGACCTTGTCCCAGAACGTCGCCTTGGGTTCTTCGACGCAGCCGATGACCGCGACGTCGAGCACGCGCTTCACGTCGACCTCGCCGACCGCTTCCTCCGCGACGCCCTTCTTCGAGTAGCCGTCGACGAACGCGGTGATCCGCGTCTGACTCTCGGGCGTCTGCGCGGCGAACTCCTCGCAGGTCATCGTCAGCGCGTTGACCTTCTTGGCTTCCGCGTTCGCGCCGAGCGCGAGCGCGAACACCGGGGCCAGAATCCAGAGCACGGTGCGATTCGAGTTCATCTCCTTGGTCACTTCTTCGCGGGGCCTTCGACGACCTCGATGTAGGTCGCGATCTTCTTGTCACCGGGATTGTCGCCGTTCAGCGCGACGCGCGCGCCCTTCTGGCCGGACTCCCCGTTCGCGGCCTTCAGCGTGAGCGTCTTCGCGGTCGTGTCGATCGCGATGATCTCGCCCGTCATCAGGAAGTCGGCGGTCTCTTTCTTGACGGTCTGCGCGTTCGCGAGCGCCGCGGTCAGAAATGCCGCGGCGAGGAACAACCCCAGCCATCGCACTCGTGTCTTCCACATGTCTACTGCACTCCACAGGTTGATTTGATCTCCGCGATGCGCGCGTCGATCCGCTTGTTGTACTCGCCTGTCGCGACCTGGTACTTCGTCTTCTCGGTGCGTGTCACGACACCGATCACGAGCCCCGCCGGGTAGATCATCGTGACACCCATCGCGATCTGCTCGGCCAGGTTTGCCTTCTCGTGCTGCAGCGCGACCAAGGCCAGGCCGACCGCAAGCTCCGACAACCGGCTCGCCGATTTCACGATCTTCTCCCGTTGGCGATTCGGTGTCGGAACGTATCACGCCGGCCACCCTGCGTTGCAAGCCGGAAAGCGCGCGGTTTGACCTCGGCGAACGCCGCCGGTATGAAGCAGGCGATGAGCACGCGAAGCGCCCTTCTCGTACTCGCGCTCGCGCTCGCCTGTGATCGACAGCAATCGGCCCCTTCGCCCGCGTCGCCGGCTCCCGCCGTCACGAATCCGCCACAATTCGTCGCCGATTCGAGCTGCCGCGAGTGTCACGCCGCGCAGAGCGCCGCGTGGACCGGCTCGCACCATGACCGGGCGATGGAGATCGCGGACCCGAATGCGGTTCTCGGCGACTTCTCCGGCGCCGACCCGAGCTTCGCGATCATCGACGGGAAGTACGCGGTGCGCGCCGAAGGCGCCGATGGAAAGCGCGGCGAGTACTCGGCGCCCTACACGTTCGGTGTCGCGCCGCTGCAGCAGATGTTGGTCGCGCTGCCGGGCGGAAAGCTGCAGGGCTTCACGACCGCCTGGGACACGGAGAAGCGGCGCTGGTTCTCGCTCTATCCGAACGAGACGATCCCGCCGGACGATCCGCTGCACTGGACGGGGCGCTATCAGCGCTGGAACGCGATGTGCGCCGACTGTCACTCGACCGGCGTGCGCAAGGGCTACGACGCCGAGAGCGACACCTACAACACGACCTTCGCCGAGATCGACGTCGGCTGTCAGGCGTGCCATGGGCCGGGCTCGGCGCACCTCGCCTGGGCGCGGGCCGGCGCCAAGCCCGGCGGATCGACACCGTACGGTGACGGGCTGCTGGTCGACCTGAAACTCGCCGACGCGCGCCGCGAGGTCGAGAGCTGCGCGCCGTGTCACGCGCGGCGCGCGCAGATCCGCGCGGAGATCCCGTACGGGCGGCCGTTCCTCGACGGCTTCGTTCCCGCGACGCTCGACGTCGGCTTGTACCACGCGGACGGCCAGATCGACGGCGAGGTCTACGAGTACGGCTCGTTCCTGCAGAGCAAGATGTTCTCTGCGGGCGTGCGCTGCGGCGACTGTCACGACTCGCACAGCGGGAAGCTCGAAGCCGAGGGCAACGCGCTCTGCGTGCGCTGCCACTCGCCGCAGCCCGACGCGCGCTTTCCGAGCTTGACCGCGAAGCTCTACGACTCGCCCGAGCATCACCACCACGCGGCGGGCTCCGCAGGCGCGGACTGCGTCGGCTGTCACATGCCGACGAAGAACTACATGATCGTCGACCCGCGGCAGGACCATTCGATCCGCGTGCCGCGCCCGGATGTCTCCGTTCGCATCGGCACGCCTAACGCGTGCAATGGCTGCCACGCGGATCGCAAGCCCGAGTGGGCCGCAGCCGCGGTGGCGAAGTGGTACGGGCCGGAGCGCCGCCAGGAGCCCCACTTCGGCGAGGTCTTCGCCGCTGCGCGCGCGGGCGACCCGAGCGCGATCCCCGAGCTCGTCCGGCTCGCGAGCGATCCCGAGCAGGCGACGGTCGTGCGCGCGACCGCGGTCGCGCTGCTCGAACCGGCCGGCGCTTCGATCCTGCCGGCGCTTGCGTTCGCGGCGCGCGACGCCGACCCGTGGCTGCGCAGCGCCGCGGCGAGCGCGTGCGACGCAATTCCGGGCGAGCAGCGTCTGCAGATCGCGGAGCCTTTGCTCTCCGATCCCGTGCTCGCAGTGCGTATCGAAGCCGCGCGCGTGCTCTCGGTGATTCCCGCGGAGCAGGTGCCGGCCGCAGCGCGGGATCGACTCGCCGCGGGCCTGCGCGAATTCGAAGCCGCGCAGCGCGTGCAGGCGGATCTGCCCGGCGCGCACCTGAATCTCGGCGTCGTCTACGCCAACATGGGCCAGGACGCGCGCGCCGAGGGCGAATACCGAGTCGCGCTGCGGATGGACCCCGCCTTCTTGCCGGCGAGCTTCAACCTGGCGACTCTGCTCAATAAGATAGGGCGGAACCCCGACGCCGAGAGCGTGCTGCGCGACGCCATCGCCCGCACGCCCGGGCAGGGCGAGCTGCACTACTCACTGGGCCTGTTGCTCGCCGAGGACGGGCGACTCGAGCCGGCCGCCGAGGAGCTGGGCCGCGCGGCCGCGCTCATGCCCGAACGGCCGCGCGTCCACTACAACCAGGGCCTCGCGCTTCTGCGCGCGGGCAGGAAGGCCGAGGCGGAGGCCCCGCTGCGCGCCGCGTATCAGCGCGCGCCGCGCGACGCGCAGATCGTGCACGCGCTCACGCTCTACTACACGCAGAGCGCCAGCTGGCAGAAGGCGCTGCCGCTCGCGCGCGAGCTCGTCGCGATAGCGCCCGAGGACCCCGGCGCGCGCGAGATGCTCGCGCGCATCGAGGCCGAGCTCAGCGCACCGTGATCTCGACCCGCCGGTTGTTCTTGCGTCCCTGCACCGAAGCGTTCGACGCGGCCGGCGACGACGTGGAGAACGCCCGCACTTGCATGCGCGGCGGCG
>Ga0184615_10001593_pt1 | contig 12230 bp, 9 predicted proteins | sample PLM4_65_coex_FD_133134 | JGI IMG/M metagenome (GOLD analysis project Ga0184615, IMG submission 133134) | Groundwater sediment microbial communities from an aquifer in East River, Colorado, USA - PLM4_65_coex | ecosystem: Environmental > Terrestrial > Soil > Riparian zone | place: USA: East... | reverse complement strand
CATCGCGCACGAGCACGGCGGCACGAGCGGTCCGCGACTGCTGCCCGCGGCCGCGACCGACTACAACACCGGCTATCTCGCGGCGCTCGGCACGATGATCGCGCTCGCGCGGCGCGTCCGCGACGGCGGCAGCTACCTCGTGCGCGCGTCGCTGTGCCAGACCGGCATGTGGCTCGAGCGCATGCGCCGGTGCGACGCTCCCGGCGCGGGGCTGCAGCCCGAGCAGCTGGCGCCGTTCCTCACGCACAGCGATACGGTGTATGGCCGGCTCGCGCATCTCGGCCCTATCGTCGAGCTCTCCGACACACCTGCGCGTTGGGTGCTGCCGAGCCCGCCGCTCGGCACGCACGCGCCGGTCTGGGCCTAACCCTCGCGCAGCCAATGCCGCTCGAGCGGATGCGCGCGCTCGGTCGGCGGCCCGTGGAAGATCACGGTCAGCGCGCGGCGCGGTCGCGCGCTCGTGTTCGCGCCCGCGAAGTGGAGCGTGCGGCAGTCGTGCGTCGTCGCACTGCCCGCGCGCAGCGGGCACGCGACCGCGCCCGAAAGGTCGACGGGCTCGTCGAGCACGAGCGGCTCGGGCCCGGGGCCGACGGGCTTGCGGTGGCGGATCACGTCGCGCGTGTGCGAGCCGGGCAGGAACTGCATGCAGCCGCTGTCGACCGTCACGTCGTCGAGCGGCATCCACACCGACAGGCTGTGGCTGCGCCGCAGCGGCGGAAAATCCCAGTAGGCCTCGTCCTGGTGCCAGGGCGTGTCGCGGCCGCCGCCCGCCGGCTTGTGGATCAGCATCAGCCCGCCGTAGCGGACGTCGTCGTCGGCGACGTCGAGCAGTGTCGCCGCCAGGCGTCGGGCGTTGGCGATGTAGCGGGTCTCGAGCAGCTCCGGGCGCATCAGCTCCGGCGAGAAGATCTGCGTGATGCTGCCCGGGCTGCCGTCCGCGCGGATGCTCTCGAAGCGCAGCCGGAGCGCGCGCGCGTCGGCCAGCAGCGGCTCGTAGATTTCGCGCAGCCAGGCGAGCTCGTCGGGCGTGGTGAGCGACCCGAGGACGAGAAAGCCGTTCGCCTTGAAGAACGCGCGCTCGTCTTCGCGGAGCATCGGGCCGGCCGGGATCGGCATCGCCGCCCACCATACGCCCAGCTTCGCGGCGCCGCCAGACTGCGAATCGGGCAGCGTGCGTGCCGAACTCGGCCTTCGCGGCGCTCGCGGCCGCGGCCCGTTTCATGCAGTCGCCCCGCCCCGGGAAAGGAGTGCCCGCGCGATGGCAATCCGAGTCGCTCTCCACCACCGGACGACTTACGCGTACGACCGCCGGGTCAACCTGTCGCCACAGGTGATCCGGCTGCGCCCGGCGCCGCACGCGCGCACGACGGTGCTCTCGTATGCGCTCGCGATCGAGCCGCGGGAGCACTTCCTCAACTGGCAGCAGGATCCGTTCGGCAACTTCGTGGCGCGCGCCGTCTTCCCCGAGGCGACGAACCGGCTCGAGGTGAGCGTCGATCTGCTGGCGGAGCTCCACGTCATCAACCCATTCGACTTCTTCCTCGAGCCCGACGCGGAGCACTGGCCGTTCCGCTACGAGTCGGGGCTCGCGAAGGACCTCGCGCCCTTCCGCGAGGCCGGCGCCGCCGGGCCGCTCTTGAACGCGCTGCTGGCGAGCCTGCCGCGCGAGCGCATGCGCACGATCGACTTCCTCGTTGCGCTGAATCGCCGCGCGTACGACGCGGTCGAGTATGTGATCCGCATGGAGCCGGGCGTGCAAGAGCCCGAGGCGACGCTCGGCAGCGCGCGCGGCTCGTGCCGTGACTCCGCGTGGCTGCTCGTGCAGTCGCTGCGCCATCTCGGCTTCGCGGCGCGCTTCACGAGCGGCTATCTGATCCAGCTCGTCGCGGACGAGAAGCCGCTCGACGGGCCGGCCGGGCCCACGCAGGACTTCACGGATCTGCACGCCTGGGCGGAGGTCTTCCTGCCGGGCGCGGGCTGGGTCGGGCTCGACGCGACGTCCGGACTTTTTGCGGGCGAGGGCCACATCCCGCTCGCGTGTACGCCGGAGCCGATGACCGCGGCCGCGATCAGCGGCGCAGTGGACGAATGCAGCGTCGAGTTCTCGCACGTGATGACGATCGATCGCATCCACGAGGATCCGCGCGTGACGCGGCCCTACACCGACGCGCAATGGGCGGCGATCGACGCGCTCGGCCACGCCGTCGATGCGCGGCTCGAGGCGGGCGACGTGCGCGCGACATTCGGGGGCGAGCCGACCTTCGTCGCCATCGACGCGTCCGACGCGCCGGAGTGGAACACCGAAGCGTTGGGCGAGCGCAAATCCGAGCGCGCCGAGGATCTGCTGCGGCGCCTGCACGCGCGCTCCGCGCCGGGCGGCTTCCTGCACTTCGGTCAGGGGAAGTGGTATCCGGGCGAGCCGCTGCCGCGCTGGGCGTATGGCTGCTACTGGCGGAAGGATCGAGCGCCGATCTGGGACGATCCCGCGCTCTTCGCGGACTCGCGCACCGCGTACGAGTTCGGCGACGCCGAGGCGCAGCGCTTCGCAGCCGCGCTGGCGAAGCGCCTCGATCTGGATCCCGGCTACGCGCTTCCCGCGTACGAGGACGCCTGGTACTACCTGTGGCGCGAGCGGCGTCTGCCGACGAACGTCGATCCCGTCGACGCGCGCATCGACGACGAGCACGAGCGCGCGCGGCTGGCGCGCGTCTTCGAGCGCGGGCTCGGCGCGATCGCCGGTTGGGCGCTGCCGCTCGAGCCGGATCCCGACCTCACCGGCCCGCACGTGCGCTGGCGCAGCGGGCCGTGGTACCTGCGGCGCGAGCGGCTCTACCTCTTGCCCGGCGACTCGCCGATGGGCTTCCGCCTGCCGCTCGACTCGCTGCCGTGGGCGAAGCCCTCGGATCTGCCGTTCCTGCCCGAGATCGACCCGCTGGCGTCGTTCCCCCCGCTGCCCTCACGCGCCGCGCAGCAACACATTCCGGCGTCACTCGCCGCCGGCGCGGCGCGCGCCTCCCGACACGATGCGGAGGCGATGCGTCGCCCGGGGCACGGCGTCTCCGCGCGTGGCGTGGTGCGCACGGCCCTCTGCATCGAGGTGCGCGGCGGCATTCTGCACGTGTTCATGCCGCCGCTCGCGCGGCTCGAGGATTTTCTCGCGCTCGCGCAAGCGCTCGAGTCGACGGCCGCGAGCCAGAGCCTGCCGCTCCGCATCGAGGGCTATGCCCCGCCGGCCGATCCGCGCCTCGAGAAGTTCGAGCTTACGCCCGATCCGGGCGTGCTCGAGGTGAACGTCGCGCCGGTCGCGAGCTGGGGCGCGCTGGTCGAGAACACGAGCACGCTCTACGAGGAAGCCCGCCTCGCGCGCCTGCGCGCCGAGAAGTTCATGCTCGATGGCCGCCACGTCGGCACCGGCGGCGGCAATCACGTGACGATCGGCGGCAGCAGCGCCGCGGACAGCCCGTTCCTGCGCCGGCCGGATTTGCTGCGCAGCCTGATCGGCTTCTGGCAGGACCATCCAGCGCTCTCCTACCTGTTCTCGGGCCTCTTCATCGGGCCCACGAGTCAGGCGCCGCGCATCGACGAGGCGCGAAGCGACGCGCTCTACGAGCTCGAGATCGCGTTCGCACAGCTCGACAAGACCGCCCGTGTCGGCCTCGAGAGCCCGCCCTGGATCGTCGACCGGGTGCTGCGGAACCTGCTCGTCGACGTCACGGGAAACACGCATCGCACCGAGCACTGCATCGACAAGCTCTACTCACCCGACGGCCCGCGCGGGCGGCTCGGGCTCGTAGAGCTGCGCGCCTTCGAGATGCCGCCGCACGCGCGCATGTCGTGCGTGCAGCAGCTGCTCCTGCGCGCGCTGCTCGCGCACTTCTGGGAGACCCCGTACGAGCCTCGGCTCGTGCGCTACGGGACGCAGCTTCACGACCGCTTCATGCTGCCGCACTTCGTCCTTCAGGACTTCCGCGACGTTCTGTTGCAGCTCGCGCGCGCCGGCTTCCGACTGGACGCGAGCTGGTTCGAGCCGTTCCTCGAGATGCGCTTCCCGCGCATCGGCGAGATCGCGCGCCGGGGCATCTGGCTCGAGCTGCGCCACGCGCTCGAGCCGTGGCACGTGCTCGGCGAGGAGCAGGCGCAGGCCGGCGTGGCGCGTTACGTCGACTCGTCGCTCGAGCGGATCCAGGTGAAGGTGCGGGGCACGCTCGGCGAGCGCTTCCTCGTCACGTGCAATGGCCGCGCGCTGCCGCTCCATCCGACCGGCACGCAGGGCGAGCGCGTGGCCGGCGTGCGCTACCGCGCATGGCAGCCGTACTCGTGTCTCCATCCGACGATTCCGGTCGACGCGCCGCTCACCTTCGAGGTCGTCGACACCTGGCTCGCGCGCTCGCTCGGCGGCTGCGTGTACCACGTCGCGCATCCGGGCGGCCTCGCCTATGAAAATCTGCCGGTGAACGCGAACGAAGCAGAGTCACGCCGGGTCTCGCGGTTCGTGCCACTCGGCCACACGCCGGGCCGGCTCGTCGTTGCACCGCCAGTGTTGAATCCGGACTTCCCCTTCACGCTCGATCTGCGGCGGAGCTAGTTCGCAGACGTGAATCGCACGGACCCGCTGCGCTTCGACTACGACGTCCTGCCGGGCCAGCACGATGAGCTGCGGGCGCCGGGCGGTGGGCGGCGCCCGCACTGGGAGTCGCTCGTGCGCGCGCTCCACGACATGGGGCCTGCGGAGCTCAGCCGCCGCTGGGAGGGCGCGCGCCGGCTGATTCACGAGAACGGCGTCACCTACAATGTCTACGGCGATCCGCGCGGGATGGATCGGCCGTGGGAGCTCGATCCGATCCCGCTCGTCCTGTCGGGGAGTGAGTGGGAGAGGCTCGCTGCCGCGCTCGGTCAGCGCGCGCGTCTGCTCGACGCGATCCTCGCCGATCTCCACGGACCGCAGCGCTTGCTCCGCGACGCCCTCCTGCCCGCGGAGCTCGTGCTCGCGCACCCGGCCTATCTGCGGCCGTGTCACGGCCTGCCGCTGGCCGAGCACGCGTGGCTGCAGCTCTACGCGGCCGACCTCGCGCGCGCGCCCGACGGCCGGTGGTGGGTGCTGGCCGATCGCACGCAGGCGCCGTCGGGCATAGGCTACGCGCTCGAGAACCGGCTCGTCGTCTCGCGCACGCTCTCCGAGGCGTTTCGCGAGGGCCATGTCGAGCGGCTCGCCGGATTCTTCAAGCGGCTGCGCGATACGCTGCGCGCGCTCGCGCCGCGCCACCGCGACAACCCGCGCATCGCCCTGCTCACCCCGGGGCCCTACGACGAGACCTACTTCGAGCACGCCTATCTCGCGCGCTATCTCGGGCTCTCGCTGGTTCAGGGCGGCGACCTGACCGTACGCGATCGCAGCTTGTATCTGAAGACACTGGGCGGCCTCGAGCCGGTCGACGTGCTGATGCGCCGGGTCGACGATTCGTTCTGTGACCCGCTCTCGCTGCGCGCCGACTCGTCGCTCGGCGTCGCGGGCCTGGTGCACGCGGTCCGCGCGGGCAATGTGGCGGTGGCGAACGCGCTCGGCAGCGGACTCGTCGAGACACCGGCCCTGCTGGCCTTCCTGCCCGGCCTGTGTCGCGCGCTGCTCGGCGAGGAGCTCGCGCTGCCTTCGGTCGCGACCTGGTGGTGCGGGCACGACCGCGCGCTCGCCTACGTCGAGGAGCACCTGGACGAGCTCGTGATCAAGCCCGCCTACCCGGGGCTGCGCATGGAGCCCGCCTTCGGAGACCGGCTTTCCGCGGACGAGCGCGAAGCCCTGCTCGAGCGCGTGCGCGCGTGCTCCCATGCCTTCGTGGCGCAGGAGCAGGTGGCGCTCTCGACGGCGCCGGTCTGGGACGGCGAGCGCGTGCAGGCGCGCCACATGGTGCTGCGCGCGTACGCGGTAGCGGCCGGCGGCGGCGCTTTCGAGGCGATGCCCGGCGGGCTGACGCGGGTCTCGTCGGCGGGTGACTCGCTGGTGGTGTCGATGCAGCGCGGTGGCGGCAGCAAGGACACCTGGGTGTGTCGCGAGCAGCTGCCGCCCCCGCTCACGCTGCTGCGCTCGACCGAGGCGCCGATCGAGCTCTCGCGCGGCGGCGCGGAGCTGCCCTCGCGCGTCGCCGACAACCTGTTCTGGCTCGGCCGCTACGTCGAGCGCGTCGAGGGCACGGCGCGCATCGCGCGCGGCGTACTCGCGCGCCTGGGCGACGGGAGTGCCGAGACCGAGTCGGTGCTCGCGCCGCTGCTCTCCGCGCTCGCGCGCCACATCGGCGTAGATGAGCGCCTCGAAGCCGACGAGCGCTCGTTCCTGCGCTTTCTCTTCGAAGAGAGCTCGGCGCGCTCGCTGCGCGTGACGCTCGCCGCGATCCACCAGCTCGCGTTCTCGCTGCGCGATCAGCTCTCGCTCGACACCTGGCGCGTGCTCTCCGAGCTGCAGCAGGACCTCGCGGATCCGGAGTCGCCGGCGCCGGGCGCGTCGCGCACAGGCGAGATCCTGAACCGGATGATCGTGCGGCTCTCGGCGTGGAGCGGGCTCGCGATGGAGAGCATGACGCGCAGCCTCGGCTGGCGTTTCGCCGACATGGGCCGGCGGATCGAGCGCGGTGTGTGGACGGCGACACTTCTGGGCGAGTTTCTCGTCGCGGCGCACGCGGATGAGTCGCCGCGGCTCGAGGCGCTGCTCGAGGTGGCCGAGAGCGCGATCACCTATCGCCGGCGCTACGGCGGCGAGCTGCAGGCGGTGCCCGCGCTCGATCTGCTGCTCACCGACGAGACGAATCCGCGCTCGCTCGCGTTCCAGCTCGTGGCGCTGGACGAACACGTCGTGCATCTGCCCGGCGGCGGCGCGCGCGCCGCGCGCGAGGAGCGGATCGCGCTCGGCGCCCTGACCCGCGCGCGGATCGCCGAGGTGACGGAGCTCTGCCACGTCGAGGAGGGCAAGCGCCTGCGCCTGGACGCGCTGCTCGCGCGCACGCTCGAAGACGTGCGCGCGTTCTCCGACGCAATCACACAGAGCTTTCTCTCGCACGCCACGGTCGCTCAGCGCATCGAGGCATTCTAGTCGTCATATGCGCTACCGCGTCTCACACACCACCACGTACGAGTACGAAGAGCTCGTCTCGATCGGCCACAACGAGGTGCGCCTCGAGCCGCGAGTCACCTCGACGCAGGTATGCCTCTCGTCCGAGCTCGTGATCGAGCCTACGCCGGCGGTGCGCGCGAGCGGCCGCGACTACTTCGGCAACCCGACGAGCTTCTTCACGCTGCAGGAGCCGCACCACCGCATGGTGTTGATCGCGAAGAGCGAGCTCGGGCTCGCAGCTGCGCGAGATCCGGAGCCCGGTGCTGGCCCCGCCTGGGATGCGCTGCGCGAGGGCTTGCACGGCGACGTGTCCGTCGCGGGCCTGGGCGCGCGCGAGATGACGTTCGCGTCGGATTTCGTGCCGGTCTCGCCCGTCTTCGCGGCGTACGCGCAGCCCTCGTTCGAGCCCGGCCGGCCGATCTTCGACGCGGTTCGGGATCTGACACGGCGCGTCCACGGCGAGTTCGAGTACCGCCCGGGCGCGACCTCAGTGACCACGCCGGTCGCCGACGTGCTCGAGCAGCGCCACGGCGTGTGTCAGGACTTCGCGCACCTCCAGATTGCGTGCTTGCGCGCGCTCGGCCTGCCGGCGCGCTATGTGAGCGGCTACATCCATACTCGTGCGCCAGAAGGTCGTCCACCAGAAGATCGTCCGCCAGAAGAGCGCCCGCGAGAAGCGCAACCTGCCGATGACCGCGCGCGCCTCGTCGGAGCGGACGCGAGTCACGCGTGGCTCTCTGTGTGGTGCGGGGAGGCGGGCTGGGTGGACGTCGACCCGACGAACGACCTCGTCGTCGGGGACCAGCATGTCACGCTCGCCTGGGGACGCGACTACGGCGACGTGTCGCCGATCAAGGGCGTGATCCTCGGCGGCGGCGGTCACACCATCGAGGTCGCGGTCAACGTCACCGCGCTCGACTGACCCGCCCGGTCAGGGCTTCGCGCGGCGGCGCTTCTGCGCGACGTACTCGCGATAGGCGGCGACCGCCGCGCGCACGTCGACGTCGTCGACGTCGAGCGCGAAGGCCAATGGGTGCGCCGGGAAGCCGACGCGATACGCCCGGCCGTCCGCGGTGCGTTCGAGGTGGCCGTAGTCTACGAGCAGCCGCCGCAGCGTGACGTGGTCGATCTCGATCGCCGGGGCGACGTCCCGATTCCAGCTCCGGAGCTCCTCGTTGATCTCGCGCTCCGTGTAGCTGCGCCCGCTGTCCAGGAGCAGCCGGAGGCTCTTGACCAGGATCTCGCGATCGGCTCGCGCGCGCGGAAAGCGCCGCGGACCTCGGTCGGCACCGAGGCGGCAGAGGCGCTCCACGAATTCCCCGGCGTCGACCATGGCGTTGGTGCGAGAATACACCGGCCCGAATCGACAGCCGTGCGGGCGAAGGAGTCGGCGATGAAAGCAGCGGTCTACTACGAGACAGGCAAGCCCGAGGTCTTCCGCTACGAGGACGTGCCGGACCCGCTCTGTCCGGCAAACGGCGTGTTGATCGACGTGCAGGCGATCGCGATCGAGGGCGGCGACGTGCTGAATCGCGCGGGCGGCGCGCTCGCCGCGCGCCCGCACATCGTCGGCTACAACTGCGCGGGGGTGGTGCGCGAGATCGGCCCGCAGGTCACGGACCGCAAGCCCGGCGACCGCGTCACCGCGCTGATGATGAATGGCTCGCACGCCGCGCGCGCGGCGGCGCCGGCGGCGGCGACCTGGCTCGTGCCCGACGGGCTCGAGCTCGAGCACGCGGCCTGCGTGCCCGTCTCGTGGGGCACCGCGCACGACTGTCTGTTCGAGTTCGGGCGTCTCAAGCGCGGCGAGAGCGTGCTCGTGCAGGCGGGCGGAAGCGGTGTGGGCCTGGCCTGCGTGCAGCTCGCCAAGCGCGCGGGTGCGGTCGTCTACGCCACGGCCGGCAGCAAGGACAAGCTCGAGCGCCTGGCCGCATTCGGGGTCGATCACGGCATCGCCTACCGCGAAGTCGACTTCGCCGACGCGATCCGCGAGCTCACGAAGGCGCGCGGGGTCGATCTCGTGGTCGACGCGGTCGGCGGCGACACCCTTCAGCGTAGCCTGCTCTGCCTGGCGTATCGCGGCCGCGCGATCACGGTCGGCAACGTCAGCCGCGGCGATCTGAAGCTCGATCCGTCGCCGCTCGCGCCGGGAAATCGCTCGCTCACCGGCGTGTTCTTCGGCGCCGAGGTCGCGTTCCAGAACGCGCGCGTGCGCGCGATGCTCGACACCATCCTGCGCGACCTGGCGCGCGGCGAGCTCGCGGTCGTGGTCGACCGCAGCTTCCCGCTCCGCGAGGCGGCGCCCGCACACGCCTACATCGAGAGCCGCGCGGCGTTCGGCCGGGTCGTGCTGATCCCGTAGCGAGGACTACGGGCTCGAGCGGACGAAGTAGACGAAGAACCCGCCCGGTGTTTGCGCAGTTTCGGGACGGTACTGCGCCACGAAGGCGGGGTGGAGGAGCAGCTCTCGCTCGGCCGCGTAGGAGGGCGCGAGCATCTGCTGCGGCGGCAGCGGCTCGGGCGACAGGCCGTACACGCCGACGATCACGTACTCCGGCCGGCGCGCGAGGACGTAGTCGACGTCGTACTTCTCGTGCCCGGCCTGACCGCTGCCGAGCTGCGCGACCTCTCGATGCGCGATGTGCGCGTCGTTCAAGCCCAGCATGTCGATCGCCAGCAAGCCCGAGAAATACGGAATCGCCCCGGCAGGCAACACCGCGATCGTCTCGCCGGGCCGCGCGTGCTGCCGGAACCACGTACCGACCTGCCGCCACGCGCCTACTTCGCGCACGTCTTGCGCGACGTAGTCGTGCTGCGGACCGCGAAACGCGGGCAGCGCCGAGTACGCGGCGATCACGACGAGAGCGCCGGCTGCGAGTGTCTGCGCGAAGCGCGCCTCTGTGACTCGCGCAAGCCACGCCGAGGTGCCCCATCCGACCAGGAGAAAGAAGAGACCCAGCACCGGCACGAAGAAGCGATACATGGGCAGGCCGTCGCCGCCCAGCAGCACGACCACGCCGACGAGCGTTCCCGTCAGCGTCGCCACGAGCGCAAAGAAGCGGCGTCGCTCGCCCCAGAATCCAGCCGCGGCGATCGGCAGGAGCCAGTAGCCCGTCACCCAGAAGAAGTCGTGCGCATACGCGAGACCGCGCCGGAGCTGCGCGCCGCTGCCGCCGACTTTGGCGTAGAAGGTGTTCGGCAGCGGGTAGCCGTAGTAGTGCCAGCGCCAGACCAGGTAGGGCGCGAAGACTGCCAGAAAAAGCGCCACCCATACCCACCAGCTTCGCCAGAAGCCGGGCTCGGGTCGATGAAGCGCGACCGCCGCGCCCGCCACGACCGCAGCGAACAGCGCGCCTTCAGGTCGGGTGAGCGCGGCGAGCGCGAACAGGACAGCGCTCGAAGCGGGTAGCTCCCCGCGCTCGACTCCGTCGGCGGCGCTACAGGTTCCCCACAGGATCAAGCCAGCGAAGAGCGGCGCCTCGAGACCGCCGGTGGCCCACACCGCGAAGCCCGGATTCACCGCCAGGAGGAGCGGCGCGATCCACACCACCCCGCGGTCGCGCGGCGTCGACGGGCCGAAGCGCACGACCGCCGCCAGCGAGGCAGCCGAGGCCGCGAGCCCGAGCCAACGCGAGCTCTGCTCCGGATCGACGGACAGCCAGAGCGAGAGACTCGCCCACATCACCCACAGAAAATTCGTGTAGCCCTCGACGCGCTCACCGGGATTGAAGACGAGCCCGTGGCCGTGGACCAGGTTTCTCGCGTAGCGGAAGCTGATGAAGGCATCGTCGACGGTGTGGTCGTAGAAGCGCAGGGCCAGGAGCAGGAAGAGCAGAGCGCAAACGCCGAACACGAGGAGCGGCGAGGTCGAATGCGGAAGGTACCGACGCGCGGTGCGGGGACTCGCTCGCGTCCGGGCGGGGCGTCGTCTTGCCACGGGCTGTGCGGGCCCGGAACGCAGCTACGCGGGCTTCGTGCCCGTGTATTCGCAGATCACGCCGGGCATGCCGACCTTGAAGCGCGTGTCGGCGAAGCCGGCGATGCGCATCGAGGCCAGGATCTGCTCGGGCGGGACGCACTGCTCGACGGTGTCCCAGTAGTAGTCCATCAGCACCTTCGCATCGCGATCGCGCGTTGCGAGCAGCGTCATTCCCGGAATCACCGTCTTCCAGGCGAAGCGCGTCAGTGCGTGGCCGATCCGCGACTTCGGCAGGTGACCCTCGAGAATCCAGACCTTCCCGCCCGGCTTCAGCACTCGCAGGTACTCGCTGAATGCCGCGACCAGGTCCGGGACGTGGCGCAGCGCGATGCCCATGGTGACGAAGTCGAAGTAGTTGCTCGCGAACGGCAGCGCTTCGGCGACACCGCGTGTGAGCGGCCCGTGGAAGACCTTGCGCGCCTCGCCGAGCATGCCTTTGTTGGGATCGACGCCAAAGACCTTCCCGCCGGGGGCGACGAGCTTCGCCGCGCCCTGCGCGACGGCGGCCGTGCCGATCGCCACGTCGAGCACCTTCATCCCGGGCGCCATCCCGGCGCGCCAGAGGGAGAAGCGGCGGTACAGGATCCCGCCATTCCCGAACAGACGCTCGATCGTGTTGTAGTGCCGCGCCGTCTTGTTGAAGAGGTCGTCGACGTAGCGGCGCCGCTCCTCGTCGCTGCCGTAGTAACCGGTCAGCGGGCCATGGGGCGGGATGGGCTCGTGGGTCTTCAGGGGCTCTGGCGTCACGCTCATGCGCTATTCGTACCGCGCCCGCTAGAACTTCTCCACCCAGGGCCGCAGATCGAGCTCGTGGGTCCAGGCGCTGCGCGGCTGCGTGTGGAGCAGCCAGGAGCTCTCGGCGATGTCGTCGGGGGCCAGCAGGCCGTCGCTGGGCCGCGAGGCGACCAGCTCCGGGAAGTTCTCGCGGATCCAGGGCATGTCGATCGGGCCGTCGATCACGATGTGCCCGACGTGGATCCCGCGCGGCCGGAGCTCGCGCTCGATCCGGTCGAAGAGCGCGATCACTTCGTCCTCGCGGCGCGCGTCGACGCCGAAGCCGTGGGCGCGGCCGCCGGCGGCCTCGATCGCCCTTCACGCCGCCTCGAGCTTCTCGCCCGCCCCGACCACCAGCGCGACGCCGTTCGGTGTCGT
>Ga0184615_10001592_pt1 | contig 12238 bp, 14 predicted proteins | sample PLM4_65_coex_FD_133134 | JGI IMG/M metagenome (GOLD analysis project Ga0184615, IMG submission 133134) | Groundwater sediment microbial communities from an aquifer in East River, Colorado, USA - PLM4_65_coex | ecosystem: Environmental > Terrestrial > Soil > Riparian zone | place: USA: East... | reverse complement strand
CCTGCGATCGATGAAGCCGGTGCGGCTGCCAATGCTCTCTTCGCAGGAACATCCGTCATCAGCGGAACGGCGACCGCCCTCGTGCTCGCGACGGGGCGGACGACCCGCTTCGCCGCGATTGCGCATTCGTTGCTGCGCGAGCCGCCGCCGACCGCCTTCGCGATCGGCATCCGCGACTTCGGCCTCCTGGTCGTGCGCGTCACCGTTCTTCTGGTGTTGTTCGTGCTTCTCGTAAACTTCCTGTTCGCGCGGCCACTGCTCGAATCCTTCCTGTTCGCCCTTGCGCTTGCCGTCGGGCTCACCCCTGAGCTTCTGCCCATGGTCGTTACGGTCACGCTGGCGCACGGCGCGATCCGCATGTCGCGCAAGCAGGTCATCGTCAAGCGACTGTCTACGATTCAAGATCTGGGCAGCATGGACGTGCTGTGCAGCGACAAGACCGGAACCCTCACGGAGGACCGCATCAAGCTCATACGCGAGCTGGACCCTACAGGCGCCGAAAGCCGCAACGTGCTGCAGCTCGCCTATCTCAACGCGGCGTTCGAGACCGGGCTCAAGAGCCCGCTCGACGATGCAATCCTGGAAACAAAGGGCGTCGACCTCTTGGGATGGCACAAGATCGATGAGGTGCCGTTCGACTTCGAGCGCCGCCGCGTGTCCGTGCTGATCGAGAAGGAAGGCCAAAGGCGGCTCGTGGTCAAGGGCGCGCCCGAAGACGTCCTCAGGCTCGCCTCATGCTACCGCCGGGAAGTCGATGGTGCCGTCCTCCCTCTCGATGCCGAGGCGTTGTCGGTTGCGCAAGGCGTGTTCGAAGGACTCGGCAGCGAGGGTTTCCGCGTCCTCGGCGTCGCCTTTCGCGACGTCGAACCGGATCGCGCCCACGCTCACGTGAGCGACGAGACCGACCTGATCTTTGCCGGCTTCGCCGCCTTCCTCGATCCGCCGAAGGAAAGCGCGCGACCGGCGCTCGAAGCGCTCGCCCGGCTCGGCGTCCGCGTCAAGATCGTCACCGGCGACAACGAGCGGGTCACGCGCTACGTCTGCCATGAGCTGGGAATAGAAACGAGCGGAATTCTGACCGGGCCGGAGCTCGCCGCGCTCTCCGACGAAGCGCTCGGCGCCCGGCTCGAGCGCGTCGACCTGTTTTGCCGCATCACCCCGCCGCAAAAGGCGCGGATCATTCGGCTGCTCCGGCAGCGCGGGCATGTCGTCGGCTTCCTGGGTGACGGCATCAACGACGCGCCGTCGCTCCAGGCCGCGGATGTCGGGCTCTCGGTCGATACCGCCGTCGACGTGGCAAAGGCCGCCGCGACCATGATCCTGCTGGAAAAGGACCTCGGCGTTCTGGTCGAGGGCGTCCGCGAGGGCCGGCGCACCTTCGCCAACATCATGAAGTACGTGATGATGGGGACCAGCTCCAACTTCGGCAACATGTTCTCCATGGCCGCCGGCGTGCTGTTCCTGCCCTTCCTTCCGCTGCTGCCCGTGCAGATCCTGCTCAACAATCTCCTCTACGACCTGTCCGAGATGGCGATTCCGCTGGACCACGTCGATGACGAGATGTTGGAGCGGCCGCGACGGTGGGACATCCGATTCGTGCGCAACTTCATGCTGGTGCTGGGGCCGGTGAGCTCGTGCTTCGATTTTTTGACGTTCGCCATGCTCATTGAGCTGTTTCAAGCGAATGAGGCGCTGTTCCACACCGGCTGGTTCATCGAGTCGGTTGCGACGCAAGTGCTGGTGATCTTCGTAATCCGCACGCGACGCAACCCGCTCGCGAGCCGACCTCACAAGCTGCTCGTTGCGAGCGCCGTTGCGGCGATCGTCGCCGCCGCGATTCTGCCCTATACGGCAGCCGGCGTCTGGGTCGGATTCGTTCCCCCGCCGCCGCTGCTGCTGCTAACGTTCGCGGGAATGACCCTGGTCTACCTGTTAGCCGTGTGGCGCGTGCGAAATTGGTTCTTCGCCCGCCATCCGCTCGGGACAGCCGGGTCATGATTGCGCCGGCGCCGGCCGCGCGATCGGCGGACTTGATCCAGATCAATGTGGCGCGGGCGGAACTAGACGAGTTTGCACACATAGCGGGCCGAAGGCGACATGAGCGGACCCAGGAAATTTGCGCTTGTAACTGCGCTGATAGGCGCCGTCGTTCTGCCTGCGAGCGCGCAATCCATTCCGGATAGAAGCGATCTCGGAAAAGGTCGCGATCTTGCCTTGAAGCTTTGTTCGATCTGTCACGTGGTCTGGGCCGAACAGCCAACGCCACCCAAATTGAGAGACCCTCCCAAGAGCTTCCCCACGATCGCCAACGAGCCCGACACGACCTCGGCCTCGTTGCGCGCGTTCATTGCGTCGACCCATCGAACGGTGAGCAATCCTTCGAACATGCCGAATCCGTCGCTTACGAACGAGGAGATGACGGAGATCGTCGGCTACATCCTCAGCCTGCGAAAGTCGCCCTGAGCCGCGCGGAAAAATTAGGATGTCGTGCCGTCCATGCCCTTAGGGCATTTCATACCAAACCGTTACGACACAAAACGGGTGCACGGCCTCGCGATGCGCATCGGGCGTCGCGCAGAGCGCCGTGTTGGTATGTCGCAAAGTGCCGCCCTGGGCCTTCAGCCCGTTTAGAAACTCATTGATCGCATTTTCCATCGTGGGGATTCCGATGCCCCAATCGGCCGTAAAAACTTTCATCTCCATGCTATCTGTCCCCCTTTAGCCCGCCATTTGGGTCAGCGCCGCCACAGCTTGCGTAGCTCGCCCATGCCGCGCGTATTGACGACGTCCTTGGCCTCGAGCCAGCCGCGCCGCGCCTGGTCGATGCCGAAACGCATGTAGTCGAGCGTCGCCGTGCTGTGGGCATCGGTCGAGATCGCCAGCTTGACCCCCTGGTCCTTCGCCATCTTGCAATGCTCATCGGTCAGATCGAGGCGCTCCGGCTGCGCGTTGAGCTCGAGCACGCAGCCGCGCTCGCGCGCGGCTGCGATCAACCGCTCCATGTCCACATCGTAGGGCAGGCGCTCGTTGAGCAGCCGACCGGTGGGATGCGCCAAGATCGTGCAGCGAGGATTGTCCATGGCGCGGAGGATTCGCGCGGTCTGCTTGGCGCGCGGCAGGTCGAATTGCGAATGCACGGCGCAGACCGCGAAATCCAGTTCGCCGAGAATGCCGTCGTCGAGGTCGAGGCTTCCATCGCCGAGAATGTCGACCTCGGCGGATTTGAATATCTTGATTCCGCGAAGCCGCGATGAGACGCGATCGATCTCCGCGAGCTGGCGCGCGAGGCGGCGCGAATCGAGACCGTGCGCGATGGTCGCATGCTTCGTGTGATCGGTGATTGCGATGTATTCGTAACCCCGCTCGCGCGCCGCCTTCGCCATGGCCTCGATCGAGTCCTGTCCGTCCGAGGCCTTGGTATGAACGTGGAGATCGCCTTTGATGTCGCCGAGCGCGATCAGGCGCGGCAGCGTCCCCTTCGCGGCCGCTTCGATCTCGCCCCGGTCCTCGCGCAGCTCGGGCGCGATGTAGGGCAGGCCTACCTTCGCATAGACCTCTTCTTCGGTGCGCCCGGCGACGCGTTTTCCGTCGCGGAACACGCCGTATTCGTTGATCTTGAGACCCTTGCCGACGCCGATCCGCCGGATCGCGATGTTGTGCGCCTTCGACCCGGTGAAATAGACGAGCGCCGCGCCGTAGCTCGCCCCGGGCACGACCCGCAGGTCGATCTGCAGGCCGGAGCGAAGGCGTATGGTGGAGCGTGTCGTTCCCTTCGCCAGCACCTCCGTCGCGCCGGGAAAGGCGAGGAACCGGTCCATGACCGGCGATTCCGGCGCACTGGTCGCCAACACGTCGAGGTCGCCGACGGTGTCCCGTCGTCGGCGGTAGCTGCCGGCGACGATCACCCGATCCACGCCGGGCGTCCCTTCGAGATACGCCGTCAGCTCGTTCGCGATTTCCTCCGCAGCCGGCAGCAGCGTCCGCCGCTCCATCGCACCGCGCCGCCCGATATCGCGAAGTATCTTGCGCTCGAACTCCGCGGAGAACCCACGCAGCTTGGCGATTTTTCCGGTCTCGGCTGCGCGCCGCAGCTCGCCGACCGTGTCGATGCTGAGCTCCTCGTGGAGTCGCTGTACCCGCTTGGGACCGAGTCCCGGAAGGGCAAGCAATTCGATCAGATCGCGCGGAACGGTCTTCTCGGTCTCGTCGAGCAAAGCGAGATGGCCGGTCTCGACGATCTCTCCGATCTTGCCGGCGAGATCCTTGCCGATACCCGGCAGCTCCGACAGATCGGCGCCTTCGACGACCATAGCGGCCACGCTTCTCGGCAGGCCGCCAACCGTGCGGGCCGCGTTCCGGTAGGCGCGCACCCGGAACGGATTCGCGCCCTGGATCTCCAACAGATCCGCCAAGCGATCGAACAGCACGGCGACGTCGGCATTGTGCACACCTGCGGCCGGCCGACGCGAAAAGGCGGGTTTGCCCGGTTTGGCCTCGCTGGTAGGAGTACGGATGCGTGATGCCGGGCGCGGTGCATTGGCCGTGCGCAGCATCGAATCAAGCCGACTTGGACGTCGCGCCGGCCGGCGCCGGTGCCTTGGCTGACTTCAGGCCGGTCGCGCGCTCGAGCAGATCGACGACTTCCTCGTCGCTGACCTGGCGGAAATCCTCGTAGAACACGCTGATCGCCCCGAGCCACTCCGGTTGATACAGGCATACGATCTCGTCGATTTCCGGGCGCAACTCCGCGATGGTGTCCAGCGTCGCCACTGGAACGGCGAGCACGAGCCGCGCGGGGCTCTGGTGCCGTATCGATGACAGAGCGGCCCGCATCGTCGCACCCGTGGCGATGCCGTCATCAACGACGATAGCTGTCTTACCCTTCGCGTCGACGCGCGAGCGACCGCGGAAGTAGAGCGCCTTACGCCGCGCGATCTCGGCCAGTTCCTGATCCGTGACGCGCTGGACATAGTCGGACGGCACGCCGAGCCCATCTATGATGGAATGGTTGAGGATGATGTCGGGATGCGGCCCATCGACGATGGCGCCGATCGCAAGCTCCTCGTGGTAGGGAGCGCCGAGCTTTCGCACCAGCACGGCGTCGAGCGGCGCGCCGAGCGCCACCGCAACCTCGAAGCCGACGGGAACCCCTCCCCGGGCCAACGCAAATACCGCTGGGTCCTTGTCCTTCAGGTGAAGGAGCTTTTGGCTCAGCTTAACGCCCGCATCCATCCTGTCCGCGAACATCTCGGCTCTCCCAGTTGCAGAGCGGCGCGCCCTACTGTTTCTCTCTTTCGTCCCTCTCGCCCAGCTCGGGCTCCAGAATCCGATAGATGATCGCAGCCTTACCGCTGAGCGGGCGCGCCATCTCGCGCAGCGGATCGCCTTCGTCCGCCAGCCAAGCCGCAGCTTCCTCGAGATCTTCGTAGCTGGGCTGCGCCTCCACGATCGCAACAACCTTCGTATCGTCGATCTCGCCGCAAACCTGCAGCACGTCGTTTGCGTCGACGGGGCGGGCGGTGGGCGCTTCCTTGCCAGGCTTGGAAGGTGGTTTCATGATGTCCTCTCCGGTTCAAGATTGGCGCGACCCCGCGGGCCGAAAGACGACGGGGCCGCGCCAAGGCATATCTCTTATTCCCGTGTGTCCGATACCAGGTTGATTCAGGTCAAAACCTGTGCCGGGTTTTTCACGCAATAATGCGTTCGGAGAGTCGTCCTCGAGTGAGGGCGGTCGCGTCCATGGAAAACGACATGCTGACCGTTTCACAGGACTCACTTGTGGGCCTCCAAGCGAAGGTTGATTTCCTTTCCTCGCCCGCCAGCTACCCCGAAAGTAGTGCGTCGGTCGAAGCGCGAGAGACTCATATGTCGTGGGTGTTCCTGACGGACCGGCACGCCTACAAGCTCAAGAAGCCGGTGCGCACGTCCTTTCTCGATTTCTCTACGCTCGAGCTGAGAAAGAAATACTGCGAGGCGGAGGTCTGGTTGAACCGGCGCTTGGCGCCGGGCATCTATCTTGGGGTCGTGCCGCTCGGGCTCGACCGGTCGGGGAGCCTCCACATCGGTGAAGGCCAGGCGGTGGATTTTCTGGTGCGGATGATCCGGCTGCCGGCAACGGCGACGCTCGACCACGCAATCCGCGCGAATGCCGTGGAAGAGCGAAATATCCATGATTTGGCGTCGCGCCTCGCCGGGTTTTACCGCGATGCGATGGTGATCGGTTGCGGCGCCGATGCGTATCGCCGGCGCTTCGTCATCGACATCGAGGCCGACACGCAAGCATTGTTGCAGCCTCGTTACGGATTGCCTGCGACGCTCATCAATGAAACGTCCGCCGCGCTACGCAATTTCATCGCATTGCATGGCGATCGGCTGGAGCAGCGCGCACGCGAACGACGGATCGTCGACGGTCACGGGGATCTGCGCCCCGAGCACATCTATTTCCTTCCCGATCGCATCGCCGTCATCGACCGCCTCGAGTTCAACGCGGCGTTTCGCGAAGTCGACCCTTTGAACGAGCTCGCGTATCTTGCCATGGAGTGCGACCGCTGCGAAGCAACCTGGATCGGTCCCTGGCTGCTCGAGACGTACCGCGCCGAAAGCGGCGACTCGTTCGGCGCGGAGCTCGTAGATTTCTACAAGGGCAGCCGGGCTTTGTTGCGGGCCAAGCTCGCGATCTGGCATCTCGACGGTGTGCCGCCACGCGAACCGGAAAAATGGCCGCGCCAAGCCAAATCTTACCTCGATCTGGCGCACGCCTATGCCACCGGTCTTTGAGCCGTATGAAGGCGGATCTCCTTGAACGGTGTTAGCGAAACAGCACAACTATCGGAGTGGAAACGAATGCCACTCGGCAACGTCGCATTGTTCGCCTTCGAGGCAGGCCGGAGCTACGGGGAGCGGATTGCGTCGCGCTTCGGCATGTCGCTCGAGCCGCTCGAGGAGCGCAGTTTCGAGGACGGCGAGCACAAGGCACGGCCTTTGTCCAACGTCCGCGGCAAGGACGCGTTCGTCGTCTGCTCCCTTTACGGAGACGGAAGCCTGAGCGTCAACGACAAGCTATGCCGGCTATTGTTTTTCGTAGGCGCGCTGCGCGATGCCGCTGCCGCGAGTGTCACGGTGGTCGCGCCTTACCTGTGCTACGCAAGAAAAGACCGCAAGACCAAGGCACGCGATCCCATCACGAGCCGTTACATCGCTCAGCTCTTCGAGGCGATGAGCACCGACCGCTTCGTGACCGTGGACGTGCACAATCTAGCGGCGTTTCAGAACGCCTTCCGATGCCCAACGGAACATCTCGAAGCGCGGAATCTTTTCGTCGACCATTTTGCCGCGCGCCTGGGCGACGACAAGCTGGCGGTGATATCGCCCGACGTGGGTGGTACCAAGCGGGCAGAAGCGTTTCGCCGTGCCCTCGGCGAGGCAGTGGCCGAACCACCGGCCGGAGGCTTCATGGAAAAGCAGCGCAGCCGCGGCGTGGTCACCGGCGATACCCTGGTGGCCGAAGTGTCGGAGCGCAGCGTAATCATCCTCGACGACCTGATCAGCACGGGCACGACGATGTTGCGCTGTGCCAAGGCCGCGCGCGCGGCAGGCGCGCGCAAGATCTACGCGGCGGCAACGCATGGCTTGTTCATGGCGGGCGCGGCGGACGTTTTTTCCGACGCGGCGATTGACGGGGTCGTTGTCTCCGACACCGTTCCACCATTCCGGCTTCCTCCGCGGCTAGTCGAGCGAAAACTGATTGTTCTCGACACGACGTCCCTTGTTGCCGGCGCCATCCACCGCATCGTGACCCAAGGCTCCATCGTCGAATTGCTGGGCACCGAAACGTGAGCCCATCGAGACCTCATGAGGAGAAGAGGCTATGGCTCGGTAAGGACAACGGACCAGCCGACAGATTTGCAGGCTGAGCCACGACGCCTTTCAACGATGTCGCGCTCTCCGCGCGCCGTTCTGCCGACCGCGCGAACCCGTGCGTTAAATGCCGCTCCGATTGAGATGGATCAAAACGTCTCGGCCTCACCCTGTCATAGTGACCCGGCGACAATCGCGGGAAAACACTCATGATCAAGACCATCCTGATACCGGCGACGGGCTCCGACAGCGACGCGGCCGTTTTCACGACGGCGCTGGGCGTTGCACGGCTATTCGATGCCCATATGGAGTTTCTCCACGTCAGCATCGATCCCGTGGAGGTTTTGGCGACGGCCATGGCGTCGGTCGATGCCGGGGGAGCAGGCGTGATGGCGGCCGAATGGATCGACCGCCTCGAAACGGATGCGCAGGAGCAGGCGGAAAAGACACGTCGCGCCGTCGAGGAGTTCTGCGAACGGGAGGCCATACCGATTCACCCGACCTTCGACCCGAGCCGCATTTCGGCAAGCTGGCACGGCGAGAAGGGCCGCGAAGCCCACTGGATTCCGGCCTATGGGCGCGAAGCCGATCTTGTCGTGATCGGACGGACCGGGCTTGCGACCGGTGTTTTGACGGCGACGCTGTTCGATTCCGGCCGGCCGCTCCTGATTCCCGGCACAACGCCGAGCCAACGGCCGATCGAAACGGCGGTGATCGCCTGGAAGCCGACCCGCGAGGCGGCCCGCGCCGTCAGCGCCGCGACTCCGATCTTGGAAAAATGCAAGCGCATCGTCGTGGTCACCGTCACCGAGGACGAAAGAAACGATACGGGCAGCGCGGACCGCTTGGTCGTGGCTTTGCGCCGGCACAATGTCGAGGCGGAGGCGCAAACCCTGCCGCCAGGCAACGGCGAAGCGATCGACGTGATGCTCAACGCGGCGCGGGATATCCCCGCCGATCTCGTAGTGATGGGCGGGTACGGTCACGGCCGCGTGCGCGAGATGATCTTCGGCGGCTTCACCCAGCACGTGCTGCGTGGTGCCGATGTGCCGGTATTTATCGCGCATTGAGCCCTTCCCGAAGCCGTCTTCCAACCAAGCGGAGGATTCCATGTTGCAAACCAATCCGGAGAAGATCTGCTTTATCGTCGTGAAGGCCCGGGAGTTTGACGTTCCGGAAGATGTCGTCGAGGACGATCCGGGCTCGAATCCCGCGGACGACGGGCAACGCGGGGTTCTGGCGGCGTACGCGGATGATCCGACCTACGAAGAGCTGAAGACGTTCATCGACGATCTCAACGAGGACGAGCAAGCAGAGCTCGTTGCTCTGGTGTGGCTCGGCCGCGGTGACTACGAAGCGCGCAGCTGGTCAGCCGCACTCAAGGAAGCTCGGGCGCGCCACACCGGTTCCACGGCGGATTACCTGCTCGGCACGCCTCTCTTGGCGGACCTTCTGGAGGAAGGCCTGGCGCAGCATGGCTTGAGCTGCAACGAGTTCGAGATAGGCCGTCTGTAGGTTTGTTCACGCGCGGCGTGGCGCTCGCTGACGATGCCGGCGTTGTGACCACCGGTCGTCAGCGCAAAGGTCTTGCCGCTGGGGCTACATCTCCTCCCATAACCGCTCCTGGCGCTCGATTTCATCGACCTCGTAGCCATAAAAGTCCCGGCGCGAGAGAATGCCGACCACCTTCTCGCCCTCAACCACCGGTAGATGACGGAAATGCCCCACCTGCATCCTGCGCAGCGCCTCGATGGCGTTTTCGTCGGCGGAGATGGTTTGGGGATCTGCGGTCATGACCTGCCGCAACGGCGTCGTGTCGGGATCGAGCCCTTCCGCCACAACACGACCAATCAGATCCGTGCCGGTGAAAATCCCACGGAGCTTTCCGTCTTCCATCACCAGCGCAGAACGGACGTTGTGGCGGGCCATGCGCTGCGCGGCATCGCGGACCGTCGCCTGAGGCGCCAATTTCAACAGCTTTTGATCACGCACGACGTCCGGGAGGAGCTTGCGAACCATGGTTCGACCTCTATTTCCGATGATGGGAGGCAACGGCGGCACTGGCCACTGTTCAATTAGATATTGCGAGAGGACGATCGGCCTTGATGTGAGTCAATCGCGCTGCGAGCGTTCACACACATTATCCACCGCGCGCCGGTGCGTGGTTGACCCTGAAACCGGCACAGCGACGCCGGCATTCGATCGCGTTCTAGGCGACGTCGTCGCAGTTGATCCAGATCAAAGAGGCCGTTCCACGACGGCTTAGCGTTCTCTGGCGGCCTCGACCGCCATAACGCCCGCGACACACAAACCGCTAACAGGAGGAGTGCGATGCTCATCAAGGAAGCGATGTCGTCCAAGGTTGAAACCATCTCTCCGAAGAGTAGCGTTCAGGAATGCGCCCGCCTGATGCGCCGACTCGATGTCGGGGTGCTGCCTGTGTGGCAAGACGGGCAGCTATTGGGCATGGTGACCGATCGCGACGTTTGCTGCCGTGCGGTCGGTGACGGCCGCAATCCGGCGGCTGTCGAAGTGCGGGAGATCATGTCCCGCGACGTCACATCCTGCTTCGAGGATGAGGACTGCATCGAGGCCGCCCGCGTGATGAAGGAGAAGCACCTCCGTCGATTGCCGGTCATGAATCGCGAACGTGCGCTCGTCGGAGTCGTTTCCATCGACGACCTCGCGCGCTACTCGCATGATCTCGCCGGCGAGATTCTCGAGCAGGCGGCCCCCTGGCCGCACTGATCGACGCGGAGTGGGGAAGGCGCCAGTAGCAAGCTATCGCCGCGCGACGAAATCGGTTATGGCCGCCGGCCCGGACGCCTTCTCCACATCGCTTGGGAAGCGGCCGCAATTCGACGGCGAAGGCGGAAAAGCCCACCGGTCGGCGTGCAGCTAGGCTTGCTTACCGAACCGTATCGCGAAGTCCGTCGTCCCAATTTCACGAACCAACGATGTATCGGGATTGGCGCGCCGAAATCGGTCAATTGCCGATCCGGCCAACATGCCTAGATCGCCATCCCGTGAAACGTAACCTTCGGCGCGGACGACAACGTTACCTACGGCGTCGACGATCTCCGCAAACATCCACATGGCGCCGGCCTCATTTATCGGCCGTCGTTCGCTGGCTTCTATCCAGTTCGGCCTCGGCTTCCACCAGCAGCTTTTCCAGGACGTTTCGTTTTGTTTCGTTTCTCTCGTCTGCCAGCAGATGGCGATATCGCTCGATGTTGAGATCCAAGATGAAGGAATTCGTCATGCCCGCGCTCTCCCGAGTTTCAAGGGTTCGCGATCCGCGCGATCACCGATGCGCGGGTGACTCCGGCAAGCGCCCAGCCGACTCTCGGCAGATACGGGCGGTCGTTTCTATTGAGAATGTAATAATATCATGATCGGTTTGGAGCGTAGCGCACGACGTGTGTCTTTTCCGTGACGGGCTCCGCCGTGGGCGCGCACGTCGTCTTCGCCGCTATGCGGGAGAAGCTCAATTCGGGCGAGATCGCTGAGCGATCGGCTGTCGTTGCTGGACTTCGTCGCCTTCGACCGCTCGTCGCCGTATCTCGCCGGCGCTCAGCTTACAGCCGTCGATTCGACCCGAACGAAAATGCCTTTTGCTTCAACGGCGCTCGAGCGCATCGGCATCGATTGCGTAGTCCCGCGCGATAGATTCCAATTCGCGGGCGATACCTTCCGATGCCGCCGCATGAGCAAGTTCCCGACAACGCGCCGCTCGTTCTCGCAGCCGCGACACGTGCAGCCCACGTAATTCGTCCATTCTATCCTCCCCTGCGCTGTAGGATCGTCATCGCACCGGGCCGCTTCCGCGCGGCAGCGCTGCGCGGAAGCTCACCTGCCCGTCCGAGAATTGCGTCAGGCCGCCGACCTGGCGGTTGCCTGGGCTTGCTGTTGCGACACCTTTTCCGCCGCGCGGGTAAAGAGCAATGCCTGGTCGCCAAAGGCCCGCATATCCGCCTCCAAGCGCTTCGTTTCGTCCTTCACCCAGTCGCTCTGCACCTTGGAGGCATCCTGAGCATCCTTGCACTTCGCCAGCTTCTCGATGGTCTCGAGCGCCGCCGTTGTCCCTTCGCGCCGCCGATCGAGCCACTCGGCGGTCGCCGGCGTGGCCGCGTTCAGCATCTCGGACTGCAGATGAAGCCAAGCCTCGATGGGCCACAGCATCATTCGCGTCGCATAGCTGTTGAACGCGGGAAACGCGGTTAAAAGGCTCTCGGCGGTCTGTGTATGTCTTGCTTGCCGCTCCATGGACCCTCTCCTCGATTGTGGATTGCTAGTGCTGCCTGTCGGCGAGCGCTGCCTTCTCGCCTGTTAACTAAGTTAGGCGGCTGCCAGGACCAGCGATTGATCCAGATCAATTTGG